>Ga0182024_10013247_pt1 | contig 16149 bp, 10 predicted proteins | sample P32metaG_FD_120480 | JGI IMG/M metagenome (GOLD analysis project Ga0182024, IMG submission 120480) | Permafrost microbial communities from Stordalen Mire, Sweden - P3-2 metaG (Illumina Assembly) | ecosystem: Environmental > Terrestrial > Soil > Wetlands > Permafrost | place: Sweden: Stordalen... | reverse complement strand
GGTCCAGCCGATGTCGGCGAGCCGCACAGTCCGGCAGGAGGCCTCCTCGACGGCGTGCACGGGTTTTGCGAGCCCGAGCCCGAGGAGCATGCTCGCGAGAAACATCGGCACGAGGGCGCTGCGGCGCCTGGCGCGGGCTGAGCTCGGCAGTTGTGATTGCTTTCCCGTCATCCGCTATTTAATCTTAGCATGCCTGAATGACCGTTTAACGGACCTCTTGCGAGCGATCTAAAAGCCCTACAAGTATCTGATCGGCAACCGCGAAACGGTGCGTCGAATGCATGAGAGGCAGCGCCGGCTCTGCATAACAAACGGTATATCGGAGCGCCGCATTGAACAGACAGTCAACACCCCAAGAAACAAGCGACCGAAGTTCCAAACCCGAAGCCCTGCCACGCGATGAGCTCGAAGAGTCGCGACGCAGCCAGCTGATCGGCGTCACCATCGACAGTTTGGCAGAGCTCGGCTACGTAAGCAGCACGCTTGCGCAGATTGCCGGAAGGGCGAGCGTGTCGCCGGGACTGGTGGCGCATTACTTCGGTGACAAGGATGGACTTCTTGAGGCGGCATTTCGTTCGCTGTCGCGGCGCGTCGGCGATCAGGTGCGCTCGCGTTTGGCACGGGCGCGCACCCCGCGCGGCCGAATTCAGGCCGTGATCGATGCGAACCTCGCACCGGCAGAGTTTGATCAGCGCACGGGCACTGCGTGGCTCGCCTTCTGGGGTCAGGTGGTTCACGCGCCGCGCCTGAAGCGTGTGCAGAAGGTCTATCAGCGCCGCACGCTCTCCAACTTGCAGCACGCGCTCAAACAGCTGTTGCCGGCGGAAGAGGCGCGCAGCCTCGCCTACATGATCGCTGCGATGATCGATGGGGTGTGGTTGCGCGCCGCCCTGTCCGAATGGACGGAAGCCGATAGCGAGAGTGCGCGAGCGCTCCTCACTGCATTCGTCGACGGACGCCTGAAGGCTTCCGCCGTCGGAGCCACAGCGGACGCGCCCGCCGATAGCGTCGCGACCGGTAGCGAGCAGGCGCGCGGCGCTGCAACCTTCGCATCGATCAATCCGGCAACCGGTGAAGTGCTCGCGCAAATTCGCATTGACGGTGCCGCACAAGTGGACGCGGCCGTGGCGCGGGCGCAGCAAGCGCAGGGCAAGTGGGCCGCGACGCCGGGAGCTGAGCGCGGCCGTGTGCTGCGCCGCGCGGCCGATATCCTGCGCGCCCGCAACGACGAGCTCGCCGAGCTTGAGAGCCGCGACACCGGCAAGCCGATTCAGGAAACCCGCGTCGTGGATGTAGTCTCAGGCGCCGACTGCCTGGAGTATTTTGCAGCGCTCGCGGCGAGCCTGTCCGGCGAGCATGTGGATCTTGGACCGCAGGCGTTCGGCTATACGCGGCGCGAGCCACTCGGCGTGGTCGCCGGAATCGGCGCCTGGAATTATCCGCTGCAGATCGCCTGCTGGAAGACGGCGCCCGCGCTTGCCTGCGGCAATGCCATGATCTTCAAGCCGGCCGAGCTGACCCCGCTCTCGGCCATGAAGCTTGCCGAGGTCTTCGCAGCCGCGGGGCTGCCCGAGGGGTTATTTCAAGTCGTGCAGGGCGCGAGTGACACGGGACGGCTCCTCACGCGCCATCCGCGCATCCGCAAGGTATCTCTCACCGGCGAAGTGGGCACCGGCAAGGCGGTCATGGCCGATGCTGCGGCCTCGCTCAAATACGTAACCCTCGAGCTCGGTGGCAAGTCGCCGCTCATCGTCTTTGACGACGCGAAGCTTGAAAATGCGGTCTCGGGGGCACTGCTCGGGAACTTCTACTCGGCGGGCGAGGTGTGCTCGAACGGCACGCGCGTCTTTGTGCAGCGGCGCATCAAGAGCGCCTTCATGGAGCGCCTCAAGGCGCGCGCCGCCGCGCTCGTCATCGGCGATCCCATGGATCCACGCACGCAGGTCGGTGCGCTCATCAGCGAGACTCACATGCAGCGCGTGTTGGGCTACATCGCGCGCGGCAAAGCTGAAGGGGCGCAACTCATCGTCGGCGGTGAGCGCGTGACGGCGGGGGATCTTGCCAATGGGTTCTTTGTGGCGCCGGCAGTGTTTGATGCCTGCCACGACGACATGACGATTGTGCGCGAGGAGATCTTCGGACCGGTCATGGCGGTGCTGGAGTTTGAGGATGAGCAGGAGGTCATCGAGCGCGCCAACGCCACCGAATTTGGTCTCGCGGCCGGCGTTTTTACCAACGATTTGACACGCGCACACCGGGTCATCGCGCAGCTGCACGCCGGAACCTGCTGGATCAACCATTACAACATCACGCCGGTGGAGCTGCCGTTCGGAGGCATGAAGATGTCGGGGCTCGGGCGGGAGAACGGACGCGCGGCAATCGAGCACTACACGCAGCTGAAAAGCGTGTACGTCGCCATGGGCGATGTTGACTCGCCTTACTGACGGGAACACGCTTGGCCGAGGAAAGTTTTGACTATGTGATCGTCGGCGCGGGCTCCGCGGGCTGCGTGCTGGCCGACCGCCTGACGCAGGGCGGCGCGCACACGGTACTCGTGCTCGAGTACGGCGGCTCGGACCGTTCGCTCTACATTCAAATGCCCGCTGCTCTGTCGATTCCGATGAACATGGACAAGTACAACTGGGGCTATCACACCGAGGCGGAGCCCGCTCTTGGGGGGCGCCGGCTGCACACACCGCGCGGCAAGGTGTTGGGCGGTTCCTCCTCAATCAATGGGATGGTGTTCGCGCGCGGCAACCCGCAGGATTTCGAGCGCTGGCAGGAAGAGGGCGCCGTTGGCTGGGGCTATCGCCATGTGCTGCCATACTTTCGCCGTTCCGAGCATCGCGCGGAAGGGGCAGATGAGTACCGCGGTGATGCCGGCAAGCTGCAGGTGCGCTGCGGCACTTTGGAGAATCCTCTGCACCGCGCGTGGCTCGAAGCCGGCAGGCAAGCAGGCTACGCAGTCACCGCCGACGTCAATGGGTTTCAGCAGGAAGGCATTGGGCGGCTCGACATGAGCGTGGGGGGCGGGAGGCGCTGCAGTACGGCACAGGCCTACCTGCGACCCGCCGCCCGCCGCCGTAATTTGAGCGTGCGCACGCAGGCGCGCGCAACCCGCATCCTCTTCGACGCACGCCGCGCCACGGGTGTTGGCTACCGCCGCGGCGGGCAGGAGTTCGTTGCGCGCGCACGGCGCGAGGTGCTGGTGTGCTGTGGCCCCATCAATTCGCCGCAGCTCTTGAAGCTCTCCGGCGTGGGACCTGCGGCGGAACTGCGCGCCTTGGGCATTGCGCTGGTGCAGGACCTGCCGGGAGTGGGGGGGAACCTGCAGGACCATCTGGAATTTTATTTTCAAGTGGCGTGCAAGGAGCCCGTGACGCTGTATTCGGCCATGAATCCATTCAGCAAGGCCTTGATCGGCGCGCGCTGGCTGCTGTTCAAGGACGGCGTGGGCGCAAGCAATCAGTTCGAAACCGGTGGCTTCATTCGAAGCGGCGTCGGCGTGCCCTATGCGGATATTCAGTATCACTTCCTGCCGGCGGCCGTGAGCTACGATGGCTCAGCGCTCGTCAACGAACACGCATTCCAGGCGCACGTCGGACCGATGCGCTCGCAGAGCCGCGGCTGGGTGCGTCTGGCATCCGCCAATCCGCAGGATCCGCCGCGCATTCTCTTCAATTACATGAGCCGCGATGAGGACTGGACGCAGATGCGCGCCTGCGTGCGCTTGACGCGCGAGATTTTTGCGCAGCAGGCCTTTGATCGCTACCGTGCTCGGGAGCTGCAGCCCGGCGCCGAGGTGAAGTCCGACGCTGACATCGACGCCTTCGTTCGCGAGCACGTGCAGACGGCCTATCATCCGTCCTGCACGTGCAAAATAGGGCGCGCCGAAGACCCGCTGGCGGTCGTCGATGCCGAGACCCGGGTGCGCGGCGTGGCCGGCCTGCGCGTCGTGGACTCATCAATCATGCCGTCGGTGACGACCGGCAATCTCAATGCGCCGACGATCATGATCGCCGAGAAGGCGTCCGATCACATCCTCGGCCGCCGCCTGCTGCCTGAGTCGGATGCGCCTTACCACATCGCCACGGATTGGCGCACGAGGCAGCGCTGAAAGGACCGGAGCGCTTGCGCCGATCGAGAGCGGGCGAAACCGGCCGTACAATCAGGCCCGTGAAGTGCGTCGGACGGGAGGCGCCGCATGATGCGATGCGCGCGATGATTGGCGCAGGGGATCAAATCAGGAGAGACCGTTGACAACGCTTATCGAGACGCGGCGTGCACAGATGTTTCCCACCCTCAAGCCGGCGCAGCTGACGCGGCTGGAGGCGTATGGGAAGAGGACGCGCGTCGCAGTGGGCGAGATACTCGCCCAATCAGGCGAGCGCGAAGGGCGTATGCTCGTCATTCTCTCAGGGTCGGTCGAGATCCTGCGGGCAGGCCTGTCTGGCGAGGAGCGCGTGACACTGCATGGGCCCGGAGAATTCACCGGTGAGATGAGCACGCTGCGCGGCGCGCGCAGCCTCGTGCGTGCGCGCGTCAATGACGCGGGCGAAGTCCTCGTCATTGATCACGATAACCTGCGCAAGCTCGTGCAGACGGACGCTGAACTCAGCGAGCTCTTCATGCGCGCCTTCATCCTGCGGCGCATGGGGCTCATCGAGGCGCGGAGCGGGGACGTCATCCTGATCGGGTCGCGTCACTCGGCGGGCACGCTGCGTCTGCAGCAGTTTCTCACCCGCAATGGCATCCCCTATCAATGCGTTGACATCGAAACCGACCCCAGCGTGGAGGCGCTGCTCGAGCGCTTTCACGTCACTGTGGACGAGGTCCCGATCGTCGTGTGCCGTGCGGAAAAGGTTCTCAAAAACCCCAGCAATGAGCAGATTGCCGAGTGCCTGGAGATGAATCCGCAGATGGACGATGCGGCGGTGCGCGACGTGCTCGTGATCGGCGCGGGCCCGGCGGGACTTGCGGCCGCAGTCTACGCCGCCTCCGAAGGCCTTGACGTTCTCGTCCTGGAGAGCACCGCGCCGGGCGGCCAGGCGGGATCGAGTTCGAAAATAGAAAACTACCTGGGCTTTCCGACCGGCATCTCCGGGCAGGCGCTCGCCGGGCGCGCGCTGGTGCAGGCACAGAAGTTTGGCGCTGACGTTTCAATCGCGAACAGCGCGGTGCGCCTGCGCTGCGACCGCCGCCCCTTCGAGATCGATCTGTCCAATGGTCACACGGTTCGCGGCCGTGCAGTCATCATCGCAACGGGCGCGGAATACCGCCAGTTGGCGCTGACCGATCTCGCACGCTTCGTCGGTGTCGGCGTCTATTACGCGGCGACGCACGTTGAGTCGCAATTGTGCATGGATGAGGAAGTGATCGTGGTCGGCGGCGGCAACTCGGCAGGCCAGGCCGCCGTGTTTCTCGCCAGCAGTTGCCGCCGTGTGAACGTCCTCGTCCGCTCCAACGGGCTTGCCGAGAGCATGTCGCGCTACCTCATTCGCCGCATCGAGGACACGCTGAACATAACGCTGCGGGTGCGCACCGAGCTCACCGCGCTCGATGGCAGCGATTGCCTCGAGCGGGTGACGTGGCACGACGCGACAAGCGGTGAAGACACGAGAAGCGATATCCGGCACGTCTTTCTCATGACCGGGGCCGTTCCCAATACGGATTGGCTGCAAGGCTGCGTGCCGCTCGATGATCGGGGTTTTGTGCGCGTCGGCTCGGATCTGCGCCCGGAGGATCTGCTCGCGATGCGCTGGCCGCTGCCTAGAGCCCCGTACCTCATGGAAACAGGCGTTCCAGGCATCTTTGCCGTCGGCGACGTGCGCTCCGGAAGCGTCAAGCGCGTGGCGTCCGCCGTCGGCGAAGGGTCCATCAGCATCCAGCTCGTGCACCGCGTGCTGCAGGAGTGAGCCGTCCATGAGCGGCGCTGAAGAGACTGTCTTTCTATTTGATGTCGACAACACGCTGCTAGATAACGACCGCATCGAGGCGGACATCGGCGGCCATGTCGAACAGCAGTTCGGCGCCGCGGGGCGCGATCGCTTCTGGGCCATCTTCGAGGCGCTGCACGGGGAATTCGGCTTTGCGAATTACCTGGACACGGTGCAACGCTTCCGCCTCGAGGCGCTGCAGGATCCTCGAGTCCTCGGGCTCTCCTCATTCCTGCTGGGCTATCCGTTTGCGAGGCGCCTGTATCCGCGCGCGCTAGAGACGCTCGCGCATGTGCGCAAGTTCGGCCGCACCGTCATCCTGTCGGACGGCGATGCGGTGTTTCAACCGCACAAGATCCGGCGCGCGGGCTTATGGGATGCCGTCGAAGGCCGGGTTTTGATCTACGTCCACAAGGAACGCATGTTGCAGGATGTGCAGCATCACTACCCCGCGCAGCGTTACATCATGGTCGATGACAAGCCGGGAATCCTTGCAGCCATGAAAGAGGTCTGGGGCGCGCGGCTGACGACGGTCTTTCCGCAACAAGGCCACTATGCGCGCGCAAGCCAGAGCATGGCTTCACAGCCACGGCCCGATATGACGGTCGAGCACATCGCGGAGCTCATCCACTGCAGTTATTCGGATTTCTCGCTTTCCGCGTGAGCTGCGAGCGTTGCTGCGATCCGATCGGCGAAACCGGCGAGCGCCCGGCTCATCGCCGCGGCCAGCGCATCCGCCGTGGCGTCGCTCGCCTCGAGCGTAACCTCTTCGGTGCCGCGCTGGCTTGCGGCGCTCGGCGTCTGCAGCAGCCACGCTGCGTGCAACCTCACCGCACCGTGCTCGTCGCCGGAAAATTCCTGCACGTCGATGTATAGATGGCGGCGCGGGTCGCCGGCGGCCGGCTCGTTGACGCTCGCCATCGTTCCGGGGGGGGAACGCGCCGCCAGGTCATCCGCGACGACGCGTCGGATCATGTCCTCGAGCGGTGCAGCCCAAAGGTCAAATGTCGCGATCTGCAATCGGTTGGACGCACTGCGGCGCACGAGTTCCAAGCGATCAAGCTCGCCCGGAATCGTGACTCGTTCGACGCGTATCGGGATTTGCGCGGGCAAGCTCGCGCGCGGCGCCGTCGGGGCAATCTCGGTCAGTGCAAAATAGTGCGTGGGTGGGCTCGACTGACACGCGGTGAGCAGACATACGCCCGCGAGGGTGACCGCCCATTCGGGCTTCGCGCTCATGGCTCCGGCTCCTTTTTCTTGCCGCGAATGAGCGCTTCGGGATGCCGATCCAGATAGTCCGCGAGCGCCCTGATCGAACGCGCCGCATCCGTGAGCTCCTGCATCAGGCGCGGCAGGTCCGCTCCCTGTGCCGTGTTGCTGCCGAGCACGTTGCTCGCCTGCTCGAGAGTGCGTTGCGCGGCCTCTGCGCTTTGGCGCAGGCTGTTGATGAGCGGCTGGATCTGCGGCTCCACTGCTCCCGTGATCTGGTCAAGATGAGTCAAGGTGCGATCGAGCTCCTTTATGGCGTGGCTCAACTCCGGGCCGGCGGTGGCACGGTCGATGTGGCGCAGAATGCTGTGTACCGATTGCAGGATCTGCGTGACATCAACCGAAGGCGCGCTCGGGATCTGCAGCTGTGAATCGACGCGCTCGATCCGCGCTGGCGCAGCATCCGGTACCATGTCCAAGGATACGATTTGCTGGCCCGTGATGAAGCTTGCCGAGGTCAAGCGCGCGCGCAGACCGTGTTTCACCCACTCCTCCATGTGCGCCGCGAGATCCTGCGCAAGCTCGGGTGCGGAGCGATCCGGTCCGTTGACGACCTTGACTCGCGTCGGATCGATCGCGACGATCACCGGGGTGTGCAGGACGTGGCTGCGATCGTCATACTGCAACTCGACGTGCTGCACCTGACCGATCTGCGAGCCTAAGAGCTCTACGGGCGTCCCGTGCTCGATCCCTGCAACCGCGCCGGTAAAGTCGACGCGGTATATGAGCGGCGTGCCGCGCGGATCCTTCTCCGCACTGTCCTTGTCGTCGTACAGCCTGAACTGCGCGCCGGCAGGACTCGGCGCATCATTCATGTAGCGCGACGGAGTGGTGAACTCGACTCCGCCGCTCAGCAATTGCTGCCAGGATGAGGCGACCATGTGAACGCCTTGCGCGCCTAACGAGACATCCACGCCGCTCGCATTCCAGAAGCGCGTCTCCGGATGAATGAGCCGGTCGTAGGGTGCGCGCACGAACGCGTAGATGTCGATCTTCTCCGTCTTCTGATTGAGCGTGTAGCCGAGGATCTCCCCGACTGACAGCCCCCGATAGAAAATCGCCGAGCCCTGGTTGAGCGAACTGAGCTGCGATGCATGCAGCTTGAAGCTGTGTCCCGGCACGTCCGGCTGCAGCACCGGCGGTTCTTCTAAGCCCGTAAACTCCGTTTGGGGACTTCCGCGGCTGGGATTCATCTCGATAAACACACCGGAGACGAGTGTCCCCAGACCCGAGATGCCCTCGGCACTGACGCGCGGCCGGACGATCCAGAACTGCGTATGCTCGTTCAAATACGGCGTGGCGGAGCGCAGCATCCGCGCCCGCACGATGACGTGCGACAGGTCTTGCGTAAGCTTGACCGATTCGACCGTGCCCAGATCAACATCCTTGCGCCGGATCCTTGTCTGACCCGATTGGATGCCCTCGGCGGCGTTAAAGCTGATCGTGATTGTAGGCCCGCGCTGCAAGAGGGCGCGCCAGCCGATCCCGATGACGACCGCGACGGCAATGATCGGGATGACCCACACCAAGGAGAGCCGTCGCCCGGGGGTCACCCGTGCACGAGGTTCCTCTGCGGGCGGCTCGCTCAAGCCTCGCTCCTCGGCGCATCCCACATCAGGCGCGAATCGAAGGCGCGCGAGGCAACCATGGTCACGACGACCACGGCAGCGAAGGCGAGCGCGCCGTACCCGGCGCGCACCTGGCTCAGCACCCCAAACTGCACGAGGGCCACCAGAATTGAGAGCATGAATATATCAATGTTCGACCAGCGCCCGATGAGGTCGATTACGCGATAAAGGCGCGTGCGGCCAACGAGGTAGCGATCGGAGCGCTGGTGCGTCAGAAGCAGCATCCACGAGAGGCCAAAGAGCTTCATCAAAGGAACGACGATGCTGGCCGCGAACACGATCACGGCGAGCGGCCACAGTCCGGCGCGGATCAACTCGCGGATGCCGCCGAGGATCGTGTTGGGATCGATGCTCCCGAGTTGCTCGATAGTGAGGATCGGCAGGAGATTGGCCGGGATCAGCAGCACGAAACCAGCAATCACGAGCGCCGCAGTGCGATGCAGGGCATACGGTTTGCGATCGTGCAGGACGGCCTCGCAGCGCGGACAATGCTCGCCCGCGCGCGCCTGCGGGACGGGCAGCTCGCAGGCGATGCAGCTGATCGCCACCGTCCCGGCGGCGAGCGGCCGCCGCGGCGCGAGCGCCTCCCAAACCCGCTGCTCATCAAGTTTCGCGGTGAAGAGCAGCAGTGCAAAGGCTGCGGCCATCAAACACCAGCCGCCCAGGCCGACGTTCACGAACGCGATTTTCTGCAGGCGGCTGTAAGCAACACAAGAGCCTACCAGATAAACCTCGACCATCATCCATGGACGCAAGTGCTCAGTCCAGCGAAACAGCCTGCCGAGCCGCGGCGGGCCGCCGAAGCGGATACTGCCCAACACGACTACCAGGAGCGCAAGATAAATGAACGGAATGATAATGGTGAACGCCGCTACCAGAATGGCCAGCGGTTCAAAGCCGCTGCTCCACAGGATGGCGATGCCGGTCGACAGCCAATTCTCGCGCTGCGCGCCGCGCTCGGTAACGCTCATCAAGGGCGCAAGGTTGGCCGGGATAAAAAGAAGCAGAGCCGTTAGGGCCAAGCCGAGTGGCACATCGATGCCGCCGCGGTTCCGGCGCGTCAGTACTTTTCCGCACTGTACGCACTGCGCAACTTCGCCCGCCGCGATGGCCGGCAACCATTGGACAAGTCCGCAGTCAGGACACGCAATGCGTTCGGAGCGGCTACGCTCGAACATGGGGTGCAACGCAGGTGGGGCCCCGCTCAGCTGGCGGCCCATAAGAACGGTTTTGCAGCGCCAGAGTTCCCGGACAAGCTTTCACTCTCGTGCCTTCACCATCCCGTGCTGCGTGCACAGGGGATCTTAGCAGAGTTCAGCGGGCGCGACGATTGGACGCCTTGCGTCCTCCAGGCTGCTTAGAAGTGGAAGATCATGTCCGCGGCGAGCACGAGCTGGTTTTTCTTGCCGCCGTTCGGAGTATCGGTTGGATTGTCGTAAGCCTCGGCGTCGAGGGCGTGATTTTATTAACAAATTCTGCGTGGCGCCCGCTGCATTTGGTACTACCGAGCACAACAGAGCACGACCGAACACGCAAAAGTCCCGCAATCACCTGGCTATTTCACACGGCCACGATGACGTGGTCCTTGCTCGGGGCGGGGGATCGGGCAGACATCGACTGCCTACGCGGGCGGGCGATGTGTTTCCGAAACAGCAGATGGTTGTCAACTTTCAGCAGATGCGTCTAGACATGAGTCTGAACAGCGAATGCTCATGCTTGACCGGTAGAAGCGCCGGAGAAAGATGACTCTGAATCCCCGGTACAGGCTCAGAATCGTCGTATGCGAAACCTCGACACCACGCCCCGTCACCATCGCGACGAGATCTCGATAGTTCAGCCGGTAAGTGATGTACCAGCGGACGCAAAACTCAATGATGTCCGCGTCGACGGGCCGGCGGCGGTCATGGCGTCACGAGCAATTAGGTTGGTCATTCGGAGGTCCGCGAAGGAGGCCGAATTCTTCAATTCAACGCTACGCTTGATTCTTCATCGCTCTCCTCGATCCAACGCCGCACAGTGACGCGCTCATCGGGGCGACACGCAGATGCAGGTGTTCAGATCCCCTGGAAAATAACAATCTAGCATGGGGCACGCTAAATATAATTTTACTCTTTGTACCTACGGTTGGCCGCTTTCTTAACAACTTTTTAACATCTTGTTCTATATCGTAAAGACCTTAATGGCGTTTATGCGCTATGCGCCGGGCATGTTGAGGCTGGTCACAAAAATCATATGCGATTTCACGCGATTGCGATTCGGGTAGTCATTTCTTGCTTACGGCCGCTAGTTCGCGAAGGCCGCACCACCATTCAATGATGGCATTTTCAACGGGCTTATAGGGCTGACCTGCTCGTTTCCGGCGACAACTATGAAAATTGGAAAATTTCTCGAAAGTGTCCTCTCATCGGTCATCATATCGATCGCGGTTGGCGTACCGATTGTTCGCGCCGAAGACTCCGCAACTCCGCTAACTGCGGTGGCCAACGGAACGATCGTAGGCATCGTGACGAATACGGCGAAAGTACCCATCGGCGGCGCGACCGTAACCGCCACTCGCTCGGGAGGCGGCATTCGATCCACGGTGTCGGGTAGCGGTGGCATCTACTCGTTTTCGGATGTTGCTCCTGGATCGTGGTCGCTGACGATTACCGTCGACGGCTCCCCAGATGTTGTCGTCCCGACTCTCAATGTGAATGGCAGCAAGGCGACGCGTCATGATGTCGTAGTGGACATCCCCGCTGTGCCCAAGGCATCGGCACCAGCAGTCGCATTGGCGCCAGCGACTGCTGTTCGGACGATACCCGAAGCACTGCAAGCGCCTACTCCGTCCCCGGAGGTCGACACCCAGACCCCATGGGCCGACGTGGGCTACGTTGGCTGGATGAACGGCACTTCGCGTGAGCACGACCCGATATTCGATACGAAGTTGTTCACGCCCGAAATCCGCTTCGACATGAATTATCTGCAAAGCGGCAACCATCCAATCGACCATACCATCGTCGGCTCCACTGAGGAATTTCGCTCTGGGGAATTCCAGATCGAACAGGTGAGCTTTGGCGGTGACTTCCACTGGGACAATGTGAGAGCGCGATTTCTCTCGATGTTCGGCATGTTCTCTACGACCACCCCGCGCAACGATGCAAGTTCCGCCGTGGGGCAGTGGGATCTCGCCGATGCCTACCGATACTTCTCGGAAGCGAATGCCGGGTATCACTTCGACGTGAACCACGGCCTCAATGTCGATATGGGCGTGTTTGTCTCGTATATTGGCTTGTTCAGTTATTACAACTATGACAATTGGACGTACCAGCCGTCTTTCGTGTCATCGAACACGCCCTGGTTCTTCAACGGACTGCGAGTTCAGTGGTGGCCGACGCAGAACCTGAAGATCGAACCCTGGCTCATCAATGGCTGGCAGTCCTATGCCAAGTTCAATAGCAAGCCTGGAGTCGGAGGGCAGATCCTCTGGATTCCGAATGATTCGCTTAAATTGGTGTTTAACAGCTATTCCATTGGGCAAGATAATTTGAGTTGCCAAGCGAATAACACAAGCGGATCGAACGGCACCACCGATTCGCTCTGCCAGCCCCAAAATGGCGGCAACCCGAACGCGGCCGTCGGATCTCTTGTGGGACCGGGAGGGCCGGTTGATTGGTCGAGGGTAAAGCGTATTCACGAAGACGATAGTGTCGAGGTGAAATACTACGACGCCCACGGCAACGGCGGAGCCGGCGTATCGAGGATGGCATTTAGCTACACCGTCGATATCGGCTGCGAATATGGCGGCGGCGTTACCTGTTCGAGCGGAAAAAACAAGGAGAGTTTTTTCGGCATGATGCTCTATGACCGTACTTGGTTCCACAGCGATCTATACGCGGTCACTGTTGGCGGCGGCTTCATGAACAATCCGGGTCGGTACCTGGCCCTGACTCCGCCGATCAACGGAGCGACCGCAGCCACCGGCTCGCCGTACTTCACGCAGGCGCCTGGACAAAAGCTTTTTCAATGGGACACACAGCTTAACTTCCAGTTGATGCCCAAGGACTGGATTACCTGGTGGACCGAAGCGACATTCCGACATTCAAGCGCGCCCTACTGGTCCGGATCAGGCGGCGTGACTCCGCCGGGCGGCAATACCGGCTCGCCCGGAAGCTGCGCTGGTGGCGGCTCCAATCCCACCACCGGCCAGTGCGATTCCGGCGACTGGTTCCCGGATCTTCGTACGCGCGAAGTGGTTTACGGCGCCGGCGTTCTGGTCAAATTCTGAGATTCGGGCATTCAACATTCCACGTGGATTCGCCGATTCTTATTTCCCAGCGCGGCCCCTTCGCCAAAGTGGACGGCGAGCGGGGCGCGTGTTAGGAGACGCCTCAGCAATCGAAGCGGCAATACTCACATCATGCTCACGCGCGCGAGTCTACACTTGAGTTCATGGATATCGCGTTTGTACTTATTGTTATCTTGTTGTACGCCGCCACCCACTGGTTGATCTGGGCGATTTCCCGGCTCGGGAGTATCAAATGACGGTGGTGTACGCGCTGAGCGCGCTGCTCGCTGTGGCGCTCGGCGCTTATCTCCTGTACGCCCTCATCCGGCCGGAGAAGTTCTGATGACGCTCGCGTCCGTCACGCTCATTGTCATGCTCCTGCTTGTTGTGCTGCTTCTTACAAAGCCGCTGGGGCTGTATCTTGCGAACGTCATGCAGGGCAAGCCGATCTGGGCGCTGCGCATGGGAGCGCGCACGGAAGCCTTTGTATATCGGCTCGCGGGCGTCGACCCCGCCACCGAGATGGGCTGGCAGAAATACGCAATCGCCCTTCTGGCCTTCAACTCACTCGGTGCTGCCTTTGTCTATCTTCTGCAGCGCCTGCAAGCGTGGCTGCCCCTCAATCCGCAGCATTTCGCGAACGTTTCGCCGGACTCGGCGTTCAACACGGCGGTGAGTTTCATCACCAACACGAACTGGCAGGGCTATTCCGGCGAGTCCACCATGAGCTATCTCACGCAGATGGCCGGGCTTGCGGTGCAGAACTTTCTGTCCGCAGCCACCGGAATCGTCGTCGCGATCGCGCTCATTCGCGCGTTTGCGCGTCACAGCACGGCAACGATCGGCAACTATTGGACGGATGTAACCCGTGCGACGCTCTATGTCTTGCTGCCCATCGCAGCGCTCCTGGCGATCGTTTTCGTCTCACAGGGTGTGGTGCAGAATTTCAGTGCCTATAAGGATGTGACGACCGTCGAGGCGCTGACCTACCAGCAGCCCAAGACGGACGCGCAGGGCGTTGCCATCAACGATGCGGCCGGCAACCCAGTACAAGAGACACTCACGACCCACACGCAGACGCTGCCCATGGGCCCCATGGCATCGCAGGAGAGCATCAAGGAGCTCGGCACCAACGGCGGCGGTTTCGTCAATGCAAACTCGGCGCACCCCTATGAGAATCCCACGGCGCTGTCGAATTTTCTCCAAATGCTCGCCATTCTCCTCATCCCGGCCGCGCTGACTTACACCTTTGGCTTTCTCGTCGGCGACACGCGGCAGGGCTGGGCGGTATTCGCTGCGATGCTGATTCTGCTCGTGCCGCTGCTGTCGACGGCCGTATACAACGAACAGGGGGGCAATCCTCGCATCGGTGCGCTCGGCGTCGACCAGACGGCGAATGACCTGCAGCCGGGCGGCAACATGGAGGGCAAGGAGGCGCGCTTCGGCATCGCCGCCTCGGCCGTGTTTGCCACCGTGACCACGGGCACCTCGTGCGGTGCAGTCAATTCGATGCACGACTCATTCACTCCGCTTGGTGGCTTCGTGCCACTCTTTCAGATGCAGCTTGGCGAGGTCGTGTTCGGCGGTGTCGGCACTGGACTCTACTCGATGCTGATATTCGCGATCATCGGTGTATTCATTGCGGGACTCATGATCGGCCGCACGCCCGAATATCTGGGCAAGAAAATCGAAGCGTTCGAGATGAAGATGAGCTCGATCGCGATTCTCGTGATGCCCTTCATTGTGTTGGTCGGCACGGCCGTAGCGGTCTCGATGACCGCCGGCAAGGCCGGCGTGGCGAATCCCGGCGCACACGGATTCTCGGAGATCCTGTATGCCTTCACGTCCGCTGCTAATAACAACGGCAGCGCGTTTGCTGGAATTTCGGCCAACACCATCTTCTACAACACGGCGCTGGGGCTTGTGATGTGGGTTGGGCGCTATTGGCCGATCGCGGCGGTACTCGCGATCGCGGGCTCACTCGCCGCCAAGAAACGCGTGCCCGTGACAGCAGGCACGATGCCCACGCACGGGCCGACGTTTGTCATTCTGCTCATCGGTACGGTGCTTCTCGTGGGCGCGCTCACCTTCGTGCCGGCCCTGGCATTGGGGCCCGTCGTCGAGCATTGGACGCTGTGGGCGCACTGAGGACTGGTTGAAGGCGTAAAAGCATGACACGTCAGAACCTCTCCATGTTTGACCGCTCGCTCCTAGGGCTCGCGGTGGCCGATGCTTTTCGTAAGCTTGATCCGCGCGTGCAGTGGCGCAACCCCGTGATGTTCGTCGTCTATGTCGGTGCGATTCTGACCACGGCGCTGTGGCTGCAAGCTCTCGCGGGCCGTGGCGAAGCGCCCGGCTGGTTCATCCTGAATGTGGCGATCTGGCTGTGGTTCACGCTCTTGTTTGCGAATCTTGCCGAGGCTCTGGCCGAGGGTCGCAGCAAGGCGCAGGCGGCGGCGCTACGCGGGCTTAAGCAGACGGTTACGGCGAAGAAGCTCGCGCATCCTCAGGATCGCTCGCGCAGCAGCGCCGTGCGGGCGAGTGAGCTGCGTCGCGGCGATGTCGTGCTGGTCGAGGCGGGCGACTACATACCGGCCGACGGTGAGGTGCTTGAGGGCGCAGCTTCGGTGGATGAGAGTGCGATCACCGGCGAATCGGCTCCCGTCATTCGCGAGTCGGGCGGCGACTTTTCTGCTGTAACCGGAGGCACGCGCGTCATATCCGACTGGATCGTGGTGACCGTCACGGCCAATCCCGGCGAGACATTCATCGATCGGATGATCGCCATGGTCGAAAGCGCCAAGCGGCAGAAGACACCGAATGAGATCGCACTGACGATCCTGCTCGTCGCGCTCACTCTCGTATTCCTGTTTGCCACGGCCACGTTGCTGCCGTATTCGCTCTATAGCGTCGCAGTCGCCAAGCTCGGTACGCCGGTCAGCATTACCGCACTCATTGCCCTGCTCGTTTGCCTGATACCCACGACGATCGGTGCGCTGCTCTCTGCAATCGGAGTCGCCGGCATGAGCCGCATGATGCAGGCGAATGT
>Ga0182024_10013246_pt1 | contig 16150 bp, 12 predicted proteins | sample P32metaG_FD_120480 | JGI IMG/M metagenome (GOLD analysis project Ga0182024, IMG submission 120480) | Permafrost microbial communities from Stordalen Mire, Sweden - P3-2 metaG (Illumina Assembly) | ecosystem: Environmental > Terrestrial > Soil > Wetlands > Permafrost | place: Sweden: Stordalen... | reverse complement strand
CGCAGCGTCAAGCGCGGCCTCTACGCCGTCAACTTCGGCGGCGGCCAGGTGGACATCACCAACGGCAAATTCGTCTTCTCCGCGTCAGAAGCCTACCTCATCGAAGACGGCAAAATCACCGCCCCCGTCCGCGACGCCACGCTCATCGGCAACGGCCCCGAAGCCTTAAAGTACGTCTCCATGGTCGGCCACGATCTGAAAATGGACGAGGGCATAGGCACCTGCGGCAAAGACGGCCAAAGTGTCCCCGTAGGCGTAGGGATGCCCACCATCAAGCTCGACAAAATGACCGTCGGCGGCACGGGAAGATAGTTTCGGAGCAAACGATGGGTCGAATGGTCGAAGTGGAAACTAGGAAATGGCATGGCGTAGGCGAGAGTCGCGCATTCGGTTGGCAGCTTATACCTGTAGAAGACGGTTTGCGTTTGCGCGATGAGACATTTCGCTGCCCTGAGTGTTTTGGAAGAGTGAAACTGATGTCGGCCCCAGTGAACCCACCGATGGCAGCGCATGGAGAACACTTCCAGAGGAACAAAGGGTGCAGTCTCGGTGATTGTTTCGATGGGAAGAAACGCATTCATTCTTCGCTGCTTAAATGAGGCTCTTTCCATTCCTGCAGCCGAACTCACCGCCGGTGTAAACTTCTCCTTCGTGCTGACCTGATCGACTCCTTCGCGCGAACAGGAAAAACCCCATGCGCATAACTCCGTTTGCCCTCTTTCTCACCCTCATCGTTGCCGCTTCGTCTTGCCTCACCCAGACCCCGCCCGCCCCGGGGTCCCCCGTAACTGGTCTTGCTCGTGGGGGCAACGGAAAGCGCCCCATGACATTCGAAGACATGATGGCCATGAAGCGCCTGGGCGAAACCGCCGTCTCGCCCGACGGCAAGTGGCTGGCCTACTCGGTCACCACCGTCAACCTCGACCAGAACACCAAAACAGCGGAGCTGTGGCTGCAGGAGATTGCCCCGTCTTCTGGAACCGGCGGCGATCCCATTCCGCTGGCCGTGGCCCAGCCGGGCGACGGCGGCCCGCAGTTCTCCCCCGACGGGCACTCCGTGCTCTTCCTTTCCGGTCGGGAAGGCGGCCAGCAAATCTGGCTCGCCGACTTCGACTCCGCCACCGGCGCAACAACTAACCCGAAGAAGCTGACCTCGATCTCCACGGAAGCCGACAACGCCCAATGGTCCCCGGATGGCCACTCCGTGGTTTTCACTTCCTCTGTCTACCTGGACTGTCCAGCAATCAGTCCTGTAGACGCCGGCGCTGGCGATAGATGCAACACCGACCGCGACGCCGCCAAGGCTGCCAGCAAGGTCAAAGCTCAAATCTTTACCGCGCTCCTCTATCGCCACTGGAACCACTTCACCGGCGACAAGCGCAGCCATCTCTTCCTCGTTTCGGTCGAGACCGGCGCCGGCAAAGAATCGAGTCTTCGCGACCTCACGCCCAACGATCCCCACGACGTTCCGCCCTTCTCGCTCGAAGGCGGCGGCGGCTTCTCCATCTCTCCCGACTCGAAGGAGCTGGCCTTCACCGAAAATCCCGATCCCGTGCCCGCCATCTCCACCAGCGCGCAAATCTACACCCTCGACCTGACCAACCCCGCGGCCAAGCCGGTAAAAGTGAGCACATCTCTCGGCGGCAACTTCAACCCCGCCTACTCGCCTGACGGCAAATATCTTGCCTGGCGCTCCCAAGCCCGCGCCGGCTACGAAAGCGATAGATTTCGGCTGATGCTGTATGACCGCTCGGCAATGGCGATCAAGGATTTGCTGCCGAATTTTGAAAATTGGGTTGATGAGTTTGCGTGGAGCGAAGATTCTCACTACATTCATTTTGTTTCGGGTCGCGTGGGCGAGGCTTCGCTTTACTTGATCGGTATTGCAGACAAGGAAATGCACGACGTTACGAAGGTCGGAGGGGAATGGAGCAGCATTCACACGCTTCCACTTCAGGGGCATGGAGACGAAGTCATAGTCGGCAGCCTGATGAGAGGAGATCGACCCGCTGAGGTATTTAGCGTTGAAACGAGAATCGAGGGGCCGTACGCTGGCGACGACGTGATAATCCACTTGACCGATATAAGAAACATCACACATCTCAACGATGTTCTGGCCGCCCAACTCGACCTGTCGAAGATTGAGTCCTTCTGGTTTACTGCCGAAGATAAAACCAAAATCCAAGGCTTCCTCGTCAAACCCCCGGCCTTCGATCCCGCCAAGAAATACCCCGTCAAATTCCTTATCCACGGCGGTCCGCAAGGCGCATGGGGCGACGCCTGGAGCTACCGCTGGAACGCCGAGCTTTTTGCCGCCAACGGTTACGTCGTCGTCATGATTAACCCGCGCGGGTCCACTGGGTATGGGCAGGCCTTCGTCGACGGCGTCAACGGCGACTGGGGCGGCAAGCCCTTTACCGACCTGATGACTGGCCTGGACTACGCCGAGCAGCACTATCCCTTCATCGACAAGTCGCGCGAGTGCGCGCTCGGCGCCAGCTACGGCGGCTACATGGCCAACTGGATTCTCGGCCACACCAACCGCTTCAAATGCATCGTCAGCCACGACGGCATGTTTGACGCGGAATCTGCTTTTGGTTCTACAGAAGAAGACTGGTTCAACATCTGGGAGTTCAAAGGCAACCCGTGGGACTACTACGGCAAGCCCGACAGCGAGAATCCCTTCCGCAAGTGGTCGCCCTCGCTCTCCGCCAAAAACTTCAAGACGCCCACGCTGGTCATCCACAGCCAGCTTGACTACCGCCTCGACGTCAGCGAAGGCTTCCAGCTCTTCGACACGCTGCAATTGCTCAAGGTTCCCAGCAAGATGCTCTACTTCCCCGATGAGGGCCACTGGGTGCTCAAGCCGCAGAACTCGCAGCTCTGGTACAAGACGGTGAACGACTGGGTAGATGAATGGACGGGAACTACAGCTTCCAGCCACTAGGTCTTAGCTGCTAGCTTGATCTTGCCGCTGAAGGGATTTCAACTCGAACGCACTTCAGCTTCTAGCCAAGCGAGCTAGGGGCTAGAAGCTAGGCGCTGACTTTGATGCCCTATCAACGCAAATCCGCCAAGCCGCGCCCCTTCCTCAACGAAGCCGGCCTTTACGACTACGCCGTCAAGACCCTGGCCCGCCGCATGCGCTCCGAGGCCGAGCTGCGCCGCCTGATGAAGCCGCGCGTTGCGCCCGAACCCCAAGGAAATGCCTCCATCGCCGCCGTGGTGGCGCGCCTCAAAGAGCACGGTTACCTCAACGACGCAGCCTTCGCGGAAACCTATGCCCGCCTGCGCCAGCAGAACGAGAAGCTGGGCCAGAGACGCGTGAAGCAGGATCTGAAGCAAAAGGGCGTCCACGACGCCCTGATTTCCGAGACCCTCGACGCCCGCTACGGGCAAACCAACGAGGAAGCCCTGGCCCGCGAACACCTGGAGCGCAAGCGCATCCGCAAGCCCGAAAACGAAAAGGAGACGGCCCGCGTTATGCGGCGCCTGGTCGCGGCAGGCTTCTCCACCGGCGTCATCTACAAGATTCTTCGTCAATGGGACGTGCCAGAAGAAGCGCTGGCCGCGCTCGACAATCTCGACGAGGACGTCCACGAAGAATAGGCCGCGTCCGGATTCAATTCACGGAGAGCCGCTCCGCTGTTTCCCCCGCCTGAATCCGTTGCGACTTGAGCAGGGCGGGCCGCCTCCTTCGCAGTTCCAGTTCCAACACGGCCTCAATATAGGCGCTGCGCCCGCCAGGGCCGGCGAGGGCGTCGATTTGCTCCGCCAGTTCCGCCGGCAGGGTGAAATGCATGCGCTTCTTGTGTCCCGCCATACTTCTGCCATCGGCACGCCAGCCCCTTTGCAGCAGGCCCTGTGTTCCAGAGGCCTCAGGCGCGGGGTCCCCGCGGACAGGTCTTCGTCCGTGGGGTGACGGGAATTACACTGGTTAGGCCATGCAATCCCGATCTGGAAACGAAATTCGCGAGCTTTTTCTGCGCTTTTTTGAGTCGAAGGGCCACCGCCGCGTGCACTCTTCCTCGCTGGTGCCGGCCAACGACCCTACGCTGCTGTTTACCAACGCCGGCATGAACCAATTCAAAGACCTTTTCCTTGGTGCAGAGAAGCGCGAATACGCGCGCGCCACCACGTCGCAGAAATGCGTGCGCGCGGGTGGCAAGCACAACGATCTTGAGAACGTGGGCTTCACGCGGCGGCACCATACCTTCTTCGAGATGCTGGGCAACTTCAGCTTCGGCGACTACTTCAAGCGCGAGGCCATCCAGTTCGCCTGGGAACTTGTTACCAGCGATGAGTGGTTCGGGCTGCCCAAGGACCGCTTGTACGTGACGATCTTCGAAGGAGCTGACGGCGTGCCGCGCGACGACGAGGCCGAGGGCTACTGGATCGAAGCCGGCGTGCCCAAGGAGCGCATCAAGGAATACGGGCTCAAGGACAACTTCTGGCAGATGGGCGAAACCGGCCCCTGCGGGCCGTGCTCAGAGATTTTTTACGACATGGGCCTCGAAGCCGCTGAACATCCTGGCGTCGACAAACCATTCGGCGAAGACGACGCGCGCTACGTCGAAATCTGGAATCTTGTTTTCATGCAGTTTGACCGAATGGAGTTTTTCGAGGAGGTTCACTCAAACGAATTTGAGCTAAATCAACCATTCGGAAAACTGATCCCAAAAGGGTTCAGGCTCGCACCGTTGCCCAAGCCGTCGATTGATACGGGTATGGGCCTGGAGCGCGTGGCCGCCGTGCTGCAAGGGAAAGTCAGTAACTTCGAGACCGATTTGTTCACGCCTCTCATCGAGCGGGCGGCGGAGTTGACCGGCTTCCGGTACTCGTTCAACCCTGACATCGGGAGCCCGACCGCTTTTGCCCCGACCCTTCCATCGGACGAGCTAGTTGGGAAAATTAGGGAGCGAGAGCGCCTAGAGTCCGCCAGCCTGCGCATCATCGCAGACCACGCCCGCGCCGCCACCTTCCTGATCAACGACGGCGTCCTGCCCTCGAACGAAGGCCGCGGCTACGTGCTCCGCAAAATCCTTCGCCGCGGCATCCGTCACGGCCGCCTTCTCGGCCAGGAGCAGCCCTTCCTCTACGAGATGGTCTACGCCGTCCGCGAGCTGATGTCCGGCGCCTATCCCGAGCTCGAAGATTCAGCAGCACGCGTCGCAAAAGTCATCGGCGCGGAAGAAAAGCAATTCGATCGCGTGCTGAGAGATGGGCTTCGAGAATGGGACGAAGCTGTCATGGAAGCCGATAAAGAGCGTTTTGAAGAATTGGTTTATAGATGGGAGGCCGCTCTTGAAGGCGGGCTAGCAGGACAAGACCTCCAGGCAATTAAACTCGAAGAAGCGTCCGCTCTTGCATCAATTGGCAGAAACGATTTCGAGCTGATTCGGAGACTGACCGAACGGAGACTCGGCCCGAGCCTCGCAGAATCGTTCGTCCGGGACTTCCGGGACACGCAAGGAAGACCAATTCGAGTGAGGGGAAGCGTCGCCTTCCACATCTACGAAACCTTCGGCCTGCCAATCGATTTCATGTTGGACGCAGCGCGTGACGCGGGGATCGGAATCAATATGCTCGAGTTTGATTCGGCTAAAGAAGCCGAGCAATCCCGCGCCCGCGCGAGTTGGAAGGGCGGCAGCCAGAAGACGGCGAGTCCAGCTTTTCGCGAGCTAAAGAAAACGGAGTTTCTCGGCTACAAGCAGCTCATCGTTCCCAACGCCGAAGTGCTGGCCATCGTCAAGGACGGCGTCGGCGTTCCCGCCGCAGTCGCGGGCGATCAAGTCGATGTAGTCCTCGACCAGACCAGCTTCTATGGCGACTCGGGAGGGCAGGTCGGCGATCAGGGATGGTTTACCTCTTCCGACGGTAATACAACCGTGGCCGAGATTCAGGGCTGCGTGCTGCCGGTGCAGGGTGTGCGCGCGCATAAAGCCCTGCTCAAGCAGCCTCTGGCCATCGGCGACCACGTCCGCACTGTTGTTGACGGCGAGCGGCGCGACGCGATCAAGCGCAACCACACCGGCACGCACCTGCTCCATGCGGCGCTCCGAGACGTGCTGGGGACGCACGTGAAGCAGGCGGGCTCTTCCGTCGAGCCTACGCGGCTGCGGTTCGACTTCTCTCACTTTGCGCCTGTGGCGGATGAGGAGCTGCAGGAGATCGAGGACATTGTCAACCGCGAGGTGCTCTCGAATGCGCGCGTCGAGACCTTGGAAGACGTGCCGATTGACGTGGCCGTGAATGAATACCACGCCATGGCCCTGTTCGGCGAGAAGTATGGCGACAAGGTGCGGGTGGTGAAGCTGTCGGATGGCTTCTCGACAGAGCTTTGCGGCGGCACGCATACCGGGGCGACAGGCGAGATTGGGCTGATCAAGATTCTTAGCGAGGGGTCTGTTTCGTCGGGCGTGCGGCGGTTGGAGGCTATCAGCGGCTTCGGCTCGCTTGACACTTTCCGCGAAGACTTTGCCGTCTCGCAGATTGCCACGCAGCTTGCCCCGCCCGCTGCCGGCACGACGCTTTCGGACGCGTTTCGCGCCAAGCTGACGGCCCAGGAAGACGAGCTCAAGCGCCTTCGCCGCGAGCTCGAAGAGGTGCGCATGAAGTCCGCCGCAGGAGCGCTCGATGAAGCGCTCAGCCGCGCCGTCGATGTCAAGGGCGTTCGCCTGGTGACTCTGCGCGCCGACTCGCTGGAGCGCGGCCAGCTTCGCACGCTTGTGGACAACCTCAAGCAGAAGCTGGGCGAGGGAGTGGTGGTGTTGGCCTCGGCGCAGCCGGAAGGCAAAGTCGCGCTCATTGCCGGGGTGACTGCGGGGTTGACGAAGCGGATTCAGGCGGGGAAGCTGGTGGGGGCTTTGGCCAAAATTGTAGGGGGATCAGGCGGCGGTAAACCCGAGATCGCCGAGGCCGGCGGCAAAGAACAGGCGCAGATTGACGCCTCTTTGGCCGCTGCTGCGGGGATTGTTGGGGAGTTACTGTAAATGGAGGACGGACAGGTCTCTAGTTTCCCACCCTTGCGACAGAACAAAATCGCAAGGATGGGGCACGGAACATTTGTGGGTTACGGGAATTGCGAATTGGGGTTTATGGTCTGTCAGCTAAGCGACTATAAGGGACTGTAGTTATAGGGATTCCACCTTGGGCGCGATGGAACTCCGCCCCTGCGACCAAGACCTGTCGCAGGGGACCCCGGGAACTGCGCGACCCCGACCCGGAGAGTGCCCCGGTGCCCCGGTGGGGCACCCGACACCCGGATTCATGCTACATCTTGCGGAGGTGAAAGCTGTATGCCACGCCGCCGGAGACGATGGGAAAGGTGTTGAGCGGCTTCAGATCGCTGGTCCACTTGGCCTCCTGCGCGGTCAGGTTGCTTTGAATGGCGACGGCGATGGGATTGTTGGGGTTGGCGATGTTGGTGCACTCGGTCTGCGCCTGGTCGTAACAGGCCCAGCCGGTCAGGTTGACGTTCACGCTCGGCGCTCCAATAAACGCCGCGCCGATCTCGAACGGGAACGACCAGTGCCCGCTGCTGCGAACCATGTTGCCCCAGCCGGTGGTGATGGTGAAAGCAGGCTTGTTGGTGTTCAGGCCCAGGATTCCGTTGCCGGTGACGGGGGTTGCGCCGGTGGCGGCGTTCGCATTGGCAGAGTAGTAAGTGGTCCCGTTCAAGGTAAAGCTGGTTCCCGCGGCCACGTTGGTGGCGGCCGTGACCTGGTTTTGGTTGATGAACATCAGTCCGGGGCTGATGCGCCATCCGCGACGGAAGGGGTACACGTCCACCGAAGCGCGGGCCGAAGCCAGATTCAGCTTGGCGGTTGCGTTGATGCCGTCGGTGGTGAAGTTGGCAGAGTAGTTGAAGAAGTTGCCGGTGCCGCGCAGGTTGAAGTGGTTGCTCAGGTTGGTAGCCGCCTCCAACTGGATGCCGAGCGGGGAGATGCCGGCGCCAAAGCCGACGCGCGAAAGCGGGCTTGTGGAGCTACTACCCGTGGAAGTCAGGAACGGTGAGGCTGTCTGGCCCGCCCCGCCGTCGGGAACTGGTTCAGCTGCCACCAAGTTGGAGGAGCTGGAGGAGAAGGAGGAGAAGGACGGCGACTGTGCCATAAGCGCGCCTGGCGCGGCGAGCAGTGCGATGGTCAGAAAGAGAGCGGATCGGTTCATGGACAAGACTCCTGGAGAGTTGGTTGCAGGGAGTGTTTTGACCCTGCCGGGTTGCACTCATCCACGCAGGCTCGCTCAGTCCAGGCAGGCCGGCCGGCCTGGACTCTTCGCAGCCTATGGAGGGGAGCGCTGAAGTAACCGTAGCATGGTTACTGCTTTTGGAAGCCCTGTTTCTTCTGCACCTTTTGTGGGGGGCCAATTGCGGAAGGGGGATTCTGTTTTGGAACTTCCTATGAGGTTTTTCGAGGGTTAGGGCCTGTCATCTAATTCCCGGCGTGCAGCGTTAGGAATTAGATGACAGGCCCTAAGGCCGTTCGCCGATTGGATGAGTCTCTCTTGACCGACGGCGTCGAGACCGGTGATCTGGCTTAACGAATATTGAAACTATAGACCACGCTGTAAGAGAAGATGGGGTAAAACTGGACCCTGTTCAGATCCGCTCTCCACTGGGAGAGCTTTGCCTGCAGGTTGCTATTGAAGGCGATGGCCACGGGATTGGTGGGGTCGCCAATGTCGCTGCAGTTGGTTTGTGCCTTGTCGGTGCAAACCTCTCCAGCAGTAGTCACCGTCAACGAAGGCGCGCCCATATAAATCACGCCAAATTCGGTGGGAAAGGACCAGTGGCGATTGGAGCGGGGAATGAACCTGCCAAAGCCGAACGAAACCATCGGCGCCGGCTTGACGGTATGCAGTCCGAGTACAACGCTGCCATTGACCGGATCCGTATTGGACGAATAGTAATTGGCTGAGCCGAGGTTAAAGCTGGTTCCCCCCGCAATGGTAGTGGCCGCGGAGATCTGATTGCCGTTGAAGATGAAGAGTCCCGCGCTCAACCGCCAGATGCTGTTGTACGGGTAAACATCGACCGCGGCTGCGGCCGATGCCAAGTGGATGTTGGCGTTGATCTTGAACCCGTCCACCTCAAATTGGCCGGTGGTGAAGCCGAAGAAGTTGATCAGGCCGCGCGCGTCGAAGTACTCGTTGAGCACAATGGCGGGCTTGATGCCGATGCCGAGCAGGGAGACGTCTGCGCCGATGCCGATGCGCGAAAACGGCGGCTGGTGCCACTCGGCCGTATAAGGCACGTTCTCGCGTTCCGGGTTCGCGCCGGAAGCGGCGGGGCCGGGAGCGGATGGGAGCGCGGGTTCAGAGACTGCCCCTGCCCCCAGGCCGTCGGCGTTGGAGTGGGAGGAACCGCCGTCGGGCACTGCCGGGTTTTCCGGCGTCCCGGCCAATGCAGGTGGATTCCCTTCCGGGACAGGCGCAGAAGCGGCGGGCAGGGCCGTTCCCATGCGGTCGGCAAACTGCGCGCGGGCCATCGGGCACAAGGTCGAGAGAACAATCGGAGCCGCGATACAGGCGCGCAGGGCGAGCAGAGACAAGTTCTTCAGGGGGAGCCTCCAGAACGTTGTCGGAATTCCTTGATTGTTGTCTTCTCGTGCGAAAATCTTGAAGCGCAAGACTCCAAGTGCAAGACAAGAACCAGCCAGGGTCGCGGATAATCCCGCGATTCCGTGCCGGCAGCAGCTAAGGTAACATTACCACGGTGCCGCTTGGTCCATCTGAGCCTTTTGGATCGGTGCCAGGTGCACCAGACTGAAGAGCGAATTGCCGGACCGGGACGACGAAGGCCCAACCAAAGCGGATGCCGAAAACCCAACTGAACCACGAGAAGTCAAGAGCTGAGAAGGCCAGTAAGAATGGGCAGCGCCGGAGTTTGCCTAACCGCCGGAATGAGGGCGAAGTCACCTCCGCGCGCACCTTGGCTGGCCTGCGCTCCGGGCTGCTGGGCTGGTACGTGCGCAACCGGCGCGATCTGCCTTGGCGGCGCAGCGCCGACCCTTATGCGATCTGGGTCTCGGAGATCATGCTGCAGCAGACGCGGGTGGCGGTGGTGGTGGAGCGCTACCAGGGTTTTCTTCTTCGCTTCCCCACGCTGCTGTCGCTCGCGCTGGCCCGCGAAGAAGAGGTTCTGGCGCTGTGGAGCGGCCTGGGCTACTACCGGCGCGCACGGATGTTGCACAAGGCGGCGCAGTTTGTTGCCGGGCAGCTCCAGGGAAATCTGCCGCGCAGTGCCTCAGCTCTGCGCACCTTGCCGGGCATCGGCGTGTACACGGCCGCGGCCATCGCCAGCATTGCGCATGGGGAAGCAGTTGCGGTGGTGGATGGGAATGTGGAGCGCGTCCTGTGCCGGCTGGAGGGCTGGGAAGCCGGCACAGCGGGCCACGCTGCCCTGCGGCAACGGATTGAATCCCTGGCTGCCGAGCTTGTGGATCGGAATCAGCCGGGCGACTTCAACCAGGCAATGATGGAACTGGGCGCGACGGTATGCCTGCCGCGCAATCCCCAGTGCCTGGTGTGTCCGTGGGCCGCGAACTGCAAGACAAAGGGCGAGCACAAGACGGCGCCGCGGGCGAAGATGACCAGCCGCGAGGTGGCTTACGCGCTGGCGGTTCGCACCGCGCGGCACGGGATCAAGTCCGGCCGGGAAGTTCTGCTGGAGAAACGGGTGGCGTCGCACACGGTGATGCCCGGGCTTTGGGAGTTGCCCGCATTGAAAGACACAGCCGTGCCTGAGGATGAATTGCGTTTGACGGTGCGGCACGCAATCATGCAGGTGAATTATTACGTGCGCATCCGCACCGTGTTTGAGGACGATGTGGATTCGATGACCGTGCCCGGCGATGAGCGGCGCTGGGTCCTGCTTGCCGAGGCCGCCGGCATGGCGTTGACCGGCCTCGCGCGCAAGGTGCTCACACGCGCGCATTTGCTGGCCGCGGCGCCTCAAGACGCGATTACGCCGCAGACCGGTGAGGACGTATTCTGAGAATGATTCCTGCGCAGGGCCAAACAAATCTGAAGTGCACCGCACCGAATTCAGGGAGATCCGATGAAGCTTATGCTGTTTTCAATTGCCCTGGCTGCCGGCTTTCTGGCAGTACCTCATCTACGCGCGCAGCAAACCGGCGATCTGGCTGTCCCGGCTGTTCCGAGTCTGCCACAGGCCGCCCGCGCCGCAGCTGCTTCCATTGATTCGGAAAAGATTCGCGCTCATGTGCGCTTCCTTTCCCTCGATCTGCTCGAAGGCCGCGGACCAGGCACGCGTGGCGCGGAGCTGGCTGCCGAGTATCTCGCCACGCAGTTGGCCCTGGCAGGCGTTGAACCGGCGGGTGAAAACGGAAGCTACTTCCAAAAAGTTCCCCTGGTGGCGGTGCACACCGTTGAGGACAAGACGAAGTTCTCGTTTGTTCCGGCAGCGGGCGCGCCCGTCGATCTTGCCTACAGTACAGAGATTGTCTCGAAAGACCAGACCGGCCAGGCGACGGCGGACTTCGACGCGCCCATCGTCTTTGTCGGTTACGGCATTCACGCGCCGGAGTACCACTGGGACGACTATGCCGGCATTGACCTCAAGGGCAAGATCGCGCTGGTGATTGTGAACGAGCCGCCCTCCGACGATCCAAACTTCTTCAAGGGCAAGGCGCTCACCTATTACGGGCGATGGACGTACAAGTATGAGGAGGCGGCGAGGCGCGGGGCGGTGGGGGTGCTGATTGTTCACCGCACCGACCGGGCCAGCTATGGCTGGGAAGTGGTGCGCAATAGCCAATCTGTGGAGAAGAGCTATCTCCAGGGCGACCCAAACGCCACGCTGCGTGCGGCGGCGTGGATTCAGCACGATGTAGCCCAGCGGCTGTTCACGCTGGCTGGGCTGGGCGATCTCGATAAGGCCATTGAAACCGCCGGAAAGCCGGGCGTTTTTCACGCGGTCGAACTTCCGGTTCGGCTTCATGCGCATATCGAGAGCCGCGTGCGCCGCTATGTCAGCTCCAACGTCGTGGGCCGCGTTCCGGGCGCGAGCGATGCAAATCAGGCAGTGCTGTATACGGCCCACTACGATCACCTGGGAATCGACCCCGACATGAAGGGTGACAACATCTACAACGGAGCCGCCGACAACGGGACGGGTTGCGGGATTCTGCTGGAGTTGGCGCGGGCCTTTGCGCAGTCGCCGGTGCGGCCGCCGCACGCGGTTTACTTTGCCGCCGTCACGGCCGAAGAGCAGGGGCTGCTGGGCTCGCAATTTCTGGGCATGCATCCGCCCGTGCCGGCGGGGCAGATCTCGCTCGATCTGAACTACGACATGCTGCTGCCCATCGGCATTCCACGGTCGGTGAACCTGGGCGGCGCGGAGCGCATCGACTTCTGGCCGACGGTGGAGACGGTGGCCAAGGCCTTCGACCTGGCGTTGCTGCCGGACCCGACGCCTGGCGCTGGCCACTACTACCGCTCCGACCATTTCTCGCTGGCGCGCGTGGGGATTCCGGCGTTTTCCGTGGATCAGGGCGATTTGTTCGAGGGGCACGATGAGGCATGGGGACACGCGCAGGCCGCCGATTACGTAGCCCACCATTACCACCAACCCTCAGACGAGTACCACGCCGATTGGGACTTCCGCGGCAACGCCAAGCTGGCGCGGTTTGGGCTGGTGCTGGGCTGGTTGGCCAGCGGCCAGGCGAAGACGGTGGAGTGGCTCCCGGGCGACGAGTTCGAGGCCGCGCGCAAGGCGAGCCAGATTCAGTAGTATTCCGCGCAGCTCAGGTAATAGCCGCACTCAGTGCAGACCAGCTTGCAATGGTGGCCGGTGAGTCGATGAGCGCAGTTGGGGCAAATCTGCGAGTGATGATCGACCTGCGCCTCGTCTGAACCGGATGGGCTAACCGGGATAGGCTTCGCACCGGAATGTGAAATTTCGGTGGCGAATCCATCGTCGTAGGCGTGCGGGAGGTGCGGCAGCATGCTGGACAGATTAGCATAGAGAAAGCGGCAACCTGCATTGCGGAAACTCCGCAGGCGCCAAATGCATCAATTCTCTGGGGTCGCCCGGACTTCCCCTTGGCGGCGCACCAGGCAACGATCTCTATAAACTCCAGAAAACAATCCGGAATCCGGATCCCCAAGGAGGGACAATGGCTAGCAAGGCAAGTGCGGTTTGGACAGGTTCACTGAAGGAAGGCAAAGGCACCATCTCCACGGCGACGGGCGTGCTGAAGGACGCGAACTATTCATTCGCCACGCGGTTTGAGGGCGCGGCCTCGGGTACCACTCCCGAAGAGCTGATTGCGGCGGCTCATGCGAGTTGCTTCTCCATGGCGCTGGGCGCGCAGTTGGGCGGCGCGGGTTTTACCCCGGACAAGATCGAGACCCACGCGGCCGTTACGCTGGCCAAAAAGGACTCGGGATTCGCGATCACCAAGATCGTGCTGACCACCACGGCCAAGGTTCCCGGCGCCACCAAGGAAGCCTTCGACAAGGCCGCCGCCGACGCCAAGGCCGGCTGCCCCATCTCCAAGCTCTTCGCCAACAACACCGAAATTGAGCTGGACGCGAAGCTGGTGTAAGCGCGGACCGAACCGGAGCCGGGGCTCAAACATGCCCCGGTTTTCTCGTTCTGCATTAGCCACCGGAGATTTGACACCGTGTGCCACTTTTGCGAAACTCAGAGATGCTGCCGGTTCAGCAGAAAGTCGCTGAACTCGATGGACCGTGCCGAAGTGGCGGAATTGGCAGACGCGCGTGGTTCAGGTCCACGTACTCGCAAGGGTGTGGGGGTTCGAGTCCCTTCTTCGGCACCATAAGTCTCTAAGTTGATTAAAATGAGCCGCCTCCGGGTGGCTCTCATCGTTTGGCTCGCTGCTTGCGGGGCGAATCGGGAGCAGCGGCTCTTGCCGTTCCCCGGAATGCACGGTTCTGCACCACTATCTGGGCTTGCCGGGTTGCAGAGCACTTCGGGCATCTATTGAGGCTCCGCTCCGGTAACTGAATAGAGCGCCCGGCGATTACTTCGATACCCCTGAAAAAGCGCACCGACTCGCCATGGCGGATGCAACTTAATGGCAATTCCTATCACCACAACCTCGCGTGTACCGTACAACCTATCGAAACCTGCATAACCAGTTGGAGGGATACGGATGAAAAATATGCTACTTGCGTTTTGCATCAAGGTTCAGGATCTGCTCAACCGCGACGACGGCCAGGACCTGGTCGAGTATTCATTGGTTGTCGCGATCATCTCGCTGGGAGCAACCGCGAGCATGCAGTCTCTGGCCAGTGGAATCAGCACTGCGTTCAGCGGCCTCAGCGCCACTCTTAGTACCTACGTCACATAGTTCGTTTGAAAACGACAGCGGCATAGAAAGCTCTTCGGAAAATGCGCCTGGACGGGAGTCATCCCCAAGCCGGTCCAGGTGGCAGGACGCAGATTCGCCGAGGCCTTGGAGCCGATCGCCACAGCGACGTTAGCCAATCATTCCTTCCCTTACACGCATCCCCTTAAAAAATCAGCCCGTAAACCATCTCATGGGCAGAGTTACTTCGTCACGCTGCCTCTTCGCATGTGTATGCCGGAAATCCCACTGCCTGTTCGGCAGGAGTCAACGGTGGCCTCACTGCGCTCCGGGAATTGCCAGCGTCGTGCAGTGGTCGTTTTCCACCTCGCATTGCAGCATGTCCTGCGCCAATAGGTTCCAGCCGACGAAACCCGCGAATTTTCCTCCTGGCGATTGCGCCACGGTGGGCGCCAGTCCGTCGCCAGTCTCCGCGTTGTAGTCCTCATGCATCGATCCCCATTGCGCCACGTCGCGATGCAGGATGGTGGCCAGAGAGACGGCCAGCCGGCGCGATTCGTCCTGGAAGCCGTAGCGCCTCAGCGCAATCCAGCAAAGAAAGTTGGCGTTGATCCATAGCGGCCCGCGCCAGTTGGAGTAGGGGTCGATGATGGCGTCGTTATTGTAGGCCGGATCGGATTTGGAAAGGCTGCGGAAGCCATAGGGCGAACGCATCTCGGCAGTGCTGAGCAGGTGCAGCCGGATCATGCGGCGGGCGTCGCTCGGCGGAACGAAGCCGTCGGCCAGTGGGACGAAGCTGGACCAGCTGACGGAGCGGACCCAGGCGCCGGAGTCGCGGCGGCGATTGAGAAAGAGCGCATCCTTTGACGACCACAGCTTGGCCAGGATGGCGCGCCGCGTGGCCGTTGCCTGCCGGCGGTAGCGGACCGCATCGTCGTGGTTTCCGAGCTGATCGGCAAGCGCGGCCATGGCCAGGTACTCGCGCATGGCGAAGACCGAGGCATCGACAGCGAGAATGGCGCTGGGATCGGCGGGGTCGTTGGTCAGCGCCGCGTTGTTGTCCGCGCCGGATTGCATGGCATTCTGCCAGAACCAGAGGTTCCAGCGGGTGTCGAACTGGGTGCGCTCGCGATAGGCAAGGATGCGCTGCATTTGTGGCCAGACAGGACGCAGCCAGGAGTAGTCTTTGAGCCGCTCGGAGGCGATGAGCGCGCCCTGGGCGAGGAACGGCTTCATGGCGAATTTGCCGAAGAGCGGCCGCGGACCCTGCGGTGTGATGCAGCCGGCAACGTAACCGTCGGCGTCGGCGGAAGCGGCGAAGCCGAGCACCCAGTCGCGGAGAAGTTTGGCGTCGGCGGGGTTCTGGTTGGCCCAGTGGAGGCCGATGAAGAACCCGTCCCAGTCCCACATCTGCTCGTAGTAGCCGGCGGGGATGAGGTAGGGATAGCGGATGTATCCCTGCGCGGGGCGGATGGTCTGGGGTGCGAGGTGGGCGAAGTCCGAGCTGAGGCCTGCCAGCAGCGCGGCGTCAGGAGACTGTGCGGCGGCGGGAATCGCGATAAGAGCGACGGCCAGGACGGCCAGGAGGCGCGAAGTGGATCGTGAAGCGGGCCGTGGAATGGATACGGGGGGCATGATAACGCCATTCAGCGGTTGGAGGTAGGCGGAGTTTCGGATCCGGTCAGGATACGGATCTCGGAGCCCAGGCGATGGTAGTTGGTGAAACTCGTTTCATTGAGGTAGAGCGTAGCTGTGGGCTGAAGAGACGGAGGGATTGCGGAAGGGAGCTGGTTGGCGGGTAAGCCAGGTTCGGTGGGGCCTTCATAGAGATTCATGCTGCGCAGCGGGCAAAT
>Ga0182024_10013245_pt1 | contig 16151 bp, 15 predicted proteins | sample P32metaG_FD_120480 | JGI IMG/M metagenome (GOLD analysis project Ga0182024, IMG submission 120480) | Permafrost microbial communities from Stordalen Mire, Sweden - P3-2 metaG (Illumina Assembly) | ecosystem: Environmental > Terrestrial > Soil > Wetlands > Permafrost | place: Sweden: Stordalen... | reverse complement strand
GGAGATCGCGTGAGTGACAGGCGATGAAGATTGAGTAATGCGAAGAAGCGTCTGCCTGGAGGTCCTGAGTTCGTGCACAGGTACGTTCCGGGCACCAATGGCGTGACCCTCCTCCTCTTGCACGGGACAGGGGGCGATGAGAGCTCCCTCATACCGATGGCGAGAATGGTCGACGGGGAGGCGTCAGTGCTCGCAGTAAGGGGCAAGGTCCTTGAGAACGGCGCGCCGCGGTTCTTCAGGCGTTTCGCCGAGGGGGTCTTCGACATCGAGGATCTGAAACTCCGGGCGAACGAGCTGGCGGATTTCTTGGTCAGCGCGTCGCGCGAGTATGGCTTCTCCCCTGGCTCGCTCGTAGCATTGGGATATTCGAACGGGGCGAACATCGGCGCTACCCTCTTGCTGCTCCGACCCGAGGTCCTGGGTAAGGCGATCCTGTTCCGCCCGACTTTCCCCCTCGTCCCTGAGACCACCCCTGACCTCTCGGGCAAGCCGGTCTTCATCTCAGCCGGTCGGTATGACGAGATGACCCCGCAAAGTAGCGTCAAGGATCTCGAGGCGTTCTTGAAGGCCGCCGGGGCACGGGTGACGACCAACTGGGAGGAGGCGACCCATTCTCTGACCCAGCACGACATAGAGAGGGCTGGCTCTTGGCTAGCCGACGCCAAGCTTCAGTAGCCTGCTCTCAGGAGCTCGTCTTCTTCAGGGCGACGCCACCACGGGCAGCCCCTGGCTTGTCCAATGGGATTCCCGGGATACGTCGTCCTCGGGGCTGAAGAGTCTTTGCGGACATTCTGAACTAGGAGAGAGCGGTTGCGCTTGGGGCGTCGAGCGTGTGCTCGCCGTGGCTCTGAAATCGAGGTCCAGGTCGGCGCTATCCTTGGGCGGTTTCTCCAAAACCCCGCCGGAGCGTAATCTGAGCTCGAGAGGGACCGGGAGGAGGCCTCACTCCTTGAATTGTTTCTGGGCCCGCATCTCCGTCGAGACCTCGGAGTCTCGCGTCTGGTTGCGCTCTTCCAGACCTGCGACGACGCCCTCGCGGTCCGAATCGGGCCGGTTTTGGCTCATCTTCCACTTGCCCTCTATGTGTGCAATCGACAGCTCGAAACCCACTATTGACTTGAGCTGAGCTTCGATGTACTCCCCCGGAGCGTCGGTCACCTCCCAGGGGTCCTCGGCAGCCGATTCATGATTCCTCGTCAGTTTCGTGACTGCCTCTCTCAAGCGCCCGACGTCATCGAAGAACGTGACCGGGCCTCGGACGTGTATCGCGATGTAGTTCCAGGTTGGGACGACCTTGCCGTCCTCTTTCTTCGTCTGGTACCATCTGGGCGTTATGTATGCGTCAGGACCGAGAAATATCGCTAGGCCCATGCTGCCGGGTGGGGTGTCGCGCCACTGAAGGTTCCCGCGTGCGACGTGCCCATAGAGTATCCCATGCTCGCCTTTGGAGGTATCGAGCATCATCGGGACGTGGCTAGCGAGGAGGCCCGAGGCGGCGTTCGTGACCAGCGTCCCGAAGCTGACCCTGCGTATCTCTTCATGAAGAAAAGGCAGCCTGTCCTCTTTGAACCAGCGCGGGTTGTACAATCTTCGCCAGGCCGATGCTATGGAGCGGAGTCGTGCGTATTAATGTTCACTTGTCCCGTTTGTCTCTGGGCGGAAGTCCGGAGGGTAAGTTGCGCGGAAGCGCGGCTTGAGTCCCCGTTGGTCGCGAGCCCAGATGCTTCCGGCCGGCGACCAAAGCTGCACCCTTCACGACAGCAGTCACCACATAAGCAGACGCGATCAACCCCGCAGTCGACGTGGTCCCCAAGTAGACGACGATCAGCGCAGCCACTATGATCGATATCGCCACCGACCCTATCCCTGCCCACTTCGACCTTCGCCATAGATAGTATCCGGCCCCGATGTCGACAGATCCGAGAAGCAGAATCAGCAGCCCCAAGTCTATTATCAGCTGCGCTGGTGAGCTCGACAGAGACGAGAAGTATGTGAGCACCGGCTGCAATGACCCCATTAGCGTGGTCGACTGTGGTGACTCCCCGAGTATCCCGACGATGATGAGCACGAACCCGGCGGTCATCCCCGCAGCGCCGACCAGACACGCGAAGACGCTCGCGAAGGTGATGGAGACCCCTCTCTTCGGGACCCCAGGCGTCTGCCCCTTGAGGACGAACTCCTCGACGTCCGATTTACAGTATAGCTTTCCTCCGATGAAGTTCGAGCATGACTTGCAGACGCCTCTCCCGCAGATGGAACAGACTCCTATCGCATCCACTGTAGGGTGAAGGTAGCACTTCAAGCGCGTCGTTCTGCGGAACCTGCTTTGAAAAGGATTGCTGACCCGTTCACGGTAGAGAGCATCGAGGCCTGCCCGCCTCCTTCTTCGGCCGGCCTCACAGTGTGGGCACGTTCGGGCTCGAGCTGGCCTGTTGCCCGTTCGAGAACCAGAAGCCGAAGTAGCAATGTCCGTATTGATAGGTCGTGTAGTTCGAGTCCTGATCGATGCTGCTGTAATAAGTGGGCTCGCCGAACCCGTTGCAGACCGCGTTCAGAGATATCGACAGAGGTCCGGAGGAGACGCTAGAGATGGTCGTGGTCGTGCTGTTGAAGTTCCCGATTATGAGCGCGGCTGCGATGATGATGATTATTATGATGATTATCTCCCTGCGCGTGTAGGGTTTTCGGTCTGCCGTGTCCACGTTCAAGACACGGATACGGCGGGATATATCGATGCCGCCGGAAAGTCCTTCCTTCCGGTTGAGTCACAGGCTGGCAATATGCTTATGAGTCGGGACCGGGCCTTGTCGTCATCATGGCCACGTTCTTCAAGAAGTGCCCCGCGTGCGGAAAGAGATTCGATACCGTGCGGGAGTCGGAGTCCGTCAAGAAAGAGATCGAGATTGCGACTACTGAAGAATCGAGCTTCTCGAGTCCCATGGCTGAGGGAGTGGTCAAAGGCGGTGTATATCCGATTGATGATGCTGAGAGGGCCTTGAACTCGCCAACCGTCGACGTGAAGGTTCCCGTCGAGAAAGACACGTACACTGAGACTTACACCTGCAAGCACTGTGGTCATGTCTGGACCGAGACTCACGAGAAGGACAAGGTCATCGGTAGAGACCCTGGCAAGACGGTAGATACCGTAAGGTCCCCTGAAGACTGAAGCCCTGCGTGCTCACCGGATCGGAGCGAGCTGTCTTTTGTTCTTTTCGTGCTAGTGGGAATGGCCATATCTGTGCGGGTCTCTGTCGAACTCCGCCTTGCACTCTACTGAGCAGAAGTAGAACGGCTCTCCGCCGTGCCCTGAGGTAAGCTTCGTGGTCTTCTCGTCGACCTGCATTCCGCACACTGGATCCTTTGCCATGTTCCTTCAGACCATCTCAGCGTTATTAGTCTAATAAACTTAGTCTTTACATTTGGAAAGGCTTTTATCTGTTGGCGGCCTCGAAGTCTTCTGCTTGAAGACGGACACCATAGACAACAAGATACTGACCGTCCTTATGGAGGACGGCAGAGCATCGTTCAGGGAGATAGCGCGAAGGACGTCGCTCACGACTCCGACCGTATCTTCGCGGGTGACCAGGATGCTCAAAGCCGGACTCATCCAGAAATTCGTACCGGTCCTCGCCCAGGACTCGGTCCAGAAGGGTGTTATTGCATTCGCCGTGCTCAAGGTTGACTCAGACCCCGAGAAGGTGGCTGGCAGGTTGGCAGAGATGAGCGAGGTCGAAGGCGTCTACCTGACGACGGGGCAGAACGAGATCACGTTGAAGATCGCAGTCGGGACGGTCCAGAGTCTCCATTCCTTTTTGAGAGAGAATGCGAAGGAGATGAACGGAGTGAGCTTGGTCTCGACCCAGATAATCACACGGGTAGTGAAGAATTCCCTTCCCTCCTTGTTTCCCGGACCGCTGACTATCGACCTTAGATGCGACTACTGCCGTGGCGAAGTGGCGAGTCTGAGGCCCTACAACCTTATGGCCGGCTCTTCAAGATACTACTTCTGCTGCAAGACCTGTCGAGCTGCGTATCTCGGAAAGTATGGCGCCCGATTGGCGAAGATCAAAGGAACGCGGCGAGAATAGTCTTTACGTTTGGAAAGGAGTCCCTTTAAGATTCTCCGATGTCCGAGGCGCCAGTGATGGCAAAGGATCCAGTCTGTGGCATGCTCGTGGATGAGGCTTCGGCCACACTCAAGGCGGAGGTACGCGGCACCACATACTACTTCTGCAGCGAATCGTGCATGCGCGAGTTCCTCGCGCCCGAGAAGGAGTTCCGCAGGCTCAAGCTCCTCGTCTGCGCATCCTTCGCGCTGACCGTCCCGATCCTTCTCTTCACCTACGTCTCCATCTTGCCGACGCGCTTCTCAGACTACCTGTTGTTCGTGCTCGAGACGCCCATCCAGTTCGGCATCGGTTGGCGGTTCTACTTGGGAACCTACGACAGCCTCCGGAACAGGATGGGCAACATGGACGTACTGATAGCGCTCGGCACTTCCGCCGCGTGGGCATACTCCTCCATCATCACATTCGCCCCTGGTCTGCTCCCGAGCGGCGGTGTTTACTTCGACACGGGCGGCGTGATCATCACGCTGGTGCTGGTAGGCAGGTTGCTCGAGTATGTGACCCGGAGCAGGGCCTCGGCCTCGGTCAGGGAACTTTTGGAGCTGCGGCCCGCCGTAGCGCACCGGATCGAGAACGGCATCGAGATCGACGTCCCTGCGGAGCAGGTGAAGGTCGGCGACACGGTGGTCACAAGGCCGGGCGAGCGGATACCGGTGGACGGGCGCGTGCTGGAGGGGGCGTCAGCGGTCGATGAGTCCATGATAACAGGCGAGAGCAGACCCGTGGAGAAGTCCGTGGGAAGCGAGGTCATCGGGGCGACGATCAATCGGTCGGGTCTGCTCAGGATCCGGACGGAGAAGGTCGGTCAGGACTCGACCCTGTCCCAGATTGCGCGACTGGTCGAGGAGGCGCAGGCGGGCCGAGCCCCGATTCAGCGGCTGGCCGACAGGATAGCGGCTTATTTCGTCCCTCTCGTCGTCGGGATAGCGGCCGCATCCGGGCTGTACTGGTACTACCTCGGACACATCGGGCTCAATTTCGCCGTCCTCGCCTTCGTTTCTGTCGTGGTGATAGCGTGCCCATGCGCGCTTGGGGTCGCCACCCCCGCGGCTGTGCTCGTTGGGACTAGCGTCGGTGCTCGGATGGGGATTCTCTTCAAGGGAGGAGAGTATCTGGAAGCTGCCGCTAAGGTGGACGTAGTGGCCTTCGACAAGACCGGAACGCTGACCAGCGGGCACCCGTCTGTGACCGACATTGTCGTGTTGGGCAGCTTGAGTCTGGAGGAGGTCATCCAGCTCGCAGCCTCCGCTGAGTCGGGCTCCGAGCATCCGGTTGGCCGGGCTCTCGTCGAGGAGGCAGAGCGGCGTTCAATCAGCCTCCGGCCGATGCATGCCTTCGAAGCGAGGCCGGGCAGTGGGATTGTAGCGGTAGTGGATGGGAAGAAGGTGGCGCTCGGAAATTGGCGACTCGCCATGAAGACAAAGGCAGACGTCGCCAAGGCGGACGCGGACCTGAGGAGGGTCGAACAGGAAGGGAAGACGGCCCTGATCCTGATGGTCGACGGAGTGACGGAGGCGGTCGTAGGTGTCGCCGATGTCATCAGGCCGTCTGCCAAGGACGATGTCGCGGCCCTGAAGAAGATGGGTATCAGAGTCATCATGCTCACCGGCGACAGCTCGTCCGTGGCGGCTGAGATTGCCCGCGAGGCGGGAATAGATGATTACAAGGCGGAGATCTCTCCAGAAGGGAAGGAGCAGGAGGTTCGGGCCCTCCGTGACGCGGGGTACAGGGTGGCCGTGGTCGGCGACGGCATCAACGATGCGCCCGCTCTTGCTCGGGCGGACGTCGGGATTGCGATTGGGAGTGGTACCGACGTCGCCAAGGAGACGGGCGGAATCATCTTGATCAAGGACGACCTTCGGAACGTTGCCATCGCCATAGGTCTCAGCAGGAGCACGCTCTCCAAGATCAAGCAGAACCTCTTCTGGGCCCTCGCGTACAACGCGGCCCTGATCCCGATCGCCGCCGGTGTCCTCGTCCCCTTCTTTGGAGCGCAGGAGTACAGTTTCCTCCCATTTCTAGCCGCGGCGGCCATGGCGGTCAGCTCGGTGACCGTCATCGCGAACTCGCTGCTGCTCTTCAGGTTCAGCCCCCATTCCTACGACCGTTCGCCAGCAGCCTAGTCCTTTCTTTCGCTCTGCACTATTCCCAATATGGAACACTGGGATGACCTTTTTCTATTGCTGACCTCCGCGACTCGGTGTCGCAACATTGCCGGATTCCACGGAGGATCGCTCTGCGCTTCGGCCGCAGCTTGGGATGTTCGACGCAGTGGCCACGGGACTCGCGGCCATCCTCGGCGCGGGCATCTTCGCCGTCATCGCTCCTGCTGCCGGCATCGCGGGCCCTGCTATCCTGATCTCGCTGGGTATCGCCGCGTTCGTGGCGCTGTGCAACGCCCTCTCGTCCGCACAGCTCGCCGCCGTCCTACCCCGCACCGGTGGGACCTACGAGTTCGGGAGGCGCATGCTAGGGCCGTGGTGGGGCTTCGGCGCTGGATGGATGTTCCTGATCGCGAACACTGTGGGCCCTGGCGTGATCGCGCTCGCGTTCGGAGGCTACCTTCACGCCGTCGTCCCTTCCTTGCCTGCTAGGGCGGCGGGCGTAGTCGCGGTGCTGGCCGTGACCGCCCTTAACGCAGCCGGGATCAGGCGGTCCGTCAAGGTGACCGACGTTATTGTCGTCGTCTCGATCTTCTCGCTCCTCGCCGTGGTCCTGATCGGCTTGCCGTCCGTCAAGCTCTCTAACCTGACGCCGTTCGCACCAACGGGGATCGGAGGCGTCCTGGAGGCGACCGGGCTTCTGTTCTTCGCATACACCGGATACAGCCGGATCGCCACTCTGGTCGAAGAGGTCAAGAATCCGAGGAGGACGATTCCACGGGCGACGGTCACCGCGCTCGGGACGGCGACCCTGCTCTATCTCTTGGTCGCATTCGTCGCGTTGTCCGTGCTCGGAGCTGCGCGTCTCTCCGACTCGAGTTCCCCCCTATCCGAGACAATGGTCGCTGTCGGCAGTTCCATCGGCGTTGCGATAGTCGCTGCAGGCGCGCTTCTCACCACCTTCAACGAAGGCCTCTCGGACCTTCTGGGGGTTTCACGCGTGACGTTCGCTATGGGTCGGGAATCTGACATGCCGAAGTCCCTGGCGGCGCTCGGGACAGCCCAGAACCCCTGGAGAAGCGTGGTGTTCGTGGGAATCATCGCCATGTTCGTGGCCGCGTTCGCTCCGTTCGAGGCAGCGGTGGCCGTCTCGAGCTTCGGGACCCTGCTGTACTATGTCGTGACGAACCTTTCCGCTCTGCGCCTGAAGAAGGAACAGAGGATGTTCCCGAGAGTGCTCGCAGTGGCTGGCCTGCTGGGCTGCATTGCCCTCGCGTTCTCCCTTGCCCCAGTCGAAGTGGGCATCGGTCTTGCGATACTCGCCGTCGGGGTGGCCTTTCGCTGGGCGAGGTTGGTGTTCCGGAAGCCGAAGGATAGGGTTTGAACTGGCTTGTCGGCTGCGCCTCCCGCAGCAGCACCGAATATCCGATTGCATATTCTATATCGGTAACAATATAGCTATATAGTGTGATTTGCAGCCCGCCCCTACTTAACTGGCCGATTCGAAATGTCTTCCTCTCAATCAACCGCTACGCAGCCGATAATTCAGGTGAAGGGTCTGGTCGAGGTCTACGCCGACGGGACGAAGGCGGTCGACGACATCTCCTTCCACGTGAACGAGGGCGAGTTCTTCGGATTCCTCGGCCCCAACGGCGCCGGCAAGAGCACGACGATCAAAGTGCTCACCACTCTGTTGAGGAAGACGGCGGGCACTATCTCCATAGCCGGGTACGACATCGACAAGGATTCCGCGACGATCAGAAAGCTCATCGGCGTGCAGAGCCAGGAGACCTCGATCGACCCGGAGCTCACAGGAAGGGAGAACATGGTCCTGCAGGGGAACCTGCAGCAGATGCACGGGAAGGAATTGAAAGACAGGGTCGACAGGCTGCTCGAAGTCGTCGGTCTGAAGGACGCCGCCGACAAGCGCGCCGGACGCTATTCGGGAGGGATGAAGAAGAGGCTCGACCTGGCTTCGACCCTCGTCCACAAGCCGAAGGTCCTCTTCTTGGACGAACCCACCACCGGACTCGACCCGCAGTCAAGGGCGACGGTCTGGGAGTATCTGGAGGAGCTGAACAAGAAGGAGGGTATCACGATATTTTTGACCACGCAGTATCTTGAGGAAGCGGACAGACTGTGCCAGAGGCTTTGTATCGTCGACAGCGGCAAGATCGTGGCCGAGGGGTCTCCCTCGAACCTGAAGAAGGAGATAGGAGCTGACGCGATAACCATTTCGACGCAGGACAAGGAAGGCAAGAGCGGCGAGACAGTCAGGGCGGCGGCCAAGGGAATAGTCTCGAGCCTTCCGGGAGTTGTCAACGTAGTGGAATCCGGCGACGGACTCACCTTGTACGTAAAGGATGGCGGTTACTTCATTCCCGAGCTGGTGAGAGCATTCGACAAGACAGACATCAAGCTCGTATCGATAAATCTGTCCACACCAAGCCTCGACGACGTCTTCCTCAAGCATACCGGGAAGAGGATTAGAGTCGAGGAACTCGTGAAACAGGCTCCCTCGGGAAGGTTCGGAGCGAGGAGGAGATAGCAATGACCCTCCTCTTCGACACAGGATATCTCTTCGTGAGGGCGCTGAAAAAGCTCGTCCGCAACCCCATACTGATATTCTTCTCTCTCTTCCAGCCCATAATCTTCTTGGTCTTATTTACCCAGCTCTTCCACTCGCTCAATCTCCTTCCCGGTTTTCCTCCGGGCGTGAGCTACCTCGAGTACGCGTCGGCAGGTATACTCATGCAGAATGCCTTCAGCAGTGCGCTGCAATCGGGGACCTCCATCGTCGAAGACCTCAATTCCGGATTCCTCCCGAAGATGCTCGTCACCCAGGTCAGCCGGCCCGCCATACTGCTCGGGAGGCTGGTGACCGACGCGTTCAGGGTGACTGTACAATCGATCATCATACTCGCCCTCGCCTATGCGCTAGGGTTCAGGCTAGCGTCAGGGATCCCCGGCGCCCTGCTCATCCTGTTCATAATCGCCTTCTTCGGGTTGGCTTGGTCGGGCATCTCGCTCGCGCTGGGCCTGAGGACGAAGAGTTCCGAGACGGTCTTCGGTATAGGAGCCTTCCTGACGTTTCCGCTGCTCTTCATGAGCACCGCACTGGTACCTCTGGGCTTCATGCCTACATGGATGCAGTATGTCTCGAAAGTCAATCCGATAAGCTACGCCGTGAACGCGGTCAGGGATCTCTCGATTCCGGGCTTCTTCTCATTGAGCGCGGAGCTCAGCGCGCTCGCATTCATCGCGGGGATAGCCATCGTGACGATGGGCATCACCCTCTATCTCTTCAGAAAGGTAATCAGCTGAGTCCGACGGGCGACTCGCACTTTCTCTGGCTGCCTCCCCGGAACCCGGCCGATCGCGCTACGCCTGGTCATCGGAGAGGGTAAGCTTCACGACGGGTATCCCGATGAGTGCGGTGCAGATATGGGCGAGAGTGCAGTAGAGGCATATCGCGTGGAGTAGGAATTCCGCGTAGACCAGATATCCGACCATGACTATCCCGGCAATCCAGAGCGGCAGCAACACATAGACTGCGAACGACGGCCTGGCGATACCGAGTACGAACATCGCTGCGAACCACAGTAGGCCGAGCAGAGCGACCGGTATCCCAAAAACGTGAGCGTATTTGCTCGAAGTGACCAACCCGCAGTTGATTATCCCGACGGTCGGGCAGACCAGAGGGACCTTCGAGAAGAGAGAGTTTATCGTCAGGTAGGCCGAATCTGCGAGTCCTACAGCCGCTAGGATGAGCAGCGCAGTAGACCAGCGACCTAGCTTCTCCACGGTTCCTTCTTATTTGTCTCGCCTGTATGTATTCATGTCTAGATTGATTGTGGGGAGAACGAGGGTATTGGTACGCGCCCCGCCGAGCTTACAGTTGCTGATTTCGGCCATGGCCTTTGGGGATTCTAGTTCTGTTACCTCACCGTCGGATTGACATGTGATTTCAGAGTGCTTGCTTTCGTCGGGTAGATTTGGAAAACGAATCATGCCTATGGGTTCTCAACAGGACATCTACGATAGGGCGGCACGGTCAAAATGTTTCTTGCAAAAGATGCCGATGGGTCAATCTCTGAATCAAGGACAAACGCGCTAGTCCGCGCGATGATTCCGATGTCGAGGTAACAGGACCCACTGGGATAAAGACGTATATACGGCTCAACAACGTTCGACGTCCTATGACTGAAACCGAGAAGCCGACTTCGGACCCTTCTAGAAGGACGTTTTTGAAAATCGGAGCAGCTGCAGTAGGAGGATTGGTTGTTGGAGCCGCAGCGGTATACGCGGCGAAGCCATCAACGACCGCCACCTCAACTACCACACTGCCTGGTAGCACGGGAACAACCACCGTAACCAGCACAGCACCTGGTAGCACGGGAACAACCACCGTAACCAGCACAGCACCTGGTAGCACGGGAACAACCACCGTAACCAGCACACTGCCTGCATCCACCGTTACCTCGACCTCCACTTCCACCGTTACCTCGACTGTCACAAACACGTCGCAGTTTCTCACTGCTCAGGAAAACCTGGACACGCTAACCGCGTTCCTATCGCTGAGCAGCACAGAGCAGGTAGAGCTGACGGCGATTGCTTCGGCGATCATCCCTACGGATTCAACCGGCCCCGGAGCTACGACAGCAGGCGCTGTCTACTTCATAGACAGACAGCTGAAGTCCGTATACGGGACCAGCGGTCTAGTGTATCGGTCGGGACCCTTTGTCCCAGCTAACTCGACAGCTGCTTTCACCGTCGACGGGATCTCTTATCCCGGCGGTAGCGTGACGTACAATGCTGGTGCGACCCCCTATGTCGTAAAGTACAACCCAACCGGAAACGTAAGGGTTGGAGCGGGAACTCGATATCAGTACGCCTTCGACATGAAGCAGTTCTGGACGATAGGCCTGGCAGGCATTCAAGCGTACTCCAACGCAGCATATGGTGGAAACTTTGAGACGCTCTCAGCAGCAAACCAGACTGCGGCGCTCACCGACCTTTGGAACAACAAACCAACGTACGACGGAGCAGCTGGCACTCTGACCGGAGGAGCGGCTGGCGGCTACCAGGAGGTAATCGAAGGCGTCAACTCCCCCGCAGCAGGAGTCCCTGGAGGATCACAGTTCGGAGCAGTCCTTCCATCCGACTTCGCCTATGAGCTCTTCTTCATGGTATGGAACGGGTTCTGGGTAGACCCGGTCTACGGTGGCAACAAGGGAATGGTCGGATGGTCATACGTTGGCTTCCACGGAGTCAACCTCGGCAACTTCTATGGTGAAGGCTACACCTCGAAGCAGCTGATGGTAGCGACTACTCCAATCACCCTCAAACCAGCGAGCCTAGGCCAGTATCAGCAGGGATCCCCATAGGAGCTGATTGAGATGTCAACAGTAATCACCGAACCAGCGGCAGACGTAGTCCTAATGGGAGTAGGCGTAGTGAGCGGTACCATAGCGGCCGAACTCACTGCTGCAGGATACAAGGTGGCAGGGATCACCAGAGGTCCATACTGGAACTTCACCACCGACTTCTCTACCACCAAGTACGACGAGTGGGGCATCCAATGGGAGAGGAAGTTCGACGTCCCAGCATCTTGGGGAAGCCAATCGATTCGAAACAATCCCAACCAGATGGCACTCCCTTCAAGGAGAGCGACTTTCCCAATTCAGTATCACTCCTTCGGATTGGGCGTGGGCGGAGCAGCACACCACTACGGCGGAGCCATGGGTAGGAACAGCCCCTGGGGATTCGCAATGCAGTCGACCACGGCAACGAGGTACGGAGCCACCCACTTGGCCACGATCAATCCCTTCGACGACACCGAGGACTGGCCCATGACGTACACGGAGTATGATCCATACTATACGGCTTGGGAACAGAACTTCGGACTCAGTGGAGACACAGCCGGAAGTGCTGGCAGCGGAGCGGCCGTTGGAAGCAACATGGGCGGCACGCCGATCCCCATGAGCAAGAACTATCCCTTACCAGGACATCCTGCAACACCTCTCGGCACCGCGTGGCAAGCTGCCACAGAGGCGCTCGGCTACAATCCGTTCCCTACAACTAGCTCGCTCGCTTCAGAACCCTACGTCAACCCCTACGGGGTCCAGATCAACGGATGTGTCTACGAGGGCTGGTGCACAGGCGGAGGATGTAACTTCGTCTGCGAGACTGGCGCCAAGGGCAATTCGGCATTCAGAAGTGTCCCAGCGGCAGTCAAGAGCGGCAAGTTCACCCTATCTCTGAACAGCGAAGTCACCAGAATGGACACCAACTCCGCCGGCTTGGTAACACAAGTCAGGTACTACGACGCAGCTGGAAACATCCACATTCAGCCCGGGACTGTATTCTTCAACGGCCTCCACGGCGGCAACCAGGTTAGAGCGATGCTCCTCTCTGGCGTAGGTGTCCCATACAACTCGACCACGGTCACCGGCACAGTAGGAAGAGGGTACACGAACGGCTATCTTCCGTTCACTGGCACTTCAGGTCCCAGTGGCAAGATCCCTGGATTGGGTCTCAACTCGATTGCAGGAAACGGCGGCGGAGGATACACACTCTATGAGTACATGGACGATGGTTTCGACCACACAGGCCTTGGCTTCATAGGAGGCTCTGAGCAAAGCGCCGGAGGCTATTCTGGGAGCGGCCCGACCAATGTGTCCACTGCTGGCGGCGCAAGCTCCGGCAGCCAGGGAAGCAAGTACAAGCAAACACTCCAGAACAGATACACCACAGGTGGCACTGCCGCCAACGTGGGCTTCGGAGGAATGGCTCCCGACCTTCCCAACACTATGAACATGTGGGACCTTGACCCCCACTACTCGGACATCTGGGGCGACCCGATTCCGAGAATTACACACGAGTGGACTCCAAACCCATACCTAGCCGCGACCTACTTCGCATCCTCAGTCGGGAACGTAGGATTCCTGGCGATACTGAACAAGCTCGGAGCTCAGAGCATCTCCTCGGGAGGAACGACGATCGTACCGCCATACACTGCCCACAACGACTGGTGGGGACACCACATCCGTGGTGGTAACAGGGTGGGCTCGTCTTCGACGTCATCCACCTTCAACAAGTGGCAGCAAGCCTGGACGACACCTAACCTCTTCGCAGCAGGAGAGTGCAACAACACGACAGGCGACACAGTTCCATCCGGGACGCACCAGGCTGGAATGCAGTCCGAGGTAGCCTCCGAGGGTATCCAGATGTACCTGAAGAGCCCCGGTCTGCTCTCCTAGAGACGCCCGCAAAGTAGCGGAGGTGCCTGAACAAGGCACCATCCCTTCGTTTTTTCATTATCCTTTCTTTTTTCACACGCCTTGACGTAAGCACGCATCTAGTATCCTTCTTTCTTGGGACTTTAACCGACGCGTCCCGAGCAACCCGCTGGTTACGCCAGGCCGATTCAGTCTGAAGAGTGGGCCTTCGACGCAGCGAGAGGAGGAGTCAGGCTCGTTATGCAGAACGTCGAGGCGGAGATACCCGGAGACGCCCCGAACTCGATGATTTATTTACCGGGTCAGACAAACTATTGTTCATGTCCAAGGAGCAATCCAGCCACACCTCGCGGACGGAAGGTGTCCAGGCCGCGGTAGAACGACCTTCTGCATCTCCCGCTCCTGAAGCCGCGCGACCGACCTTCATTTGCGAAGCATGCGGTCGGGACAAACCGGTCGAGGAAGTATTCTCGTGTACGTTGTGCGTCATGAACTACTGCGTCAATCATCTCGCGCCAATGGCACATTATTGCTTCGGGGCCCTTGGTAAGTCACAAAGTATCGGCGTCTCGTAAGGTTAAGCATGGTCCGGGTTCGGACCCTCCGATCGCGGGTAGTCCTTGTCGGGCAATGGATCCTGCGGAAGCCGCGGCTTCTGGGTAAAGTACGCGCAGCTTCGCTCGGGGGATTCGAAGACTGGCAAGGGATGCCACGTCTCAGCAGCTCCGTTGACCGCGCTAAAGAAGATGAAACTCCTTTCATGGCGGTTCTACGCAGCCGAAGGAAATCGATATTTATTTTAACAGGGTCGAAGTCCGGCCCAGCGTGCCTGAGATAGAGACGAAGGTCCCGGGGAATGAAGTTCAGACATACATCTGCGATATATGCGGCCCCGAAAAGCCGGCGGAGCAGGTGTTTCAGTGCACCATTTGCCTGAAAGATTTCTGCGTGAGCCACATCGAGGCATCCCTCCACGATTGCTATCATAACGAATGAGCATATTCTCCGGCGGACTACCCGCCTGATTAGAGAGGGCTAATCTCGTAGGAAAAGAGCGCGCCTTTCTCGTATGCGCAAAGCTCCCAGCATCGCAGAAGACCTAATATTGCCCCATCGACGAAGGTTGCGGCGTTTCCCATGCTGAACACGCGAAGGAATAATCCGCTCCCCAGAATTGAGATAATCCAGAGCAGGGTCCCGAAACCTGAGGAATTGGTTGTGTTAAGTCAGCCGCTCCTGAAGGCTGTAGTCAAGATCGGCCCGAGGCTACGAAACGCCGTCAAGGCCAACTGGGCTTTCGGTGGAGACGCATCTGAGATAATGATGGGGGTAAACGTCCAAGCAGACTATCTGGAGATTCTCACGACGAAGGAGGGGTGCGAGCAGATTTGGACCGAGCTGACCGAATACCAAACTCTCGCTCCTGGGCTGGTCGAGCGGAAGCTTCCCAGGGATGCCGATGTGGAAGGGAAGATGCTGCCGGTCTACATAAAGAGCCACTACGCTGAGTTTACGATCGACGGGGTGAGGCTAGAGGTCCACGGCGACGAGCAGATCAAGGTCGGAGAGTGGGACTGGGGAGATCCTCTGGACTTTAAGGCCGACTACACCTACACAGCGGCGGGTAAGATACCTCTCGTCCCTCTGTCATTGAAGAGCGAGCTGGGCTTGGGTCTGGGATGGCTCGACCGCGTTGAACTGATATCCGACGCAATCATGCAGAAGCACCACGACCACTAAACGGAGCGTTGCTGCGCGCAGACGTTGCGCGTTCTACCCTTTCCCCAAACCTTTTTCTACGAATCAGGGTCGCCCGGCGTCTATGACTTCTCCGGCAAAGCCCATGCTGATCACTGCGAATTACGTCTCGGGATACAAGATCGACCGAGTCCTCGGACTTACCTACGGGATAACCGTACGGTCGCGGGGCATCGGGGGGAACTTCATCGCGGGTCTCCGCACCCTCAAGGGTGGAGAGATCAACGAGTACACGGAGATGGCTGGGCAGGCGCGCCAGCAGGCCCTCGACAGGCTGAGCGAACACGCAGCGGCGCTCGGGGCCAACGCGGTCATCAGCGTGATGTTCGACTCGACCGAGATTGGGCAGACGATGGACGAGATAATTGCCTTCGGCACTGCGGTCGTGGTGACCCCGGTGACAGACGCGCAACAGATGGTCAAGCTCAGCTGAGTAGACGCGCCGGCCTGCCCGGGGACAAAAGTAGGTCCGCGATTCCGGCGCGACTAACTATATCGGTATCAATATAGTTATATAGTTAGGATTAGGGCCGGCCCGATAACGCAATCCGTGCGAGCGTGCCCAAGATGGAATCCAAGACCAACCCAAAGCCAGCCGATGCCGCACCGTCCACGGGGACGGCGGCCGTGGTTCCCGAAGTGTCCAGACGCTCGTTTATTCTGATAATCGCCGGCCTGATGACGGGCCTCCTCCTGGGTGCCATGGACCAGACCATAGTCGCTACGGCGGGCCCCACCATCATCTCGGACCTCGGTGGCCTCAGCGTCTACGCGTGGGTGTTCAGCGCGTACATCCTGACGCAGACTGTGGCCATGCCGATCTTCGGCAAGCTGTCGGACCTGTACGGGCGTAGAAGATTCTTCATATTGGGGCTAGTGATCTTCATGGTAGGCTCCATCGCGTCCGGGGCTGCACAGAACAT
>Ga0182024_10013244_pt1 | contig 16151 bp, 18 predicted proteins | sample P32metaG_FD_120480 | JGI IMG/M metagenome (GOLD analysis project Ga0182024, IMG submission 120480) | Permafrost microbial communities from Stordalen Mire, Sweden - P3-2 metaG (Illumina Assembly) | ecosystem: Environmental > Terrestrial > Soil > Wetlands > Permafrost | place: Sweden: Stordalen... | reverse complement strand
GGAGGCGCTCGGGGGGCAACGGTACGTGGATCGGTGCACGTCGGCACATCATCAGGCGGTCGATGCCCTCGGATCGGGCCTGCGAGTGTCCGGCCGCTCCGTCGACGGGTGCGTCGAGGCACTAGAACCGATCGGCCCTCATCGGTTTGCCCTCGCCGTCCAGTGGCACCCCGAGATGACGGCCGCCACCGACCCTCTACAGCAGTCGCTCTTCAGCGCCCTCGTGGCGGCCGCCGGCGCCGCCCGCCCGGAAGCCGAGGACGACTTGTCGAGGGTGAGCCCGCTGCAGGCGGTAGCCCCGCCCGCCTGACCTGGTCGCCGGCGCCATCTCGTCAGCGCCGGCGCCGTCCCGCCGTGAGCGGGGCCGGGCCGTGTCGTCAGCGCCGGCCGTCCCGGCTGGGACCGGCGGGAGCGGACCGGGCCGAGGTGACCCGGGTCGCCGCCGACTCGGGTGCGGATCCGTCATCGGGCGGCGCCCCGCTCGGAGCCGCCGGCGCAGGCTGCGGCCTCGACGGCGTCGGGGCACCGGTCGCCCCCGCCACCCGGATCCGAGGGCCGGGCTGTTCGACCCGATCGGCGGCGGTCGCCCGGGCGACCTCGAAGGCCACCACGGCCCGGCGCCAGCCGGGTCCCCGCAGCATGTCCGCCGGCGCCGAGAGCGCGGCGAGGCGGCTCTCGGCTTCCTCTCGACATCTTTCGGCCACCATTCCCATGGCGAAAACGGTCGGGTGGGAAAGAGCCGCTCCCTCGCTCGTCGTGGCAATCGTGCGGAGCCGGCCGTAGGCGACATCGGCGTCCTGGATCAGTCCGAGCGCGTCCTGCAGGGCGGCAACCTGCTTTGCGAACCGCTTGACGTCGTTGCCGTACAGGCCCGAGGTGAATTCGATGGCATACCGGAGCCTCTTGGAGCGGATACGGAGGCGGTGGAAGTCCGACAGGACCCGAGAAGCCTGCGCTCGCTTCGCCGCCCGGGCGGCGGCGCGGTGACGCTCCCCGATCAGTTCCGGCAGGGCGGCCACCGCGGGAGACTTGGCATGGACGGACCGCCGCGATGGTCCGTGGTCGATCATCGCATCGAGAGCGCTCACCAGTCGCTCGTACCGACGGGAGTCGAGCGCGTCGAGCAAGCGAGCCCGGGCGGCCTCCCGATGATCGGTGAGCAGGTCACCGAGATCGTCGAGCGCCTGGCCGTGCTCACCGGGCAGGGTCTGGCACCAGTCCTCCAGCTTGCCGAGCTGGATATCGAGATCCCGCACGGCGCCGAGGACATCAGCCAGCCAGCCCAGTTCGGCGCGGAGCTGCTGGGCCCTGGCCGGCAGCACGAGCACGAACAGGTCGGCGGCAGCACGAAGACGTCGGGTCGCCACGCGCATCTGATGCACCCCCTCCGGATCCTCGCCGAGGCGCGTGGCGGGCTCATGACTGAGCATTGAGGCGATGTCGTTCCCGATCACGGTGAAGGCAAGCTCGCCGAGGGTCGTGTCAGGGCCGACAGGAGCGCTCCCGGCACCGAGCCTGCCGGGAAGAGCCACGCCGGCGGCCAACAACCCGGCCTCGAACTTCGACAGCGTCGCCGGCTGCAGGCCGCACTCCCGCCGGAGCTGCTCGACCAACGGCTGGAGGGCGTCCACCCATGACGCCTGCACCTCCACCTCGACCCGTTGCAGCCGGAGCCGCTGCGGGTCGTCGGTGAGGATGATCACCGTGTCGTCGAGCGCGACCTCACCGATGGGCTCGTCGTGCACGACGAGGGCGTACAGGCGCCGCCGGGTCCTCACGTCGAGCACCGCGCTGAGCGGCCGGCCGCCGGCGAGGGCACGGACACGCCGGCCCACCGGACCGTTCCTATCCAAGTCCTCGATGCCGGCACCGGTAAGCGTCTCGGTGGCCTCCATCCGTCGCCGGAGGCCGTCGGCGGCCGGCGTCAAGTCCTTCATCGTCGCCTCGGTGCCTCCGCCGCGACGGCGGGTCCTCAGCACATAGCCGGACCGAGCCAGCCGCCAGTCCGCCGTGTCGAAGTAGGTGTCGAGGAGCCGCTTGGCAGGTTGCAGGACCACATCGAGCCCTGGGACCGGCATGGTCGATCCGGTCGCACCCGATGACGGGGCACCGTCCGTTGCCGCCGCGTCGTGATCGAACCTCGCCGCGAACCACCGCTCGACAGGTCGCAGATCGAGTGCGTCGAGCTGCCATTCGACCTCGACATCTGTCCGAGAGACCGGCGCCGCGCACATAGAGCGCACGCTAGCCGTCGAGGCTCATCGCCTATTTGGCCTTTCGGGGGCACCGGGCGTCGGCAGAGCGTGAGGGACCGGTTGAGGTTGTTGACCGTGGGGGTGGGTTTCCTCAACCGGTCCGCCGCCAGCTGCCGCGCGCCCGCGACCCGCCGGCGACGGCCGACCCACCCGGGGCGCCGGTTGAGTTTTTGTACGTGACGGTGGGTTGTCTCACCCGCGCCCGGCGGCCCACCCAGGTACTGTCGGTGGACGTGGACGAGGTCGACGCTCGCGAAACGCTTGTCCGGGCCGCCGGCGGCATCGTGCTGCGCGCCTCGGCGACCGGAGGCTGGGAGGTGGCGGTCGTACACCGGCCCGAGCACGCCGATTGGTCGTTCCCGAAGGGCAAGCTCGAGCCGGGCGAGACGGCACCGGAGTGCGCCCTCCGCGAGGTGAGAGAGGAGACCGGCCTCGAGTCCACGCTCGGTCGCTTCGTCGGCCAGGTCGAGTACCGGGACCGCCGCGGCCGGCCGAAGATCGTCGAGTACTGGCTGATGCAACCGGTCAAAGGCGACTTCCGACCGTCTGCGGAGGTGGACGAGCTGCGGTGGGTGTCGCTCCAGGACGCTGCCAGCCTGCTGAGCTACGGACACGACCGCGAGCTGCTCGCCTCCGCTACCAACGGAGCGATCCCCCGCGTGCAGACCTGACGGGGAGCAAGCGATGCGCATCGGCGAGCTCGACCTGATCCCGCTGAACGACGGGCTGTGCAAGCTCTCGCGCGATTTCTACGTCGGTCTCGATTTCACCGCCCACCCGGAGCTGCTCGGCGAGGACGGGACCGTCCACATCCCGATCGGCTGTTTCTTGATGCGCAGCGGCGACGAGACGATCCTCATCGACGCCGGCCTCGGCGACTTCGACGTCGGATGGGCGCGAGGTGGGGAGCTTCCGGGGGCGCTCCGGGAAGCAGGCGTGGCACCGGAGGATATCGACGTCGTCGTGTGCACCCACCTGCACCTCGATCACATCGGATGGCTCGTGGTCGACGACAACCCGTTCTTCCCGAAGGCCACAGTTCGCTACGGGACAGCAGACTGGCAGCAGTTCGTCACTGCCGCCGAGAACGCCAGCCGGGGCCGCCACATCATGGAGGTGCTGGCGGCGGCGGACCGCCTCGACCCGCTCGACGGCGACATGGTGCCCATTGCCGAGGGAATCACCGCCCGGCACACTCCCGGCCACACACCGGGCCACTACGGGATGGTCATCTCTTCCGGCCAAGCGCGGGCGGTGATCCTCGGCGATGCCGTCGAATGCCCCCTCCAGCTCGAAGAACCGGACTTCTACGTGCTCTCCGACGTCGACCCCGCTCTCGCTGCGCGCACGCGCGAGACGCTGTGGCGTGAGCTCGAGGGAACGAGTGCGGTCATTGCCGGCGCCCACTTCCCGGGTCTCGAGTTCGGGCGTGTTCTCGCCGGAACGGGAAAGCGGACATTCGCCCCGCTCAGGTGAACAGAGAAACCCAGCGCATCACTTCCGCCACCCGCCCTGCTGCCCCTTCTTCTCGCAACTGTCGAGGTGGTCGTCCACGAGTCCCACTGACTGCAGGTAGGAGTACACGATCGTCGTCCCGACGAATTTGAAGCCCCGGCGCTTTAGATCCTTGCTGAGTCGGTCCGACAATTCAGTGTGCGCCGGGAGCTCCGCCATCGTGTGGGGGTGGTTCACGATCGACACACCTTCCACCCAGGCCCACAGATAATTTGCAAAGGAGCCGTTCTCCTCAGCGGTGGCGAGGAAGGCGCGGGCGTTGGTCACCGCTGCTCGGACCTTCAGCCGGTTGCGCACGATGCCGGCATCCTCGAGGAGAGCGGCCACCTTGTCGTCGTCATAGCCGGCGACGCGCTCCGGGTCGAAGCCGTCGAACGCAGCCCGGTAGTTCTCCCGCTTGGCGAGTATCGTCGACCAGGACAACCCGGCCTGAGCCCCTTCGAGCAGCAGCATCTCGAACAGATGCATGTCGTCGTGGGACGGGACGGCCCACTCGTCGTCGTGGTATGCCCGCATCGCGGCGGAGCTGTTGGCCCAGTCGCATACCGTCGGAAGAGCGGGATCCACGACTTTCATTGTGCGAGCCCCCGCCAGGTTGCGCCAGACCGGTGCGGAGCCCGCCGGCGGGGGCGGACCGTTCAGGTGGTCGGTATGCACCCTCCGTCGATAAAGAGGTCAACGCCGGTGATGGACGAGGCACGTGGGGAAACGAGGAATGCGATGGCATCGGCCACCTCTTCCGGCGTCTCAGGAGATGCCCGGCGTCACCGAGGAAATGGCAACCCGGGTCGACTCGGAAGTGGGCGAGGCGCCCGTCGCGGGTCTCATCGCGCACGTCTCGGGACCGTCGCCGACCGGCTGGAGGATCATCGACGTTTGGGAGTCGGAAGAGGACTGCAAGCGCTTCCAGGTGGAGCGGCTCAACCCGGCGTTGCAGATTGCGACCCGCGGGGCCACTCCGCCGAGCCGGCCTTTTGAATCTCAGCCCGTCACGAGCATCGACGGGCTGTCCCGGCGGGGCTAGCTTCGCTTTTGGGTTGGCTTACCGCAGGTCATGACCAGGAGCATCCCCCGCCGGTCCGACTCTGTCATCGGAACGTTTCACAAACTTGGTTTGTCGAATTTCGTGGACCTTATGGGACGGCTTTCAAACCCCGCGGTCGACTTCGCTCAGGCCTGTGAGCACGAAGTTCGCGATCTTGAGGGCCGGAGAGACGTCGATGCTGAGGCCGCCTGGCCGTCCGGACCCGGCAACCGACAACCCCAGCACCGGCTCCAACGCTCCGACGTCGAGCAGCTGATTGCCGCATACACAGACGGGAACTCTGTAGCCCAGCTCGGCGTCCGTTTCAACGTCAACCGCACCACGGTGCTCGCACATCTCAAGCGCAACGGCGTCCCTCGGCGCCAGACGGGCCCAAGCTCAGCGCCGAGGATGTCGCACGGGCGGCAGATCTCTATCGCGACGGGCTCTCGCTCGCCGCGCTCGGCCACCGGTTCGGCGTCAACGCTTCCACGGTCGGCAAGGCACTTTGGCGAGCGGACGTGAAGATTCGCCCAAGACCCGGTTGGGCGAGCGCCTGAGCGGGAGTTAGGTTGCGACAACGAGCCGGAGAACGGCCTCTGGTATATGGGCAGCCGACGGACCGCTCACAACGAGCTGGCGGTTGGGGATCGCGCCCGCCAGCCACACGATGAGCATTGCAGCGGCGCGTTCGGTGCGACTGACTCGCTGACCTGGGGAAAATGCGGCATGAGGGTCTGAGCTGAGCCGAGAAATGAAGGCCGAGAGTTCGTGAAGCAAGGCCGGTGGCGGAAGTGATGAGACTACGTTCGAACCCCTCACGGCATCGCGATTGGCGCAAGTGATCTGCGTCGACCGCCCCGGTAGGATCCCTTGGGACTGCTGATGTCGAATCAGTAGTAGTGACCCTTCACGTCGAATCTGGACCAGCAGCCCGTGTTCCCGGAGCTGGCCTGAAGGGCGATTTCCCTCGCGTCGGGACACGCAACTGGAATGCGGGCGAGTGAGGCAGAGTCGCCAGTGCAGGTCAGCCCCAGCTCGTGGCGGCTACCTGCTCATCCGTCACGCTCCTTTGCTCATCCAGGTCGCAGCGAGACTTGCCCTCGGCTCTTCCAACGCCTCAGCCCTTCATGCGAACTGAGATCGGTGGACCCTGAGACCACTTGGCACGGGCATTTGCGCGGCAGCTCTATACCTATGGGGGTATATGTGGTAATGTGCAGATACCCACCCAGGTATCCGTGCAGGGGCTTCACGCACATCTGAGGCGCCCGCCACCGACACAGAAGGGCTGCTCCCGATGACGGCAACTCCAGGAACCGACCTCGATTCATCGCCGACTCCAGCGATCGTGAAGAGTTCGGACCCGACCGGCGGGTCCCAGGATCATGACCGAGCGGACCGCGTCCACTCGGGCCGCCGCAGTCCGTTCGCCCGCCTCGGTACCTGGGCTGCCACTCACTTCCGGACGGTGCTCATCGCATGGCTCCTCGTGTTGCTCGTCTTCGGGGTCTTCGCCGTCCACGTCGAGAATGCACTCGCCGGTGCCGGGTGGCAGGCCTCGAACAGCCAGTCGGTGGCGGCGCGCGCGATCATCGAGAAGGACTTCTCCGGCCTCGGTGCCACGAGCCTGCAGGTGGTCGTCGTGGACCACCACGGTCCGATCGCGTCGGACCCCCAGGCACAGGCCGTGATTGCCAAGGCCACCCGTGTGCTCCGGAGCGATCCCCGCGTGTCCACCGTGGTTCCCCCAAAGGCCGGGGTCTCGATCTCCCGTGACGGCCGGACGGCGATCATCACTGCGGGGGCCGCAGCCGACTCCAACAAGATGGTGCAGGCCGCCGACGCCGTCGCGGCCCCGCTGAGTGCGCTGTCCACCTCGAGAATCTCGGTCACGCTGACTGGTGACAGCGCCCTGTGGGCCAACTTCAACACGGCGAACCGTTCGGCCATGCTCCGATCGGAGATGTTGTCGTGGCCGGTGACCATCATCATCTTGGTCATCGCCTTCGGGAGCCTGGTCGCCGCCGGCCTGCCCCTGCTCTTGACCATGGCCGGACTGTTGGTGGCTGCCGGCGCGCTGGTGATCACGACGAAGTTCACCCCGGTCTCGATCTGGGCGCTCAACTTCGCGCTGATGTTCGCCTTGGCCCTGGGAATCGACTACGCCCTCTTCCTGGTCATGCGCTTCCGCTCCGCCCTCGAACGTCGGGGAGCAAAGCCGGGCGACCGCGAGGCGATCGTCGCCTCGGTGGCCGAGACACTCGACACCGCGGGCAAGGCCGTGGCGTTCAGCGCACTGACGGTGCTGGCCTCGCTGGCGGCCATCCTCATCGTGCCGAGCCCGGCGTTCCGGTCCATGGCCTTCGGGATCATGCTCTCGGTCGTCGCGGTGCTGGCCGCCACGCTCACCCTCCTGCCCGCCGTGCTCGGCAAGCTCGGGACCAACATCAACAAGGGCAAGATTCGACTGCGCCGAGGGACTCGGCCCGAGGGCGAGGGCCCGCTCGACCGGATGCTGCATGCCTGGGGCAAGTTCCTGTGGCGGCATCCCTTCCCCGCAGGGGCAGCAGCTCTGATCCTGCTGCTCCTGGCCGCCTGGCCGGTCATCGGAATGCGTACCAACATGCCCTCGATCACCATCGTGCCGGCAAGCGCCAACGCTCGGGTCGGCTACTACCAGGTGACCAATGCCTTCGGGCCGGGAGCCCCAGGCACCCTGCAGGTTGTCGTGCCCGAAGGTGAACAGGCGAGGGCGATGGCCGAACTCACCCACGCGACCGGCGTCGCCGGGGTCGTCCCCGGGCCGACCAACGCCGGGTGGACGCTTGATCAGGTGGTCCCGACCACTGGGCCGTCGACAGCCGCGACGGGTGCGACCATCGACCACCTCCGCCAGGTGCTTCCAGCCGGGACACTGGTCGGCGGGGCGGCGGCGGAGAACCACGACCTCCAGAGGTCACTCTCATCCCACACGCCGCTCGTGCTCGGCATCCTTGGCATTCTCGGGTTCCTGCTCCTGCTCATCGCGCTCGGCGCACCGCTGATCGCCGCGATGGGGGTGCTCATCACCGCCCTGTCGGTCGCCGGCGCCTTCGGGATCGGACGCCTGATCTTCCAGAACGGCTTCCTGTCCGGTCCGCTGGCGTTCCAGCCACAGGGCTTCATCGACGCCTGGGCTCCGCTGTTCTTTGGAGCCATGGTCTTCGGGGTGGCGATGGACTACACGCTGTTCATGCTGTCGGCGGCCAAGGAACGCTATGAGACGCACGCCGACCCCGAGCACGCAATGGTGGGCTCGATGCGGACGTCGGGCCGAGTTGTGCTGTCGGCCGCTGCCGTCATGATCGCGGTGTTCCTGACCTTCGCCCTGTCGGGACCGCTAGCACCGAAGGAGATGGGCGTGATCCTGGCCATCGCGGTGGCGCTCGATGCCCTGGTGGTGCGCCTCGTCGTGCTCCCGGTCGTGCTGCGCTTGGGAGGTCATGGTGCGTGGCACCAGCCGAAGTGGCTCGGACGGATCCTGCCCAAGGTGAAGTTCTCCCACTGATCCCGAGGCCATGAACGGACGAGGTCCCCAACGGCGACGAAGGAGGAGTGACAATGGAGCTGCCCGACCAGGTAGTCGACCACCTCCGCAAGCGGTTGCGGCGTGCCAAGTTGGCGTGAGCAGCGCATCGCAACAGCAATGAAGCAATCGAGAGAGAAGGAGCAAGAACCATGGGATTCTCCAAGTTCATGGCGTCAACTGCAGGCCGGGCTGTCCGGGTCATCGCCGGTGTGGGACTGATCGTGGTCGGCGGGTTGCTCGGCGGAGCGTGGTGGGCTCTCGCCGTCGTCGGCCTCGTCCCGCTCGCTGCCGGTGCACTCGACATCTGCATCTTCAACATCCTCTTCGGGCAACCCCTCAGCGGCAAGGCCGTGCGGGCGAGCTGACAAACCACCACGAGGGCGCGGATGGACCGGATTGCCGGACCCATCGTCCCTTTCGAATCGAGAGGCGGCAGCATGAGCACAACAACGGGACCCATCATCGAGGTCTTCGCCGACATCTGGTGTCCCTTCGCCCACGTCGGACTGCGGGCGATCGAAGCACAGCGTGCCCGGACCGGTCGCTCCGACGTCGCCATCTGGGTCCGCGCATGGCCGCTCGAACGTGTGAACGGCGCGCCGCTCGACCCGGCGGTCACCTGGGAACACGCCGACGACCTTCGAACCAAGGTCGCCCCGGACCTGTTTCGGCACCTCGAGGTCGACCGGTTCCCGAGCTCGACCCTCGATGCGCTCGCAGTGGCCAACCGTGCCTATCGGATGGACCTCCGGGTCGGTGAGCGGGTGAGCTTCGCTCTCCGGGACGCCCTCTTCGAACAAGGCCGAGACATCTCGGACCGGGTCACGCTTGAATGCGTTGCGCACGATCTCGGCGTCGTCATGCCTGACGAGTCCGACCGCGCCGACGTGGAGGCGGACTGGCAGGAAGGAAGAACGCGCGGAGTCCTTGGCTCGCCGCACTTCTTCTGTGGCGACACGGACGTGTTCTGCCCTTCGCTCGACGTCACCAAGGACCCCATCGAGGGAGTGTCGATCGTCAGGGACGTCTCGCGTCTGACGCAGTTCTTGGAGCGGTGCTTTTCACGGCCGGGACTGGCATGAGTTGTCGCAGCAGAGTTCCTGACGGTTCCGGATCTATACCCCCTCGGGTATCTGGTAGGCTGACTTCAGACAGACAGATGGAGGTTTGACATGGCACGAGTCGTTGTCCTCGGGGGAGGGATCGCCGGCCACACGGCGGCGCTCCATCTCACTCGGATGCTGAAGCGGTCCGACGAGGTCGTGGTGGTTACCCCGAACTCCAACTGGAACTGGATCCCGTCGAACATCTGGGTTGGAGTCGGCAAGATGAAGACCGACCAGGTGACCTTCAAGCTCGGACCGATCTACAAGCGCAAGGGCATCGCCTACGAGCAGGCACTGGCCACGGCGATCCACCCGGAGGGCGGCCCCGGCCGCCCGGGGCCGTACGTCGAGGTCACCTATACCGATCCGACCCGTGCCGGCGAGCATGGCGAGCTCGAGTACGACTACCTGGTCAACGCCACTGGTCCGAAGCTCAACTTCGGCGCCACCCCGGGGCTCGGGCCGGACGGCCACTCCTACTCGGTCTGCACGTCAGGCCATGCCGTCGACGCGGCGGCGGCGCTTCAAGGGTCGATCGCCAGGATGAAGACGGGCGAAGGCCAGGTCCTCGTCGTCGGGATGGGGCACGGGACCTGCACCTGCGAGGGCGCGGCCCTCGAGTACGCGTTCAACGTGGAGCACGAGGTGCGTCAGGCCGGCGTCCGGGAGCTGGCCGACATCGTCTATCTGACCAACGAATACGAACTCGGTGACTTCGGCGTCGGTGGGCTGACCTTCACCCAACAGGGGTTCCAGACGACGTCGAAGCTCTGGACAGAATCCCTGTTCCGGGAGCGAGGGATCCGAGCGGTCACCGGGGCCCACGTGACGAGCGTCGAGAAGGGCGTCGTCCATTACGAGCAGCTCGACGGTTCCCACAGTTCGCTCGCGTTCGACTTCGCCATGCTCCTCCCGCCCTTCCGGGGCGTGGATCTCCAGGCGTTCGACTCAGACGGCGAGGACATCAGCGCCGAACTGTTCGCTCCGAACGGGTTCATGAAGGTCGACGCCGACTACTCCGGTAAGCCGTTCGAGGAGTGGCGGGCCGAGGACTGGCCGAGCACCTACCAGGTACCACGGTTCCCCAACATCTTCGCCGTGGGGATCGCCTTCGCCCCGCCCCACCCGATCTCACGACCGAGGAAGTCGCCCAGCGGCACCGTCATCGCTCCCTCTCCACCACGAACCGGAATGCCGTCGGGGATCATGGGCAAGCTCGCGGCCACCAGCATCACCGAGATGACCAAACACGGCGCGTCGGCAAAGGTCCCCTCGGGCTCGATGGCCGACATGGCGGCGGCGTGTGTGGCCTCGGCCGGGTCAGGCCTGCGCCACGGCAGCGCGGCCTCCATGACCATGTATCCGGTCGTGCCGGACCTGGCGAAGTACCCAGGAACCGGGCGAAGCCTGGACGACACGTTCGGGGAGATCGGCCTCGCGGGGCACTGGATCAAGCTGCTTCTCCACTACATGTTCATCTACAAGGCCAAGGCCCGTCCAGGTTGGCACCTGATCCCGGAATAGAAGAGGAGAGGTCGATGGACAACACCGACGCCAACATCGCGAGCGCCCCGCTCCCGACAGCCAATACGTTGCGGGCCCGCAAGAACCTGATCATCCAGTTCGGGCGATTCCTGGCTATCAACACGAAGATGCTGAAGATCATTCGGAAAGAGCATCGCTGAGCGGGTTACGGCTCCCGCTACGGAAAGGAACAGAGTATGTGCGCCGAAGTGACATGCAACCAATGTGGCGTCCGTCCTGGAAGGGGTGCGGTCAGCACGTCGAGCAGGTGCTGGGCCACGTCGCTCCAGAGGACCGGTGCCAGTGCCGTACTCGCACGGTCTCCAAGAGCCGACGCTGGTTCGGACGATGACCGCCTGCCTGATGAAGAGGCCTGAGTCAGCGCCGGCGGCTTGTGCAGATCGGGCCTTAGCCACACCACGCTGCGCGACCGTTCGCGTCATCGGTCTCGATCTAGGGAGAGTGCGACTGTGAGTAGCCAGCAGTGGGACGCGCTCTACCGCACGGACGAGTTGGTGTGGGCGAGCACGCCCAACCAATTCCTCGTCGCTGAGGCTGCCGGCCTTCCCACCGGGCGGCCCTTCAGGACCATGCGCAACATCCGGATGTTGAACGCAACGAACCCGGGTCAACTGGTACGGCACACTTGCCCGGGCTCGCAAGGTCTTCCGCGTTGGTAGAGGAGTCTCGGCGATTCGGGCTGCAGCGTCACCATGTCAGATTGCACCTTTCGCGTCGCAGAAATGTCGGTGGCTTGGCTCACTCGGGGATGAGAAACCAACCGGGCCGGGCCTTCGCTTTGTAGATGAACAGGTAGTGCAAGAGCAGCTTGGTCCAGTGCGCACCGAGGCCGATCTCGCCCGAGGTCTCCTTCAGGCTTCGCCCGGACACCCGAAACCAGCCGAAGTCCGGAACGATCGGGTAGATGGTCATCGCGGCGGCGGTGCCTGTCCGCATGCCGGCGCCCGCGGAGGCGATGCAGGCCGCTCCCATCGACGTCACCCTTTGCGAGGTCATTCGACCGACGCCCACCAGATGTTCGAGGGAATCCAGTTCCAATCCGAGTTTGGGGAGACAACGACCACCTCGTGCTCGCGCTTCAAGCGGCGCTTGAGGTGCAGAGCGGCCGTGTGACCGGAGATTTCCTGCGCCGAGGATCACGACACGGGCCATAAGTGCCTCCTTGCCAAGCCCACCCGGCGAGGCTCGCCGGACCAGCACACGGGCTGCGAGCGTTGACACCCCAAGGGAGCTGCAACGCCATCGAGGCTAGGGGCTCCCGAGAGTCCGAGACCACCAGGTTCGTCTCTTGGTGCGCGGTTTCCGAGCATCGCACTGGCAACGGTCAGCTGGGGGCACGTGGTCGAGCACCTGCTCGACGTGTGCACCGCAACCCTTCCAGGTGGGACGACCACACTCACGACAATTCACTGCTCTCCACATACCCCCTAGGGTACCAGATCATCGAAAGGTCGTGCCGCGCGCAGTGGCTGGCCCGCACCGCGAGGCATGCATACAGTCGCGTCATGTTCTCCATTGCAAGCCAGAGACCATGACCGGTGTACCCGGTCCCCTTCCCTGGCAATACCTTTCGCGGATCGTGGAGATCCGGTCGCCATGGCTTTCGGTGATCGGCGAGCGGCTCGTCGACGGAGCCGGGCAGGAGCTCGATTACTGGCGGGTGGAGAAGCCCGACTCGCTCCTCGTGATCACCGTTCACCGGGGCCATCTGATCCTGCCTGCGCGCTCATATCGACCTGGCGTCGCCAGGGTGACGCTTGACCTCGCCGGTGGCAGGCTCGAGGACCCGAGCCTGATCAAAGCGACAGCGGAGGCTGTCGTGCGACGTGAGTTCGGACTGCGCGGCGTTGACCTCGTCGCCTCCCAGACACCGCTGAACCCCGTTGGCTGGGACGTCGATAGCTCCACTTCCAATCAGCGCATCTACGGGGTAACCCTGGACCTTCGCGACGACGTGGCGCTCTCGGATGACAGCGTCGGCGCTTCCTACCCGGCGACGAATCTTGGAGGACGTCAAGCACTTGGCGATCTCGTATGCGTCCAATGCCGTGCCGTCTTGTACGGGTGGCTCGATCAGAACCCGTAATCCGGCACCGGTGTCGTAAGGGCTTCAGATCAAAAGCCGGCATGCTCCACGAACACGCTCGGGTCGCGAGTTAGGTGGCAGCCATCGCCGAGACGAAGCTAGAGCGGTTCGAGGCAACGCGAGCCACTCTGCGGTCGGACGAGAGACCGCGCTCGAGGAAGTGGAACCTGGCGCCTGGACGCATGACCCGATGAACCTCGGTAAGCACTCGCTGCACGTCGCGGATGGTGCACAGGGTGAACGGAGACAGCGCGCTGTCGCAGCTCTCAGATGCCAGCGGGATTGGTTGGCCATTAAGTCCGAAGTGCTGGATCGTGATGCTCGACTTCTCGACGCGTTTCTCCGCCAACCGCCGCGCAACTTCAGCAGGTTCGACTGCGTAGACACGGTCGACTCTCGGCGGGTAGAGATCCACATTCAGTCCCGATCCGAACCCGATCTCAACGACTCGCCCCGTCAGTCCCTCGACAACTCCTTTCGGCTGTCCGGTGATGAGCCGACAGGTGAAGATGATCTGTCCGCCGGCTGCGAGCCCATAGAACTCGCCCATAGTGATGATCTCCTTGACCTGTTCGATGAGGTCGTCCTTGGTCAGCTCGAACAGGTCGACCGATGCCTTGCACCCGTAGAGGCCCGCGCCAGTGTCGGCGATCATCTCAATGAACTCGGGAATGTGCGGGATGTCGAGCTTGTCCATCTTGCGTTCCATGTAGTGGGTCATGACGCTCGAAACGCCGGGCAGGCCGCCGGCAAGCGTTGCGAAGTGCAGACCTGGGTTGCCCACCGCCGCGACTTTGATGTGTTCCCATCGCTTCTTGTGGATAGCGTCGAGGCCGAAAAACGTGAAGAACAGGTTGGCCTCGATGCGGCGACTGCTTGAGCAGCGGCAGTCCAACCCCGGCTGGATAGTGGCCGGGAAGTGGCTCGGTGTCGTAGTTGAAGTCGATGAGCAGCGCCTTGTTAGAACCCGGTCTCGATGAAGCAGTTCGTGTGACCGTCGAGGCTGGCGTCTAACGGCTTGCCGTCGAGGAAGCGCTGCACGTTCTCTACCAGCACCTCACCTTCGAAATGAGTGACGGACCCGGCCTTCGACGTCGGCACACCGGCCGCGTCGCCAATGGCGAACACGTTCGGCGCCACCTTGGACTGCAAGGTGTGCGCGTCGACCTGGATAAAGCCGAGCTCGTCGCCGAGGCCTGGCGAGTGGCCCACATACGATGCGCCGCCGTGCAGCGGCACAACGACCGCCAGGTCGAAGGGGACGTCGCGCTCGTCGTAGGAGACGAGCTTGCCGTTCTTGCCGTCGACTTGCCCGGTGTTGAACTCCGAGACGAGCTGGATCCCCTTGTCCTTGAGCAGACCTGCCGGTGTCTTCGAGGCGACGGGCTTGGTGAACGCCCCGTCGAGCGGGGTGACAAACACGAGCTCGACGCGCTCGCGCAGCTTGCGGTCGTGGAAATATGAGTCGGCCAGGAAGCAGAACTCCAACGGGGCGACCGCGCACTTGATTGGCAGGTCGACGATGTTGACGACGAGCCGACCACCTTCGAATCTCTCGAGGGCGCCCTGCAGCGCCGTGGCGCCTTCGGGGGTGTAGAAGGTGAACACCTTCTCCATCCACCCGGGACCGGTCAGACCCTCGGTCTCATCGGGCACCAGCATCGAGCCCGACGCCACGACCAGCACGTCGTAATCGAGCTCAACGCCACCGTGGAGGTGCACGCGGTTCGCCGAGACGTCGACGTGGTCTACCGCCACCTGTCGGAAGTCCACGCCGGAACGCAACTGACGGTGCCGCGGGCGGGTGATCTCTTCGCTCGAGGTCAACCCGAACGGGACGAAGAGCAACCCTGGCTGGTAGACGTGGCGGTCATCCTGGTCCAAAACGACGATCTCGAGGTCCCGCGCCTCGTAGGCTCGCCGGAGGCGATTCGCGACAAGCGTGCCTCCGGTCCCGCCCCCAGGATCACAACGCGCCCGGTCATGAGCCCAGCTTCCGCCCGACCGTTGCCGTGCGATAGGGGCTTATGTCCCGACGTGACCACCTTCTTGGAGTCGAGAAGCGGCAGGACCCCGAACCATCGAGCCGGCGCACGCGGGACTCACGAGGCCGGTTCGGACTCGGACGAGGCGAACTCTTGGAACGAGGCCCAGGCGCGCGGCCCGTAGACGGTCGCGGGACCGCCGTCCATCAGCAGCGCCACCGAAAGGGTCTCGGCGACCTCCTCGGAAGTGGCACCGTGCAGTGCGGCCGCTTTGGCGTGGTAGGCGATGCACCCGTCGCACTGCTTCACGACGGCAACCAGCAGCGCCATTAACTCTTTTGTACGAGCCGACAGCACCCCGTCGCGGAGAGCCGCATCGTGCATCTGGCCGAAGCCCGCCCAAGCATCGGGCGCTGCGCCGCGAAGCTCGCGGGTCGGGAGTCGCAACTCGCTGATGAGGTCCTGTGCACTTCCCATTGATTTCAGCCCTTCTTGTCTGGGAGCGTGTCTTGCAACAGGGATGGCGCGCTCCGGGCACCGTTCCTCGGTTGGCTCTCTGGCGCCCGCAGCCACCTGAAGGCCTCCCGGTCACCCTGGAGTGCGAGCCGACGCCACAGGACGGGATTGTCGGTGGACTGGCTCGTGTGGCATGCAATGGCGCGGTGCTGGCAAGTCCGATCGACGAGCACGTCGAATTCAAGTTGCTCGATGGGCCGGCCGGCGAACGCTGTCCCGAGCTCTCGGTTCAGCGATGACGCCACTGCCTCGTCGAGCGCCCACGCAAGGACGGGCAGATCGGAGAGCTCGGCACAGGCCACAGCGGCCTCGGTGGCACGTTGATGGTCTGGGTGGCCGGTGACGCCACCCTCATCGAAGACAAGCAGAAGGTCGGCCCGCACCCGGTCGGCGACCTCGAAGACCTGCGTGGCCAAGACGTCGAGCCTTAGTGACTGTCGCGATTGTTTCCCCAGCGCGATCAGGTGATCGGTGACGGGGTGAGCCGGCGCAGGAGGTAGCGACTGTGCGCGGCCCATATGAAGCCTTCCGTGACGACCGGGTCGCGC
>Ga0182024_10013243_pt1 | contig 16152 bp, 12 predicted proteins | sample P32metaG_FD_120480 | JGI IMG/M metagenome (GOLD analysis project Ga0182024, IMG submission 120480) | Permafrost microbial communities from Stordalen Mire, Sweden - P3-2 metaG (Illumina Assembly) | ecosystem: Environmental > Terrestrial > Soil > Wetlands > Permafrost | place: Sweden: Stordalen... | reverse complement strand
ATCGCGACGATGCGCCGACGCCTCACCGTCGCCCTCGCCAGGAGCCTCGCCCGATGTCCATGCCGCAACGCCCCACGCAGAACGGCGAGAATTCGACAACACTTATGACGCAGTAAGACTAGGCGCTAACCCCACAACCGGTCGCTGGCGATCCGCGCGCCCTCGGCGAGCGCGGCGAGCTTCGCCCAGGCGATCGACGGCACCACCATGCTCTGCTGCGCAGCAAAGGTGGCGAACCCGCAATCGGTGCCGGCGACGACGCGCTCGCGGCCGACGAGCCGCGCGTAATTCTCGATGCGCTGCGCGACAAGCTTGGGATGCTCGACGAAATTGGTCGTCGAATCGAGGCAGCCCGGGATCAGGATCTTGTCGTCCGGGATCTTCTTGCCGCGCAAATCCTCCCATTCATGCGCGTGGCGCGGGTTGGCGGCCTCGAAGAGCAGCGCCTGCGGCCGCGCCTTCATCGCGACGTCGAACACCGTGGCGAGCGGGATGTCGTGCGTGTGCGGGCCCTCGTAATTGCCCCAGCAGATGTGGAGGCGCATCGCCTCGGTCGGGATGTTGGCGGTGGCGTGGTTGACCGCCGCGATGTTGCGCTCGGCGATCTTCAGGAATTCGGCGTCGGAGAGGTGCTGGTATTGGTTGTGCCGGGCCGAGCCGAGATCGGGCGCGTCGATCTGCAGGATGAAACCGGCCTTGTGGATCGCCTCGTATTCCTCCTTGAGCGCGTCGGCGAGCGCTTCGACATAGGCGTCCTCGTCCTGGTAGTAGCGGTCGGGGACGAACTTGGTCAGGACGCCGGGCGAGGCCGCGTTCATGAACGCTTCGACCGGGTGCTCGGCTTTGACCGCGGCGGCGAGGTTCTGCAGGTCGGTTTCGAGCGGCTGGCGGTTCTCGTAGGTCACCGGGCCGGTGCAGTAGGGCACGGCCGCCGCGGCGAACCACGAGGTGCCGCCGCGCGCGGCGCGCAGCCGCTCCATGAAATCGGGGTGGTCGAGGATGTCGCGATGCGCGGCGGTTTGCGGCGGGGTCGCGATGTCGGTGCCCCCGAGAGCGCCGATGCCGGACAGGCGGTGGCGGACGTAGAACGTGTAGGAAATCTTGCTCTGCTCGCCGTCGCAGACGCTGTCGATGCCGACATCGACCTGATGCTTGACGACATCGCGCACCGCACCGGCGAGGCGCGACCCGAAGGCCGCCTCGTCGACCGCAGGGCCGAGTTCGCGCGCCTCGATCTGGGCCAGGAGGTCGGCCGGGCGCGGCAGGCTGCCGACGTGGGTCGTGAGGATCCGGTCGGTGCTGGTCTTCATGGCTGCATTTCTCCCCTACGGCGCACGGCGAACGTGTTGCCGCGCGTGCCGCTATACCGTAGCCTTTTGATCCGATCATTCGAAGGGGTGCGAATCCCATAACATCGCTCCGGTAGAACGAACCCAGTTGACCGCCTCCCTGCTCGACCTGCCGGAGCAACGAGGAGGAAAAGTCATGGCGTACGATCTGCTTATCAAGAACGGGCGCGTCGTCGATGGCACGGGTGCGCCGGCATTCCACGCCGATGTGGCGATCCAGGACGGCAGGATCGTCGGGGTCGGCAAGGCGAACGGCGCCGCCGCCAAGCGCACGATCGACGCCGAGGGGCGCGTCGTCGCGCCGGGCTTTATCGACCATCACACCCATTTCGACCCGCAAGCGGTATGGGACCCCTATTGCGGCTCGTCGGTGCAGAACGGCCACACGACGATCGTCGTCGGCCAATGCGGCCAGGTCATCGCGCCGGTGCGGCCGGGCGACGCCGATTGGTACCTCGAATTCTTCTCCGACGCCGAGCAGATCCCCTTGAGCGTGATGAAGGCCGGGGTCGACGTGTCGTGGGAATCGATCGCCGGCTACATGGATGCGATGGCCAAGCGGCGCGGCTGCAATGTCGGCGCCTTGATCGGCCATTCCGGCGTCCGCCGCTATGTGATGGGCGAAGCCGCCTCCGAGCGGGTCAAGGCGACCGCCGGCGAGATGGCGGCGATGAAGAAAATCATCCGCGAGGCGATGTATGCCGGCGCGCTCGGCTTCTCGACCGCGCCAAAGGATCGCGGCGACCCGGCCGGGCATTGCGACGACGACGAACGCTGGGAACTCGCCAGCGTCGTCGCCGAGCTCGGCACCGGCATCTTCCAGGTCGCCGGCGGCGCGCCGGGCGGTACCGCGGCGACGCGCGAGGTCGCCCGCCAGCTGGCGGCGCGCACCGGACGGCCGTCGATCTACAACCTCGTGTCGCAGCCGATCGAGCGGCCGGAAGAGTGGCAGCAGCACCTGAAGTGGCTTGAGGATTCGTTCAAGACCGGCGCGCGCTGCTACGGCTCGTGCGTCTCGGTCGTCGCCGGGGCGATCTTCAACCTCAACCGCGGGCTCGACGTGCCGCAGGACGAGGACATCACCAGCCCGAACGGGCTGTTCCGCGGCATGCCGAGCTGGGACAAGGTCATGGCCCTGCCCTATCGCGACCGCATGCAGGCCTTCCGCGACCCCGAATTACGCAAGGCGCTCTCCGCCGAAGCGGTCGAGGGCACGGTGGCGCAGAACCTGCCGGGCACCAACCGGCGCGGCGTGTCGCGCGGTTTCTTCAACCGGCGCTGGGACCTAGTCGAGGTGTTCATGACTCTGCACGCGCGCAATCGCGGGCTCGAAGGCAAGAGCATCGCCCGGATCGCCGAGGAGCAGAAGAAGAGCGTGATGGACGCCTTCCTCGACCTGGCGCTCGACGAGGATCTGGAGACGTACTTCATCGCGATCGACCGCAACACCGACGCGGCGGCGCAGAAGCACATCCTCGGCTCGCCGTACACCGTGATCGGGACCAGCGACGGCGGCGCCCGGCCGCATTCGCAGGACCGCCACGAATACAGCACGCACCTCTTGAGCCACTGGGTGCGCGACCAGCAGGCGCTGACCCTGGAAGACGCCGTCTACCGCCTGACCGGAAAAACCGCGCTGATGCACGATTTGCACGACCGCGGCTTTGTCCAGGCCGGCAAGATCGCGGACATCACGATCTTCGACCTCGACACGATCGGGTCGAAGCCGCGCGAGCCGGTCAACGATCTGCCGGGCGGCGGGGTGCAGGTGCATCGCGATGCGGTCGGCATCGACCATGTCATCGTCAACGGCACCGTGCTGCTCGACGACGGCAAGCTGACCGACGCGCTGCCCGGCCAGATCGTGCGCGGCCCGCTCTATCGGGCGCACGCCAGCTGATCGGCTGATATAGTTGGGGCTCCGAAACCTTCCGCCGCCATGGCGCGGCGGAAGGGCGAACTGTGCCGGAGCCCGCGAATGCCGAGATTGCTGCCCGCCCTCAACCTGATCGCGACCCCGGGACGACGGGTTGCCACGCTCGACACCGCGCGCGAGATCGAACGGCGCGGTTTTCCGCAGATCCAGGTCTCCAGTGCGTTCGGCAACATGTCGCAATGCCTCGGCCTCGCTTTCGCCACCGAGCGCATCACCTTCGCCACCGCGATCGCGCCGATCTATGCCGCGACGGCCGACGAGTTCGCGCAGAGCGCCGCCTATCTGCACGAGGTGTCGGGCGGGCGGTTCCAGTTCGGAATCGGTATCGCGCACGGGCCGGCCCATGTCCGCATGGGCGCGACGCCGGGAAAGCCGCTCGGCGACATCCGCGACTTCGTCGCCAAGTTCAAGGCGCATGAGGGGATCGGCGCGCTGCCGCCCGTCATCCTGGCGACATTGCGCAAGCGGATGATCGCGCTTGCCGGCGAGATCGCCGAGGGCATGGTGTTCGCCAACGGCAGCCTGTCGCACATGGCAGAGTCGCTGGGCGCGCTGCCGGATGCGAAGCGCGGCGATCCGAGTTTCGTCATCGGCAACCGCATCCGCACCTGCATCACCGACGACGCGGCGCAAGCCCGCGCGGTGTTGCGCCAGACCATGACCGGCTACGCGCTGATGCCCAACTACCGCAACTACTGGAAGGAAGCGGGCTATACCGAGGAGATGAACGCGGTGGAGGCGGCGCTGGCGGCCGGGCGCAACGACGAGGTGCCGCGCTATCTGACCGACCGCTGGCTCGACGACTGCACCCTTGCCGGCCCGCCGGCGAAAATCCGCGACCGGCTCGAAGCGTGGCGCGCCGCCGGCATCACCCTGCCGTGCCTGGTGCCGCTTTCCGCCGACGGCGACCCGACGACCGCGCTGCGAACCGTGTTCGAGGCGTTCGCCTGAGCCTCAGCGGGCGCCGGCGGGGAGTCCGTGCCCGCCGGCATCGAACCGCCGCGAGCGCAGCGGCTTCAGCACGAACAGCGCCAGCGCCACCACGACGAAGTTCAGGACCGCGGTGACGACGAACACCATGTGCCAGCCGCCGGTCGCCGACTTGATCAGGTTGGCCACCGGCACGAGAAAGGCCGAGAGGCCCTTCGCCGTGTAGAGGAAACTCAAATTCGCGGTCGCGAACCGGGGCCCGAAACTGTCGGTGCAGGTCGACGGGAACAGGCTGAATATCTCGCCCCAGGTGAGGAAAATGAGCCCGGCGAAGACAACAAAGGCCCACGGCGACGTGCCCAACGAGCCGAGCAGCCAATAGCTGACGCCGCCGAGGCCGAAGGCGATCGCCATCGTGTTTTCCCGGCCGATATTGTCGGAAACCCAGCCGAAGAGCGGCCGCGCCGCGCCATTAGCGACGTTGTCGACGAGCAAGGCCAGGGTCAAGGTCGAGACGCCGACCAGGATCGCGGTATCGGCGACATGAAAATCCTTGGCGATCAGCGCGATCTGCGCGGTCGCCATCAGCCCGCTCGCCGAAACCATCACGAACATCAAATAGAGCACCCAGAACACCGGCGTCGCCAGCATCTCCTTCGGCGAATAGCTCTCGGTGGTCTGCTGCACGCGCGACGCCGCGGCCGAGAGGGTCTCGCCCGCTACCGGCGCCCGCATCCACCATGCCAGAACAAAGATCACGGCGCCCTGGATCAGCCCGAACCAGAAGAACGCGGCGCCATAGCCGTAGACCGCGATCACCTCGCGGATCGGCACGACGGTCAGCGCCGCCCCGGCGCCGAACCCCGCGGCGGTCAGGCCAACCGCCAGCCCGCGGCGGTCGGGGAACCACTTGACCGCGTTGCCGACGCAGGTCGCGTAGATCGCCCCCGCGCCGACGCCCGAGATGATCGCGCCGAGATAAAGCACCGGCAGGCCCTGGGCCACGGAATTGACGATCCAGCCGATGGCGATGGTCACACCGCCAAAAGCGACCATCCAGCGCGGGCCGTTTTTCGCGCCGACCCAATCGACGAGCCAGCCTTCGATCGGGGTGAGCCAGGTCTCGAGCGCGACGAAGAGGCTGAATGCGATCTGGATGTCGGCAACCGGCCAGCCGTGCGTCGTATTCATCGGCTGCACGAACAGGGTCCAGCCGTATTGCAGGTTGGCGATCATCACCATGCAGAGGATCGCCACGATCAGCTGGAGCCAACGGTTTGTCGGTGGCAAGGCAACCATCCCCGCCGCGGATGACCGACTCTGCATCGCCCCCTCCCAAACAACTTTTTGTCGGCGCTCGCGTTGTGAACGCTTTCCGTGCGCACGAACTCCGTCAGGATTAACTTACATTCGGCACAAGTTGAATAAACAATCCCGTTATCGGAGCGCCGGGACGATCCAGCTCAGCCAGGAGGCGGTGCCCTCACGCGTCGTGTGCCCGGCCGATTACGCGAGCAGATTGCGTATGGCTAAACCACTAATTATAGTTGATTTGAAGCGCATTCTCCGAACCTGAGAGTGGGTCCGATGCTCCTCGCCACGCGGCTTAACCGGGTAAAACAGGCTCGCAACGCCGGAGCTCGAGGACGAGCCTGGCGGGCCATCGTCTCGATTGCCGTCGCGTCGGGTTCGCTTTCGATGTTTCCCGGCTGGAGCGGGACGGCGAACGCGCAATACAACAATGCCTTCCCCAGCATCATGAACGGCGTCGGTGCAATCATAAACCAAGGCATTCGCCAGCAGCAGCAACAGCAATACTATCAGCAGCAACAACAGCAACAATATTACCAGCAGCAGCAATACTACCAACAGCAGCAGCGCGAACAGGCGGACGAGGAATACCGCCGCCAAAAACGCGCCGCGGCCGCCGCCCCCAAAAAGCCAAAGGAACCGGCTCCGCCGCCGGCGCCTGCCACCGCCGGCCAAGCCGGAGGGGGCAACTTCACCGTCGCGATGAAGAAGAACGGCGGGACCTTTGAGGTTCCCGTGCGCATCAATGACGTGGTGACGATCAATTTCACCATCGACAGCGGCGCGGCGGATGTGGTGATCCCGTCCGACGTCGTATCGGTTCTGCTGCGGTCGGGAACCGTCAAGGAAGACGATTACATCGGCAAGCAGACCTATACGCTCGCCGACGGGTCCAAATTGCCGAGCATAAAATTCCGGCTCAACAGCCTCTAAGTCGGCGACCAGGTCCTGACCAACGTCGTCGCCAGCGTCGTGCCGGCGAGCGGCGGGGCGTTGCTCGGTCAGAGCTTCTTGTCGCGGTTTGCGTCATGGACGCTGGACAGCACCGCCGGCACCTTGACGCTGACGATTCAGGGCGCGGCCCCGCCGCCTGTCGTCCCGGCAAGCGCACCGGCGACGGAAACGGCTGCCGCACCTCCAGCGCCCGGAGCGGCGGCGCCTGCCCCCGCGCCCCCGGCGCCGGCTGCCGCGATACCGCCGGCCACGCCTCCAGCTCCCGTCGCAGCGACCCCGCCCGCGGCGATATCGCCACAGCCGGGAGGCGAAAAGTCCACGGTTTCAGGAGAGACCAAACCGCCGGCGACCGAGCCGCCGGTTCAGCAAGCTGCCGCGATGCCCCAGGTAAAAACCCCGGCCGGCAGCGGTCAGCCGGGCACGAACTTACCGGTATTTCCCGATAAGACCCGCTACGCCGACGCGCGCCGCAGCCTTATGGCGCTGGGATACGGACCCGCGCCGCTCCCGGACGCGCAAAAGTGCGATCAGGGGACCGACGGCACATGCTTCCCGGAACGCGAGGCCTGCAGCGGAACGCCCGCGCAATGCAATTACTTCTGGCGGCGCGGCGAAATGCTGATCCGCGTCGAAACGCTCGACAACCCGCCGACAGTCGCCAAGGTCGAGTGCCAAGTTAACTGCCAATAGCGCCGGCTTACCCAATAGCGCCGGCTTACTCTGCGGCGGCCACCTCTTCGCGGCGGCCGAGCCGCTTCAAGGCGCGGTCGATCCACAGCCGGGTCAGCTTCTCCTGCGCGCCGTTCTGCGACAGGCGGCGGTGGAGGGTCGGGAAATCGACCCGGTCCATGTCCTGATCCTGGTTGAAGCAGGAGAAGACGATGGTTTCGGTGCCGGTGACGGGATCGCGCTGCCGCTGCAGGCATTGCGCGCAGATCTCCTTCATCATGCACTGCATCGGCGAGTTGATCGAGGCGATCGCCCGATGCCCCGGCCGGAAATAGCGTGCGAGCTTGGCGCGGCGCGCCTCGGCGACCGCGTTCATCATCATGTCGGAGCCGATCGCGATGATGCGATCGATCTCGGCGAGCGGGATCTCGATCGGGCCTAGCCGTCCCGACCCGTACGCCTCGATCGCCTCGACGATATTGCCGACAAAGGCGCGGTCCTGCTTACGGCCGGGCGCGAAGCCGGGCGCCTCGTCGCAGCACCACACGATGGTGTCGGCGGCGGCCTCGATATCGGCGATCTTGTAGCGGTCGGCGATGGTCTTGTAGCCGGCGACGTAGAGGACGCGCGACCCCCGCGCCCGCAGCGCCGCGCCGATCGAGAACAGCACGGCGTTACCGAGGCCGCCGCCGACCAGGAGCACGGTTTCACCGGCCGGAGTTTCCGTCGGGGTGCCGGTCGGGCCCATCAGGATCACCGGCTCGCCCGGCTGCAACAGCGCGCAGAGATCGGACGAGCCGCCCATCTCGAGGACGATGGTGGAGAGCAGCCCCTGCTCGCGGTCGATCGAGGCGCCGGTCAGCGCCAAGCCCTCCATCGCCAAGGTCGTGCCGTTGCTCTTCGCGGCAAAGGTCTCGTAGTTCTGCAGCCGGTAGAACTGCCCCGGCTGGAAAGCGCGGGCGGCCATCGGGGCGCGAACGACAACCTCGATGATGCGCGGGGTCAGGCGGATGACCTCGTGGACCCGGGCGCACAATTCGTCGTCAAGGCGGGCCTTCAATTCCGCCGGAGCTGGAGCGGAAGGCGCGCGCCGGGCGAGCGTGCGGCTGACCACCGGATAGCCGCGGGTCGCCCCGCCCATCGCCTTGACGACGTTGCCGGCGAAGCTCGGGTGCAGATCGCCGAAGAAGCTGACCGCGCGGCCGTCTTCCATCAGGCTCATCAGCACATGGGTCGCGTCGGGCTTGGCGACGCGCTCTGGCGTCACCTTGTTGCCGGCCTCGTCGAAGGCCTGGAAATAGCGGCCGTCGAGCGCGACATGCGCCGGGTCCTCGCGCGCCAGCACCGTGTTCGGCTGAGTCCCGGCGGCGACGAGGATGGTGTGCGCCGGCAGCACGATTTCGCCCTCGGGCTCGGCGCGCGCCTGACGCAGCGCCACCGCCTGCTCGTCATGGTCGATCTCGACGGCGAGCGGGGTCAGGCCCTCGGCGAAGCGGATGCCCTCCTCCATCGCCTTCGCCACTTCCTCGTGGTTGAGGGTGTAGCTCGGCGCATCGACGAGCTGCCGGCGATAGGCGATCGTGACCCCGCCCCAGTCATCGATCAGCCTGGCGAGACGGGGCGCCCTGCCCTCGCGTCCGGCGGCCTCGCGCTCGGCGCGGATCGCCCTGGCGTGTGCGATGAATTCTTCCGCGACTTCGGTTTCCGCCTCGCTCCAGCCGGCGCGCACCGCGGCCGCGCCGCGCTCGGCGGCGAGGGTCTCGTAGCGGATGAGGAACTTCTCGACCTGCAGCGGATAGTAGGCGAGCGCCTCGGTCGCGGTGTCGATCGCGGTGAGGCCGCCGCCGATGACGACGACCGGAAGACGCACGGTGAGGTTGGCGATGCTCTCGGTCTTGGCCGCGCCGGTCAGCTGCAGCGCCATCAGGAAGTCGGACGCCTGGCGCACGCCGAGGGCGAGCCCGTTGGTCATCGGAATGACGGTCGGGCGGCCGGCGCCGGCGCACATCGCGATATGGTCGAAGCCCAAGGAAAAGGCGTTGTCGATCGTCACCGTGCCGCCGAAGCGCACCCCGCCATACATCGAGAATTGGGCGCGGCGCTCGAGCAGCAGGCGCACGATCTTGAGGAAGTTCTTATCCCAGCGGACGGTGATGCCGTACTCGGCGACCCCGCCGAACCCGGCCATGGTGCGCGCGTCGAGCCGCTCGTAGAGGCTGGCGATGTCGCGGATCGGCGCGAACGCCACGCGCTCGCCGGTCGCGAGCACGCCCGATACCTCAGGCGGCAGCGGCTCGATCTTCAAGCCGTCGATGGCGGCGACGAAATGCCCGTCATTCATCAGGTGATGGGCGAGCGTGAAACCGGCCGGGCCGAGGCCGACCACCAGCACCTTGTAACCGGAAGCCGGCTTCGGCAGCGGACGGCGGAGATTGAGCGGGTTCCAGCGCGTCAGCAGGCCGTAGATCTCGAAGCCCCAGGGCAGCGCCAGCACGTCCTTCAGGGTGCGGGTCTCGATCTGCGGGATATCGACCGGGTCCTGGCGCTGATAGATGCACGCCTTCATGCAGTCGTTGCAGATGCGGTGCCCGGTCGCGGCGCAGATCGGGTTGTCGACCGCGACGATCGCCAGCGCGCCGAGGCTGTAGCCGCGCGACGCGACCAGGTTCATCTCGGAAATCTTCTCGTCGAGCGGGCAGCCGGCGAGGGTCACGCCAAAGACGGTCTTGCGGAAGCCGCCGTCCTTTTCCTTGAGCCCGGTCGAGCAGCTGTCCTTGCCCTGGTTATGGCACCAGATGCAGTAATTCGCCTGGTCGAGCGCGCCGGCCAGGTCGGTGCCGGAATCGGTGAGCGCGAAACCGTCGCGCGCGCGCCAGTCATGCTCGGGCAGGCGCAGCATCGCGACGCCGTCGCGCTCGACGGTCTCGACCGGCACGAGGTGGTGCATGTCGAGGCGGTGCGGCACCTTAAACAGCAGACCTTTCCGGTGCGCTTGCCGCCCCGCCGGCGACAAGGTCGCCCAGGCGGCGTATTCGATCGCGGCATCGAGCTCCGCCGGATGGGCCGGCTCATCGTCGAGCCAGGCGGAAACCGCCGCGGCGAAGCGCCGCTCCCAGGCAAGGATGCCGGCGCGGGTATCCGGAACCTCGCCGCTGCCGAGATGCGGCTCCAGCGCCCGGCGCAACGCGTCGCCGTCGAGGAGGGCGGCTTGCTCCTCCTTGATGTCCTTGACCGCGCGGCGCTGGACGAACAGCCGCTTGACCGAATAGAGCGGCGCCAGCTCCTCGTGCCGCGCCTGCAATTCGCGGATTTCGGCGGCGATGCTGAAGAGGCTCCCGAGAAAATCCTCAACATGCGGCGCGAGCTCGACGATGAGATCGGACTCAGTCTTTTTGTCGAACGCGTCGGGATCGGCGCGCCCCGCCATCAGCCGGCCATGCAATTCGGCGTCGGCCGCGACAAGGTGCGCGACGAAGGCGCGATCGAGCTTTACCAGCCCGTCGCGGTCGTAGAGGTCGGCAAGTTCGAGCCCGTATTGCAAAGCGAGATCGGTCATCGCTGCTTACTTAGGTGAACGCGGCGCGAAAAACGACCGGCAAATCGCCACGACTGGTTTGCAGCCGTCACGGCAACAACAGGAACGGTGTGCTAGGTCGCCGCGCCATCGGCCGATTCGAGCACCGCGTTCAACAGCACGGCGCAGCCAGCGGTGAGGTCGTCGGGCTTGGCGTCCTCGATCTCGTTGTGGCTGATACCATCGACGCAGGGCACGAAGATCATCGCCGCCGGCGCGACCCGCGCCATGTAGACCGCGTCGTGACCGGCGCCGCTGACGATGTCGCGATGCGGCAGCGCCTGCGCCCGCGCCGCCGCGCGCACCGCGCCGACGAGCCGCTCGTCGAACGGGGTCGGCGGGAAATACCAGAACTCCTTGACGTCCGCCTCCAGCTTTTGCGACGCCGCCGCCTCGGTACAGGCAGTGCGCAGCTCCTCGTCCATGGCGCTCAGCACGTCGTTGTCGGGATGGCGGAAATCGACCGTGAAGAACACCCGGCCCGGAATGGTGTTGCGCGAGTTGGGGCTGACCTGGACAAAGCCGACCGTGGCGCAGGCATAGGGCGCGTGGGCGTGGCCGATGCGATTGACCGCGTCGATCATCCGCGCCGCGCCGACGAGCGCGTCGCGCCGTCGCGGCATCGGGGTCGGGCCGGCATGCGCCTCCTGGCCGGTGACGGTGACCTCATACCAGCGCTGGCCTTGCGCGCCGGTGACGATGCCGATCGGCAGGCCGGCGGCTTCGAGGATCGGGCCCTGCTCGATATGCGCCTCGAAATAGGCCGCCACCGGGTGCTCGCCGACCGGTGCCGGGCCAGCGAAGCCGATGCGCTGCAACTCGGAGCCGAGGGTCAGTCCCGGCGTGTTGTTGTCCGGGGTCTCCAGGGCATTCTCCAGCTCGAACACGCCGGTGAAAGCGCCCGAGCCGACCATCGCCGGCGAAAAGCGCGAGCCCTCCTCGTTGGTCCAAGCGACGATCTCGACCGGGGCTTCGGTCTCGTAGCCGAGGTCGTTGAGCGTGCGCACGACCTCGAGCCCCGCCATCACGCCATAAGCGCCGTCGAACTTGCCGCCGGTCGGCTGGGTGTCGAGATGGCTGCCGGTGACGACCGGCGGCAGCGCCGGGTTGCGGCCGGGGCGGCGCGCGAAGATGTTGCCGATGCGGTCGACCGTGACGGCGCAGCCGGCCTCCTCGCACCAGCGGATGAAGAGCCGGCGGGCCTCGGCGTCGAGGTCGCTGGCGGCAAGCCGGCATACCCCGCCCTTCTGGGTCGCGCCGATTTGGGCCAGCTCCATCAGGCTCGCCCACAGGCGCTCGCCGTTCACCGTCAGGTTGCGCATCCTTCGGTCCCTGCCTTTACCGATAACTCCAGCTTAACCCGGCACCCCGTTCGCGGCTAATATCCCCGCAGATCGAAACGCGGAGCCGACGATGCAGGCCTGGTACCATTGCGAGAACACCTACCCGTTCGTGCCGCAGGCGGTGCTCGACGCGGCGGATTCGGTGCGCGCCAGCCTACCGAATAAATATTGCGACCCGAAGCTCGCGGCGCAGCTTTTCGAGGAATGCCTCGACGAGCACCTGCTGTGCGATGAGCTCGGCATCAACATCGTCTCGATCGAGCACCATTCGGGGATCAACAGCCTCTACGGCGCCTCGCCGATGATCCTCGGCATCATGGCGCGGCAGACCAAGAACGTGCGCATCCTCTCGCTCGGGACGCTGATTTCGGTGCGCACCGACCCGGTGCGCATCGCCGAGGAATACGCCACCGCCGACATCATCTCGCGCGGGCGCTTGGAGATCGGCTTCGTCAAGTCGGGCGACAGCGAGATGGTATCGGGCAACGCCAACCCGGTCGGCTACGTCGACCGGTTCTGGGAGGCGATCGACGTCATCAAACTGGCGCTCACCGCGCAGGACGGGCCGGCGAGCTGGGAGGGCAAACACTACACCCACCGCCACATCAACATCTGGCCCGGGCCCTACCAGAAGCCGCATCCGCAATTCTGGGCGGCGACCGGCGACCCGGCGACCTCGGCCGAGATCGGCCGGCGCGGCTACATCAACGCGCTGGTGCTGCGCGGGCCGGAAGCCAGCAAGCGCGCGTTCGACGCCTACAAGGATGCGCGCCGCGTGGCCGGGCTGCCCGCCGCCCGCACCGACAAGTTCGCCTACGCGGTGCTGTGCGGCGTCGGCGATACCGATGAGGAAGGGCTCGCGGTCGGCGCCAAGACGCTGTGGTTCCTCAACACCAGCCTCAAGCAGGCGCCGCAGATGTCGAAATTTCTGCCCGGCCGCAACTCGCCCGAACTGGCGCCCAATATCTGGCGCACCACCGGGGTGCGCGGCCGGCCGGCCGACGGGCTCATCGGCATCACCCCCGAGACGGCGATCCAGCGCGGCATCCTCGTCGCCGGCAACCCCGACACCGTCGCGCGCCAGATCATGGAGATCTACGACAAGGTCGACGGGTTCGCGCACCTGATCTTCATCGGCCGCTCGGGCTTCCTGACGCACGAGGAAGCCAAGAAGACGATCCGGCTGATGTCGAAGGAGGTGCTGCCGCGCCTGCCCGCGGCGACGATCACCCCCGATAGCGTGCCGCAAGCGGCCGAATGAGGTGCGTCCTTCGAGACGCGCCCTGCGGGCGCTCCTCAGGATGAGGACTTTTCGCGATGCCGCAAACAACAGTCCTCATGGTGAGGAGCCGCTGCAAGCGGCGTCTCGAACCACGCAAAACCGAAATGCAGTAGGAGTCCCCCGATGAACGACACCACCCCCTGGGTCGATCCCGAACTCACCGCCGCCGGCAAGCTCTTGCAGGAAAAGGGCCTCATCGTGCCCGACCGAACCGTCGCGCCCCTCTCCGAGGTGCGCGCGGCGCAGGACCGGGTCGGCGCTTTTCTCGGGGCGGATTCGGTGCCGCTGCAGCACGAAGAGGACATGATCCTGCCGGGTCCGCATGGCGAGGTGCCGTGCCGGCTCTATTACCCCGAAGGCGTCGATAACCCGGCCTGCCTCGTCTATCTGCATGGCGGCGGGTTCATGCAGGGCAGTCTCAACAGCTGGGACCATTTCCTGCGCGACCTGGTGCGCCTCGGCAATGTCGCGGTGCTGTCGATCGATTACCGGCTGTCGCCCGAAGTCAAATTCCCGGTCGCGTTCGACGAGACGGTGGCGATGACCCGGCTCGCCGCCGCCAGGGGCGCCGGTTGGGGCATCGACCCGGGGCGGCTCGGGATTGGCGGCGACTCGGCGGGGGCCAACCTCGCGCTCGCCGCGGCGTTGGCGCTGCGCGATGCCGGCGAGGCACTGCTGAGCTTCCAGCTGCTGCTCTACGGCGTCTACTCGACCGAGGTCGAGAGCCCGTCCTGGCAGCGCTTCGGCCAAGGCGCCGGACTGTCGCAGACGCAAATGCGCTGGATTTTCGAGACCTATCTCGAGAACCCGGCGCAGCAACGGGATTGGCGCGTCGCGCCGATCGTCGCCGACCTCAAGGGCTTGCCGCCGGCGCGGCTGATCGTCGGCAGCCTCGATCCGCTGCTCGACGACAGCCACCGTCTCGCCGCCAAGCTGAAGGAAGCCGGGGTGCCGGCGGAGCTGACGGTCTACCAAGGCATCAATCACGGCTTCATCCGCTACGGGCGGCTGATCCGCACCGCGCGGCGCGCTATCGAAGACTGCGCCGCGGCGCTCAAGCAGGCGATGAGCTAGTAACCTACCCGGCAAGGACGGCGCCGCGGCGGCGCGACCGCCAGGCGTCGAGGCTCCAGGCGCCGGCGCCGAAGGCGGCCACGTAGAGGAAGCCGCCGGTGAGGCCCATGTTCTTGAAGAACTGAATCTCTTGCGCGCGCTCGGCGATGTTGCTGTGAGCGATCAGCGCGGTCGCGACGCACCAGACCGCCAGCACCAGCGCCACCGGGCGCGCGAACAGGCCGAACAGCACCGCCAGCCCGCCGCCGAGCTCGACGACGATCGCGAGAACCCAGGCCGCCTCGACCATCGGCAGGCCCTGCTTGGCGAACATCGCCTGCGTCGCTCCCGGCCCCATCAGCTTGACCGTGCCGCCGATAATGAAAAGCAGGCTCAGCAACACGCGGCCAAGCAGCATGGCGGCATTATTGTTTCCCTGCATGGCTTGTCCCTCCCTCAGCTTGTGATTTTGGCGGATTGCGGGCGAGACGCCCGCTCGACTAACGGATCGCGGCGGCGACGGCCGCGCCAAGGTCCTTGGTGCCGGCATTGCCGCCGAGATCGGGGGTGCAGGTGCCGCCGTCGGCGAGCACCTCGGCGATCGCGCGCTCGACCGCCTGGGCCGCGGCGCTCTCGCCGAAATGCTCGAGCATCATCGCCCCCGACCAGATCTGGCCGATCGGATTGGCGACGCCGCGCCCGGCGATGTCGGGCGCCGAGCCGTGCACCGGCTCGAACATCGAAGGGTATTGGCGCTCGGGGTTGATGTTGGCCGAGGGCGCGATGCCGATCGACCCAACACAGGCCGGGCCGAGATCGGAGAGGATGTCGCCAAACAAATTGGAGCCGACGACCACGTCGAACCAATCGGGATGGCGCACGAAATGCGCGGTCAGGATGTCGATGTGGTACTGGTCGGTGGTGAACCCCGGATAGTCCTTGGCGACCGCCGCGAAACGCTCGTCCCAATAGGGCATGGTGTGGATGATGCCGTTCGACTTGGTCGCCGAGGTGACGTGCTTCTTGCGTCCCTTCGCCAGCTCGAAGGCATAGCGCATCACCCGGTCGCAGCCGCGGCGGGTGAACACCGACTGCTGCATCGCCATCTCGTATTCGGTGCCCTCGTAGAGCCGGCCGCCGACCGACGAGTATTCGCCCTCGTTGTTCTCGCGGACGACGTAGAAGTCGATCTCGCCCGGCGCGCGGTTCTTCAGCGGCGTGTCGACCCCGGCGAGGAGCCGCACCGGCCGCAAATTGATGTATTGCTGGAACTCGCGGCGCAGCGGGATCAACAGGCCCCACAGCGAGATATGGTCGGGGACCCCGGGATAGCCGACCGCGCCGAGGAACACCGCGTCGAATGGGGTGAGCTGGGCGATCCCGTCCTCGGGCATCATCCGTCCGGTCTTGGCGTAGGTCTCGCAGCTCCAGTCGAATTCCTGCCACTCGAAACCGAACCCGTAGCGCCGCGCCGCGGCTTCCATCGCGGCGACGCCCTCGGGCACCACTTCCTTGCCGATGCCGTCGCCGGCGATCACCGCAACCCGATAAATCTTAGGCATACGCTCTCTCCGCCGCCGCAAACCTCGCGGCTACTTGTCCATGTTCCAGATGTCCTGCAGCAGCTTCCACTGGCCGGCCTCTTTTTGCCAGACGACGGCGTATTTCAGCGCGCCGTCCTGCGGCGTGGCGCCCTTGGTCTTGAATGTCACCGTCCCGATCTCGCGCGCGGCGCTGCGGCCGAGCGGCTT
>Ga0182024_10013242_pt1 | contig 16153 bp, 11 predicted proteins | sample P32metaG_FD_120480 | JGI IMG/M metagenome (GOLD analysis project Ga0182024, IMG submission 120480) | Permafrost microbial communities from Stordalen Mire, Sweden - P3-2 metaG (Illumina Assembly) | ecosystem: Environmental > Terrestrial > Soil > Wetlands > Permafrost | place: Sweden: Stordalen... | reverse complement strand
CCTGCCACGAGGAAATCAAGAAATGGCTTCGCCTGCATATATACGAATTTGCGTTGGACGATCAGGGGCGCCCGGCCTTCGTCGGAACTTGACGCAGCCCGCCGTTCCAATGCAACGATGGCGATCAGCGGCCCCGAGTCCTCATCGTGCCGGCGAATATCCGCGGTCAACATCGGTCCTTCTGCTCCTTCCGAAATCTTGAGGTAAACGATCGTTTCGGGAAGCGCCTCTTGAATCACGCGAATTTTTCGCACAGTCAATTCCGTTTCCAGCAATCGGCTCAGTAGCACGGCATCAGCCGGACCGATCGACGACATGTTTTCCACAACGTCGAGTGTGAGCGCGCGCACCGGTCTAATGTCCGCGGCAATCTCATCGGCGAGATGGCTCACAGCGTCATGCCACTGGGGAGGAACTGCGTTTCCCGGTGTGGCGACAGCCTGCTTCGGCGCTGCAACCGGAGGCTGCACCGGAACTTCCTGCGCAAACTCCGCGCCAGCAATTACAAAAAGTGCCAGCGCGACGAATAGGGCGTTAACTCGGAGAGGAATCCGGCAGGAAGGCCGCATCAGTGTGCGCGAATCGTAAATCACATTCGCGAATCGTCATCTTAACACACCGCCGAATCCTCAAACTCGCGCGCATCCCGCGCCCCGTGCCCCCGCAGTTAATCCGTGGCACAGCCACACTCTTGGCTGTGTACTCGAAGCGCCGGCGTCCCGCCGGCTCTTTTGCATTTGCTGTTGCCGTTGCCTTCGTGGCACAGCGACTCTTCGCTGTGCGCTTTCTTTTGCCTTTCTGCAAATCACGCCAGCAGGGTGGCTGCGGCTCAGATCCAGGGCGCAATCTCTGCTGCGGCGGTCGCGTCGCGTTGTGCCATGGATCCTCACCGTGCCACCCGCAAGGGTTTTTTGCCGGCGTTACTCCCGCACCAGGCTGCCCTACTCGCGGAACAGGCCGCGAGAACCGCGGCCGGGAATCTCTTCAATTTTGCCGCGTCACCGCGTCACGGTTTCCCGCCAGCCCGCGAAGGCGGATCATTCAATCCCGGAAAGGCCTGCGCCGACTTCAACACATCATTCGTAAAGAAAAATTTGCCGTCCGTCGGCACCATCATGATCTGCACGCGGTCGCTCAACCGCTGCGCCACCGTCAATTGCACCAGCATCGGATTCAACTTCAGCGCCGACGCCTCCAGCTGCATTTTTTCCGCGCCCGCCTGCGCCGTCACGCGAATCTCATTCGCCTCCGCGTCGGCCAACAGATCCTGCCGCTCCTTCTCCGCCTTTCCGTCAATCACTTTCGCCTGCGCCGCGGCTTCCGCGCCCCGCACGGTTTCCTCGTTCTGCGTCTGCGCCAGCAGCGTGCGCCGCTGCTGCTCGGCCTTGCTGTCAATCACCTTGGCCTGCGCTTCCGCCTCCGCGTTCTTCACGCGCGCCTGCGCCGCGGCGTCCGCATCTTCCAGAGTGGTCTGCTTCCGCGCCTCCGCTTCCAGCCGCGATTGCTCGATCTGTTTCTGCTTCAGCGGCAGCGTGTATTGCATCGCGTCCGATTCCGCCTGTGCCATCAATACGCGCGTCCGCGCATCCGCCTCCGCGTGCTTGATCTGCCGCACCTTCTGCGCCTCCGCCTGCGATTCCGCGATCTTCACTTTTTTCTGCTCGATGCTCTGGTCCACCGTCACTTGGTCGTCTTCCTGCTCCTTCATCAACAAGCCTTGCAACCCCTGCTGGTACTGTTCGGGCAGCAACACTTTGCGCAGCAGCACTTCCTTCACGATAATTTGATCCTCGCCCAGCCGCGCCGTGATGGCCTGCGTACCGCGCTGCCGGAATTCGTCGCGCTTCGTCGAAAAAACATCACGCACGATGTAATTCGGCGCGAGGTCCCGGAAAGTGCTGGTCACCACCGGCGCCACAATCTGATCCTCGATCGGCTGCGGCAGATTGGCATCCACATAATCCAGGTGTCGAGGATCGACCCGATAGCGCACCGTCACCGCGAGGCCCACCGACAATCCCTCCCGCGCTTCCACCGTAAGAATCTCCAGCCCTTTGTCGCGAGGATTTTCCGACGCCGCAGTCGAATAAACTTTCTCGCGTATATCGAAAAGCTGCGCGCGCTGCACCAGCGGCACGATCAGGTGCGTCCCGGCGTACAGAGTTCCCGGCCGCACGCCCGAAATCTGGCTCACACGCACCGCCGCGTAACCATCCGGCACCACCAGAATGCTTTTGCCGAGCAAGCTGCACAGCGCAGCCAGCACCACAAACTTCGCAGCAGCAGACCACCGTATCGCCCGCCGCGGCCCAGCGGATCGTGGCGGCAAATAAAACGCGGGACGCGCAACAGGCGTAGCAGTCGCGCCGACTGTGCCAGACAGTGGGCCAGTTTCGCTCCGCGATCCGGCAGATTCAGTGGATAGCGGCGCGCCGTCGGCCTGCGCTCCGACGTTCTGGCCCGACGCGACATCCTTAGCCCCACGCTCGCCCAAACGCAGCAGCCGATTCAGTTCAAAGGCCAAATAGATGTCATAAAGCACGATCGCAACAGCCACTCCCAAGAACCCAAAGCTAACCACAAACAACAACAGTCGCAGAAAAAGCATGCAACACCTCCTTCGTGGCACAGCCACTCGTGGCGGTGCTCCCGCCTTTGCCTTTGCGCCAAACGCCTACGCCGCCCGCTGCTCCGACTCGCTGCTTCCACGCTGCTGCGAAATCGCCGCCATCTTCTGCGCCACCGTCTGCGGCGCAGGCCGCGCCGGCATCAAACGCATCAGCAGCACCAAACTCAACCACTCCATCCCCAGCGCCACCGCGAACGACACAAAGATCGCTCCCGCCACTGCCATAAATCCAATTCCGCTTTCCATGGCCTAGTCCTCCGTATGAGCTGGGCTGCAAACGAACTAAAAGCAGGAAGGAGGCCAATCGAGGAAGGAGAAAGTCTCAGAACGCCAGCGCGAACGCCAACCCAATATTCTCAGTAGCTTGGAGCCAGGAAGCCGCAACCACAGCCGCAACTAAGCTCCGCGCTACCCGTGCACAAAACGTGGCCACCCAAACACGTCGTGGAAAATCACACTCAAGCGAGCCATCGCGCACAGCCCAAATCCCGCTGTCACCACGCACCCGCAACCGCCCCGGCTCTGCTAGAATCTGCTTCAGGCACAAACGCATTCCATGGCCACCACACCCACTCCCGATCAGGACCACCCCGGCACGCCGCCCTCCGCCACCCAACGTGCTCGCGCCGGCGAACTTTCCGGCGGCTTTCAGATAGGCCGCATCTTCGGCATTCCCATTTATCTGCACTCCAGCTGGATCATCATCTTCCTGCTGATAACCGTCTCGCTCGGACAGCAGTTCACCTCGCTGCATCCCGGATGGTCGCCGCAACAGCACTGGGCGCTCGGCATCATCACCAGCATTCTGTTTTTCGGCTCGCTGCTGTTTCACGAACTCAGCCACAGCATCGTCGCCAGGCACTACCGCATTCCCGTGCAATCCATCACGTTGTATATCTTCGGCGGCCTCTCGCGCATCTCTCGCGATCCCTCGAGCGCCCTGCAGGAATTCAATATCGCGATCGCCGGCCCGCTATCCAGCCTCTTCCTCGGCGGCTGCTTCTGGCTGGTCACTCACTATTCCCACGGCAACGAACTGGTGGTCGCCGCCTGCACCTGGCTCTGGGAAATTAACGTGATGCTCGCACTCTTCAATCTCATTCCCGGATTTCCGCTCGACGGCGGGCGCATCCTGCGCGGCATCGCCTGGGGCGTCACGGGCGACTTCACCCGCGCCACAAAAATCGCGTCCTACGCCGGGCGCTTCTTCGCCTACGTGATGATTTTTGTCGGAGTGTGGTGGGCCTTCCACGGCAGCCTGGTCAACGGCATCTGGACCGCTTTCATCGGCTGGTTCCTGCTGAGCGCCGCGCGCGAAAGCTACACGCAGGTCGCCGTCCGCAACACGCTCACAGGCGTCCGCGCCGGCGACATCATGACCCAGGACGTTCCCACCGTCGAACGTAACATCTCCGTCGACGATTACGTCCACGAAGTCCTGCGCACCGGACGCCGCTGCCACGTCGTCACCGGCGCCGGCCGCCCGGTCGGCCTGGTCACGCTAGCCTCCGCGCGTGCCGTCCCGCGCGAAGAGTGGGCCAACACTTCGATCCAGGCCGTGATGATGCCCTTCGACCGCGCCCACTGCGCCACCCCCGACGAGCCCGCGCTAGGCGTCCTGCAGCGCATGCAAACCGAGGACATCAATCAGATGCCAGTGGTCGCAGACGGCGCAATCGTAGGCATGATCGCCCGCGACACCATCCTGCACGTCCTGCAAACGCGCCTCCAGCTGGGCCATCTCGCGTCGTAGCAGCACGCAGGAAAATGCACCACAGATGAACGCAGATGAACACGGATACACACAGATGAATGAGCTGGCAGCGTGGCATAGGCAATCTTGCCTGTGCTCTTCGGTTTTCGTAGGGACACGGCAAGCGTCTGCGCGCCAAGAAATTGAAGGAGCCACCCATTAACGAATCAGATTACGAGCGGCTACAAAGAGAAGAAGTTCCCCCCATCACCCGCCGCGGCTTCAACAAATGGTTCGGCATCGCCAGCGCCGTAGCGTTCGTAGGCGCCCTAGTCGCCTACTGGCAAAAACACAAACCCGGCTACCCGGAAAAAATAATCGCCCAAGCCAACGAAATCCCCGTCGGCGGCTCCAAAATTTTCACCTACCCCGCCGACGACCGCCCCTGCTTCCTCCTCCGCCCCGCCGAAGACACGTACGTAGCCTTCAGCCGTCTCTGCACCCATCACACCTGCCCGGTGTTTTACCAGCCCGCGGACCACATCTTCACATGCCCCTGCCACGGCGGAATATTCTCCGCCACCAACGGCGCCGTCCTCGACGGCCCTCCTCCAAAGCCTCTCCCACAAGTAATCCTCGAACGCCACGGCAACGACATCATCGCAACTGGCTTCGTGCCCACGTAATCGGAACACACCACGCCCGTGAACTTGAAAACTTGCTGGCAACGCCGACGAACTATCTCTGTGGCGGGGTCCTGTACTTCACAGCTTTCGCGTCAACGCCTTCCGTCACCGTGACAATCACATCCGCGGGGATGTCCTTCAACTCCTGCACGTACCCGCTCGGCCAGTGAATCACGATCGAATCCACCATCTCATGTTTTCCCAGCCCAAAATAAATCCGCGGATCCTGCGCCGAACAATAACTCATGCCGCCCTTCGCCTGGTCGTAGCTCTTGAAATCCCCCGCGGTCAATTTCAGCGAAGCCCCAATCCCATCGCGATTCGATTTCGTGCCGATCAACCGCACGGCAATCCAGTGATTGCCCTGAGCCGCCGGAGAACTGCCTCCCTCGTTCCGGAAAAGCTGCGCATCTTCGCCGTTATTGCTCACCAGAAAATCCTGCCAGCCGTCGTTGTCGTAATCTCCCACCGCGAGGCCCCGTCCCACCCGCGGCTTGCGAAAATCCGCGCCCTGGGTTCTGGTGGCATCCACGAAATTCCCGTCGCCGCGATTGCGGTACAGTATCTTCTCTTCTTCGTAGCTCACTTCCGGGTGATACAGCGCAATGTTGTCCAGAATATGTCCGTTGATCACCAGCAAGTCCCGCCAGCCATCATTATCGAAATCGAAGAATCGCGCCCCGAATGCGCTCCTCAAAATATTCGTCTGCCCGATCCCCGAAGCAATCGTGTAATCCGTGAACGTCCCGTCGCCATTATTCCGGTACATGCGATTGAGCTCGAAATCCAGGTGGCTCACAAAAAGATACATCAACCCGTTGTTCATCACGTCGGCGGCGTCGGCGCTCATCCCGGCTTCCGGACGCCCGTCCTCGCTGAATCCCGCGCCCGATTTGTACGTCGCGTCGCGAAACGTGCCGTCGCCGTTGTTCAAGTACAGAAAATTTCGCTGCGTGTCGTTGGCGATGAATATGTCGGTCCACCCGTCTCCGTTCAGATCGGCCAGCACTACGCCCAGGCTCTTCCCGTCCGTGTTCAGCAAGCCCGCTTTTTCCGTGACGTCTGTGAACGTCCCGCCGCCATTATTGTGGTACAGCTTCGCCGAACTCCCGTGAAAGCTGTCCGGATGGCAATACGCGCTAGTCTGCGGAATGCCCGTGAATCCCGGACGTATATCGCCGCACAGCACCGGATGGTCCACATCGTACTGCACGTAATTCGTCACCAGCAGATCCAGTTTCCCGTCGTGATCGTAGTCGAACCACCCCGCGGCCGTGCCCCAGTTTCCGTCGTCGCCCACTCCGGCCTTCGCCGTCACGTCCGTAAAAGTCCCGTCGCCGTTGTTGTGCCACAGCACCGAATGCCGGTAACCGGTCATATAAATGTCCGGAAAGCCGTCGTTATCGTAATCGCCGACCGCCACGCCGAAGAAAAATGTCCCGTCGCTGCGGATCTTGCTTTGCTCCGTCACGTCCGTGAACGTACCATCGCGATTGTTCCGATAAAGCGCCGGCTGCGGCGGCACCAGCGGGTGGTAGTAAGGCGTGTAACCACTGTTCACGAAAATCGCGTCCAGATATCCATCCTGGTTGTAATCAATCCACCCGACGCCCGCCCCCATCGTTTCCGGGTACAGCCGCTGCGCCGACGACGCGCGTTCATGATGAAAATGAATTCCCGCCGCGCTGGTCACATCGCGAAATTCCACGTGATAAGGATTGGTGATCTCGCTGCGGTGCCGCAGTCTCACCGCGTCGTCTTGTTCCGCCGCCGCGCCCTCCCCATGCGACGGTGGGTGCATCGCTTGGTGCTCGCGTGCCTCCATCAACCTTCGATACGCCGCCCGCGCCGATGGCCCCAGCAACGCGCCGGACACATCCGCCGTAGCCATAATAAGGATAGAAAGAGAAACGAGCAGGGACCTGCGGAAGAACGTTCGTTGCTGTCTCATTGCGGAACAGATTCTAACAGCACATCCATTCCCCGTACCACGTCATGCGCCTTCCGGCGTCGTCCACAACTTTGACGCTCAATCTCTCTGCGCGGGTAGCAACGCCGCGCCAACTCATTCACATATCTGTAATGCTCTTTCCAAAATTCATACGGTTCAGTTCTGTTATGGTACGCATTCGCAGCCTGTGGAAAACTTTCGTTCGCACTCAGTTTCGTGTTGACTCCGCGCCTACCCGAGGATAGCCTGCTTCCATTCTGTGGGCTGGGGGGCCCTTGTCCGGAAGTGATTCCCATAATTATTCCGCAGTCCGTGAAGGATTGGAGCGCAGAGTCTTCGCTCCGCTCTCGCGGTATGCGTAAAGACTCGCGCGAAACCGTAACGAGAGCGAACGATTCTGCGCGTAACACAACATCGCGCCGCGCAGCATTCTCCGCCTTCATCACTTTAGCGCTCGCGGTCGTCACTTTCGCCGGCGCTCCCGCAACGCGCCCGGACGAAAACGCGCGCTCTGCCACGGCCGCAAATCCACCCGCAGCTCCCAAGAAAATAATTATTGATACCGACCCCGGCACCGATGACGCGCTCGCCATTCTCCTCGCGTTGAATTCGCCGGAGCTGGATGTGCGCGCTCTCACGGTCGTCCCGGGCAATGTGACCGCGCAGCAAGGCCTGGAAAACGCTCTAAAGCTCGTTTCGCTCACCAATCGCTGCGACATTCCCGTCGCCGGCGGCGCCCAGCATCCGCTGTTTCAAAAGCTGATCACGGCGGAACTTTGGCACGGCGCGAACGGTCTCGCCAACGTCGAATTGCCGCCAAGCAAGTGCAAAGCCGACCCGCGATTCGGTCCAGACCTTATCATTCAAATGATTCACGAGTCGCCGCACGAGATCACTTTGGTACCCGTTGGTCCGCTGACCAACATCGCACTGGCCCTGCTGAAAGATCCTTCCATCGTTCCGCTGGTCAAGGAAGTAGTGCTCATGGGCGGCTCAATTTCCGGCGGCAACGTGAACGCCGCCGCGGAAGCCAATGTCTACAACGATCCCGAAGCCGCGCAGATCGTCTTCCGTGCCGGCTGGCGCTTGACCATGGTCGGCCTCGACGTCGGCGACAAAACTCTCTACGGCCAGGCGCAACTCGATCAGCTTTCCAAAACTCACGGCCCCGAAAACGACTTCGCCGTGAAAGTGCTTACTTTCTTGCTAGGACAGGAAGCGAAGTACGGCGCTGGCGGAGGTTCTCCTATGTACGACCCGCTCGCCGTCGGCACGGCCATTGATCCCTCCATCGTCACCACCCAACCAATGCACGTGGACGTGGAATCGCGCGGCGAGTTTACCCGCGGCGAAACCGTGGCCAATCGCCGCAATGCGGTCGAACGCAACGTGCTGCACGGCGACCGCTACATCATCGAAGGCATAGACCACGTGGACCCCAACGTTGAGGTCTGCACCGGCGTCAACGCCGACAAATTTCTACAGCTGCTGAATTCACGGCTGGCAGGTAAATAACATGGGAAACAAATCGTTCGCGCGTTCGGGCCAATCAAACTTCGCGGTTGATCGCTCCACACCCAGAGGGAGAGTAACGATGAAAATGGTGAAGCTTGTGTTTCTGGCAACACTGGCCGTTGTCTTTTCGCTCGCGAGTCTTCTCTTCGCCGCCCCCAGCGCCCGCGCTCAATCCGTGGAGCGCGGCGAAATCCGCGGCTACGTCTATGACACCACCCATTCGCTGGTGCCCGGCGCGAAGGTCATCATCTCCAATGCTTCCACCGGCTATTCCCGCGAGGTGGATACCGATGAAGGCGGTTCCTACACGTTCCCGCAGTTGCTCCCCGGCGTTTATAAAATTCACGCCGAGGCCCAGGGCTTCGCCGCTTCCGAGATTACCGACATCCACGTGGAAATCGGCGCCAGCCTCGCGCTCGATGTCACCCTCCCAATCAAAGGACAGACGCAAACCGTCACGGTCACGGCGGAAGCCATCGGCGTCGTGGACACCTCCACCGCCGGCATCAACCAGGTCATCAATCAGCGCGACCTGGAAAGTCTGCCGCTCTCCGGCCGCGATTACCGCGACCTCGCCGAGCTAAGCTCCTCCGCGCAAGTCGTTCCAGGTCTTCGCGGCGGCATCCGCCTCGGCGGCCAGCAGAGCGATTACGCCTCGCTCGTAATTGACGGCCAGGACAGCTTCAACAATTTCTTCGGCGAATTTTTCGGCTCACTGGAAACCAAAAATTTCACCGTACCGTTGGAGTCGGTCGAAGAGTTCCAGGTCGTCACCAACGGTTTCGCCCCCGAGTTTGGCCACGCCACCGGCGGCCTGGTAAACGTGGTAACCAAATCCGGCACAAACGAAATGCACGGCGAAGCTCACGAATACTATCGCGGCGGCAATCTCACGGCGACGGATGGGATCGGGAACCCGCCCAATATTACCAACCAGAATCAGTTCGGCGGCTCCGTAGGCTTCCCCATTCACAAAGACCGCCAGTTCCTCTTCCTGGCGACCGATATCCAACGCGAGAACGGTCCCCTCGCCACCAGCTTCTGCAGTGGCCTTTCGGCCGCAGATTGCAATACCGCTTTCGATTTGAGCTCCTTCACCGGCCCCACATTCGCGAACTGCACCGGACCTGCGCCCCCAAATGGCACCGGGAATTGCGCCCCCGGAACGGTTTCGATGCCCGGCGCCTCCACTGCCGGCTTCTCACTGCCGACTGGCTGCAAAACTCCGACCGTCGGTCAGTCCTTTCTGAACGCCTGCTTCGGCGTAAATTCTCTTGCCGACTTGCAAGGGTCCAGCAACCAATTCCAGAATCTGTTTACGCTCCTCGGCCACTATGATTACCAGTTCAGCCCAGCCAATCACTTCAGCATTCGCGGCTATGGCACCCGCAACCATACCAGCGGCTTTACGGGCGGCCTGGGCCAGAACGAAGTCCCGGCTGCCTTCAGCGAAACGGAAAACTTCATTAACCAGGGCATCAGCGGCGTGTTCGCACTCAATACCGTCCTCGGCCGCAAGGTCAACGAAATTCGTCTGAGCGTCGAAGGGGAAACCCGCAAGCGCCATTCCAACGCGCCCGGCACACCGACTATCTTGATCTGCGCTTTCGGTCCATGCACCTCGGGCGCTGACTCCTCCAGCTACCTATTCGGTCAGCGCTACTACCTTCCGATCAACGGCGACGGTGGCAAACTCGAAGCTGCGGACAACTTCTCCTATTCCTTCGGCAAGCACGATATGAAATTCGGAGGTGACACCGACACCTATACCGACCGAAAAGACACCTTCGTCGGCTGGTCGTCTGGTCAATACGAGTTCGATTCCCTGCAGGACTTCCAACTCGGCAACTCGCAGGCCCTCATTCAGAACTTGGGTTTGAACGGCAAGCCCCTCTTCGCTTCTGGCACGCTCTACAACAATTACAACTCCACATTGGGCCTCTATTGGCAGGACAAGTGGCAGATCACGCCGCGCCTGACACTCACCTACGGGTTACGCTGGGAAGGATCATGGTACCCACAGCCGCAAACAGCGTTCCCGGGTAACGAAACCTACACTGGGACAGGCGCGAACACCCGTACGATAGCCGTTCCGCAACGCGTCCCCGACGATTTCAAACAGTTCGGGCCGCGTCTCGGACTCGCCTGGAATGTTGGAACCAATGAACACCCGACGGTGGTCCGCGCGTCATGGGGTTATTATTACGCCCAGATCCCGCTCCTGTTCATGCCCACGGCAGGTGGCGGCAGGACGGTCGGACTCTTCTGCTTCTTTAATTCGTCCTGTCTGCCTGGCCCCCAGTTCCCATACCTCTTCCCAAGCAGCACAACTCTCGGTGTTAATCAACTCTGCAGCACTGCAGATCCACAGAACAATGTTATCTACGGTTGCCCGGCGCCCAATCTCGTGGACCCGAATTTCAGGGATCCCCAAATCTCCAACCTCACCGCTGGCGTCGAACACACCTTCGCCCGCAGTTGGACTGTCACAGCCACTTTCGCATGGGTCAATTCTCAGCACTTGCGCACTGGCGGCTACGGTTCGGAAGAAGCGTGGTATCGGAACTTTACACGGTGCGGTGGCGCGGGCCAGCCGCCCGCGACCGACGCCTTCGGCCGCTCGATTCTCTGCGGTCTATTGGACCCGACCCTCGGTATCGCCACGAACACCACCGCCAGCTACGCGCACGGCAACTATGAATCGGCCGTGTTGAACGTCACCAAACGCTTCTCTAACCATTTCCAGGTATTTGCAAACTACATCTGGTCGGAAAACAAGGACAATGGCGCGAGCGAGCGTGATACCGATACCTATTTCGGCCAGCAAGATCCTTTTAATCTTGCGTTGGATTATGGCCGCAATGGCTTGGACATCAAACACCAGTTCAAGGCTGCCGGCGTGTACGAACTGCCGAAGGGCTTCGCGGTCAGTTCCTCGTTCATTGCTCACACCGGCGTCCCGTATCCCCTCTACTTGGGCACGGCAATCATACCGGTTGCCGGCGTCCCGACCAGCGTCAACGCGGATCTGAACGGAGACACAGTGGCCAATTCCGGCTATTCCCACAATAATGACCGTCCTACGGTCATTCTCGCGAACGGCAAGTCCATTCTAATCGGTCGCTACACGGCCGATCAGCCCGGTTTTGCCGAGTGGGATGCACGTTTGCAAAAGGACTTCGCGTTGGGTCAACGCTACAAAGTGCAGTTGTCCGGCGACTTTTACAACCTCACCAACCGCGCCAATTTGTACTCAAACCCGGACACCAGCGCGACGATCAATTATCCGGCTGGCCAGTGCAACTCCTGGGCGAACGAATTCCCCGGCTCGGGCGCGTTAGGGCTCGATTGCGCACCGTTCACCGTCGCGGGCATGAAGGCAGCCCAGGCAGCCTCGGGCTACCGTTCAATCAATCAGGTCGCTCCCGGCAGCACGCCCTTCGCATTCCAGGCCGGCGTCAAGTTCATGTTCTAATGACCTCGCGCCCCCTGGGACGAAGGCAGTTTTTGCAAAACGCAACCAGCTCCATGATCGCAGCAGCAGCCGGAGGCGAGAGCCTCCGGCAGGCTGCTGCTTCCACTGCATCACCTCACAAGGTCCGCTGGCCCAAGCCCATCGGCAGTCCCGTCCTCGATAGCCTTCCTCCCGTCATCGAAAATTCTCGCGACGTCCACACCAACCTCGACAAACTCGTCGAAGTCGCCAGCTGGATGGCCTACGAAGAACTCCCCATGCCCGAATACCACTTGCCTCTCGGCGTCGGCGAGAACAACCCCGACGAAATCATTGATTTCATCATGGTCGCCGACGTCGTGGACACCGCCTTCACCGACTTCACCACCCATGTAAAATTTCAAGTGGATTACGCCGGCCAGCACTGGTCGGACTCCGAAGCCGAATTCGCCTGCATCAAGCGCGCCATGGACCAAGGCGTCCCCATTCTCGACGGCCACTACCTTGCCCAGCTAACCCGCCCGCAAATGGAAAAAATTTTCGCCGGCAATATCGAAATCCCCATGCTCGATGAAAAAATGGAGCTGTGGCGCCAGGCCGGCGCCGTGCTCGCCGCCAAGTACGGCGGCCGCTTCCACAATTTCATCCGCGCCTGCTCGCCGCGCCTCTACGATCACGGCAACGGCATGGTGGACCGCCTCGTCGTCGAATTCCCGCGCTTCAACGACGTCAGCATCTACGACGGCCACGAGATCAAGGTCTACAAGCTTCCGCAACTCGGACTCTGGTTCCTCTACGCCAGTCTGCACCAATCCGGAAAATTTCAGATCGAAGACATTCACTCCATGACCGCCTTCGCCGATTACATCGTTCCCGTAGGCCTGCGCCTAATGGGGATCACTTCCTATTCCCCGGCGCTGGAAAAAGCCATCAACACCCACCAACTCATTCCCCGCGACAGCACCCAGGAAATCGAAATCCGCGCCCACTGCATCTACGCCACCGCCCTGCTCACCGAGGAAATCAATAAGCTCCGCGCCCCCGACGCCCAAATCATCATCCCCCAAATTGACGCCCGCGTCTGGACCCACTACCACACCACCGACTGGCCCCATCACCTAACTCGCACCATCATGTATTAAACAGTGCCTCAGCTCTGCCCGCCGCAGGAGGGCACTCCTGGCTGTGCACGCAGCATGGCGCCGAAAGCGAGAATCGTGTGTCATCCCGAACGGAGTCCCGCGCTTTTTCTTTCCCGCCGCACTTTGGCGGGCGCGGGTCGCAGAGAGGGATCTGCTTTCTGCTAAACAATCGATTCTCCCAGGGGATGGGAGCGTTGAGCTCTACGTGAGAACGCGAGAATCTTCGTAGGTGTTTCTAGCCAACTAGCCACTCATCACTAGCCACTGCCTTTTTCCCAAACGGATTTATGCCTTATCCCAAACCAATCTATTTGCCCCGCCCGCCGCCGTTGCCTCATACTACCCGCAAAGGCAATCCCCATGCGCCGCGTGCAACTCATCGAACTCCACGAACAATCGTGGTTCCCCTCATTCCTTCGCGATGAAATCACCGATACACTGCAATGCGGCATGAATCGCTTCAGGGCTTACGCGCCGGTCGTCCCGCTGCTGCAAACCGTGCTGGACGCGACGCGTAGCCCGCTCATCGTTGACATGTGTTCCGGAGGCGGAGGACCCTGGTTGGATCTTTCTCCTCGCCTGCAAGGAAATGCGCGCGCCTCCCTGCAAATTCTGCTCACCGATAAATTCCCAAATCTCGGCGCGTTCCAATCCGCCAGCGCCGCTTCCCAAAATCACATCGCATTCCATTCCGCCCCGGTGGACGCCACCAACGTGCCGCCCGAATTGCGCGGCTTTCGCACCATGTTCACGTCCTTCCATCATTTTCGGCCCGAAGAAGCTCGCGCCATTCTCCAGAATGCCGTCGACGCCAGCCAAGGCATCGGCATATTCGAAATCACCCGCCGTGCCCCCTCCGCCATCGCGCTCATGTTTCTTTGGGCCCTGCTCCCATTCCTGTTCACTCCATGGATCCGCCCCTTCCGCTGGTCGCGCTTGCTCTGCACCTACGTCCTGCCAATAATCCCACTGGTGCTGCTGTTCGATGGAGTCGTCTCCTGCCTGCGCACCTACCGCCCGCAGGAACTCCGTGAGATCATCGCAAAGTTACCAGCAACCGAATATCAATGGGAAATGGGCGAACGCACCAACCCCAGAGGCGAAGTCCCCATCGCCTACCTGATCGGCTATCCACGCCCCAAGGTTTTGACCTCGTAGCGGCGCACTTCAGTGCGCCATCGGTGGCAGAGGCTCGCCCCCTGCCGGAGAGCAACCTTGCCTGCGCTGGATCGGCAAAACTGATCGGCACCACGCAGCGGTCGAACATCTCCACCCGAGCCCCTCCGAGCCCATTTTGGAGTGCGGTGGCTTGCCACCGCTTTCGTCGAAACTCAACGTCCGGCAACAAAACGCCCCAGGCGAGGCTTGCCTCGCCCACTCCCGCCGCCACTTCCACGCGCAGCCACGGCAGGAGCGCTGCTTGCCTGCCCGCCGCAGGCAGGCTGCGCCCCAGCTTGCCAAGACGTCAGCCCCGCAGATCATCCCGTCATGCACTCAACCAGCGGCGTAGGCGCGGCACAACCTAGCGCAAGCCGGAAAAGTCTGTCGCGCAACTCGATAATCTTTGTAACTCGTGGCTTTACACTTTGGGGGAAAAGCGCGATGCGTGTCATCCCGAACCCGCGACGGTGGGTGAGGGATCTGCTTTTCGTGCGTGTACGAAGAAGAAAACGGTGGGAACCACAACTCCGAAGTTCACAACTGTCTTGAAGTCACACCCCCCGCGATCGCGTCCGATCCGCAACGCTACGAACCGGACGCTCACGTCGTCGGGCATTTCCTGGTCAACGTACCAACGATTAATCCGGATGGCTGTGGCGCCAATTCCAGTATTGGCTCTGTTCCTTCCGGCTCGAGTGCGCATATTCGTGATCGTGGCGGTGATTGTTCGTCAGAAATACTCCCCACTGCTGCCTCTCGTGGTCATCCCAGTTGTGATAGTCCTTGTGATCCCGATCATAGACACGTACCTGAACCCCGGCATCTTGCGGCACGGGCGCGGCCATCATTGACACGGGCGCCGCCAAGGCGGCAGTTAAGAATAATGAAGCGACGTAACGATGTGCGCGATGCATGTAGAATGCCTCCCACTCAGAATTTCCGCTCGTGTCACGCGGCAGCCTCCACTATGCATCCCGCCACTCCCGATTGATGTGCAATACGGCACACTCGCATCGCGTAGAGCACCACTGCTCGCCGCGCGCACTTACGTCGCGATGCCCGCTACTCTTGCTTGAACGCGTCGGTATGCCAGCCCGGATTCACCCACTCTCCATTGCGCCGCACGAAAATTTCCGTGGCCCGCCCCGAGCTCACCGTGCGTTTCCCGTTTTCTTCCGTCTCCACCAAGTACGAAGTCCAGATAATCGCCACGTCGCCGAAGCGCTGGATCTCCGTCCGCGGGAATTCCAGCCGCACCAGTTTTCCGCCGCCCGCCTGAAACTCGGCCGCTGTCCGCAATATATCCGCCTGGTTCTTCCACTTCTCCTCATCCGAACTGATCACAATGGTGTTCGGCGGTACCAGCCGCTCCAGCGCCTTGGTGTCGTTGGCAAACCACGCGCGCCACACGCTTTCACGCACCTTCAGAATTTGCGCTCGCTCATCCTGGCCGTAAGCCATCCCCGGCCCTAGCAGCAATCCCAGTACAAAGATTCCAACTGTCACCCGTACAATGCGGCGCATGTTTTCCTCCTTTGAATTTACGAACCTGCGTAACCACACCCGTCCACGAAACAAGATTCTGGAACGCAATCATTCATCGCGCAACGAATGCTGCGCGCCCCTCGCAAGAACCCGCACCCTCCGCGTACTTTTTAGTACGCAGCCTTCGCCGGCTGCGCCTGATACGCTCCCGGAACCGTCCGCGAAGAAATCGCCAGCCGATTCCACGCGTTGATCGCCGCCACCGCCAGAGTCAGGTCGCACATTTCCTTCTCGCTGAATTGCGCGCGCGCTTCCTCATGCACCGCGTCCGGCACGTGACCAGCCGTAATCAGCGTCACCGCCTCCGTCCACGCCAGCGCCGCGCGTTCCCGTTCCGTGTAATACGGGCATTCGCGCCACGCATCCAGCGAATACAT
>Ga0182024_10013241_pt1 | contig 16153 bp, 16 predicted proteins | sample P32metaG_FD_120480 | JGI IMG/M metagenome (GOLD analysis project Ga0182024, IMG submission 120480) | Permafrost microbial communities from Stordalen Mire, Sweden - P3-2 metaG (Illumina Assembly) | ecosystem: Environmental > Terrestrial > Soil > Wetlands > Permafrost | place: Sweden: Stordalen... | reverse complement strand
GGCGTTGGTCGCCGCCGTTGCGGCAATCGTCGCGGTTCTCGCGCTCATGGAGTTTTTCGATTTAGGTGAACGCTGTGGCCTGCGCGCCTTTCCGAAATGGACGGTTGTCTGCGCCGTGGGTCTCTTCTTCGCGCAATATTCGGCGGGTCTCGTGGAAACTCATCAGCTCGGTGAAGATCTCACCGTGGTTCGGAATATTGCCTCGAGTGCATTCTCCCTCGACGTGGTCTTGGTAATCTTCCTGTTCGGGTCCGTTTCCATCGGTCTTGCCACTCGCCGCCCGCTCCAGGAAGTTTTGCCCGCCATCTCAATTAGTTCCGCCGCGCTGCTGTTCATTGCCCTTCCATTCAGCTATCTGGTCCGCATCAACGAAATTCCGACGGTCGGGCGCCAGTTCGTTCTATTCATCCTGTGCCTCATCTGGGCGGGCGATATACTTGCTTACTTCGTGGGACGCTCGCTCGGGCGCATTCCTATGGCGCCCGTGCTGAGTCCCCAAAAAACGTGGGAGGGTGCGCTTGGAAACTTTGCCGCTTCGCTCATCGTGGCTGTCCCTTTTGCCCGCTGGATGGAAATGGATACTCTCACTTTTCTGATCATCGCCGGCACAGCGAACGTCGCCGGCCAGATGGGTGACTTGATCGAATCCGCCTACAAGCGCGGCGCCGCCGTGAAAGATTCCAGTACGCTGTTGCCGGGCCACGGCGGCATGCTCGATCGCATCGACAGCCTCATCCTCGCCGCGCCGGTCGTCTGGTTCCTCTACCAGTGGTTCGCCGCCGCGAGGTAGCTTCGCTCCCCAATCGTCGCCACCATTCGTATAAAACGCGAATTGTGGGACGCGATCAGTCGGCGCTGTTTGCGACGTGGGACTCTTCACTCGGCGAATACATTTCTTTTGCGGGATGAATTTGATTTTTCAGGTGCTCCGCTCTTGCGCTTTTTACAAGGGTGGGTCTTCAGCGAGACTGAGCAATGATCTCTCGTTCGCATAATTCCACAAATCTCATATAAACTTGCTCGCGCATGAAACACATCTCGATCCTTGGTTGCACCGGCTCGATCGGCCGCCAATGCCTGAGCGTAGTCGATTCGCTTGCGGGCCGCTTTGAAGTTGTTGCCCTTGCCGGCGGCTCCAACATTCCACTTATCGCCGAGCAAATCGCGCGGCACCACCCAAAGGTTGTGTCTCTCGCGACCGAAGAAGCGGCTCGGAAGCTCTGCGCTCTTTTACACGACCAGTGCGCCGGCGACCAGCTCGAAATTCTTTTCGGCCCCGAAGGCATCGAATGCGTAGCCACGCACCCGGGCGCCGAGACGGTCGTTTCGGCGGCGGTTGGGGTCGTCGGCCTTCCCGCCACCTACAAAGCAATCGAGCAGGGGAAAAATATCGCGCTCGCCAATAAGGAAGTATTGGTCGCCGCGGGCGAAGTGGTGATGGCCGCCGTCGCCCGCCATAAAGTCGCGCTGCTTCCCGTGGACAGCGAGCACAACGCAATCCATCAGTGTCTTCGCGGCGGCACGCCCAACGAAGTGAAGCGCCTCGTCCTCACCGCATCGGGCGGCCCGTTCCGCAAGACGCCGCTTGCGCGTTTTGCAAGCATCACTCCCAAGCAGGCCCTGGCGCACCCGAATTGGAAGATGGGCCGTCGCATCACCATCGATTCCGCCACGCTCATGAACAAAGGCTTCGAAGTGATTGAGGCGCGCTGGCTCTTCGGCATGGACCTCGACAAAATCCAAGTAGTCGTCCATCCGCAGTCCACGATTCACTCCATGGTTGAATTCGTCGACGGCTCCATCCTCGCGCAGCTTGGCCCTACGGACATGCGCATGCCCATTCAATATGCGCTCACGTATCCCGAGCGTGTTCCGTCCGAAGGTTGTGCGCTCGATTGGTCGCAATTGCGCGAGCTGGAATTCGAGGAAGTGCCCGCGGAGAAGTTCCCGTGCCTCGAACTCGCCAGGCAGGCGATTCGCGAGGGCGGCCCGCTGCCCTGCGCGCTGAACGCCGCGGACGAAATCGCCGTTGCGGCCTTCCTGGAAGGCCGGTTGTCTTTCCTTGGAATCCCGGCCCTGATCGAGAGCGTCCTCGATCGCATGCCGCGCAACGCGCTCCATTCGATTGACGACGTAGTCGCTGCCGACGCGGAAGCTCGCCGCCTCGCCCGCGAAATATTGGCCACGCGCCGCGCTTCTTCCGCGTAAATCCGAGGAAACGTGGTCAGAGTGCAAAGCGGCAATGCAACTCTCATCCCGACGGACGCATCAGGTCGGTTACGTTTTGAACAGCCGCATTCAACGATGGCAATTTGAATTGAACGGTTTTTCTTTTAGAATGGAAGCCGTAGGGGTTCAATGACGAATTTTCTAAGAGATCTCATCGCCGTCACCGTCGTTCTAGGCATCATGATTTTCGTCCACGAGTGGGGACACTTCGTCGCGGCGAAACTTTTTGGTGTTCGCGTGGATGTTTTTTCCTTCGGTCTCGGTCCTCGTCTGGTAGGCGTAAAGCGCGGCGACACCGACTACCGCCTGAGCGCTCTCCCCTTTGGCGGCTACGTGCGCATGGCGGGTGACAATGTCGTCGAAGAGCGTACCGGCGCCGAATATGAATATTTGTCGAAGCCTCGCTGGCAACGGGTCCTGATCGCCATCGCCGGCCCCACGATGAACATCCTGCTCGCTTTCTTTATTTTTTGGGGCATCTATTGGTCCGTCGGTGTGCCTTATGAGGTTGATCTTCGCCAGCCCGCGAACGTGATTGCCGTTCCCGAAAGTTCCGCTCTCAGTTCCGGCGTACAACCCGGTGATCGCATTCTGCAAGTCAACGGCACCAAGACGTCCACCTGGGAAAAGGTTCTTTCGCAAATTGAGAAGGTGAAGCCCGGCGATTCGCTCAGTCTCGTCATCTCGCGCAACGGCTCCACGCAGACGTTGCAGGAAAAGGTCCCTCCGAAGGCTTCCGCCTACGATCTGGTCGGTTATCCGTTGATGCCCCCGGTTGTCGACGATGTCGGCGACGGAACGCCCGCATCAAGGGCCGGAATTGAACCGGGCGACACCATCGTCGCGATCGGCGGCAAGCCGGTCACCACGTGGTATCAATTGGTAGACGCCGTTCACCAGTCCGGCGGCCAGCCCTTAAAGCTCGTTATAAAGCGTAATGGGACGGATGTTCCGCTCGAACTTGCTCCCGTACAGGCTCCCACTCCGGACGGCGAGACCGTCTGGCAAATCGGCGTCATCGAGAAAACGCACGAAGGTTTCGACCGGGAAGGCGTTTTCAGGGCAGTCAAAGACGCCGGCATGGAAACCTATCTGAACATGCGCCAGATTGTGCAGGTGATCGGGGGGCTTTTCAGCGGACGGGTCTCCATACGCGAACTTGCCGGTCCGCTCGGCATCGCGCGCGTTTCGGGCCAGGCGGCGCAGCGCGGGCCCATGACGCTTCTCGGCCTCATGGCTGTGATCAGTTTAAATCTGGGTCTCCTCAACCTGTTGCCGATTCCCATCCTGGATGGCGGCCACGTGCTGCTCCTTGCAATTGAGGGATCGCTTCGCCGCGACTTGAGCATTGCCGTGAAAGAGCGCTTTGTGCAGGTTGGCCTCGTCTTTCTTCTGGGAATTTTCGGTTTCGTAATGTACAGCGACATTCTGAAGATCATTCAGAGCCACTAGCAAGCACAGTCTTGGCCGTATAGGCTCGCTTCGTTAGCGCATTTTCCACAGCTCATTTTCCGTCGATTGTGTAGCGTACGAACGTAGCTTTCCGGCTGCCCGAAGCGCCTTTTGGTATACTCTTGATCCAATCCTTTATGTCTGCCGCACCGGCACATCGCGTTTCATCCGGCGAACGTATCAACGTCTCCGAGCCGCTCGGCCGCTTGCAGCGCGAGCTGGGAGCCCGCCGGATTCGTCTGACGCGCCAACGTCGCGCGCTGCTCCAGGTGATCGAAGGCGCGCCTCAGCACCTAGACGCGGACGAAATCCTAGCGCGCGCCCAAAAAATTGATCCGGCCATCACGCGAGTCACGGTTTATCGCACCCTGGAAATGCTCAAGAAGCTGGGCCTGATCGACGAACTTGACTTGCTTCATCTTCGCGGTCATCGGCACTTTTACGAGAGCCACGGTCCTCGCGACCATATCCACGTCGCCTGCATTCGCTGCGGCAAGGTGCGCGAATTCGAAAGCCAGCTCTACGAGGACCTTAAAAAGCAAATATCGGCCGACTGTGACCTCGAGATCACCATCACCCGCACCGAAGTAGGAGGCTTTTGCGCCGCCTGCCGAAAGCGCCCAACCGATCAGCATCGTTGATCACCGGGCTGTTGCCGTTGCCCTTCCGGGTGCCCCATCCTCGGTTTTTGAGTATGGGGCCTTTGACTTGCACTCTATGTGCTGTGCCTATACCAATGCGGCTCAATAGGTCTTTTCCCCCGCGACACAAATCCCAACCCCTATACAGCCTTTTGCCTGTTGTCACATCAAATTAACATTCCGTTTTCCCGGCCTCAGTCTGGCCCTGAAAGGCGTATGCTAAACTCCGTACGAATCGTTCCTCGGGACGGGGCTACAAGAGACCAAAATGGCTGAATTTGTATGCAAAGTTGGTGATGCCGCGGGCCACATTTTCGAGCAGGTAGAAACGGCTCAGACGGAGACCGAAGCGCGCCAGAAGCTTTCCGAGCGCGGCTTCTACGTGTACGCCGTCCGCAACCACTTCAATCTTTTGTCGCAGCTCACCCAGTCCCGGCAGGATCGCAAGATACGCCCTCAAGATTTCCTGATTTTCAATCAGCAATTCAACACCTTGATCAAGGCCGGCCTGCCGATTCTAAAAGCTCTCGATCTCTTGGCTGAACGGGCCGCCGCACCAAGGCTTCGCCCTATTCTTGAGGATGTCCGACAGCGTGTCCGCCATGGCTCGCTATTATCGGAGGCTTTGGAGGGGCAAGGATCGTTCCCGCCTGTCTATGTGACGGTGATCTCAGCCGGAGAACGCAGCGGCAACCTGACGGGCGTGCTTGAACAGTACATCTCTTACCTGGGCGTCAGCACCGGCTTTCGGAGCCGTTTGATCACTACGCTGATTTATCCGGCCGTTTTAGTCTTCACGGCGATTCTGGTCGTCACATATGTCGTCACCTACGCTATGCCCCAGTTCGCCGGCCTTTATCAGGAACTCGGCGTCCCGCTGCCGGCGCCCACCCGCATTCTGCTTTCCGTGGCTCTCCCCTTGCGGACGTACTTCCTCGTATTTTTTGCTGCGATCTTCGTAGCCGCTTTCTTTATCTTTATTTGGACGCGTTCGGCACAGGGGGCCCTTGCCATTGATCGTTTTAAGCCCCGCATTCCCATTTTCGGCGATATCTGGGTAAAAGCCCAGATTGCGCAGTTCGTCCGCACTCTTTCAACTCTTCTCGCCGGCGGCACTCCCCTGGTTGCAGCCCTGCACACGTCTTCCGCGGCTATCGGCAGCCGCCTCATTGCCACCTCCGTTGAGGGTGCCGCGGCTCGCATCAAGGAAGGGCAGTCCCTCCATGTGAGCCTCGCGGAAACGCGGCTCGTGCCCGAACTCGCCCTCGAAATGATCGAGGTCGGCGAAGCTTCGGGCGCCTTGCCCGCCATGCTGACCAGTGTGGCTGAATTTTATGAAGAAGAAGTCAGCACGCGCTTGCAGCGCAGTCTTGCGTGGATTCCCATCGTGATTTTGGGTGTCATGGCGGTCGTGGTAGGCTTTATTCTTATCTCCCTGTACCTGCCCATGTTCTCCCTTCAGATTGGAGCCACCGGGGGGTAGTTCCGAATGGCCATCACCAGCAACAATCCGATCGTTGTGGGAGGCCCGGGCGACGGCTCCGAGCAGGAGCAGTCCCGGCGCCTCGCCGAGCGCTATCGATGCGCCTTCGTCGATTTGCGCGAACAGCGTATCGATCCGGAACTTTTCCGCAGCATTCCCGCCGAGCTGATGTTTCGTTATAACTTCGTTCCGCTCGAATCGCACGATTCGACACTCGTCATCGCCATGGCTGATCCGAGCCAGTTGCAGCTCACCGACGAACTGTCTCTTCTGCTGGGCAAGCGCCTGCAGATCAAAGTAGCCACCGCTTCGCAAATCGGCGATTTACTGAAGCGCACCGAACAATCGCAGCGCGTTCTCGACCAGGCCACCGAGGGTTTCACTCTCCAGGTCGTCGGCGAAGAAGAAGACAGCGACGAAAACATCTCCATGGAGAAGCTCACGCGCGACACGGGCGTGAGCCCGGTTGTCCGCCTCGTGGACACGGTGATCTTTACCGCCCTCGAACGCCGCGCAAGTGACATCCACATAGAAACCCGCGATGCAGAAGTGGTCGTGAAGTACCGCATTGACGGCGTTTTGCAATATGCCATGCAGGCCCTGGCGAAGGACTGGCACGCCACCATTCTTTCGCGCATCAAGGTGATGAGCGAACTCGATATCGCCGAGCGCCGTATTCCGCAGGACGGCCGTTTCCGCGTCCGCTATAAGGGCCGCTTCGTCGATTTTCGCGTCTCGATCATGCCGTCCGTGCACGGTGAAGATGCTGTGCTTCGCGTTCTCGATAAGGAAACTCTCAGCGAGAAGTTCCGTAACCTGACGCTCGACGTTGTCGGCTTTGATCAGGAGGAAACCACAAAGTTCCGGCGTTATATCCGCGAGCCCTACGGCATGGTCCTCGTTACGGGGCCAACGGGTTCCGGAAAAACGACTACTCTTTACGCCGCAATCAATGAGATCAAGAACGACGAAGATAAAATTATCACCATTGAAGACCCGGTCGAGTATCAGGTGCGCGGAATCACCCAGATTCCCGTTAACGAGAAGAAGGGTCTCACCTTCGCGCGCGGCCTTCGCTCAATTTTGCGCCACGACCCGGACAAGATCATGGTCGGCGAAATCCGCGACCAGGAAACCGCTCAAATCGCGATTAATTCCGCGCTTACCGGCCACCTTGTCTTCACCACGGTGCACGCCAACAACGTGACCGACGTCATCGGGCGTTTCATTAACATGGGCGTCGAGCCTTATAACTTCGTTTCGGCTTTGAATTGCATTCTGGCGCAGCGTCTGGTTCGTGTGATCTGCGAGAACTGCAAAAGGAAAGTTTCCTATGCGCCCGAAGTGCTCACCGAATCCGGGCTCGAGCCCGCCGAATGGAGCCGGATCTCTCTCTACGAGGGAGCGGGTTGCCTGGAATGTTCCGGCAGCGGTTATCGCGGCCGTTCCGCAATTACCGAACTTCTGGACCTTTCCGACCGCATTCGTGAGATGATTATTGACCGCCGGCCCACTTCGGAAATTAAACGCGCAGCCAAAGAAGAGGGAATGACGTTTCTTCGCGATTCAGGCCTCCGCAAAATACGCGCCGGACTCACCACTCTTCGCGAGATTAACAAGGTGACGTTCCTTGACTAGCGCGAACGCCTCCGGCAGCCTCTCTGCCCGGTTTTATCAGCTTGGTCCCGTGCGGCGTGTCGACCGCTGGCTTCAGGCCATGCCGCACCCGGATCTCGTGATTGAAATCGCGCCGGATCACGTGGCGGCGGCTCGCTGGAACGCGCGGAGCCTGGATGCGGCTTCCTTCGAAGCCCTTTCGACGGGTTCCATCATGGCGTCGCCGCTCGAAGCCAACGTCACTCAGCCCGATGCGGTCCGCTCCGCTCTTCGTGCCGTGATGAATCGGGTGCCGATTCGCGGCACTCCGTTCGCGCTTTTGATTCCCGATCCGGTTGTACGCGTCTTTATTCTGCCCTTCGAAAATCTTCCACGCGGCGCCGACGAAGCTTTGCCGCTGTTGCGCTGGCGATTGAAGAAAAGCGTGCCGTTCGATATGGATGAGACCGTCGTTTCCTGGATGCGGCAAAGCGGGCGCGAGGGGAATCTGGAAGTGGTCACGGCGGTTGCGCGGCAGCGAATCATTCGTGAGTATGAAGAGATCGTCGAAAGCGTGGCGGGACCGGCGAGCATCGTGCTTAGTTCAACGCTGGCTACCTTGCCCTTGATCGAGGACCACGGCGCGACGCTTCTCGTCCGGATGTGCGGAAAAATTATGACCACGGTCATCGTTCACGGGCCGACGCTCTGTGTCTACCGCGCCACCGAAATGCCGTCCGAAGCGGGGATCCTCGATCCGCAATCGATGCTCGACGAAATTTTCCCGGCGATTGCCTATTTTCAGGATTCGTGGGGTTCCATGGTGAACCGCGTGCGCATTGCGGGTTTCGGTTCAAGGAGCGATGTGTTCGCCGAGGCTCTATCCCGGGAATTGAACGTGTCCGTGGGTCTGCTGGCGGATTCGGATTCCGCGCGGCAGTTGGATTCCTCCGCGAGAAGCCTGTTCCACCAGGAGCTCGATGCGATGGTAGGTTGGATGATGAATGGAGGGTCTTGAGCGCAGTTTTCGCGCTCCTTGAAAACGATGAAGCTTCGTCTGAATCTTTCAACGACTCCGCAGCCGAATAACCGCCCTTTCTTGGCTGGTGCCGCTCTGCTCGGTACGCTGGGCCTGATTGCCCTTGCCGTTCTCTCTCTTTCCGCCTACAAATCCTGGCAGGCGAACCGGGCTCTTCGCGTGGACCTCGCCCATTGGCAGCGGGAAATTCTGGCCGACCGCGAGCAGCAGCAGGGGTTGCAGGCTTATTTCCAGTCGCCGGCGGCCCAGAGGATTCTCGATCGCGCCGCTTTCTTGAATTCGCTGATTGATGAGCGCAGTTTTCCTTGGACGAAAATCTTCATGGATCTCGAGCGGACGCTTCCTGCCGGCGTTCGCGTCGTCAGCATTTCGCCCAAGCTCGTGAATGGCCGCGCCCAGGTGCAGCTCGAAGTAGGCGCCGCGAACGATGATGGAAAGATTGCATTCCTCGAGGCGATTGAGAAATCCAAAGTGTTCTCCGGCATGCAAGTGACGCAGGAACACCGTTCGGATCAGGTTGGATCGACCGATAAAATCGTGCTGGATCTGAGCGTCTGGTACTCGACGACATAACCATGAATCGCAAATGGCCCACTTGGAAGATACTGATCGCTGCCGGCCTCGGCTTGCTCCTGGCGGCGGATATCGGCTTGGGCGTTTTTGTGTGGCAGGCGTTTCGCGAGGGTCCCGAAACCCTGCGCGCCCAGCGCGGCCTTCTCGCCACTCAGGCGAAGCTGCTGAAGGCGGACGTCAAACGCGGCGAGCAGATTCGCGCGTCTCTGCCGCAAGTCGGAAAGGATTGCGACAAATTTTACGAGAGTTCGTTTTTGAATGGGGCAAGCGGGTACTCGCAAATTGATACCGATCTGGCCGCGATTGCCGCGAAAGCGGGCGTGAAGACGTCCGGTTTCTCTTTTAAGCAGGATGAGGTCAAGGGCCGCGGCGTTACCGAAATCACCATTCGCACCGGTGTCGAAGCGGACTATCCTTCCGTCATCCAATTTATCAACGGTCTCGAGCGATCGAAAAATTTCTATCTTCTCGATGACCTTCGCTTGAATTCGGCGACGCCCGGAAATATCCGGCTGGAGCTTTCGCTGCATTCCTATTTCAGGACTTGACGATGTCACGGCGAAACGAAATTTACATGCTTGTCGGGCTCCTGGTTTTGCTGGTGGGGCTCCTGTACTTCATGAATCGGGGGTCTTCCCCGGACGGATCCGGCGTTGTCGCCGCCGACGGGAAATTTCAGCCTCTCGACGTCCGCGAGCCGGAACTGCGCCTCGACCTTTTGGCAAAACTTCAGACGCTCGAATATTCGGGAACTCATCGGAATATTTTCATCGCCACCCCGCCCCCTCCTCCTCCGCCTGCCGGGCAACAGGCGAATCAGCCTGCGCGTCAGGTCGTCGGTCCGATGCCTCCTCCTCCTCCTCCTCCCCTCCAGGTGCCGGCCGAACTTTTTGGTTACGAGTTGATGCCGAAATCGGGGAAGCGCGTCGCGTTTTTTACGAGCGGCGACGATGTTCTTGTCGTTGCCGAGGGCGATACGTTCCTGAATCGGTTCCGTCTCGTTCGCATCGGCAATGATTCCGCCGACGTCATGGAAACTTCGACGGGCCGCCACGCGGCGGTGCATATGGTTCAGCCCCCTCCGGAAAATCAATGAGCGCGAGCGCATCTTCAAATTCAGCCGCTGCCGTCGTACCCGCCCTTGCGAGCGGCTCTTCGCTTTCGATGAATCAGAAACCTTCGCGTGAATCCGGCTATGCCTACCTGATGGCGCTTTTTATGGTTCTGATCCTGATCGTCAGCACCAGTGCCGCGGTTGAAAACATTCTGACGACCGGGCGCCGCCAGCGCGAAGACGAAGTGATCTGGCGCGGCAACCAGTACGTGCGAGCGATTCGCCGCTTCTACGCAAAAACCGGTCACTATCCGCAAAATCTCGAGGACTTGGAAAAAGGCCAGCCGCAGCTTCATTTTTTGCGTTACGCGGCCTACAAAGATCCTATGAACAAAGATGACGGCGCCTGGCGGCTGATTTACGTCAACGGGGCCGGTCAAATCATCGGAAGCGTCCATTACGCGACCCTGCAGCAAATGGCCCTCATCGATTTGACCGCCGGCTGTGCGCCGCTGGCTGGGCAACCGGGTGCGCAGCAAGGCTCGCAGGCGGGCGGGCAAACTGCTCAGACCAGCGCCCAAAATACGGAGCAAAGCTTTGGAACGCCGGTGTCCAGCCTGGCGAGTCCCGGCGGAATCGGAACAAACACGAACTGCCAGCCCGGCCAGAATGCGCCTTCGGCCCAATCTTCAGCGACGTCATCCACGCAGACCGCGCAAAATTCGTCTTCCGCGCAGCCGAATTCATCTGCCGCGCAGTCGGGACAGAACGCATTGGGCGGGACGCAGACCACTCAGATGGGAGCAGACGGTCAGCCACTCCCGAATCCATTGCTCGCGATGAAACCAACGGGGCCCGTGACCGGCCCGGTTCTTGGCGGCTTCGTCACCGGTGTCGGGAGCACAATCGATAAGAACTCACTCAAGTTGTACAAGGGCGGGAAGAAGTACAACGAGTGGGAATTCATCTGGAACCCGCTCGAAGACCAAGCGGCGGCAATGCAGCAGGGCTTGAACCCGCAGACGGGCCAGCCTGGACAACCCGGGCAGGGAATTGGGGGCGCCCTTGGAAGCGTCTTCGGCGCCATCGGTGGGAACGGCGCGGCGGGAGCAACTGGCTCGACGGGCGGCGCTACTGGGGGCGGTGCGGGAACAACGCCTACGACGAATCCGAATCCCGACCAGCCGACGCAGCAACCCACTCCGCAACAATAAAATTGCCGCGGCGCGGAAATCCGCAACTCGCTTTCTCAGCATAAATGCCGCGGCAAAAAGTCGCAACCGCGCTCCCGATAGCGTTGCCGCGGCGAAGAGTCCGCAACCGCACAACCGCAGTTGAACTCCTGCGCTGCCGCAAAATCGTGCGTCCGAGTTGATGCGGATGCTGTGCCGCAGAATCGTGGCGTGCGAAGCGTTCGGTTATTTCCGAGAATCGGTCGAGGGCGCGAGCGCGGTTGTGATTCGCTTCACGTAATTCTGAGTTTCGGCGAACGGAGGGACGCCGCCATAACGCTCCACCATATCGGGGCCGGCGTTGTAAGCCGCGAGCGCCAAGGACAAATTCCCGTGGTACCGGGCGAGAAGATCTTTCAGGTAGCGAGTGCCTCCGTCGATGTTCTGCGCGGGGTCGAACACGTTCGCGACCGAATATCGCAAGGCGGTTTCAGGAAGCAACTGCATCAGTCCGAGAGCTTGCTTGTGCGAAACGGCGCGCGCGTTGAAATTCGACTCCTGGGCAATCACGCGCGTGATGAGTTTTTCGTCCACGCTGTGCTTTATAGCGGCATCATGGATCAGTCGACTGTACGGACCCGCCACGCGGACGGTTTCAGGCAATGCTTGGAAAGTGTCTTCCGGTTCCACGGAGAGGAGATCGATGGCGGCGACGTCGACCATGCCGCCTTGCAGAGTGAGGTGGACGCGGTCTCCAATTTGTTCGTATCCGGTGATGTGCAGGCGAAGCCCGGAGCGCAGAACCGCGTAGTCCGCTCGGGCGGCGGGAGATACAGCGGCGGCGATTGCCAGGGCCGCCAGACCGATTGGTCGCTTCAACATAGAGATAAACTTCGCTTTGTCAGACAAATAAGCCAATCTCTTATTTTAGCGCGTAAGTACGGATCGCTTCGGCCACTCCATTTTCGTCATTCGAAAGGGTAACCGCCCAGCCCATCGATTTCAACGCCGGAATCGCGTTGCCCATCACGACCGGAAGACCCGCAAACTCGAGCATCTCGCGATCGTTCCAATTGTCGCCCATGGCCATCACGTGCTCGCGCTCGATGCCGCGACGGCGGGCCCATTCGGCAAGCGCGAAGCCCTTGGTGACTCCCGGCCGCAGAACGTCAAGGATCGAGAGATTCCGGTCTTCGTATTCGGTGAGCGCCAGCGTGTACTCGCCGGCAATCGGCAGGCCTTCGAGCGCGCATTTTGCGGCGCGCATGGCGGGGCAGGTGCCGACGTACCCCACCTGAACCGGGTCTTCGCCATTCAGGCAAGCGGTAAGGGGCGACATCTCGGCAATGTGCCGGCGGTTGCGCCGAAGATAACTTCCGCGATGGGGATCGTCCCAATCGACGCGTTCGAGAACCACCTGGCTCGTCGGACGATCGAAAACCACCGCCGCGGCCGAGCGAAATTCCAGCATCGATTCGAGTACGCGAAGAGCCGTGTCGCTCGAAAGAAGAAGGCGCTGGTGGGTTTCGCCCTCCTTCGATTTGATCAGCGAACCGTTGTTCACGATCAAGTGCAGGTCGCAGGGAAGGGCATCGGAGACGGATCGCGCGAAGTCGAACCGGCGTCCGGTGACCAGCACGATCTCGATGCCGCGCGCGGCCGCCTCCGCGATCACGAGCGCGTTTTCCTCCGGAAGGGCGGCGTGGCTATCGAGCAGCGTGCCGTCGATGTCCATGGCAATGAGCTTGACGGGCACGGCACTATTGTAACCCGCGATTCTGGAGGCTGGAGGCGTGCTGTTCGGGAGGTTGGAAAAAACTGCAAAACTGTCACGGAGTGCATCTCTCAGGTTTTTTTTACCCCTCAAATCGGTGATGTGCCGGATGGCTCGAACATGCGCGTTTTCATATGCTGCGTGCATGACACGATTGATGAAGTGGGAGCTGCATTGAAACAGAGTGAGTTGATCTCGGAAGCCTGCCGGCGTCCTTCCCAGGACCTTTTTCCGAGTCAACTTCGTTTTCTCTCGATGGAGCTCCCGGCCTTCCTTTCGCGATTTAAACAACTTTGAAGCAGGTATGCCGCCAGAACAATCACTGAAGACGATTGGCGATGGTTTGTCGGTTTGCTAGAATGACGCAGAGCATGGGCGTGTAGCTCAGCTGGGAGAGCGCATCGTTCGCAACGATGAGGCCAGGGGTTCGATCCCCCTCACGTCCACCATCGCTTCCGGCAAATCCGATATCTTCATCGCGTCGAGCCAAGTGGTGCGAAGCTTCGGAGTGGCGACGAGCCGATAGGCGAACCGACTTGAAGCCAGTCACTGAAAATCCCGCGGCATATGTCGGAGGTGGGTCGTTCGCGCAAGCGGACGCTTTCTCCAACAGCATTTGAGCTAATATCAATCGGCGTCACTACAATCAGGATCACTGCAATTGCGTGCTCGAGCGAGTGGCTATGCCCGGGAAATTTGCCTTTTCTGATCTGCGTGAGCTTTTCGCGAAAGCGAACGAGGAGAAGTCCGGCGACCGACTTTCGGGGCTCGCCGCGCGTTCGGAACGCGAGCGCGTTGCGGCAAAACGCAAACTCGCCGATCTGACTCTCGACGAAATTGTCCAGCAGCCGTTGATCGACCCCAGCAAGGACGACGTCAGCCGCCTAATTCTCGAAACGCACAACCAGGAAGCGTTCCAGCCGATCAAAACCTTGACGGTGGGCGAATTCCGCGAGCACATCCTTGACGACGCCACGCGTCAAGCGGACCTCAAGCGACTGCAGTGGGCGGTTACACCTGAAATGGCCGCGGCGGTCACCAAAATCATGAGCAACAAAGATCTGGTTCTGGCCGCGGCCAAGATCCGGAATGTTACCCGGTACCGAAACACGATGGGCGAACCCGGCGTGCTGGGCATCCGCGCCCAACCGAACCACCCGGCTGACGATATTGGCGGCATCCTTCTTTCCGCCTTCGAGGGGCTGCTGTATGGCTGCGGAGACGCGGTAATCGGTGTAAACTCGGCGCCAGATTTCCGTCGAGATCACGAGCGCGATCCTTCGAGCGCTACGGCGCCTCGTCGATGCCTATCAGGTGCCTACGCAGACGTGCTGTCTCGCGCACATCAGCACGCAACTGGAAGCCTTGGGCCGCGGAGCGCCCGTGGATCTGCTCTTCCAGTCGATTGCCGGAACGCAAGCCGCGAATCGCAGCTTCGGAATTACGCTCGCGATGATTCGCGACGGCCGCGAGCGGGTTCTCGAACATCACCGCGGGCGCGACGTCCCCTGGAAAGGGGAAAATGTGATGTATTTCGAAACCGGCCAAGGCAGCGCACTGTCCGCGGAGGCGCATGACGGGGTGGACCAACTGACGCTCGAAGCGCGCGCCTACGGCCTCGCGCGATGTTTCGAGCCATTCCTCGTAAACAGTGTTGTCGGTTTCATCGGCCCCGAGTACCTCTACGACGAGCGCCAGATCATTCGTGCCGGCCTCGAAGATCACTTCATGGGCAAGCTTCTCGGGCTGCCGATGGGCTGCGATGTTTGCTATACGAATCATGCGGATGCGGACCAGAACTCCGCCGACAATCTGTTGCTTCTTCTCGGTGCCGCAGGATGCAACTATTTCATGGGCGTTCCATGCTCCGATGACGTGATGCTTAATTACCAGTCGACCAGTTACCACGACGCTCTTGCTGTAAGGAGGCTTTTCAAGCTGAAGCCCGCGCCGGAATTTCTCGCGTGGCTCGAGGCCAACGGCATTTATCGCGACGGTGAGCCGACTCTGCTCGAAGCTCCGCAGCGGCGCCACTTGATGCAGGGGCTGGAATCTTCTTGGGCGGAGATTCTTTGATGGTCCACGGGCCTGATAAGTCCCTGGTCGCGTCCGACCTGTCCGAGCTTTTACAGAAAATTCGAGCCAGAACTCCGGCGCGCATTCTGACGGGAAGAGCAGGAGCTGCGTATCGCACGGATGTGCAGCTCGAATTGCGTGAGGCTCATGCCGCCGCGCGGGACGCCGTCCGCGGTGAAATGGACCTTTTGAGTGTGTTCGGCGACGCATTTGTCCGCCGCTGGGAAGGATGAATATCTTCTGCGTCCCGACCTGGGGCGGCACTTTGATGAAAGCTCCCGCGTGAAAATTCAGGAACAGTTTCAGGACCAACTTCAGAAACGGGGTCTTCGGGGCAGCGATCTGCAAATCGTCATCGGGGACGGCTTGTCCGTTCCCGCCGTGTCCAGGCAAGTGCCGAAACTGCTGCCTCTCCTTCATGCGGGTGCTGAGCAGTTCGGCTGGACCGTAGGCCGCACATTCGTGATCCGTTACTGCCGCGTCGGCATCTTGAACGAAATTGGCGAGTTGCTTGAGCCTCGCGTCGCGGTGCTTCTCATCGGCGAACGCCCGGGCCTCGCCACAGCGGAAAGCCTCTCAGCGTACATGGCTTACCGTCCCCGTGAAGGTCATTCCGACTCGGACCGCAATCTAATTTCGAACATTCATACGCGGGGTATCAATTCAACAGACGCCGTGAACCGCATCCTGAGTCTGGCCGCGCAAATGATGAAAGCGGGCACGAGTGGTTACGGCGTTAAGGAAAACCGCCGCGCGTTGAGTTGAATTCGAGAAGTTGTCCGGATCGATGCGGTTCAGCGTTCTTCAGGGCTATTTGTGCTGGATATTCTCCGGCGCTCGCTTCCGATCAAGCGGCAGAACCTGGAGCTGCCACTGAACCGGAACCGAAGTCGGCAGGAAGCAAATCTTGCTGTCGCACGCCTGATACTCGAGCTTTCCCGCAATCGTCATGGTTTTGCCGTCCGCACCAAGTGAGCCGCTGAAATCCGCCGCCGTGCCGATTTGCAGGTCCTGACTGATGCGGAAAGTGCCCTCGAAAACGGGCACGCGTTCCTTGATCGCCG
>Ga0182024_10013240_pt1 | contig 16153 bp, 18 predicted proteins | sample P32metaG_FD_120480 | JGI IMG/M metagenome (GOLD analysis project Ga0182024, IMG submission 120480) | Permafrost microbial communities from Stordalen Mire, Sweden - P3-2 metaG (Illumina Assembly) | ecosystem: Environmental > Terrestrial > Soil > Wetlands > Permafrost | place: Sweden: Stordalen... | reverse complement strand
GCTCTGGCCGTTGTTGGATCGCGGACGCCAGGATCGGGTGGAAAAATCCCTAATTTCATCCCTAACATTTCTCGATAGCCACGGAACGCACTGAACGCACTGAACGCAAACCCCTATGAATATTGGGTTCTCTGAATCTAATGAATAGAGAATAATGAACTCGGTGGCCTTTTAATCCTCAGGTGCCGGGATCGAGACCCGGGCGGCCCACCAGTAGTACTAAGGACTTTCGATTTTGCACACGAATCCGTGCTGAGTAAATCCCACATTTTGTCCCTCCAATTTTTGTCCCTCCAATATGGTGAAGTTTTCGAAAGAGGCAGAATCTCACGGCCGATGATGCGACGACCGAGTGAATCCTTCGTGGATCGATGAAGAGCGGGTCACCCACTTCGCCCGTTCGCGGAGGCAACAACACTCAGGTCAAAGCGTAAACCAAATCCTCCGCTGTCTCGAACGACAGTCTACGTATTTGTGCTCAGAGTGGCTTAGCGAATCGCGTACGCTACGATCTTCGAGACCCCGCTCTGTCCGGGGGCCTTGGGACCACCGGCCGGAACAATCACGGTCTTGCCGGCAATAGCGATCGGCGCGTTCGTGGTTTCGGGGAGTACTTGGTTGAAGACGATGGCGCCCGTGTCGCGATTGAATGCGAGCAATCGACTTTGAACGAGCTTCGAGTTACCAAAAAGGATGGTCGTTAAGACCAGATTGTTCGACACCGTGGCGGCGCCGAGCGGCAGTCCCTTGACCTTCGTGTCCCACTCGACCTTGCCGGTGGTGAGGTTGAGCGCCTCCACCTCGCCGCCTTGTTTGCCGGCCTTATTGCCTACCGGTTGGGTCAAACTCGTAGCGGTAATTGATACATCACACGTGGCCACGTAGACGGTATTTCCCGAGAGGGCCAAGTTCGTCAGTATGCCTCCGATCGATCCGGGAAGGATCGTGTACGGCGCCGTCAACTTGAGATCGTGATGGAGCGCCTTGAGTGAGTCGTTGTCGTGGCCGTTGTGCTGGCCGACGGGCGTCTTCCAGAGCAACTTGCCGGTCGCGGCGTTCATCTCGTAGACGTACCCCATCTTGCCGCCTCCGAGCACGACGGGTACTCCGCTAGCGCTCGCCGAGATCGGCGAGGTCTGCATGTCGTAGTCCTTGAAGTCGTTCGGGACACCCTGGTAGTACCAGTTCAACCTTCCGGTCGCCGCGTTCAAGTTGACGTCGCTGTCGGTGTAGAGCTGCTTAGACGGGTGCGCGATGGCGTTGGCGGCTGTCTGATACGGATTACCGATCCCGAACGTGACCGTCCCGTCGGTGCCGACGAGAGGTGTCTCCCAGGCGCCACCCGATCCGAGGCCGACGGCCTGCACTCCCTTGTCGGCGTGGGTGAGAGTGTCGAAGCGCCACAGCAGCGCGCCGTTGGTCGCGTTGAGCGCAAGTAGCACGCCTCCGCCGGGCCCCGAACCGTACTGGCTCGCGAGGTAGACCCGTCCGTCAGCCACCTGGGGCTGGATGCCGAAAGTGCCCTGGCCTTTCGTAAGCAGTTTCTTGTCAATCCAGAGCTTCTTGCCGGTGGTGGCGTCGAGCGCGAAGACTTCCTTGGGTGATGCGCCGTAGACCATACCGTCAACGACCGCCACGCCGTTAGGCCCCGGTCCGCTCACCTCGGGCTTGTTCACGACGTACTCCCAGATGAGTTTGCCCGTCGCGAGCGAGAGTGCAAAGACGTCGCACCGCAGGTCCTGCATGTAGACAACACCATTGACCACAATTGGATTGGCGGCCAACGTTCCGGTACCGGCGTCATTCTTCGCCGCCTTCCCCTTCAGCTTGAAGGACCATATCTCCTTCAGTTGCGACACGTTCGCCAGCGAGATCGTCGATCCCGTTGCGACGCGCGTGTTGGCCAGATTGCCATTGGAGTACGGCCACGATGCCTGTGTGGTTGATGCGGCGGCGGCGCTCGTGAGTGTCACGCCCGCCGCCGCGATCAGGCTAGCTACGACGATGCAGACTGCGCTTGGACAAATGCGTCTAGTCGATTTCGATATCATTTCGCTCCACCGACGTCGCCTCTCAGACACTTGGCGGTTTGATGTTCGAACTTTTAACGGCGTTTCGCCCGATGCACCGATGAATTTTCCCCTCAGCCGGTTACCTTTGAGTAGCTAACTCGGCGTGCAGGAATGTGGCGGGCCGAGTGAACTCCTTCCAGAAGTGCTTGGCGTCAGGCGACACATCAACGTTGAGGGTTTCTCCAGGAGCGACGTCGACAACTAGTGGTGCACTGGACATCCAAAGAACCTTCAGCTGAATACTGTGGCGGCCAGGGGTCACCGTCGCAACGTGGTGCTGCGTGAGGGCCAGTTTCGCGACGACGGCACCATCGATGAAGACCCGATATCGGAGTGCTGGCTGGACCACAGCGGGCCGCCGGTGAATGTTAATTGTTGAATTGGTAGTCATAACTGTTACTCCTCCTTGAATGGCGAGCCTTAGGGCGCTCACGATGTAAAGGGTACTTGACATCAGCGGAGATGTCAAGTACCTTTTACATTATGAAGAACGAAGTTCGAGAGCAGCGTCGTCAGCGAGCGCTCTCTCAGGCGGAATTGGCGTTGGCCATAGGGGTGTCACGCCAAACAATCATTGCGATTGAGAGTGGAAGGTATTCGCCATCGTTGCCCTTAGCGTTTCGAATAGCGCGATTCTTCGATCAACCTGTTGAAAAATTGTTTGACCCAGAAGAAGAGGCAGGAGCATGATCAAGAGAACCGTCTCACGTCTATTGATGCCGATCACGGTTTTCGCAGCCGGTTCGATCGTCGCTGGAGCAGTCGACGTCGGCCACACGTGGCTAGACGCACTGATTGCCGAAATAGTGACGCTGGCGGTCGCGACCGGGTATTACATCCTGACCGGGCGGGACAGCGACGCGGGGGCAATATATAGCCGACGGACAGATGAGCGACAAGTCATGGTACGCCTGAACGCGTCGAGGCTCGCCTTCGTCGTCATGATCGGTGCCGCGTTCGTGTGCGCCGTAGTGACGGTGGCGTTGAATGACAACTACTGGCAGGCGGACGTTGTTGGAAGTCTCGGCGGATTGACGTTTTTACTCGGTCTTGCGATTTACGGCGCCCGTGACGAACGAGCGCCTAGCGAGGGTCGGGGAGTCATGGAAACCAGCAGCGAAACTGAGTGGGAAGAAACCTCCGAGGACTGAACCAATCCGTGAAGCGTCTCACTGGCAGCCGACATCGAGTTCGCACTTCACCAGGCAGCATCCCTCCATTGAATTTTTGATCTCGGTTCCCCAATGTGAATCCGCACGCCGAAGGCACCCTATGTAACTAGAGATGCCGTCGCGTCCAAAGACTGCCTTAGTTTTCCCAGGGCCGAAGTTCCGGCAGATCGAGCATACGAGGCTGCTCGTCTAGGCGTCCCGGGCTAACTCGTAGGCCAAGTGAGCGAGGCCAGCACCGATGGTCCGGCTGTCGAGGAGTCGCAGAGGTTTCTTGTCGCTGGTCTCATCGAAGAGACGCTCGCCGGTTCCGAGCACGAACGGGTAGATGGTCATCCGAAATTCGTCGATGAGGTCGTGCTCGATCAGAGTGTGCACCAGCTTGAAGCTGGCGTAGACAACGATGTCCCCACTGAACTCCCGCTTCAGGTCCGAGACAGCGGTGACGACATTGCCCTTTAGAATTGTCGAGTTATTCCATTCGCAATTACTGAGGGTCGATGACACGACGTACTTGGGCATATTGTTCAACCTTTCAGCAAACTGGCCACTTCGAAATGGCCATAAAGCGGCGAAGAACTGGTAACTCCGCCGTCCGAACAACAGCGCCTGGGCGTTCAACGCCTCCTCGAAGGCGGCCTCGGCCCAAGCCTCTCGGTCCGCGTCCGCAATCTGTGCGAACCAGCCGCCGTGTATGTATCCTTCATCTCCGTTCGGGTCCTGGATAACCCCGTCGAGCGAGACATTCTCACTTACCACAATCCTTCCCATCTTGTTCCTTTCCTCGTTTTTCGTCCTTTACCGATTAAGCCGCGTATTTTCGGTCCCGAATTTCGTCGTCAAGGAATCTGAGTGAGCAGCATCAAAGGGAATCGACGCGTGGTCAACTTTTGTGCTGCGCCAAGAGTGGGGGCGGCGCTGACGACATCTGCCCATACGCTCGATCGCTCGTCACCACTGAGCTCTCGTACCGTGACGTCAAAACCCTCCGCACCAAATTCGACGAAGACGTTAGGTTTGGCCATGAGGTTGTAGTACCAGTCCGGGTGCTTGGGAGCACCGCCATTTGACGCCCAGACCACCAAACTTCCGTCGGAAAGTGGGAAGCACGCGATGGGTGTCACGCGCTCGGTACCTGACTTGGCTCCGATGTGGTGGAGAAGAATCAGCGGGCAACCGTCGAAGTCCTCAACAACCTCTCCCCCATTTGCGCGGAACTCTTCAATGATGCGGGTGTTGAAGTTGCTCAAAACGAACTCCTTCCATTTCTCGACGCCAGAACACGAGGAACCTTGCAGTTGTCGCCTTCAGATGAACTCGCCTTCGTAGCACTCAAGCACGGACGGGCCGACGGCCCCAGCGAAGACCCGTCGAAGCCGGGTGGGCGTCGCCTCGGCGGTGAACAGCTTGGCGCCCGGGTCCGCTCGCCAGGGGTATGCGCGGCGCCGGCACTGCCCGCGGCGATTACATCGCGTTCTGTCTTTTGTTCGGCGAAGGCTAGCTCGACTTTGACGGTCCTGGCGAAGTTCTGACTCTGCATCATTTGCTTTCTTTCCTTGAGGTCATTCAGTTTCGGCGGATGGACGAGTCTCCTCACCTTTCGACGTCGTACGAATCGTGGTGACGCCACCACATGCCAGTCTCGTTGCGACCGAAAGGAGCACGATCGAGCCACTGATACGCCCCCCAGAGGATGTCTACGCCACGCTCGTAGGTCGAGTAGGTGTGATACACGACGCCATCCTCGAGCGCGAACGCGCTCATGCCCGGTCCTTCTCGCCTGTAGTTATCCCAACTCGTACCCGTTAGCGCTGCGTGCTCGTCGAACGGCTGCTCCTCACCAACTGGTGGACGAAAATCCACCCTATGGAAGTTGTAGTCAACTGTTCCGGCCTGCCACTCCTCGTCGGTGTGTGAGACGTGGAAGTCGAAGTTGAAATCGCTGTGGAACGCGGATGCCCAGGGAAAACTCCAGCCCATACGTCGCTTGAATACCTGCAGCTTTTCAAACGGAACACGTGACACGGCACACAGGGTGACATCGTGGTGTGCGAGGTGGACGACCGATCCACTGAACCCGTCCGCTATCGCCGAGCACAAGGGGCACGCGACTTCGTAGTTGGGACCGAACATCAAATGGTAGACGAGGAGTTGCGACCGTCCTTGGAAGAGGTCGACGAGTGAGACCGTGCCCTCCTCGGTCTCGAACCGATACTCCTTTTCAATGCGGACCCACGGCAGTTCCCCTATCATTCGAGCCACTTCGTCGCTTCGTCGCGTTAATGCCTTCTCGGCCTTGAGTAACTCCAGGCGAGCCGCAAGCCATTCCTCTCGCGTTCCCTTGTTGTGTGTGATCATTTCTCTCCTATCACTGGTTGTCAATTTTGTTGGTCGTTTCGATTCTCATACATCAAGCCTTAGATCGGAAAATAGATCTCGTGCATACTTGCTTTTCCCGTCTACCGACTGTTCAGACGTGATGGTTGAGTTGAGTTGTCCACTCCAGATTCGTGTGAGCAGCGTGACGAAGGCGACCATGACGATAAGGATGATCCCTCCAGCTGCGTGAGCACCGTGAGATCGAAAAATGAGGCCCATTACAAGGGAGACCGGGACGAACAAGACCCACGACAAAGTACTGACGCTCGAGCCCACTCCGGCGCGCTGCGATGTCGAGAGGCCGTCTTGGAGCAACTTGGTGAGGTGAGTACCGGTGACGACACATATGACAGCCGTAGCGAAAAGCGCGATGGAGGTGAGAGCGGTGGACTGACTCGCGACCAACGTCACGCCAGCTATAGAAGTCACGGCCATCGTCGACGACCTGATAATGCGGCGAGCGAAGTCGACCCGGGGGGCCAGAAGAGTTCCGATGCCGACGCCGGCGACGAGGCCCGCGCTCAACGGACCAAAGAGAGCAGCGGGGGCGTGCAAACTGATGAGCCAAAGTGGGCCAAATTCAAACACGATTGTGAGGAGGGCGCCCTGGAGAACGAGGGCTGCGATTATCAACCTAACCGAACTCCGCTGAGTAATGATGGCAAAGACGGCATGAAGGTGGCGGTGCAAGGGTGTACTTACCCCACCGCCGCGGTGAGAGATCGGTTCCCGGAATCGGGTCAGGCTGATTATGGAGAGGACAACGAACGGCGCGGTCAATAGATAGGTGGCCCGTGGCGACGCGAGGGCGGCCACGACACCACCACCCAGAGCACTTCCGATTAGCGCCGCAGTATTTGTAATTCGAAGCCGACTTAGGTGCCGAATGTAGTCGGCGCTATCGCCGCTTATCTCGACGACCGTGTCGTAGACCATCGCATCGACGTTCCCGGACTGAAGAGCCAGATATATGCCGAGGACAATGGCGCTGATCACGAATGTGGCGACGGTGCGACTAAAGCCGGCGATCAGCACTGAACACAATCCGCTCACATTTGCGACCAACAGGACACCGCGTCGACTCCACCGATCAGCCAGAATTCCGGAAGGAATCTCGAGCAGCGGAACGACACCAGCGCAGGCGGCGACGAGCACCACAATGGTAGAAGTAGAAAAGCCAAGCTGCATCATATAGAGCTTCTCCACCGGAACCCAAAAAGCCACACCTCCCCACAGCATTGAAAGCTGTAACGGCAAAAGCCGTCTGCTAACGGACTGGGGCGGGGGCCACAGCGAGCGAAAAGGTTCAAGGCAGTGAGCGGCCACGATGGCTCATGTCGTCCGACGTCATGACCAAGGCGGTGAAGTGGGTCCTTCACCGGCGGTGATCAGATGTTTGAGGCTTTCGTTAATCAGAAAGCGCCACGCGCTCGAACAACTGTCGAAGCACTCGAACTCGGGTCCAAGGCCGAGATGCGAGAATCTGACTTCGGTCCCTTTGTCCGTCGACGTGATTTCGAAGATGATTTCGGTCCCGGTCCATTCATTCGGGTCCTCGAAGCCCTCGAGGTGGGAGTCGACGACGTGCCAAACGACCATTTTGCCGGGAACTAGTTTGGCTACCTTCTGCTTGGAGTAATGCGCAGCTGGGTAACGATACGAGAACTCGTGGCCCTCCTCGTTAGCATCGCCCTCTATCTCTCCAGTCCACCATCCGCGGACATTGTTGATGGCCTCGAAGACCTCAGCCGGGGTCTGCTCGACAGTAAAGGTATTAGTGAAGTTCTGACTCTGCATCTCTTTCTCTCTTTCGCGAATTAATCAGGATCTAGGGTTAAGTGAATCTCGATTGGCCCGTGGGCCAAGGTCAGACCACCGGCCATCACACGAGCTGATGCCTTTCGGTCATCTTTGACCCAACTGTCAGTAGGGTCTCTGGCTGGAGAGTTGGAAACGCTATTACAGTTCCTCGCACTGAGAACGCCCCGCCGCATTTTGACTAATTTGTCGTTTCGCCGCGTCGGTGCCTTCTCGGCTTCGAGCGACTCCCGCCGAGTCGAGAGCCACTCATAAGGTGCGCCGAACTGGTGATCATTCATCGTCGACTCCTCCCTCACATCATTGGCACGTGACTGGCGAACGGCATGAGACCCGGAATCAACGACGGCGCAGTGAGGATCACAGCGCCGAGCCCGATCATCGCGAGCGCTAGAAGAACATCAATGATGATCCTTGCGGGCAGGAGCTTTTGGGCGACCACGACGCCCGCGATGACCGCCATCCAGGTAGTGCTCATGACCCCCAGAACGATCAGCATCGCCATGAGCCCAATGCTCGAGCCAACGCAGTCGAGCCCGAACACCAAGCCGGATCGTAAGCACTCATGACATCGTTCGCGAAAGTGCCTCTTGATGGGCGTCAGTTCATACAAACCAGCGGCGATCGTGGTCACGCCAGCCGCGACAGTGCCGTGGGGCTGGTACAGCGCAAAGACAGCCAGGCCCACCACCGCCCAGACGGCGATGTACGTCGCAGCGAACATCGGCGCGGAGAACATGCGGCCGCTGACGTGGCGACGCTGCCTCAGCGCGGGGATCGCGCCAGGTAGCATCATTGCCGCCATCATCGCGATCCACACCGTGATGAAAAATGCGAAAGAACCAAGCTGGGTTGCCACGCCTTCGTTCATCCCGTCCATCTCGCGGACCGAAAAGACCCAGCATGCAGTGGCGAGTCCCAACGTCGCAGTGGGCGTGACTATCGATCCGATTGTCGATTGGTTATTTATATTGGCTTCACTTCCGCCAGCCTCCAGATCGATTCGCCGGTTGCGCGGTAACATCGCTCTAGCAAAGTGAGAAGTAAACGAATCGCTTACTCGCAATGGCTGACGCTGTTTCATTTCCCTCTCTTTGTACATTTCAATCGCCAGTCCCGAGGTCGTCGGAAAACCCTGCTTCGAGACGCGACCACTGGGGTCTGGGGCGTCCGTTAATCCGCAGGATGTCATCGTCTTCGTCGCTTTCCCACAGAGCTGTCCTGCCGGGGGGCGAATCCTCCCATTGTTGGCGGCGTCCGAAAACGGTGAGGTCCATGAGCGACATGCTGGTGTCCATTGCCTCAACTCCGCGACCGGTCGTCCAGTAAGTTTCGAAGACGCGGTCGCCGTCGCGCACGTAGCACACGAGGTGGAACAGGCCGACCTCTCGCGCTACGAGAAGCTGTTCGATCGAGTCCCAGGCCGAGTACCAAGGCATCTCCCAGCCCATGAAGTCCCGGTAGCGCATGCTCTCCGCGTAGGGGCCCTGAGCCAAGACCGCGAAAGTGATGTCGCGAGAGTGAAGGTAGGACAGTTCGCTGACCTGGGTACCCATCCACGTGCAGCCTTCGCACTGTTCAATCGCGGGTCGGCCGATATTCCACATGAAGTAGTAGGCAATGAGTTGGCGGCGTCCTTCGAAAGCTTCGAGTAAATTGAGCGGTCCGTCAGGCCCCATCAGCGCGAGGTTGGCGTCTACCTCGACCATGGGGAGGCGCCTCCGGGCTGCGGCAATCGCGTCGCCCTTGCGAGTGTGCACCTTCTCTCGAATCCGCAATCTCTCCAGCTTGGCCTGGAAGGTGGCGCGATCGACGACTATCGGCATCCCGGACGAGTCAGCCGCATGCTGCGCCAACCCCTTCATGTTGAACGATTCATCGTTCACGATCGCCTCCATTCACGACGCGCTCTCATTGTCCCGAAAGGAAGCTAAGCCCCAACAGGTCCTGCTGATACAAACGTCGCACTCTGGCGCTCGAACTCCTTCACCGCGCCGCTGCGCCAACTTTCGGCCAAGGTCGCGGACATGGGATCGGGAAAGATGTCCTCCTCGTCGTTCTCCACGCCGTCAAAAATGGCTCGCGCCACGGACTCCGGGGACGCCTTAGGGATATCGAAGCCGCGCGTCATGTCAGTGTCCGTCGGCCCGGTCAACACCGCATGAACGCTGATACCGCGAGCGGCCAGCAGGGCCCGCTGCGACTGGGTCATGTTGAACGCGGCGGCCTTTGAGATGGCGTAGGCCGGAGTTATCGGAAATGGGGCGAGTGCCATCATCGACACGTTGTTGACAATGGCTCCCCTGGAGCGACCCAACAACGGCAAGAAAGCCTGGGTCACGCTGAAACTACCGAAGAGGTTGACGGCGAGGCTCTGTTCGAGCGCCGCACGATCGCTCAGGTCGTCGTAGAGCGCCACGCCGGCGTTGTTGACGAGGATGTCGAGAGACTCGACCTTCTCTACCGCTGCGGCAATCTGCGCCGGATTGGTCACGTCCAACGTCAAAGTTGTGACGCGCTCATCGGGGTGGACGAATGGCTGGCGTGTGCCGGCGTAGACCCGCTTCACGCCCCTCATTAGTGCTTCGTCAACAAGCGCCCGTCCGATACCACGGTTGGCCCCGGTCACCAGCACCACTCTGTTTGCGATCTTCATGACATCCTCCTCTGACCCGCGGTAGCACTCGTACGTTGGATAATTCGCCCAACATAGGACTCGCGGCATCAATAAGGGAAGATGTCAATGTCACCACTTAGGCATGACAATTGTCTTTGATCCGAAGACCTAATCCGGTGCGACGCGTCGACGCCACCTTGGTTGACCACGCAAAATACCGCACTATCAAAATTGCGAGGCGCTCGCGTCGCTTGAGGGCGTCGCTTCTATCGATCATGAAATCACGCAGTGGTCGGCAATAGTCCAGGAACAAAGGTACGTTCTCGCTGCCAATCCACGTCCGGCGATTTAATTGACGTCAACATGGTTGAGAGCGGCCGCTTTGATGGTCGAATTGGAGGCGTAATTGCGAACGGTCGCCGAGGACAGGAGGCCAGTCGGCGCAACGCGGACTGCGTATTCGATCCACCTCGCTTTTGCGTAGGCATTTCGGCCAACGCTGGAGCTTTCACTAACGGAGTCTTTGGTTCCTCTTCGGACCGGATTTACACTGGCGGGCAGTCGCAACCTCATCGTTCGGTTGCGTCATGTCGAATCCTTCATCCTGATGGCGCCCGAGCTGCTGGCGCACACTTCCAGTTAATCTGCTTGATCGATCGTGTCGGGCTGTCCCTTGCCCGTGGTAATCAGATTCTGTAGGCTCCCGTTGACGTAATAGTTCCATCCGCTCGAACAGTCGTTGAAGCACTCAAATGCGGGGACCAGACCTCGATGAGTAAAACGGACGTCAGTTTTGTTGCCTTTCTTAGAAATTTCAAAGACTATCTCTGTGCCTTTCCACTCACTTTTGTCTTTAGTGAAACTCAAGTATGCGTCCTCAATTAGCCATACGATTTTCTGACCGGGAACGATCTCCGTAATCTTCTGCTTGCTCATGTGGACGTCACCGTGGCGATAGGTAAATTCGTCACCTAGCTTGTCGGAGTCTCCTTCAAGCTCTTCTGCCCACCAACCGCGAACATTATTGATGGCGGAAAAAACTTCATCCGGCGTTTGGTCCACTTCAAAGGAAGTGGTGAAATCCTGATTATTCATGACGCCCTCCTATCACCCTCGCAGCACTCGTACGTTGGACAATTAGCCCAACATAGAGCTCGCGACATTGATAAGAGAAGATACCAATGTCACTACTTAGGCGTGACAAATGTCTTGGATCCGAAGACCTAATCCAGTGCGACGCATCAATGCGGCATTGGCAGCCCGCGCAATGGGCCGCACTAATGACTTTGCGACGCGCTCGCGTCACCTGATGGCGTCGCTGCAATCGGACATGAAGTTAAACAATGGACAATAATGAGCCCTGGAAGTGGGCTACGTGCTTACAGCCAGCCCGCGTCCCGAGCGATTCGAATGGCGTCGATACGGTTGCGGCCGCCCACCTTCGTGATCGCGTTGGACAGGTAGTTGCGCACGGTCGCCGAGGACAGGAAGAGAGTCCGCGCAATCTCATCAGTCGATATGCCTTCCTCTGCGGCTCGCAAAACGTCTGCCTCCCTCGGCGTCAGCGGACTCTCTCCGGTCTCAAGTGCAAGGGCCAGCAGCTCCGGGTCGATCACCCGTTCGCCGACCGCCACTCGTCGAACGCCCTGGGCGAGTGTGGCCGCCGGCGCGTCTTTCAAGATGAATCCGCGCACGTGCACCTTCAAGGCGCGCAGCAAATGACTGGGTTGACTAAGTCCCGTGAGCACGAGAATCTGACAGTTCGGAACCTGCTCGTGAAGCACTTCGGCGGCCGACAGACCGTCCATTCCCGGCAGGTCGATGTCGAGGACCGCCACGTCGGGCCGAGTCCGGATGGCTGCCTCGAGGACCTGATCACCACGGTCAAGTTCCGCGACAACCTCCATATCGAGTTCCCGCGAGAGCAGCGCGACCAAGGCGCCTCTGATGAGGTGCATATCTTCGGCGATCAGAATGCGTATCACACGAACGCCTCAGGAATCTCCACTGAGAGCCGGTAGCGACCATCGTCCAGCAGTCCAGCCAGGACTTGTCCAGAAAGTAACTGTGCGCGTTCGGTCAGGCCGGTGATGCCAGTGCCAGCACCGTGGGTGGATCGAGCGCCGTCGTTGACGATCTCGAGAAGTGCAGCTCGCTCCTGGCGAGAAGCTTTAATCAAGCAATTTGCCGCCTGGCTATGGCGAAGAATATTCGTGATTCCTTCGCGCATTGCCCACCCGAACAACTCATCGACCTCAGGAACGAGATCCACCAGCTCCACGTCGATGTGGGCGTCAATGCTCGCCGCACCCAACAGGACGGCTGCTCCCTGGGTTTCGTTACGTAGAGTAACCGGGTGTTCGCCGTGAACGACGTGGCGGATGTCGCGCAATGCCTCACGGGCCACCTCGGTGAGACTGCGTATCTCGGCTACAGCGGCGGGCGGGTCGCTTTGAAGGAGAACGATAGCAAGATCTCCCTTCAAGGAGACGGCCGACAGACTCTGTCCCAAGAGATCATGAAGATCGCGCGAGACCCTCAGCCGTTCACTGCCGACCGCCATCTCAGCCATGTCAGCTCTGGTCGCAAACAGGGCATCAACCGCCCGAACCAGCTGGGACGTTCCATAGAGACAGGCAGCGCCCGCGACCAAGTTGAACCCCCAGTAGACGAGGTAGTAGAAGTCCAAGGAGACCGGGCCCCTGCTGACCGTCTCGGAGATCACCGCCGCAAGGTACGTCCCGAGCAGCGGGGCAATGATAAGAGCCTTCATGACGCGACCGCGCAGAAGCATGGCGACCGAGGCGATGAACATGCATTGGGTACTCCCCCAGTCCCACTGGTACCAGAAAAGAGGCACGTACACGAGTAAACCCAAGGCCAGGAGCGTCATCGGCCAACCCTTTGGCAGGACTCCGCGTGCGGCGGCGAAACTGTGGCGAAGCTGGAGAGCTCCAATGGCGACTGCCAGTGGCACGACGAACCAAGGCGATCGGGCCGGTTCCTCGAGACCCACCGCGGTGATTAAGGGTCCGAGTATTAGGAAGGGGATAAGAGTGGCCACGAGCAGGCCTTGGGAGCGCCGCGTGCTCCACCACATCTCCATCGGTTGATCTCGCAGGAACCCGGTCACGCGGCTGGCTCGTCTTTGGAGGGCCTGACCGTTTCGAGTTGGAACTGGCCGTTCGCACGGCCAAGCTTGAGCACGATGGGCCCGACCTCGTCCTCGCTCAGCAATTGGGCTACGGCGACCTGCAGCGCTGATCGAAGCGATTCGTCCAGTATTAGCGGAACGTCCGTATCAGGGATAGCAATCGTTGCCTCAATGCCAGCAGAGCGAAGCAGTAACGCCGCCTTTTCGAGCTCGGCTTGCGCCGAGACGATCTTGTATTGACGAATGATCCGACGAGCGTTCGCCAGGGCAAGCCGGGACCCTTTTACAAGCGACTCCAGCTCCTCTGCGACTTTCGGCGAGCCCCGCTTGGCGGCGTCTTCAGCGTGAACACCTTTTGTGATGACTTCTTCAAGTTCTGAGACGACAGACTCGCTCAGCTCGATGTCCATGCGGCCCCGTTCAGCCTCGAGGGCCGCTTCGGCGAGAGCGGCACGTGCTGACTGGACCCTGCGGAGTGCACCTACGAGCCAGACCAAGACGAACACGGCCGCGGCCCGGTCGGCCACCGCAAATGGAAAATAGGCGGCTAACCCGCCTCCGAAAATATGTATCCCACTGTCATTACGGAGCTCAGCGGCCCAGATCCCCACCGCGGCCAGTGTGCACGCGGCGGCGGGGAACGAGAACCGGGGAGGCGTGGTGACCAGGACGGAAGCGACGATGGCGCTATAGGCGTAGAACCACTCTGCCCCGAGCACCGGTGTGAAGCCGACGATGACGCCTGCCATGGCCCCGAGCGTCAGGAGGAGAAAACGCGGGCGTTCCCCGCGAAGTCCGTATCGCACGTGATGCACATAAAGGGGCAGATACAGAGCAGTGGCCACTGCCGCCTCAGGAAAGAGGTGCCACACCGAATGAGTCGTCGCGAACAGGACCACTATCACCAGAGGAACTGCGAAGCTGAACGTGATAGCTCCGACTGAGGCGAGCCGGATGAGGTCGTGTGCGGATCTCACGGGAGAAGTTTGCGCCACTCTTACCACACGACGCGGCTTCGGGCTCGAGTGGGACACCGGGGGCGACACGGTGAGAAGGGTCTCCATATCCTCTTCATTGTCGCCGCTCCAGACCCAAGAAGGCAGATTCGTATGTGGACTCCCGACCGTGACATTTGTCACTACTGGGCCTCAAGATCTGCCTCTCCCCGGAGAATAGTCCGCGGACTATGGGCAGCGTGCCGATGCTACGATACCGACCGAAGGACGACCCGATGGATCACAAAGTCACCCCCGATCACTCAAGCTAAAGATCAAAACCCTGAAGTCAATGGGTGGCACTCGCCGGTCCTTATAATCCTCAGGCGCGGTGCCACCAGCGATGGCAAGAACCTGCGAAGCATAACTCTACCTCGGCGCGACGGCGAAGAGCTGACAGTCGACGCCGCTACGGATCGCCAGCCAGAACAGTTCAATGGTTCGCGACTTATTCCGATTGAGCGGCGGAGACCGTATCGTCTTTTCTAAATTGGTCGCGATTCACATCTAGACTCGACCCGTGCACGACGAGACCACGCTCACTCGTCTGACGAAGGCGGAGACTTAGGCTCATGACGCTTGCTCTACGCGTCGACAATCTGCGCAAGTCGTACGGAAGCCTCAAAGCCATTGACGACATAAGTTTCGATGTCGAGCGCGGTGAGATCTTTGCCCTTCTCGGCCCCAACGGCGCCGGTAAGACGACGTGCATTGAAGTCCTCGAAGGCTTCCTGCCACGCGATGGCGGCGCCGTCAAGGTACTCGGCGTAGATCCCGGGGAGCGGCAGCACCTTCGATGGTTGCGCGACCGCATCGGCGTCGTACTCCAAGAACTTGCGGTCGAGTCGTTCTTCACTGTTCGCCAAGTGCTCGAACGCAACGCCGGCTTCTATCCCAATCCCCGGCCGATCGACGAAGTCATCGAACTGGTTGGGCTCGGCGAGAAGGGTGACGCCAAAGTGAAGAGGCTCTCTGGGGGCCAACAGCGCCGACTCGACATTGGCCTCGGAATCGTCGGCAACCCGGAACTACTCTTTCTCGACGAACCGACAACCGGACTCGACCCCGCCGCACGCCGCACGACCTGGGATCTCATCCGCCTGCTCTCTTCGGAGGGAACTACGGTGTTGATGTCGAGCCACTACATGGACGAGGTTGAGGCACTGGCCAACCGCGTCGCCGTGCTCTCGCAAGGAGAGATCGCCGCACTGGGGCCGACTGCGTCCCTCGGCGGTCGCAACGAGGGTGAGGTCACGATACGATTCGCCCAACCCGCGGGCGTCGCGCCTGCTGATCTGCCGATCACTCCATCGCGCGTCGTCAGTGGCGTCGTGGAAGTAATGACGCGCGACGAAGTATCGACCCTGCACACACTGACCGGTTGGGCGATCGATCACGATGTCGCGCTTGAGGGTCTAAGCGTGACACGAGAGACGCTTGAAGATATCTATCTCGCCCTTACGCGACACGGCCGCGAAGAATTTGAAACGAGGTCGCCGTGAGTTCGATCACCAACGACGTCACGACGCGAAAGCACTGGCTACACGACGTGCGCCTAGTCATCCACCAGGTCAAGTATGAGCAGCTCTTCTTCTGGCTCAACCGAGTTGGGGCAATCTTCACTGTGGGATTCTCGGTGGTCTTTCTCGTGTTGCTCGGCGCCAGTGCGGGCAACCAGAGAGTCAAGAGTCTCGGAGATATCCGACTCGTCCAGTACTACGTACCTGGATTCATCGCTTACGGTGTCATGGCCGCCGGGTTCACCACCCTCGCAATTACCCTCGTGGTGCGCCGCGAGACGGGACTCTTGAAGAGACTCCGACTCAGCCCGCTACCGGCCTGGGTCCTGATCGTGTCTATCTTCATCAGCACGACGATCGTCGCGCTCGTTCAGACCCTCCTGCTCTTGGTCATCGGTCGGTATGGCTACCACGTCGACTTCCCCTCGT
>Ga0182024_10013239_pt1 | contig 16154 bp, 16 predicted proteins | sample P32metaG_FD_120480 | JGI IMG/M metagenome (GOLD analysis project Ga0182024, IMG submission 120480) | Permafrost microbial communities from Stordalen Mire, Sweden - P3-2 metaG (Illumina Assembly) | ecosystem: Environmental > Terrestrial > Soil > Wetlands > Permafrost | place: Sweden: Stordalen... | reverse complement strand
TTCATGCTCGCGGCGAACGAAGCCGTGGCCGAGATTCTTCATGCGGCCGGTTTGCCGTTTCTTCGCCGCGTGCATTCCGATCCCGATCCTCGCAAGCTCAAGGCGCTCGATGAGTTCGTGGCCGCGATGGGGTTCACCACGGAAAGCCTGCAAAGCCGTTTTGCTCTGCAAGATTTGTTGAAATTGGTCCATGGAAAACCGGAGCAGCACGCGGTGAACTACGCCGTGTTGCGCAGTTTGCAGCGCGCGATTTACAGTCCAGCCGAGGAAGGCCATTATGCGTTGGCCAGCGATTGCTATTGTCATTTCACGTCGCCGATCCGCCGCTATCCCGATTTGACGATCCACCGTTTACTCGACCTGTTGCTGCACGGCAAGAAATCGCCCGGCACCTTGCCGGAATTGATCGCTCTCGGCGAACATTGCTCCGACCGCGAGCAACGGGCCGAAGCCGCCGAGCGCGAATTGACGAAGCTCAAGCTGCTGATCTACATGCAGAACCGCATTGGCGAGGAAATGGAAGCGGTCGTGACGGGCGTCGAGGAGTTCGGCTTGTTCGTCGAAGGGATTCGGATTCCCGCGGAGGGTTTGATCCGCGTCACGTCGTTGGCCGACGACCGTTATCGGTTCGACCGCACGACGCACACGCTGACTGGCAGTCGCGCGGGCAACAGTTTCCGGCTCGGCGACCGCGTGTTCGTCAGCGTGGCGCGGGTGGATGTCGATCGGCGCGAGCTCGACTTCCGGCTGGTCGATCGCGGCAGCCGGTCGGCCGCAAAGAGCGCGGGCAGTCCACGAACAATCCGCGGTCATAAGGGGAAGCCGTCTGGCTCTGGAAAAAAGCGGCACAAGCGCGGTTGATCCTAGTCGAGGACAGGAGCCCGTAGCGCAAGCAAGGGAGAAGCGGAGTTCACTTCCCTTGCTTGCGCTACGGGCTCCGTTTTCACCGCAAATCCCTCCCCCTGGCAGCTACGATTCAAACGGCTACAATACCCTCGGTCGCGGCACCGATACCGCGAAACTCTTTGGTATTTTAGTGCCGCCGAACCGATGCCTGCCACGCTTATGACGCCGCCGTTGGCCAAAACGCCGCTCCATGATTGGCATGTCGCCCATCGTGGGCGCATGGTCGATTTCGCCGGCTGGTCGATGCCGGTGCAATACGAATCGATCGTCGCCGAGCATGAGGCGGTGCGCAAGGCCGTCGGCCTGTTCGACATTTCGCACATGGGCAGGCTCACTTTCACCGGCGCGGACGCGACCGATTTTCTGGATGGCTTGCTCACTCGCCGCGTCAGTGACATGCAGCCAGGGCAGATTCGCTATAGCTTGGTGACCAACGACGCGGGCGGCATCCTTGATGACGTGCTGCTCTACCGTTTGGGCGACGGATCGGGCGGCGACGACGAGATTTCGTATTTGCTGGTCGTCAACGCCAGCAATCGCCAAAAGATTTTGGAATGGATTATCTGGCATTTGGCTGGCCATCAGGTCGTTTGCACGGACGAGACATTGGCCACCGCCATGATCGCCGTCCAAGGCCCGGCGGCGAGAAAGCTCGTGATGGATGTTCTCCATCCCGGCTTGGAGCACATGCGCTATTATCATGGAAAGAAAGTTGGTCCGAGTGATGAGCTAAATATCGTCAGCCGCACTGGCTACACCGGCGAAGATGGATTCGAGTTGATCGTTCCGGCCGCGGGTGCGATGGACCTCTGGGAAAAAATCCTGGCCGCCGGTCGAAACATTGGGGCAATGCCGATCGGTCTCGGTGCTCGCGACACCTTGCGCCTCGAAGCGGCGATGCCGCTGTATGGCCATGAGTTGTCGGAATCGATTGATCCCTTCACCGCTGGGCTCGATTTCGCCGTCAATCTGGAGAATCGGCATTTCCCTGGTCGCGATGCGTTGGCTCGCATCGCCGGAGAGCCACGGAAACGCGTGCGCATTGGCCTTGAATTGGTCGGCAAACGAGTACCGCGTGAAGGCTACGCAATTCGCCGAGGCTCGACGGCCGGCGCAGCACGGCTACGCGACACTCTGCACAACCGACTTGGGGCCGATGAGGCGCAGCTCCAGCTCAACTCGCTCGATGTCGTCGAACTGGTCATGGAGTTGGAAGAAGAGTTCGATATCAATATCCCCGACCTCGCGGCAGAACAAATCCATTCTGTCGGTGAGGCGATCGAATATATCGAGAAGAATATCGGCGGAGCGGCGATCGGCGAAGTGTCGAGTGGCACCTTTTCGCCGACGCTGAAGCGTCCAATCGCCATGGGCTACGTTCAAGCAGATGCCGCTCAGCCGGGCACGGAAGTGGCCATCGACATTCGCGGCCAACTCGAGCCGGCTCGCGTTGTGCCGCTCCCGTTCTATAAGAGACCAAAGTCGTCGTAGACTGAAACTCCAAGCTTATTCACCATCGCAACCCGAAGGTTGAGTCCCGTGAAACCCGAACAACTTCGTTTCGCCAAGACCCACGAATGGGCTTTCGTCGAGGATAGCCAAGGCCAGAAAATCGCCACGGTCGGTGTCTCCTCCTTCGCGGTCGAAGCGCTCACCGACCTCGTGTTCATGCAATTGCCCGAGGTGGGCAAGCAAGTGAAATCGGGGCAAGCAATGGGCGAGATCGAGTCGGTCAAGGCCGTGAGCGATCTGTATAGCCCGGTGAGCGGTAAGGTGGTCGCGGTCAACACCGAATTGACGAACCACTTGGAAACGCTCTCGACCGATCCCTACGGCGCCGGTTGGATGGTTAAAATCCAACTCGAAGATCTCAAGCAAGTCGACAGCCTCATGGACTACGCGACCTACCAAGCCCAGTGCGCCGAGGAGGGCCACTAGGCGTAAATGACGAATGACGAATGTCTAAAGAATGCCTAATGACGAATGTCGAAATGGCCATTAACACAAATAAACTTTTTAGACATTCGTGCTTCGACATTCGTCATTCTTTAGTCATTCGTCATTAGACATTAGGCATTTCATAAAGCATGGCCTACATCCTCAACACGCCCGACGACCAAGAGGCAATGCTCGCCGCGATCGGCGTCGCGTCGATCGAAGAGCTGTTCGAACAGGTGCCGGCCGAGTTGCGGTTGCGCCGCGATTTGGACCTTCCGCCTGCACTGGGCGAAATGGAACTGACGGCTCACATGGCCGCCCTGGCGACTCGAAACGTCGCCGCGGGCCAAAAAGTCTGCTTCCTCGGCGGCGGCAGCTACGACCATTTCATTCCAGCAGTGGTCGATTATGTCGGCGCTCGCGGCGAGTTTTACACCTCTTACACGCCGTATCAGCCCGAGGCCAGTCAGGGAAACCTGCAAGTCTTCTTCGAATACCAAACGCTGATCACGCAGTTGACCGGCATGGACGTGTCGAACGCCAGTATGTACGACGGCGGCAGCGCCTCGGCCGAGGCCGTGCTGATGTGCCTGGCGGCCACCGGGCGGCGAGGCAGCGTCGTCGTGCCCGAGAGCTTGCATCCCGAATATCGGCAGACGATCGCCACGTATTTGTCGAATCTAGGCGTGCGGTTGCACACGGTTCCAACGCCCCACGGCACGACCTCCGCCGAACTGCTGGCTCGCTCGATCGACGACGAAACGGCCTGCATCGTCATCCAGCAGCCGAATTTCTTTGGTTGCGTGGAAGAGATGCAATCGCTTGTTCAGGCGGCCCATGAACGCGGGGCGCTGGTGGTCAACGCCGTCGATCCAATCAGCCTCGGCTTGCTCAAGCGGCCCGGCGAATTCGGTGTCGATATCGTCGTCGCCGAAGGACAATCGCTCGGGACGCCGATGCAGTTCGGCGGACCCTATTTAGGCATCATGGCTTGCAGCGAAAAATTCGTCCGCCGAATGCCGGGCCGAATCGCCGGGCAAACGGTCGACCGCCGCGGCAAACGCTGCTGGGTGCTGACGCTGCAAACTCGCGAGCAACACATCCGCCGCGAAAAGGCGACTAGCAATATATGCACGAACCAAGGCCTGTTTGCCTTGCGAGCGACCGTTTATCTGGCGGCATTAGGCCCGAATGGTTTGCGCGATACGGCGGAGTCGTGCCTGCGAAAGGCGAATTACGCCCGCGGCCAACTCACACAGGGCGGCCGACTGTCGGCGGCGTTCGATGCGCAGGTGTTCAAGGAATTCGTGCTGCGCGACGGCGACGACGCGATCAACTCCCTGGTGGCCGAAGCCTTGGACGCCGGCTTTTTCGCCGGAGTGCCGCTCGGGCAGTGGTATCCCGAGCTATCGGATTGTTTGCTCGTCACCGTGACAGAAAAACGAACCCGCCGGGAGATTGACGCTCTGGCCAATTGCGTGAACCAGCCGAATCGGCAGCAGGAAATGGTTGACGCGTGAGAATGACGAATGACGAAGCACGAATGACTAAGGAATGTCTAATGACGAATGACGAATTTCTAATGGTGAAAGTCCGGCATCCGCCAGCATCGCTTGATTTCGTACTTCGTCATTCGTGCTTCGTCATTCTTTAGACATTCGTCATTCGACATTAGGCATTTATGCGAAACGTTCAGTCCACACAACTCCTGTTCGAACTCTCCAAGCCCGGCCGACGATCGGTGCGATTGCCGAAGTCGGACGTGCCGGAAGTGCCGCTCAACGAATTGCTGCCCGCCTCCGCCGTCGCCGCCGCGCCGCCGCCGTTGCCGGAATTGGCCGAGCCGGATATCGTGCGGCATTTTGCCAATCTTTCGACGCAGAACATGTCGGTCGATACGCATTTCTATCCGCTTGGCTCTTGTACGATGAAGTACAACCCCAAGCGGAACGAGCGGGCCGCCAATATGCCCGGCATGGCCGATCTGCATCCCTATCAGCCCGAGGAAACGCTCCAGGGCATGTTGCAATTGCTCTACGAGATGCAGCAGATTCTCGGCGAGATCGCGGGGCTCGACGCGGTTTCGCTGCAGCCGGCGGCCGGAGCGCACGGCGAATTCACGGCCCTGATGGTCGCTGCCGCGTATTTTCGCGATCGCGGCGAGCATCGCACCAAGGTGCTCACGCCCGACAGCAGCCACGGCACCAATCCGGCCAGCGCTGCGATGGCGGGATTCGACACCGTGACCGTGAAGAGCGACTCGAGCGGCTGCGTCGATCTGGCCGATCTACGCTCGAAGCTCGACGGGCAGACGGCAGTGTTCATGATCACCAATCCCAACACGCTGGGACTGTTCGACCGACAGGTGCGAACCATCGCCGACGAGGTTCACGCCCACGGCGGGCTGATCTACTTGGACGGCGCGAATATGAACGCCATCCTCGGCATCACGCGGCCGGGCGATTTCGGCGCCGACCTGATGCATTTCAACCCGCACAAAACATTCAGCGGCCCGCACGGCGGCGGCGGCCCCGGAGCCGGCCCGATTGCCGTTCGCGCGATGCTCGAGCCGTATCTCCCGTCACCAGTCGTTGAGAGAATCAGCGAGCCGGAGGGCGAGCGCTACAAGCTGGTCTACGATCGCCCGAAGTCGATTGGCCGCGTGCGAGCTTTCATGGGAAATGTCGGCGTGCTCGTGCGAGCCTATTGCTACATTCGCACTTACGGTCCCGTTGGCTTGCGGGCGGTGTCGGAAAACGCGGTGCTCAGCGCGAATTATCTTCTCAGCCGTGTGAAGCATATCCTTCCCGTGCCGATGGGCGATCGCTGCCTGCACGAATTCGTCGCCACCGCGGCAAAGCTAAAGGCGGATCGCGGCGTATCGGCGATGGATCTCGCCAAGCGGCTATTGGACTACGGCTATCACGCCCCGACGGTCTATTTCCCGCTCACGGTGCGCGAGTCGATGATGATCGAGCCGACCGAAACCGAGAGCAAAGAAACGCTCGACGCCTTCGCCGAAACACTCTTCCGCATCGTGGAAGAATCGCCCGAACTGCTGCACGACGCGCCGCACAGCACCGCGATCAGTCGGCCTGATGAAGTCGCGGCGGCGCGTCATCCGGTCCTGCACTGGTCGCCGGCGAAGTAGCGAATGGCTCGCACACTTCGTAGCTGAGTTCGCCAGAACTCAGACGCCGCGCGTCGAGGGCTCGGAATTTTCACAAATTCCGCTACGAGATGATGTATCGCGCCACGACGCCGCATGGCAATCTCCGGCCAGACGTTGCTTGAAGCGATAGTTCGCACGTCGCAATCTGGCCGCTCCGTCCCACGGATTTTGCCGCGTCCTCAAGCATTTGTCCGGCAATCGAGTGGGTGATTCCGGGCGTGTGACAACTTAGCAGCACAAACATCGGCCGATCGCCGAGAAGCGAAATCGATTCGCTCAGCAAGCCCGGCAGATCGCGTTCGAGCTTCCAGTTCTGCCCTTTCGGACCGTGGCCATAGCTGGGCGGGTCGAGAACGACGGCGTCGTAGCAATTCCCGCGCGCCAATTCGCGGCCGACGAATCGTCGCGCATCTTCGACGATCCAGCGGATCGGAGCGTCGGCCAGCCCAGAGAGTTCCGCATTTCGCCGCGCCCAAGCGACGGTTCCGCGCGCGCTATCGACGTGAACCGCCTCCGCTCCGGCTAAAGCCGCCGCCATCGTGCTGCCGCCCGTATAAGCGAACAGATTCAAAATCTTCGGCCGACGCGTCGAATCAGCGTTTTCGCTCCGAGAATGTCGAATCTGCTCATCAATCCACTGCCAATTCTCCGCCTGCTCGGGAAACACGCCGAGATGTCCGAATTCCGTCGGCTTAAGTTCAAACCGAATCGGCCCGAATTCCACGATCCACCTTTCAGGTAGCGCGCCCTCGGGAATCCATCGTCCGCGCTGCGGAAACGACGACCCGCTGATTTGCTCGAACCGCGCAGCAGCTTGCGACCAGAGAGTCAGCGACCCAGAATCACGCGCAATGCCTTCGGTCCCCGCCGCCGGCCGATCGAGCAAGTACGCCCCAAACCGCTCCAGCCGCCGCCCCTCGCCGAAATCGATCAGCTCGTACATGAGAACTCGAGCGAGAGCCGCCCCGCGAATTTCTACGCCAGCATTTCGACCGCAAGATCATGGAATCCCGCCAAGCGAGAATCGTTGGTCAAGAACGCTCCGCAACCACCAGCCAACGCCGCGGCCAAGTGAAGTGAATCCAACGTCGAGTAGTTGTGGATGGCGCGAATTTCCGTCGCATTGTCAGATACGGTTCCGGGGAGCGGCAGCAGTTTGGTTCGGCCAAGAAACCGTAGAAACACGGCCATCAATGCTACATCCTTTTTCCGGAGCGGCTGGATAAGGCATTCCAATCGGCTTAGATCGGAAGTCGCAAGTTCGTCGCCGGCGGAGTGCAATGCCGAAAGGCGTGCCTTTGCCCGAGCTTGTAGCGCGGGAGCACCTTCGACCGCATAGATCACGACGACTGAATCAAGGTAAATCAGCATCACCCTTCTGCCCATGCACAGTATTGCTCCAGATCTCACGCATCCGTTTTTCGTACGCTTCGTCGCCACGGTCGAATTCGGTTACCGTGCCCACATAGCCGCGCCTCTCTTGGTCGGCCCATATTTCCTGCAAAACCTTCCACCAATCTTTGTCCGTGCTGAGTTGCGCGTTGGCACCCTCGTCAACCACAACCTTGACTCGCTGGTGCTCCACCAACGGCAATGGTCGGTCGAGTTTGAGCATGCCATTTTCGTAAACCGCTTCGAGTTCGAATGACATCGCTTTGCTCCGAGACGTGTCCGCTTCCACCACTTCGATTATATCCACAAATGCAACGCGGACGCAGCCGAACGCGCGGGCCAAGCCATTTATCGCGGCAAACGATCGCTCGCGCATCCCCTTGCCCCTCGCCTCTACTCGCTCAGCGTCCCCTTCGTGCTCGGAACGCCTGGCATTCGTGGATCCGGTTCGACGGCCATCCGTAGCGCTCTCGCGGTCGCCTTGAACACCGCTTCGCTGACGTGATGACTATTTCGGCCGTGGTGCAGAATGACGTGCAGATTCATCAAAGCGTTCGCCGCGAGGGCTTGCCAAAAGTCTTCGACCAGTTCGCTATCGAAGTCGCCGATTTTGGGTGAACCGAACACGACTTGAAACACCATTGCATAGCGACCGCTCAAATCGATTGCCGAGGTGACGAGCGTCTCTTCCATCGGGAGCGTGAAATGGCCGTACCGGCGGATGCCGGTTTTATCGCCGAGAGCTTGCTTTAGCGCCTGGCCGAGCGCGATGCCGGTGTCTTCGACCGTGTGATGTTGATCGACGTGCAAATCCCCTTGGGCTTCGATCACGAGATCGAAGACCGCGTGCTTGGCCAACAGCGTCAGCATGTGGTCGAAGAAGCCGACGCCGGTCGAGATCTTGCTCGTGCCGCTGCCGTCGAGCGAAAGCTCGACGCGGATTTTGGTTTCGGCGGTCTGGCGGTTGATTTGTGCGGTGCGTGCCATTGTCGTTTATTGTAGTGTCAAACCATCCGCCGAAGCGCCGCCAAACAAGCTTCGACCTGCTCGGGCGTGCCGACCGATATCCGCAAGCCGTCGCCCCAACCCGCATAATCCATATAACGCACCAATATCTGCTCCGCTTTGAGCCGCTCATAAAGCGGGCGGACCGGCAGCGTCGGATGCGGGCACCAGACAAAGTTAGCGTGCGATTCGACCGCCGCGAAGCCCAAGCCACGCATTCCGTCGGTCAATTTCGCGCGCGCCGCCAGAATTTTCAGGCGATTGTCGGCCAGCCAGACCTGATCGTCGATCGCGGCGGTCGCGCCGGCGATCGAAAGCGAATCGCAATTGTACGAATCCTTCACCTTGACGATCTGCTCGATCACCTGCGGCTGAGCGACCAAGAAGCCGAATCGCAGCCCGGCGAGCGCGTACGACTTGCTGAGCGTGCGCGAGATCATGATCTTCTCGCTCTGCGCAACCAATTGCACGCAATTCGTCTCCGCGAAATCGACATACGCCTCATCGACCAACAGTGGGCATGGCAATCGCTCGGCAAGTTCCAAAATGCGCGCCGGCGGCAGCACCGTGCCTGAGGGACTGTTTGGATTCGGCAAAAAAGCTAATTTCAATCGCGGCCGCGCCACGGAAAAATCGTCGCCGAGCGACCAGTCGGCATGGAACCGAACTTCATCGGCCTCGGCGCCTTGCAGTTGAGCCAGCGTCTTGTAAAGGATATAGCTGGGGTACGGAAGACGAAGGCAATCGCCTTGGCCGACGAAAGCCCTCGTTGTGATCGTGAGAATATCGTCGCTGCCGTTGCCGCAGAGGATCCAATTCGGCTCGACGCCCAGCACCGCGGCAGCCCGAACGCGAAACGCTTCGCCGAGCGGATCGGGATACCGCTGCAAGCCGCGCTCGAGCACGGCGGAAATCGCCCGGCCAACCGCCGGCGAGCAGGGATAAGGATTTTCGTTGGTATTGAGCTTGATGAACTTTTCACGCCCGCGCGGCTGCTCGCCGGGCACGTAGCCTTTCATGCTCGCGATGTCGGGGCGGACGTAGGTCATGCGATTTTGAGTTTCATTGCCAATTGAAAATAAGCGCCGTAAGCCCAGGGAAGGCCATCAACACGTTTGCTATTCGTGAACGCTTTGCTGGCCTTCCCTGGGCTTGTGCGAAAATCCACCTTCATGTTTTGAGCCGCAGACGCACGCTCGCCCAATGGGCCGACAATCCTTCTTTCTCGGCCAGCACGCGAATATCGTCGGCGACCGATTCTAGCCCGGCTTCGGTAAACGCGATCACGCTCCCGCTGCGCAAAAAATCATTGGCCGACAGTCCGCTGGCGAATCGGGCCGTGCCGCCGGTCGGCAACACATGCGACGGACCGGCCGCATAATCGCCCAAAGCGACCGGGCTGAAATGCCCCAAAAACGCTGCTCCCGCGTTGGGAATTTTTTCCAGCAACCGCTCGGGATCGGCCGTCGCAATGTGCAGATGCTCCGCGGCGATCTGGTTGGCCAGATCGGCCGCTTCGTCCGCCGATCGAACCAGCACCAGCGCGCCGAATTGCTCCAAACTCTGCCGGGCCAACTCGCCACGCTCCAAATGAGCCAACTGCCGATCGAGTTCCACCGCCACGTCGTCCAACAGTCGTGCGCTCCAACTAATCAAGACACTCGCGCCGGGCGCATGTTCGGCCTGGGCGATCAAGTCGGCGGCCGTCTGGTCGGCCTTGGCCGTTTCGTCGGCAATCACGACCACTTCGCTCGGTCCGGCGATCGAATCGATATCGACCTCGCCAAACACGAACCGCTTGGCCAACGCGACAAACAGATTGCCCGGGCCGACGATCTTATCGACGCGCGGAATCCCCTCGACGCCATAAGCCAGCGCCGCGACGGCCTGCGCGCCCCCCATCCGATAAACTTCCTCGACGCCAAGCTCGTGACAAGTGGCCAGCAGATCGGTGTTGTAAGCCCCGAGCGCCGTCGGCGGAGCGACGACCGCCAATTGTTCGACGCCCGCCGCTTGAGCCGGCACGACGGTCATCAACACGGTCGAAGGATACGCCGCCGCCCCGCCCGGCACGCAAATGCCGACTCGCCGCAAAGGCACGTATCGCTGCCGCAGATACCCGCCACCGGGCGCCTCGACACGAACATCTTGCGGCAGAATCGCCGTTTGAAACCGCCGGATACTGTCGCAAATCCGCCGCACGGCGGCCAAAAACTCCGGTGCCGCCGCCGCATGCGCCGCGGCCAATTCTTGCGCCGGCACGCGGATCGTCTGCGGAGTAAGCTGGGCGCGATCGATTCGTAGCGAATAATCCAAGACGGCCGCAATTCCCTTGCCGCGAACGTCGTTGCAAATCCGTTCGACGACCTGAGTCGGCGTCAGCGGCTCGCCGAACACTTCGATCGTCCGCCGCCGCCCGGCTTCGCTCACCACGCCCTCGCGCGGACTGAGCCGCTCGCGCAAATCGGCAAGCGCGCGGGCGACGTCGTATTCGCGAGTGTCAAATCGCGGGATTTTCAATGGGGTTGCCGACATTACGGTTCGAAAATGTTTGAAAACTGGGTGCCATGCCCACGGCTCGGCGTGGGCATGACGCTGTCGTAGCCCGCGACTCCGTCGCGGCCGGCTTCGCCACGGAGTGGCGAGCTACGAAGGCTCTTTTAATGCGTTTCACGATGCGCCATAATCGATTGTCTTACCATTGAACCGTGAGCCGTGCCGAATGTCTACGGCCCCAATCCATTCTCCCCGACACAGCCTCGCTACGACGGCAACTCCATGACAACCTCCGCCCGCCTCCTGGACTTCCGCAGCGACACGGTCACCAAGCCGACGGCCGGGATGCGGGCCGCGATGGCTGCTGCCGAAGTCGGTGACGACGTGTTTCACGAAGACCCCACGGTCGCAATGCTCGAAGATCGAATCGCCGGTCTGTTGGGCAAGGAGATGGCCCTGTTTGTTCCCTCCGGCACGATGTCCAACCAAATCGGCCTGCGGCTCCATTGCGGTCCCGGCGATGAGTTTCTCTGCGAGGCGGGCTGCCATATCTACAATTTCGAGCAGGCGGCATACGCCCAACTCAGCGGCATCGCCGCTCATCCGATCGAAGGGCGGTTCGGCATTTTGCGATTGGAGCAACTGACCGGCCGCATTCGCGCCGACAACGACCACGCCCCCATTACCCGGCTGCTCTGTCTGGAAATCACGCACAATCGTGGCGCCGGCCGGATTCAGCCGCTCGATTCTGTGGCCGCGCTTTGCGGTTGGGCGCACGATCACGGCCTGACGACGCATCTTGACGGAGCGCGGCTATTCAACGCCGTCGTGGCGACCGGCACGTCGGCCGCCGATTGGGCGAAGCACTTCGACACGGTCAGCGTCTGCTTCAGCAAGGGCTTGGGAGCGCCGATCGGCTCGGCAATCGTCGGCCCGCGCGATTTGATGAAGCAGGCCCGCCGGCATCGGAAGGTGTTCGGCGGCGGCATGCGTCAAGCCGGCATCATCGCCGCCGCGGCGCTTTATGCGCTGGACAACCACATCGACCGCCTGGCGGAAGACCACGCCAACGCCCGCCGCTTCGCCGAATTCGTCCGCGAAATCGACGGCCTGTCCCTAACCCCCGCCGAGATCGATTCGAACATCGTGATTTTCCACGTCGAACCTGAACTAGGAACCGCCGATGAATTCGCGGCCCGACTGAAAGAGCACGGCCTGCTAACGCTCGCGATCGGCCATCAATCGATCCGCGTGGTCACGCATTTGGATGTCGGTCGAGAGGATGTCGAAGCGGCCGGCGAGATTCTACGGGCAGTAACGAACCGGGCGCTTGGGTTCGCCAAATGATTTGCGAGATCAGCCTTCGCCTGGGCGGAGAGTCGAACTTTCATCAGGCGGAAGACTCGCTTGTGCCGGGCAAGCCATCCAATAGGTCGTCAAACACCTCCTTGGCATCGTGCAACTCGCCGCGGCGGATCTGATCGATGCCGATTTGCACCTCGCGGCGCAACCGTGTCAAGCTTTCCTGCCGGCCGGCTTCGTGCGATTTCAACAGATCGAGCGCTTCGCGGACGACTTCGTGCGGCGAGTGATAGCCACCGCCTCGAATTAGTTCGTCGATCGTCTTGTCGAGTTCGGGATCGAGTTCGAGCTTCATACCCTTTGCACCTTTCTCCTGCTAGTGTATCGCGGCTGAATTGACGCAGGCAACTCCGTTTGCCGCGTTGGTCGGATTCACCGGTTTCACACGACGCGATTTGGCACAATCGCGATTCCGGCCATGCCCATGCGGAGCGCGCCAATGTACCTGGCGAGATTGTGGAAGGCGGCCGGATTCTTTTCCGGCGAATTGCACTTCGAACTGACGCCGACCAAGATCGATGAATTTCTTCCCTGTTCGCCGTTTCCAATATCGATTTCGCCGACGTGTGCGGGCAGGAAATGGCAAAGCGGGCGATCACGATCGCAGCGGCCGGAGGGCATAATCTGCTGATGTTAAACCGTCTTACGCGTCCTCGGTCTTCCCGTACTCCTTTGCGATTTCTTCCGGCGACAGAGCCAACCATCGCTGCTCCTCTTCGAGAAGGTTGTGCTCGTGTCGCTTGTCAGGGTCTCGCTCGGGATACTCCTCGATTAAGGAACGCTTCGCTTTGATTAGAGCCAACGCCGCTTGCCGAACCTTCTCGGCAGACTTGAAGACGTGTGAAGAAGTTTCGCCTGATTTGACGGTGCCTTGGAGCCGTCGCAGGCTTTTCTTATAGGAATACAGCTTTCGGGCCGGGTCGGAGTGCCGTGAAACTGAATAGCCCATTTTGAAACGATCCGCATCTAGAGGAGTGGCTATTCGGTCACAATAACTCCCGGACGAACGTTTGCCAAGCATTGAAACTCAAGGAAACATTGCACGCATTAGAACGTGGTGAATTCAATTTGCTGGGGTGATTCAAAGGGGTCGGGGTGCGCCGGCATAAGCCGGAGGAGAGTCGCGGATGAAAGAGCCGCACGAGGTAAGACCTAGCCAGTCGCTTCGGCCTCGAGTGATGCGTGTCGGCGGGCAACCGCCGGGGCGAAGCGTTCACAGAGGTACAACCGGGCCGTGTATTGAGCTCCGAAAACATCCTTTTGTGGTGGCCGACCTTGTCCCGACACGGGGAAGGCAACAGCGATGTCGAACGATCATGGCGAGTTCGGTGTCGCCCCCACGGAGTCTGAGACCACGCGCACGGTTGGAAACTTTCTTCGCGGAAGCCGGGAGACCCCGGAAACGTCCGTTTCGCGTGAAGCGGATCGGTCGGAGAAGGCAATCGCCGCAAGTCCGACGTGTACGTTTCCGGGGAGTCAGACAGTTCCATAGTACCAAAGAAGCCGACGAACAACGATGGCCCGACGGCATCCACGGAGCCGGTGGAGGGAAGGGGACTGGCCAAGGAGAACGCCGAGCCGTTGCTACTGGGCCGGACACAGCGCCGGATACCCAGGTCGCGCGGACGGTTGGGCGTGCGAGTGGCTGCACAACGCGATGGCGTGCCGTTCATTCGTTATCATCCAAGGCAAGAGCCGTATGCGGTAGTTCCGCACGTACGGATCTGCGCGAGGGGCGGCCCGCAAGGGCCGGCCCTATCGCGATAGTCGCGAATCAGTCCGGCCGTCAACGACCCGCGACGTGTTTGATTTCCCGTCCTAAAGATTCCAATTATTGCAAAGCTTCTCCCGAAACGCGCTCCATTCGCGTGTGTGCTCCGCATTGCTCGGCTGGTGGGCAAGCAGTTCGGCGATCCAATCGTCCATGCGGCGCAGCCGTTGGGCGAGGCTTTCGACGACGTTGTGCGAGAGCTTGTAGGCGGCGGTGACACCTTCGTCGAGTAGGTCTTTGTAGTCGGGGTAGGAAATCCGCAGCAGTTGGACGGCCGTTTGGGCTCGGATGTCGGCCGAGTGGGGAGCGGGGTAGAAGAACGACATTTCGCCGAATTGATCGTAGGGCCCAAGCACCGCCAGCACGAACGAGTCGTGGTTCAATTTGCCGTCGGCGGCGGTTTCCGTGACCTGCTTGACCACTTCGCACTTTCCCTCGATGACGACCGACAAGCAGCGGCTTTGCTCGCCTTGACGAACGATCGTCGCGCCGGCGGCCCACGGTTCGAGCTTCGTGATCTCGGCCAACTGCCGCCGCTCGGTCGGATTCAAGTTGCGGAACAGAGGAATCTGGGCCAGCAGTTTGTCGAGAACGATGTCGGTTGTCATGATGTGCCTTTCGCGAACAAATGACGCATGTCCAATGACGAATGTCTAATGACGAATGACTAAAGAATGACGAAGCACGAATGACGAAAGGGAGGGTTCCACCGTCTCTTAGTCATTCGTCATTAGACATTCGTCATTCCCATTCTAGGTTATCCCGCCGAGAACGGTCGCCCGGCCGACGCGGCCGATGCCGAGCATGAAGGCGGCGGTTCGCAAGGATACCTTGCGTTCGACCGACAATTCCCACACTTTTTGAAAGCCTTCCGACAAGACGTGGTCCAATTCCTGCCGCACCCGGTTCAAGCCCCATTGATAATGCTGCCGATTCTGAGCCCATTCGAAATAGCTGGCCGTCACGCCGCCGGCATTGGCCAAAATGTCGGGCAGGATGATCGTGCCACGTTTGGCGAGAATCTCGTCGGCATCGGGCTCGGTCGGAGCGTTGGCCCCTTCGACGATGATCGGTGCCTTGATCCGCGCCGCATTTTCCGCGGTGATCACGCCGCCGAGCGCCGCGGGAATCAATAGCTCGACATCCAACTCGAGCAATGCCGCGTTGCTGATTCGTTCCGCTTCGGTGTAGCCTTCCAACGTGCCGCGATGCTCGCGCGTGTAGCGGAACATGCCGGGCAGATCGAGCCCCTCGGGCCGGAAATAACCGCCGCTGACATCGCTGATCGCCACGATGCGGCAAGTTGCTTCCGACAGATATTTGGCCGTGTGCGAACCGACGTTGCCGAAGCCTTGAATCGCCACGCGAGTGAAATCCGGTTTGCGGCCAAGCCGACCCAAGAGCTTGAGAACCAAAATGCCGACGCCGCGGCCCGTCGCTTCCTCGCGCCCCGGCAGGCCGAACATCTCGACCGGCTTGCCCGTCACGCAGGCCGGGCTGAAGCCGTGGTATTTGGCATATTGGTTCATGATCCAGGCCATCACCTCGGCGCCGGTGCCCATGTCGGGAGCAGGGATGTCGCTGTCGGGCCCGATGATGTCGTGGATTTCGTCGATGAATTTGCGCGTGATCCGCTCGACTTCGCGCAAGCTGAGCCGGCTTGGATCGATGGCGATGCCGCCTTTGGCGCCGCCGTAGGGGATATTGACGACGGCCGTTTTCCAGGTCATCAAGGCCGCCAAGGCACGAACTTCGTCGAGATCGACTTGCGGATGATAGCGCAGGCCCCCTTTCATCGGCCCGCGCGAGTTGTTGTGCTGCACGCGGTAGCCGATGAACGTGGCCAACTCGCCGTCGTCCATTTCGACGGCGATTTGGACCTGCACTTCCCGTTTCGGGATGACGAGCAACCGCCGCATATTCTCGGTCAGATCCATCTGATCCGCCGCGCGATTGAAATAGAGTTGCAGCGCGTCGAATGCTCGCATGGGCGTAGGCTTGAGGCTTGAGGCTTGAGGCTTGAGGCTTGAGGCTTGAGGCTTGAGGCTTGAGGCTTGAGGCTTGAGGCTTGAGGCTTGAGGCTTGAGGCTTGAGGCTTGAGGCTTGAGGCTT
>Ga0182024_10013238_pt1 | contig 16154 bp, 10 predicted proteins | sample P32metaG_FD_120480 | JGI IMG/M metagenome (GOLD analysis project Ga0182024, IMG submission 120480) | Permafrost microbial communities from Stordalen Mire, Sweden - P3-2 metaG (Illumina Assembly) | ecosystem: Environmental > Terrestrial > Soil > Wetlands > Permafrost | place: Sweden: Stordalen... | reverse complement strand
GCGCCGCCCCCTCGTCTCATGAAGGCGAACTGGAAGACGAATTGCCGCACATCGATTCCGCGGCGTTCGCTAAATCCGTTCAACTGGTCCGGCCCGATGGAACCGTGGCCGACGGCGCGCGGGCCGTGTTCGAATCGCTGGGGATGCTCGCGACCTACGAATCGTCGCGTGTGTTCGCGTGGATCGCGGAGGGGACCTACCGCTTCATTGCGCGGCGCCGCGAACTGTTCTATCAGGTAACGCGCTTTTCTTTCGGAACCCGCATCGAACCCGCGCGATTCCGGGCAACCCAATGGATCTTTCTGCGCGCGCTCGCGGTGATCTATGCGGTCGCGTTCGGATCGCTCGCGGTGCAGGTCAGCGGGCTCATCGGCACGCGTGGGATTCTGCCGCTTAGCCCTTACATGGACGCGGTGACCCGGGCGGTCGGCATGGAACGATGGCGCATGTTTCCGATGGTTTTCTGGCTCGGCGATTGGTCTTCCGAGAATGACCGCATGCTGATCGGGTTTTGCTGGCTGGGCGTGTTCTTCGCGTTCCTGCTGCTGTTCGGGCGAATGGAAAAAATGTTGCTGGCCGTGCTGTTCGTTATGTATTTGTCGTTGAGTTCGGCGGGGCAGGATTTCCTGTCCTTCCAGTGGGACGCGTTGCTGCTCGAAGCCGGATTTCTCGCCATCTTTCTGGGGCGCGCGCGCATTGTCTCCTGGTTGTTCCGTTGGCTGGTGTTCCGGCTCTTTTTTCTATCAGGCGCGGTAAAGCTGCTGAGCGGCGACCCAACCTGGAGGAATCTGACGGCTCTCGATTTTCACTATCACACGCAGCCGCTGCCCACCATCTTCGCCTGGTACATGGACAAGCTGCCGGCTTCGATGGAACACGCATCGACATTTATCGTCTTGGCGATTGAGCTGGGGATGCCATTCCTGATTTTCATGCCTCGCAAGATCCGGCATTTTGGCGCATGGATGATGATCGGATTGCAGGTGTTGATCCTGCTCACGGGCAATTACACGTTCTTCAATATCCTGTCGATCGCGCTGTGCTTGTTCTTGTTCGACGATCAGGCGCTGGCGCGGTTCGTTCCGGAAAGACTTGTTTCCAGCCGGTTTTTTTCGAAAAAATATGGCCCAGGAAGGTTGACCTCCGGATGGCGCGCCGAGCCCGCCTCACTCTCCAGAATCGAGCGCGGGTTTGCTGCGGCCTTGGCGGCCGTCATCCTGTTGCTTGGCGTCGGGCGGATGATCGAGACCTTCGCCGGCGATGCGCCGGAGCCGCTGAAGACCCTGGTGCGAGTCGCCTCACCCTTCCAGATTGTCAATACTTACGGATTGTTCGCGGTGATGACCACCACTCGCCCCGAAATTATCGTTGAGGGATCCGATGATGGCGAATCCTGGTCCACCTACCAGTTTCGCTACAAGCCCGGCGATCTGAATCGCGCGCCGCGGTGGATCGCGCCGTTTCAGCCTCGTCTGGATTGGCAGATGTGGTTCGCGGCGCTGGGGAACTTCCGCCAACCGCAGAATCGCTGGTTCCTCAATTTCATTTCGAAATTGCTGGACGGATCGCCGGAAGTGACGGGGTTGCTGGAGCGGAATCCGTTTCCGGATCATCCACCGCGCTATGTGCGGGCGATGGTCTACGAGTATTCTTTTTCGACCGCGTCAAAACACCGGCAAAGCGGTGCATGGTGGGATCGGCAGCCGCTGGGTACCTATTTGCCGCCGGTGGGTTACAAGCCCCGCCCGTAAGGGCGGGGATAGGTCCCGCGCCCCCGCCCGTAGGGGCGGGGATAGATCCCGCGCCCCCGCCCGTAAGGGCGAGATGGATCCCGCGACGGGTGGGGACAAATCCCGCGCCGGATTGGGCATCACCGGCATCCCCACCCTGACGGGTGGGGCTTGAAGCGCCCGTTACGGCGTCGCGCCCGCGCACTTGCCGGTGCACACCGTTTCCGAAATCTTCGTCGACGGTCCCAGACGCCCCGGATCTGAAACAGTGGGGCGGCGCGCCGTCACGATTTCCGTCACGCTGCCGCCGGGCCCCGCAATGCGTTCCACCGTCTGCTGCTCTTTTAGATGCAGACCGCTTTGATTGTCGTGCGCGCGTCCATCTTCCGCATTCGCTCCGTAGAGGCTGACTTCGGAGACCGACCCTCCGGTAGGCTGCTTCACGGTAGTGCTCACGGTCTGTCCCGTGAGTTGAAGCTGCTGGTTATCGCGCTGCTCATAGTGCGCGCTCTTCTCCACCACCTGCGATCCGTTCTTGGTCGTGTCGCTTACGTCGCGCACGGCGGGATACAAGGTGCCGTTTTCCGATCGCCGGTACACGGTTTCGTCGGTGTGGGTTGCGTTCCCTGCCGTCTCGGCGGTCGATAGTCGCTTCTCGGCGGTCTGGAACGATCCGCTGAGATCCGGCCGCGCGATTTCGGTTTGCGTGTTCATCGTCGAACCCTGCGTGTGCACCTCTACCGTCCGGCGCTCAGCCTCATGCATCTGGCCGTTCACGTCGCCGCGATAAGTGGTCGAACGCGTAACGGATCCGGCCGGGAGCTTTTGTTCCTCGGTGACCGTCCGATCCGTGGACGCGAGCGTGCCGTTCTGGTCGAAACGCTTCGTGATCTTTTCGACCACACGCCCCGTGGGCCCTTCGCTGATGACGCGCTCCGTGGTTTGTTCGGCCGGGACCTGGCGGCCGTTGATGGATCGCGTGATCTGGGTATGCTGGCCGTCGGTCGAAACAATCGAGGAGCCGGCCACGCGGTTGCCGTTTACATCGGTCGAATAGGTGGTGACCACCGATTGTCCAAACGCGAGCGTACCCGCCAGAAATAGAAAGTACTTCACACTCTGAGGCTAAGACGAATGGCCCACTGAATCAATCGGGGAAACACCTGAGACGGCGAAAGAAATCCGCGCTCAGTCAGCTACCATGGTTGTATGCGAGACGAGCGTGACATCCTGCTGCAAGCGGCGCGCCGGGAAGCCGAAATTGCCCTGCTCGACCGGCACTATTTCGAGCTCTCCGCTGATGCATTTGAGCGCTTCAGCGCCATGCTCGACAAACCGCCTGAGGACAATCCAAAACTTCGGCGACTGTTTGAGGTCAAGGCACCGTGGGATTGAGCGGAGCCACTTAAATGCGGCCGATGACCACAGAGCCGATCGAATGAGTTTGTCCTATCCGCGTTCATCGGCGTTTGACCTCGCTCATCCGCGGCCAAAGTTCTCCTCCCCGCCCACGATACAATGAAGCCAGGTGAAGACCTTCTACATCGAGACCTTCGGGTGCCAGATGAACGCCCACGACTCCGAAAAGGTCGTCGGGACGCTGATCGGGCAAGGCTACGCGCAGGTCGCGACGCCTGACGAAGCCGAACTGCTCCTCTACAACACCTGTAGCATTCGCGATAAAGCCGAGCAGAAGGTTTTTCATCGTCTCGACCAGTTCAAGCGCGGCAGCAAAGGCAAGACCATCGCCGTGCTGGGATGCGTCGCGCAGCAGGAAGGCGAGAAGATTTTCGATAAAGCCCCGCACGTCAGCTTGGTCTGCGGATCGGCCAGCTACAACAAGCTGGGCGACATGCTGGTGCAACTCGAGGCAGGGAATCGGCGAGTCACCGGATTGAGTCTCTCGACCGACGAAACTTTCGACACGCCGCTCACGCGCCGCGACAATCCGTACCGCGCCTACATCACCATCATCGAGGGTTGCGATAAATCCTGCGCCTATTGCGTGGTGCCGTTCACGCGCGGGCCGGAGCGCAGCCGAACCAGCGCCTCCGTGATTCGCGAGGCGGGGGAGATCGCCGCGGCGGGATTCACCGAGATCCAGTTGCTCGGCCAGAACGTGAACAGTTATCGCGATCCGTCTCCGGCCGGCTGGGATTTCGCCACGCTGCTCGATCAGGTGGGTCGGGTGCCGGGCATCCGGCGCGTCCGGTTCACCACCTCGCATCCCAGAGATTTCGTCAAACCGATCGTCGACGCCATCGACAACAATGAAGCGCTGTGCAACCATGTGCATCTGCCGGTGCAATCCGGATCGTCGCGAGTCCTCGACGCCATGCAGCGCCTCTACACGCGCGACGAATACATGCGCCGCATCGATTGGATGAAGAGCGCGCGCCGGCCCATCGCCATCAGCACCGACATCATCGTCGGATTCCCGGGCGAAACCTGGGAGGATTTCGAAGCCACGCTCGACCTGCTGGAGCAGGTCGAGTACGATTCGGTGTTCAGCTTCAAGTATTCGCGCCGGCCCAACACGGCGGCGCTGGCGCTGGACGACCAAATCGCGGAAGAGGAGAAAACCCGCCGGCTGGCCATCGTGCAGGAGCGCCAGCGCGCCATACAGGTGAGGCGGAATGCCGCATACTTGGGATCGGTGGAGGAATGCCTGGTGGAAGGTTTCAACAAGGCGACCGGCCAATGGATCGGGCGTACTTCGCAGCACAAAACGCTGAATTTCCTGAAGCCGGAGGCTCCCCGTCGGGAAGCGATGAATCCGGAAACACTGGATCAGGAGACGCCCAATTGCGGAACGAACCCAACGGAACATAACCTGCTGGGACGCTATGTTGACGTGCGAGTAACGCGTGCGGGTCCAAACTCGCTCGCGGGTGAGTATGCCGGTGAGGCGCGATCGTGAGGGAGCGCGTTGTGTTCTTGAGGCGCGCCCGTCAGGGCGCGCGCGGTTTTATCGCGCGATAGGATGGAGCTTTCTTTAGCCCAGGGATGAAAAGAGGACACCATGGAAGTTGAGATGAAAATCCGCGGATTGCTGATGGATCCGGTTTCGAACCATCCCATCGTGGTGCTGAAGGACGTCAACGGCAGCGCCATTTTGCCCATCTGGGTGGGACCCTACGAAGCCCACGCGATCGCTCTCGAGATCGAGAAAGTGGCGACCCCGCGCCCCATGACTCACGACCTGATTCGCAATCTTCTCCTGGGCCTCGAAGCCGGAGTGAAGAAAGTGGTGGTGAGCGACCTGAGAGAAGACACCTTCTATGCGGTGATCTGGCTGGAACGCAACGGTGAATTGATTTCCGTCGATTCCCGGCCGAGCGATGCACTGGCGATCGCGCTGCGCCTGGACTGTCCCATCTTTGTCTCCGAGGCCGTGTTGAAGACTCAGAAAACCGCGCAAGCCGTGGCCGAAGTCGGCAGCACCGAAGAGCTGCGCCGCTGGCTCGAGAGCCTCAATGATGAGGATCTGGGCCGTTATAAAATGTAGTCCGCGACATCGTCATCCCGGGAACTTTCCGCCCTCAAAACGAGTAGTCTTAAGAGAGAGTCTTCTATGCATCCGTCTTTGTGGCCGAGCCGTGTATATATATCGAGGCGTGTATATATGTCGATCCGCGCGTATTTGAGGCATTCCCGTGTGTTGGCGTGCGCGGCCTTCGCTCTCGCGGCAGTTTCCGTGGTGGGCCAAACTCCGGCGCCGGCCGGCACTTCCACGGCTTCGCTCACCTTCGAGGTCGCCACCGTTAAACTCGCCCGGCCGATTCAGGAACAGGTGCAATCCGGCAAGCCCCACATCGGCCTCACCGTGGATGGCGCGCGGGTGGACATCGGCGCGCTGTCGCTGATGGATTTGATCGGCATCGCCTACAAAGTCAAAACCCATCAGATCTCCGGCCCGGATTGGCTGCCGATCGACCGGTTCGATGTCATGGGCAAGATTCCCGACGGCGTCGATAAGGACAAGATGCCGGAAATGCTCCAGGCCCTGCTGGCCGACCGGTTCAAGCTGACGTTCCACCGCGAGAACCGGGATCACCAGATTTACGCCCTCGTGATTGGCAAAAATGGCCCGAAATTGAAAGAATCGCCGCCCGACCCCGAGCCTTCCAAGGAGGTCGACCTTCCTCCGAAAGAGGAAAAAGCCGAAAAGGGCACCACCGTCATCTCCAGCGGAGATAACAAGATCACCATGCGCCAACGTAGCGATGGCAACGGCAACGGCACCACCACCATGTCGGGGGGCGCGATCGGAAACATGAAGATGACCATGGAAGACGGGCACATGCACATGGAGTTGAGCAAGATGACGCTCATCGGTCTCGCGGAGGTCCTCAGCCGTTTCGTCGACAAGCCGGTGATGGACATGACCGATCTGAAGGGCAACTTCCAGATGGCCATCGACCTCAGCATGGAGGATCTTCAGAATGCCGCGCGCGCGCAAGGTATGCTGATGCCCGGAGCTTCGCCGGGATCTGCCTCCAGTTCGCGGCCCGCGGACGCGGCATCGGATCCGTCCGGCACCTCGATTTTTTCGACGGTGCAACAAATGGGACTCAAACTGGAAGCGCGCAAAGCGCCCATCGAGACCATCATCATCGATCACGTGGAAAAAGTCCCGACCGAGAACTAGCGGTTTCAACGTAGGGCAGGCAATCTTGCCTGCAGCCGCCTTTCAGGCGGCTTTGGAAGGGCGAACCGAGCGTCGGCTGAAAGCCGACGGCAGCCAGAATTGGCTGCCCCACATGACCGCCCGCGACACCGGTCCGGCAGGTGTCGTACCCTGGAACCTAAACCCCCATATGGCAGAATCTCCCATCACTTCACGCAGTCAGGATTTCGCCGCCTGGTACCAGGACGTCGTGCTCCAGGGCGACATGGCGGAGCCGGCCGAAATCGTCAAAGGCTGCATGGTGATCAAAGCCAACGGCTACGCCGTCTGGGAACTGCTCCAGCGCGAGTTGGACGATCGCTTCAAGGCTTGCGGCCATCAGAACGTCTATTTTCCGCTGCTGATCCCGCAGAGCTTTCTCGAAAAGGAAGCCGAGCACGTGGAAGGCTTCGCTCCCGAACTCGCCGTAGTCACCATTGCCGGCGGCAAGAAGCTGGAGGAGCCCTACGTCATCCGTCCGACGTCTGAGACCATCATCGGCCACTTCTTCGCGAAATGGATTCACAGCTATCGCGATTTGCCGATGCTGCTGAATCAGTGGGCCAACATCGTCCGCTGGGAGCTGCGCACGCGCATGTTCCTGCGCACTACCGAATTTCTGTGGCAGGAGGGCCACACCGCGCATTCCAATCACCAGGAAGCCATCGAAGAAGTGCTGCGCATCCTGGACGTGTACGCCGACGTCGCCGAAAACGTCATGGCGATGCCCGTGATCCAAGGCATGAAGACGAACGGCGAGAAATTCGCCGGGGCATTCAAAAGTTATTCGATCGAGGCAATGATGCAAAACGGCCTTGCGCTCCAGGCCGGCACCAGCCATGACTTAGGACAGAATTTCGGCAAAGCCTTCAACGTGCAGTTTCAGACCAGCGAAGGCAAGCTCGATTACGTGTGGCAGACCAGTTGGGGCGTTAGCACGCGGCTGATTGGCGGGCTCATCATGAGCCACAGCGACGATAAAGGCTTGATCCTGCCTCCCAAACTCGCGCCGGTGAAAGCCGTGCTGGTTCCCATCTATCGGAAGGATGAGGAACGGTCGAGCGTGCTCGAAGCCGCCGATCGTATCGCGAAAGAAATCGGCGCACAGACGATTGACGGCAAGCCGATCCCGGTCAAGGTCGACCGCCGCGACGGCCAATCCCCCGGCGCGAAGTTCTTCCATTGGGAACGCCGCGGCGTGCCCATCGTGCTGGAGCTGGGGCCGCGCGACCTGGCGTCGCACAACATTGTGATGAAGCGGCGCGATACCGGCGTGAAGGAAGTGGTCGCGCAAAGCGAAATCGCGGCGAAGTTGCCAACGGTGCTTGCTCAGATGCAGCGCGATCTCCACAACGCGGCGAAGCAACGTCTGCGGGACAATACGGTGCTTGCCAATTCGATCCAGGAAGTGGAGTCGATTTTGTCGGAGGTGACGGCGGAAAAAGGCGGTGGCAAGTTCGTCATGGCTCATCTGAAGGACGATCCCGCCTGCGACGCGCGCCTCAAGGAATTCAAGGCTACGGTGCGCAACATCCCGCTGGTGGACGAGTACGACGGTCCCGGCAAGTGCATCGTCACCGGCGAGACCGTGGATCGTCGTGTAGTGATCGCCAAATCGTACTAAACACAGCGTCATAAGTATTTGCGAATGGCCGCTTGCTGACGCGCGCGGTTCCGTAACAGAACCGCGACCATCAGGGAGCGGATGCGCAAATACTTCTGACGCTGTGTTTAACAGGCTCGCACCGGATCGCCTGTGTGCCGGTTCCCGGATGGATGGGGGTAGGCGGCCAGGCACACTTTGCGCAGGAGACCCCGGCGAACGGATCCGGGCGACGCACGACCCTTCTAGATAAGTCTATTTAAATTAATGAGTTTCAGGCGATACCTGGACCGGTGCGCGCAGGATGAGCCTCCTTCGTGGGGCCGCGGTCGTCCAGGATTGAGAGTATTTAAGATGAAAAGTATTCAAGAAAACCTTGAACGTTGACAGGTCGGTGTATAATCAACAGGGCTCAGGACCCGGTGGTTGGGCTTGACGGGATGGGTTTGACGAGTTTTTCCGCTGGCTTACGCTATCTATAGTGGAGCCGTTCTTCGGCATGAGTAAGCGGATGGCTCTGCGATGCCGGGTGCCGGCGTTGCCACCGTGATCCAAACCAAGGACCATGGGCGGCTCAGGATGGGAAGTATCGAGGTTCGAGCGGTAGGATGGGAAAAGGACCCAACAACACAATGGTATCGATATCTAAGAGCAAAAGTCTCCTCTATCAGGCCACGCGCCAGCTACTGGCGCTCACGCTTTCCGCGCTGCTGATTCCGTATGCAGCGCAATTGAATCTGTACGCGTACCAGCCTCCGCCGGGTACCTATATCCCTCTGAACGCGGAGCAACTGGATCAGCTGGTGGCGCCGATCGCCCTCGATCCGGACTCGCTGGTCGCCCAAATATTGACGGGCGCGACGTTCCCGGATCAGGTTGCCGCTGCGCAGACCTGGTCGGCCGCGAACATATCGCTGCCTATCGATCAGCGCGCCGGCGCCGTGAACAACATGGCTTGGGATCCGGCCGTCAAAGGCCTCTGCGAGTTTCCCTCGGTCCTCGAGAATCTGTCCAAGAACACCAGTTGGACGACGCAGCTTGGCAACGCCTATTACAACCAGCCTGAAGACGTCATGAATGCTATCCAGGCCCTGCGGTTCCAGGCGCAGTCGACGAAAGTCTTGGTGACGACGCCCCAACAGACCGTGGTGGTCGAGGAAGGTGCGATCCTGATTGCCCCGGTCAACCCGTTGGTGGTTGCCGTTCCGGTTTACAATCCCTGGGCCATTTGGGGTGGGATGTTCGTCCCCTACCCGGCGTTCGTGGTGGCGCCAGTTCCGGTCGGCGTCGTGGTGGGAGTCGGAATCGGCTTCGGCGTGGGAATCGCGCTGGGCGCCTTTGGGGGCTTCGGCTGGGGCTTCGGCGGGTGGGGAGCTGACTTTGTCGGCGGCGGCGTAGCCCTGGGCGGCGCCGATTACGTTTCGGGTAGCAGATCCGTGTCGGGTGCCGGCCATTTTGGCGGACACAACAGCGGCGCGTTCGGACATGGAGGTAAAGGCGTCCCAGGCGGCTTTCATGGATCCGCGCATGGTGGCGGCCATACGAGAGAGGGTCATGGCGCCGGTCCGGGCGCTCATGGCCATGATCGTGCAGGTGGCGCCCGTGGCGGCGCGCGTGGTGGCGAACGTGGCGGAGCCCGTGGCGGTGCGCGTGGCGGCGAACGCGGCGGCGCTCGTGGCGGAGCCTCTCGCGGCGGAGCCTCTCGTGGCGGAGCTTCCCGTGGCGGAGCTTCTCGCGGCGGAGCTTCTCGTGGCGGAGCCTCTCGTGGCGGAGCGGCCTCTAAAGGCGGAGCCTCTCGTGGCGGAGCGGCATCTAAAGGCGGAGCGGCATCTAAGGGCGGAGCTGGAGCCTCTAAAGGCGGAGCTGGAGCCTCTCGTGGCGGAGCCGGAGCCTCTAAGAGCGGAGCTGGAGCCTCTCGTGGGGGCGGAGCCGGAGCCTCAAAGGGCGGAGCCGGAGCCTCTCGTGGGGGCGGAGCCGGAGCCTCAAAGGGCGGAGCCGGAGCCTCTCGTGGGGGCGGAGCCGGAGCCTCTAAAGGCGGAGCCGGAGCCTCTCGTGGTGGCGGAGCCGGAGCCTCTCGTGGTGGCGGAGCCGGGGCCTCTCGTGGTGGCGGAGCTGGCGCCTCTCGTGGCGGCGGAGGCGGAGCCTCTCGCGGCGGTGGCGGCGGAGCCTCTCGCGGTGGTGGCGGCGGAGCCGCTCGTGGCGGTGGTGGTGGCGGCGCTCGCGGCGGCGGAGGGAAGCCGGCAGCCCCGGCCAAGAAGGGCCGCTAGTTTAAGGGCCGCTAGTTAGCAACAAGGGATCGCTTCGGGCGAGTGCAATTGCCCGGAGCGATCCCTTTTCGTTTTACGTCCGCAACGCTTCCTCTCGCGCCAGCCACGCGACCCGCTGCGTTCCCCGTGCATCGCTATCCCTGCCTGGATCGGATTACTCGGATGATCAGATTACGATTCGCATGATCAGATTACGATTCGGATGATCAGATTACGATTCGGATCACATCACGATAAGCCGGCAGCCACATAAACCGGCGGCTAGGTGAACTGGCCCCGAGACTGCGACCGTCAAACCGCTTCGGTGCGACTACTTCGTCGCCTTCACCACTACCTTAGCGACGGGTGGATTCGGCGCGGCTTTGTTCAACGCAGCCACGAAGGGACGGGCTCCCTTCGGAGGAGCCGTCTTCTTCACCAGGATTTCCTGATTGTCGATGTCCTTGCCGTAGAGTTTGCGATTCTCGCCTTTATCCGGCCGCAGCGAAGCGCCTTCGAGCGACATCCCCACAAACAAACCCTTGGCTCGCGACCAGGAGATCATCGGCGAGCGCATCAACACGTCCGAGTTCGCCGTCGCGTCGAAGCCCTTGCCCTCCACCACCGCGATGTCCGCTCCGAACGTGACCTTGTCGCGCAGCAAATGATCCATGCCGCTGCGATTCATCACCAGCACCACCAGGTCCACCGCCGTTCCGCCCAGTTGGCTGCCGAAGCTTCCGCCTTCGATGGTCATCGCGGCCGGTGCGCTCCACGTGCCGGGACGCCGGCAGGAGGCGAATCCTTTGCCGTACTTGCCGCCGAACAGGAATGCGCCCTTGATCAGTCCCGGGATGATGATCACGCACTGGGCTTTCTTGAACAGGGCCGGCGGGATCGGTTTCTCCGATGTTTGGATCGCTGCGATCGCCGTGGCGGCGTGCAACAAACGCTTGTCGGGGGCCTGCTCTTGCGGGAAAGCAGCGGTCGCCAGCACGGTCCCCAGGATCACGATCGTCGACGTTTTCATTGGGCCCATTCTCTCCATACATCATTCCGGCGGGCGGAGGCGATCGAGACTCTCCGGCGGAGGAAACATTCTACCATCAAGCCTCGGGCAATCGATAAGGAGAAGAAGCAGCGAGAAGAAGTAGCGAGAGAGGTTACGACGAGAAGTTACGGCTGCGGCACAAACCGGCGCTTAAAGCGAGCCCGTTATCGTTGGACTTGAATCTCAGCGGATCGCGATGGTCGCCACATTACTGGCCGGTGATGCCGTGCCAAGCAGCACCTGAATTTGCATCGGCACCGCATTACCCGTAGCTGCGCCCTGGGGAATCACGATATTGATCTGATCCACGCCCGGGAATCCGGGCGCTTGTCCCGCGAACTGCACGGTCGCGGGGATGGCTCCAGTCTGCATGCTTCCAATCAGAACGCTCAGCGGCGCCGCGAAATGATTCACCACGGGCGGCTCCTCGCCCCCGTCGCCATCCGCCACAGGAGGCGACAGGACTCCTAACCCGGTCGCATAAAAATAGCCGGCCTGACCGCGTGGAATCGGAGCCGTTGGAAACCCGAAGGTCGCGCTGGCCGCGACCGGCGCGGCAATCTTCGCGATGCCGTCCGCCGGATCGACAAACACCAGGACGGCATTCCCCAGCCCGTTCGGTGGAACTGTGAAGATACCGGGCGCCTGCGGCACGATGGGAACCGCCATCGCGGTCGACGGTATTCCGTTCGCGGTCACCACCACATTCGTCGAAGCCGCGAGCTGCGCGGCCGAAGGCATGTCCGGCACCTCGAACGGAACCTGCACGTTGATCTGGCCCGCCGCCGGAACGACGTCGCGAATCGGAGCGGCGATGCCGTTGAAGGTCACGGTCACGTTGCCGAGCGATACCGGGAAAGGTAAACTCGTGAAGTCGGCCTGCGTCGCCCCGGGGAACGTTCCGAAAATCGAGACCAGCGATCCCGGTGCGATTGTTTTCCCAAAGCCCGCGGCGTCCAGCACCCCTGAAATCGTCACCACCGGTGGCGGCGGGGGAGGAGGCGGAGGAGGCGTCGCCATCGGAATCCCCAGCATCACGCCCACGGGACCGAACCCGGCCGTGACCAGATCTGCCACGCCGTCGCCGTTGAAGTCGCCCACCGCCGCGAATGTGACCGCCGTGATGGGATAGTAAACCGGCGCCGCGAAACCGCCGTTCCCGGTGCCCAGCAGGATCGCCACATTCGTGCTGCTGGGCGCGCCCGAGTAGTTGACCGTCGCCAGATCCAGGTGACCGTCGCCGTTAAAATCCGCCACCGCGAGACTCTGGATGGATGCGTTCCCCATCCCCGAGGCGGAGAAAATCGCCGGCTGAAAAGTTCCGTCGCCGTTGCCCAGCGCGACGCTTACAAGACCGCCCGAGGCTGCGGCGATGTCCAGGTTGCCGTCGCCGTTAAAATCCGCAATCGCCACCGGACCACCGCCTACACCCGTGGAGTAGTTGACATTGTTTTGAAAAGTCCCATCTCCGATCCCGATCAGCACAACGATACCGTTCGGGGTGCCCAGGACCACGTCCGCCCGGCCGTCCGGTTTGAAATTCGCGACGGCAACCGACGATGCTTGGCCGGCAGCGGTGTTCAGCGGCGCCCGGAAGCTTCCATCCCCATTGCCGAGCAGCACGCTGACGCCGTTCGCGGTCGCGACGGCCAGATCGGCGATGTCGTCGCCATTGAAGTCTCCCACCGCGATACCGTCGGGGGAAGGACCGGTGGCGTACGTCAACGCCGCCCGAAAGTATCCACCGCTGACGCCGATCAGAATGCTCACGGTATTGTCCGCGCCATTCACCACCGCCAGATCCTCAATTCCGTCTCCATCGAAATCTTCCACCACGATGGAGGTGGCGCCATTGCCTACGGGATAGCTGGTCGGGCTCACCGTATTGTAGGTTCCGTCGCCGTTCCCGATCAGGATCAGCACCTGGCTTGGGGTCGTACTCACATTGAGGATCGCCAGATCCTGGTGGCCGTCTCCATTGAAATCTCCCACCGCGACAAAAGCCGAATTCGTCGCGACCGGATAGTTGACCACCTGCTGGAACCCGGTTCCCGCCAGTGCCGTGACGGTAAGCGGGACCGGCGGCGAGACGCTCGATTCGTAGGAATTATCGCCTTTGTAATAGGCCGTGAGCGACCCCGTGCCTGCCGCCAGGAGCGTCGTCGTCAGCATCGCGTGGCCTTGATAGAGAGAGCTGACTCCGAGGGCCGACGCGCCCTCGTAAAAAGTCACCTGGCCGGTTGCCGCGGCGGGCGACACGGTCGCGGTCAGCGTAACCGCGTGGCCGAAAATCGCAGGGTTCTTCGAACTCTGGATGGAAACCGTGCTGGGAAGCGACCCAGCGGCAGCGGTAATCGTCAGGACCAGCACAATCGCAGGCCGGATCATCGCACACGCCCTCATAACTATAGATACCAGATCAACCAACGCGTTTCAGTGAAACAATCTTAGCCCCATGCGTCAGCTTGGGGCTATTTCTGCACGCCAGCCCCAAGCTGACGCATGGGGCTATTTCTCCGCGCGAGCACGACGTGCGCCTTCCGCACGCTCCCATGTCCGCGACTACCGCACCGGCGCGCGCTGCTTCACATCCTCGAACCAATTCAGCACCACCTGAATCTGCGGCGGACCACCCCCGGTCTGCGCCTGGCCGGCATTCACTACGCCGATGAAGTGTTTGCCGTCCGGAAGGATGTCATACGGTCTGACAGCGCCGGGAGCGGCCGTGTTGAAGCCCACCTTCGGCGCGCGGACCGGACTGCCGAAGCTCAGGCTCGGCTGGGTGGCGACGCTCACGCTTCCGAACAAACTGGGCCCCGCGGCATAAAACAACTCCTTTCCGTCAGGCGACCACAGCGGATGATGATTATCCTGATCCTGCGGGGCCTGATACTTGGTCCCCGATGGGAACGGTTGCACATAGACGCGACCTATGATCGAAGAGAGTTCCCGGCGGTTCGCGGCCGAATTGGATTCCTGGTACGCTATCCAGCGGCCGTCGGGCGAAAACACGGAGCTGCCCAGAAGGAAGCCCGGCGCCTGGGCAAACAGAGTGGCCTTCTTGTCTCGCAGCGAATAGGTCCACACGGCGCCTGAGTCTCTTGTCTCCTGGGTAAACGAAAGCGTTTGTCCATCCGGAGACCAGGAATCCGGAATGTGAGCGACCCCTTTCTCGGGTTTGGTGACTCGCTCGGCGGGCGCGGAGCCGTCGGCGAGCTGCCAGAAGATGCCGGCGTCGCCTTCGCGGTCCGACCGAAACGCGATCCGCTTGCCGTCCGGAGACCAGATGGGATCGCGGCTATTTCCGGTCCCCGGAAGAGTGAGACGGCGGGGCGCGCCCGTTTCGGATAACTCATAAATCCAGATGCTGGATTCCTTGCCGTCGTCGATTTGATAAGCCACTCGCTTGCCGTCGCGGGAGACGCGAGGCACGCTGTAGGAGCCCGGTGGAAGGTTCTTCAGCGGTGCAACTTCGCCTTTCCGGTCCACCAGAGCGAGGGCCCCCGCACCCGAGGCTGTGCCCGAGACGGGGCCGGGAACATAAATCAAAGTTCCCGTGTTCGAGAAGTCCAACTGCGCCGCGCCATAAGAGGTTCGCGCGACCCCTTCGACAACGGGGACGGGCCCTCCGGTGGTCTCCAGGCGGCGCAAATCGAACGGCACGGCGAACAGGACACCGTTCGACGCATACACCACGTGCCCCGTCGGCACATACCGGGCGTCGCTTCCACGGTCGATGACCGTCTTGCGTGCACCCGACTTTAAATTCTGCACGACAATTTTCGCCTTGTCCCAGGCTGCGCCCGAGAGGCTCGATCCCGTCGCCAACGTAAACAGGACGGCTTCCCCGCCGGGCAACATCTGCGGTTCTTGAACGATTTCGTCGTCCTTGGCGTTCACCAGAGGCTCGGCGGTGCCGCCATTTGGGGAAACGCGGCGGATCGTGCCAAGCACATCTGCAAAGACGATCCCATCCGAACCCCAGTCCATGCTGTAAGCGCCATTGCTGGAGATGGTCATAGACGCGCCGCCGCTGAGGGCCACGCGCTTGAGCGCCCGTTCCTGAAGCGACATGAATGCGAGGGACTTTCCATCCGGCGAAAAGGTGGGAAGACCAATGCCAAGGGGAGATTCCGCCCCTGGAATGGCCCTGGCGTCCAGGTCCTGCATGGAGCGCAGATACAAGCGCCGGTTAGCCGCGTAAACCATCTGCGTACCATCCGGCGAAATCGCCACGCTCCGGCGGTTAATGTTGTCGAACTGTTGGCCTTCCCCCAGCGGAATCGCAAACCGCGCAATGGGCTGCGGCGGCGACGGTTTGAAGATCCACGCCGCGGCCGCGGCGAGAGCGAGGAACAGGAGGGCGGAAAGAGCCCATGGGAGCCATCCGTGGCGCGGGGCCACCTCGTGGGGCCGGGCCGTGCCCTGCCCAGCATGCTGGTCCTGCTTCAATGTGTCCAGCAACTCCCACACATCGCCGATGTCGCGCAGCCGCCGCTTGGGATCTTTCTCCAGACACTTCTTCAACAGCCGGCGCACTTCCACAGGCGCGCGCTCCAGGTCCGGAGCCTTCAACACCACGGCGGCCAAAGTTTCGGTCACGTCGTCATGCTGAAACAGCCGCTCGCCGGTCAGCAGTTCATACACCACCACGCCGAACGCCCAGATGTCGGCGCGTTTGTCGACCGTCTTGCCTTTGGCCTGCTCGGGCGCCATGTAAGCGGCGGTGCCCAGAATCATTCCCGCCCGGGTCGCGGTCATGCTCAGGGTCGGCGAGGCTTCGGGCGACGCCGAATCATTTTTTTCCGACGCCAATTTCGCGAGCCCGAAATCCAGCACCTTCACCGTGCCGTCG
>Ga0182024_10013237_pt1 | contig 16154 bp, 16 predicted proteins | sample P32metaG_FD_120480 | JGI IMG/M metagenome (GOLD analysis project Ga0182024, IMG submission 120480) | Permafrost microbial communities from Stordalen Mire, Sweden - P3-2 metaG (Illumina Assembly) | ecosystem: Environmental > Terrestrial > Soil > Wetlands > Permafrost | place: Sweden: Stordalen... | reverse complement strand
CGTGTTGGAGGGAGTGGCAGTCATCCACCGTCTCTATCGGCCGATCAAACCGAGATGTCGCGTGGAAAGCCGAATGAGATGCTTAAGGTCCAACTTGATATGTTGACCGGTTGACACGCAACCGTCGACAATATTAGACTAGTCAAAGACCAGTCAAATGGGAGAGAACATGGCAGGGAATATTGATACCGTGGGCGCCTATGAGGCCAAGACGCATTTATCGGAGCTTTTGGAGCGGGTAGAGGCAGGGCAGGAAATCACCATTACCAAGCACGGCTCGCCGGTTGCGAAGCTCGTTCCCGTCAAGAAAAGGACGACGGCAGAAGAAAGGGCCGCTGCCATTAAGCGAATCCGGGAGCGTGGTGCATCGTTGAGCCTCGGCGGCGTGAAGATTAAACATCTCATTGCCGAGGGTCGCAAATGAGCGCGGCCTTCGTCGTCGATTGTTCGATCGCAATGACCTGGCTGTTCAATGACGAGGCGACGCCGGTCACTGCGGCACTGCTGGAACGTCTGGTCGCGGAGACCGCGCTCGTACCGGCGTGGTGGTTCATCGAGATCGCCAACGTCATTGCGATGGCCGAACGCAAGGGACGGATCTCGGCAGCCCAGTCCTCGGCGTTCATCGCGGACCTAAATCTGCTGGACGTCGAACGGGACGACCACGGCCCCTCTCGAGCATTCGATCATCTTCTGCCGCTGTGCCGAAAGCACCGACTGACCAGCTATGATGCGCTCTACCTCGATCTGGCACTCCGCCGACAGTTGCCCCTCGCGACGCTCGACGACGACCTCCGCACGGCAGCCAAGAAGGCCGGCGTGTCGCTCCTGGGAAAGTGACGCGCCGCATCCCCGAAGATATCCAAGCGACATTTCGGATACCGGGAGCTTAGACGCGCGTCTCCGGGGCGGCGTCAGTTCTGAGTTCCAATCGGCGCCCTCCCACCGCCGCTTGCGGCTTCGCGAACGAAGGGACGTGCCGCGACGGGAAAATGAGTACCCGGCGATTTCCCGGTTCATCGTTCGCGAAGCCGCAAGCGGCGGTCGGGAGCGCGGCCATTTCGGAAGCCGATATTTCATGGAAGAATGAGCGCCGCGTCGGACGCGATTTCCCTCGGGATAGACTGAAGGGTCTCTGCTAGATGAGGTGCGGGATTGTCCATCACAACTGAATCTTCGACTCTGACTTCTTCTCGCGGCCGTGCGGGCCTGAAGCGATTGACGCTGTTGCCGTTGATCGGGATCACCTATTGCATGGTGGCGGGCGGGCCGTACGGGCTGGAGGACCTGGTCCATTCTTCCGGGTATCGCAACGCGATTCTGATCCTGTTGATCACGCCGATTCTCTGGTCGTTTCCGGTGACGTTGATGGTCAGCGAGCTATCGAGCGCTCTGCCGGAGGAAGGCGGCTACTACGTCTGGGTCAAGCGCGGAATGGGTCCCTTCTGGGGGTTTCAGGAGGCGTGGCTGTCGTTCGTCTCCAGCATCTTTGACATGGCGGTTTACCCAACCCTGTTCGTTTACTACCTCGCCCAGGTATGGTCGGGGGCGCAGGAAGGGAATCACGCCATCTTGATTGGGATTGCGCTGATTGCGATATGCGTGGCGATGAACCTGTCGGGCATTCGGCTCGTGGGAGCCGGGTCGCTGTTGATGACGTTGCTCGTCCTTCTTCCCTTTGTGTTCGTGATGGCTTTCGCCCTGGCGCCGCACCGCGGCGCGGCCGGCCATCACGAGGTCCTGAAGAAGGACCTACTGGGCGGCATTCTGGTGGCGATGTGGAACTACATGGGATGGGACAATGCCTCGACCATCGCCGGCGAGGTGGACCGGCCGCAGCGAACCTACCCGATGGCGATGCTGGCTTCGGTGCTGCTGGTGGCAATCACCTACATCCTTCCCATCGCGGCGGTGTCGCGAAGCGGGATTCCCGCCGAAAGCTGGGAAACCGGTTCCTGGGTGGCGGCGGGCCGCACGGTCGGCGACGCGGTCGCCGGGCCGAGAGTCGGGCAGGCGCTGGCCATTGCCGTCATGGCCGGCGGGATGATTTCGGCGCTCTCGATGTTCAACGCGCTGATCCTCTCCTACTCGCGCGTTCCGCTCGCGATGGCGGCCGATGGATTCCTCCCCAAGGTGATGGGCAAATTGAGCCGCAAGACCGGTGTGCCGTGGGTTTCCATCCTCGTCTGCGCAATCGGCTGGGCGTTCTGCCTGAAACTCAGCTTCCTCAAGCTCCTGATCCTCGACACCCTCTTCTATGGCCTGAGCCTCCTGCTCGAATTCGGCGCGCTGATCGCCCTGCGCTTGCGCGAGCCCAACCTCCCGCGGCCCTACAAAGTCCCCGGCGGTATCATCGGATGCATCATCATCAGCCTCGGCCCGATCCCGGTGATTGTCGTCGCTTTCATCAAGGGCTTGTCGGGCGAGGACGGGGTGCGAACCGGAATGATCATCGGGGGCATTGCGGTCGTGCTCGGCGCGGTGGTCTATTTCATCATCGCGGCGGTGAATCCCCGGGTAAAAGCAAGACGGGTCTTGCCGCTCGCGTCCGCGTTTCCGGTAATCACTTCCGGCAGCCCCCACGAGGATCCGATGCCCTAGGCCGATGCGAACGGCCCCGGCTGTGGAGCGCGGACCCGAAACTTGCAAGAGACGTCGGGACGTCTAAATTGTTTGGCTGTGGATCACACCGTTACAAGCCGACGAAAACCGGGCGAAGTGCGGGATGCGATCTTTGATTTCCTCCGCAATTGCCCCAGCGAGTCCACGGTGTCGGAGATTCAGCAGGGCGTGGCCGAACGCATCAAGGGGCAGCTCTCCGAGTCATCCGTGCGCTCGTACCTCCGATTGAATACCGGCCAGGATTTTGAACGCACGAGCCGCGGAACTTATCGTTTGCGCGGAAGCAACAGCGACAGCAACGGCGCGGCAGCAGACCGGGAGCACATCCCGGTCTTCGAGTACGGCCGCTGCGCCTTGTACGAGGCTGACTGTTTCGATTGGCTCCGCTCACGGAAACATAATTCGATCCACGCGATCGTCACCGATCCACCCTACGGGCTGCTGGAGTACTCGCCCGAGCAGCAACGAAAACTGCGCCAGGGGAAGGGAGGCGTCTGGCGCATTCCGCCTTCATTCGACGGCCACATCCGGTCCCCGCTCCCGCGATTCACGATCCTCGACGAGCGCGATATCGAAGCTCTTTATCAATTCTTCCTCAAGTGGGGTCGAGCCTGCCTGCCCGTGTTGGCGCCGGGGGCGCATGTCGCGGTTGCCTCAAACCCATTGGTTTCCTATCGGGTGTCCGCGGCGCTTGCCGATGCCGGCTTCGAGCGGCGCGGCGAGGTGATCCGGCTGGTGATGACGCTGCGCGGTGGCGATCGCCCGAAGAATGCGCACGTAGAGTTTCCAGGAGTGAGTGTTATGGCCCGATCCATGTGGGAGCCCTGGTTGCTCTTCCGCAAGCGCTTTCCCGGGCGCGTTCAAGATAATCTTCGGCGCTGGGGCACCGGCGGCCTTCGCCGTCCGTCGGAGGAAAAGCCCTTCGGTGATGTGATTCCCTCGCACCCCACTCGCGCACGGGAGCGTCGCTTTGCACCCCACCCAAGCCTCAAGCCCCAGTCATTTCTGCGGCCGCTCGTTCGCGCGATGCTACCGCTGGGATCGGGAATTGTGCTGGACCCGTTTGCGGGTTCCGGTTCCACCCTGGCCGCCGCCGAGGCCGTCGGCTATGAGAGCATCGGCGTCGAGAGCGACCCGGAATACGTCGAACTCGCCCGCACCTCAATGCCTCGTCTGCATCGGTTTGAGATTAACTCGACGGCTGTCGATAAACCCAGTTCTGGCGAAATCGGGCTATTCCCTCGCGATTGAGTGAGGCCGTGCGCGTTCCGAGTTCGCCGCGCTCGTTTCGGCGAAAATCCGCAACCGTCACCTGGCCAATGTAAACTTCGGTAAAGGTCATCGGACGGCGGCGAACGGAAGGCTCAGTCGCGTTGTCTACCTGATAAACAAACACGCAGAGCCACTGGTCCCGCGCGCCGTGAAAATCCACGCCGCCGCCGGCCTTGCGCGTTGTCTTGATCTCAACGCCTTCCGTGCCCGCCTTGGCTTTGTTCCCTTCGTAAACGCCTTTCACAACAAGATCCGGATGGCCGTTGAAGTAGCCGTTAACACAGAGCGAGCGAGAATGCTTGGCGAGGCTAGCCGTCAGGGTGTCCGACAATAGCCCGGACATAATCGCCGGCCTGACCATGTCATCAAGCCTTTCGAGGTTACGACCCAAGAGCAGGGTGTTTACATCGAAAAAGAAGTCGTAAACATCCTGCATTGCAAGTTCAAAATCCTTCAGCCGCAGGTTGTACGGCAGCGTTGCCGCGGGATTGAGCCCGGCGGGGTCCGGCTGCGCTCTGGCGAGGGGCATTCCCGCTTGGTATTCGATTGGCCAATGGGTTGCAAGTGTCACGAATCCTCCGCATTGCCGGGCATGCGAGGAGGCAGCAAAGAGAAACTGCCGCAGACTGCACTTTCTGGGCTGACAGATGACGCGTTCTGTGGTTAATCTCGCGCGCGGGAGCACGATGCCTACTGCCATCACACGGCTTCAAGGACCAGGCAAGGACGACGCAAGCTTGCTCGCCGCGATGGCGGAGGGGGACATTGCGTCGTTTGCGGCACTCTATGACCGTTTTTCTGCCGCGGCTTTTGCGCTGGGGTTGAGACTGCTGGGTGAGAAGGCAATCGCCGAGCAGGCCCTTGAAGCTGTCTTTGAGACGATTTGGCGGCAACGTCGGCACCTGAAACTTCCGCCGGAGGGGCTTGGTAGCTATGTCCTGGCGTTGGTGCGTCTGGATGCGCAACGTCGGCTTACAGTCAGACAAGCCGCCACCCCTTCCGTTGCTCCCAAGCAATCTGGTTTGGTCTCCGCGGATAGCGCGAGCCAGGCCCGGCTCGAAGACGTGTTGCACACCGAACTGCTGGCTCAACGTCCTTCCCCGCCGCCTAATTTGGAAGCCGAGAACGCCGCCTTGCACGCGATCGCCGATGAACTGGTCCACGACCCGCCAGCGACATTGGAGGTGCTGGCCCAGCAGGCATTGAGGTTGTGCGATGCAGGCTCAGCGGGCGTGAGCCTGCTCGAGTCGCGGAAGGACACTTCAACAGTGTTTCGTTGGGCCGCGCTATCCGGTGAATACAGCCAGCACCTGGGCGGCACGACGCCCGCCGACTTCAGCCCCTGCGGCACCAGTCTCGCCCTCGGCTCGGCGCAGCTTTTCTGCTTTCCCGAGCGTTACTTCACCTACTTCCGCGAGGCGCGTCCGGTCATCGTCGAGGGCTTGGTGGTTCCGCTTCGTGCCGGGGACATTGTCGGGACCGTGTGGGTGGTCTCGCACTCCGATGCCCGTCAATTCCATGCCGAGGACGTGCGCGTGCTGACGAGCCTCGCGGGCTTCGCCGCGGCCGTAATGGCCGCCCAGGACTCGCGACTTCGCGCCGAACGCAATGAGAGAGAGCTTTCCGCCACCGTCGATAAGATCCGCGCTTCAAATGCGGGGCTATGATTCTCAGAGCAGAAGACCCGGCCTCTTTCGGATGATCGCGGGAGATGCAGACCGCCGCGATCGCGGGAAAATCGTGATGTTAACGGAGTTCTCCCAGAGTTGAACTTCGCACAAAATCAGAAATGCCGCGAAAGCCCCGATTCCGGGCGGCTTCCTCCAGCCTCAGCTTCTCCTCGAGAGTTAACCGAATATTGATCTGTTCCCGACGTTCCTCTTGATTAGCAGATGGAGGCGGCGGGGTCTGGTCCATCTCGAGAAGCGTTGCCGTTGCTATGGTCAAGGCCTCACGGATTGAACGAACGCATTCCTCCACCGTCGCCCCATCGGCGAAGACGTTGGGCATTTCCAGACCGCGTGCCAGATATCCGACTTCGGCGTGCGGTTGCACGAGAAATGCGTATTTCTCGGCAATGGTTGCGGCACGACGAAGCAGTTCCGCGTCAAACGGCCGATTCACCGCTGGAGCCTGACTCCGCTTCCCGGCAGATTTTGTCGACTTTTTCCGCATAAACTGGTTGCATGATCGAGATCGTTGAAGGCCTCCGGCAGAATGATGACGCGGTATTGCGTGGGCATTTACGCGCCGAAGTGTTTGTGCCGGAGCCGTGCAAAAGCTTCTTCCGCGGGAAGGCCTTCGCCGCGGTTGCCTTGATCGTCGGCACGTTCGATGGCGGCTTGAGTTTCCGCGTCGAGTTCCTCGACCGGCTCCCCTTCCAGCGACTGCAGGGCGGTGCGAATCAGATCGTCGGCCGAATTATAATCGCCGTCACGCATCCGCTCCTCGAGAAGCCTCTGCGTCTGCGGGCTCAAGGTGAGATTCATCGCTGAATTGTATCAAGGAGACGGAACTCATGCGACGGGCGCCGCGACGGCTTTGGCCGTCTCGCCCGGCATGGTGAAGAGCTGCCGCTCGTAGAGCTGCTGGTAGGTGTCGCAGGTGACGACCAACTCCTCGTGACGGCCCTGGCCGACGATGCGGCCGCGGTCCATCACGACGATCTCGTCGGCGCTACGAATGGTGCTGAAGCGGTGTGCGATCACGAAGGTGGTGCGCTCCTTCATCACGCTTTCGATGGCGCGCTGGATCAGGTCCTCATTGTGCGCATCCACCTGGCTGGTGGCTTCATCCAGCACCAGGATCGGCGACTTGCGGAGGATCGCGCGGGCGATGCAGAGCCGCTGCTTTTGCCCGCCGGAAAGCTGGCCGCCCAGTTCCCCCAGCACCGTGTCGTAGCCCTGCGGTTTTTCCAGGATGAACTCGTGGGCAAAGGCACGCCTGGCGGCGGCGATCACCTCGTCGCGCCTCGCCAGCGGATTGCCGTAGCGGATGTTGTCCTCGATCGTGCCGGGAAAGATCACCGAGTCCTGCGTGACGATGCTGATCTGCTGGCGGAGCGACTTCAAGGTGACTGTACGCAAGTCCACCCCGTCAATCAAAATGCGTCCTTCCTGCGGATCATAGAAGCGCGGAAGCAGCGCCAGCAGCGTGGTCTTGCCGCTGCCATTGTGGCCCACGATGGCGATGGATTTGCCTTTGGGGACTTCGAGGCTCACGTCGATGACTGCTGAGTTCGAAGCGTTTGGATATGCGAAGGTCACGCCCTCGAAGCGGATCTCGTGCTGCATGGTGGGCAACTTCGCGCGCCTCATCCCCGCGGATTTTGTCCCCTCTCCCTCTGGGAGAGGGTTAGGGTGAGGGGAAATCGCGAGCGCTGTCGCTTGCCGATCAAACCTCTTCCCCGGCTTCCCCTCACCCCCGCCCTCTCCCCGAGGGGGGGGGAGTGAAGAGAGGGCGTGGTTCTCGATTCGTCCCTTTGCCCCTCCGTGCCCCCGTGACTTTCGATTCTCCTCCTCCACCGGCAGATCCAACACCTCGAAGATCCGCGCTGCCGCGGCATTGGATCGTTGCAGCACGTTGTTGACTTTGCTCACGCGACGCAGCGAGTCGCCGATCGCGCCAAGGCACGCAAGCACGAAAATGAACTGATCGCGATGCAGCGTTCCAGACTCGAAGATCATGTACGACGCTACGATGACAAGGGCTGCCACCACCAGCAGCGTGAGCGTGGCCATCGTCGGCTCAGTGAAGGCGTCGATGCGGCTCATCTTGAGCTGTTGCTTCACCAAACCATCCATGATGCGCGTGTAGCGCCGGCGCTCAAACCTTTCGGCGGTCGCGGCCTTCACCACCCGGATGCCCAGCAGCGAGCCTTCGATCTGTCCGAGCATCGACGAGGAGCTGAGCATCGCCTTCTTGCTGGCACGGCGCATCTTCTTGCCGAACTTCTTGATGATGACCAGCATGATCGGGGTGAAGACGACGATGAACATCGTCAGCTTCCAGCTCACCCACAGCGCAATGCCGAAGGCCATCGCGGCCTTGATCGGCTCCTGGATACTCTGCCCAAGCACGGTCTTGAAGCCCTCGGCCAGCGCCTGCGAATCCTGAGTGAGCCGGCTGGTCACGTCGCTGGTTCCCTTCAGCCCGAAGTGGCTCATGGGAATGTGCAGCACGCGATCGTAGAGCCGGCGTCGGATGTCGTTGACCGCCATCACGGCGGATTTGTCGGACAGGTATTCCTGGAAGAACGACAGCACGTTGCTGAAGATCGCCAGCGAGAGAATGATGCCCAGCACCGATGCGATGGCGGGCACAGGCCGCGTTGGAAAGTGGCTCGCGACGCCCCGGCCGACCGCGCGGTAAGATTGGATTGCCGGAAGCCGAACCGCCTGCTGCCGCCCAGAGACGTCGCCAGAGACCTCGATTGTCGCGGAAGCCACGGACGGGTCGGACAGCGCATCGAGCGTCCTGGCGTATCCGGCTTTACCCCCGGGCGAGCCGGGAACGCCCAGGACGTCGTTGATCTTCAAGCCTTCCCGGGCGGCCGCCTGCCCGGCTTCCACCTTCACGATGCGCAGCTCGTCGGTCTGGTCCGCGAAGGTAACGCCCAGCCGCGGCTGCACGATCGCGCGATCGACCCAGGTCTGGATCGTGTCCCCATTCAGGAACACGCGCATGATCGGCAACAGCGTCCCCAAGCCCCCGGCAAAGGCAAAACTGACGAACAGCGCGCAGACGATCGAAATGACCACCAGCCCCCGATACGGGTATAAATACCGGCAGGCCCGCCAGAACTGGGAATTACTCTTGTCTTTCTTTCGGGGCTCAGAACTCATGCTTCCTTGGTGTGAGGGTCGATAAGGTTATCGGACGCCAGGATCGTTCAGTATAACTTTTGCCCGGCGGTTCGCACGCACCGTCAAAACCAACTGGGAGACCGCAGAACAAGTCACGGAGAAGAAGTTGATCCGCAGATTGCGCAGATTTACGCAGATTTAAATGCAGGCAAGAGGTTGTCTTTTCCTTTTCTACCTGTATTCCAATCTGCGCAATCTGCGGATAGATCTCGCCTTTTTCTTCTCTCTGCGATCTCCGCGCAGATTGTGGCGAATTTTGCTGTTAACGCTCGCGAGAAAGAGAATGGCCCATCCCATCCCGCTGTCACAACCTGATATCACCGAACTCGAGATCAACGCGGTGCTCGACGTGCTGCACACGCCGACGCTGTCGATCGGCCCGAAGGTCGAGGAATTCGAGGCGGCTTGCGCGAAGCTGACCGAGCGCCGCCACGCGGTGGCTGTTTCGTCCGGCACCGCCGGGCTCCACTGCGCGATGCTTGCGGCCGGAGTGGGCGAGGGGCACGAAGTGGTCACCACGCCGTTCTCGTTTGTCGCCAGCGCCAATTGCATCTTGTACGTGAATGCCAAGCCGGTGTTTGTGGACATCGATCCCAGGACGCTGAACATGGACGTGACGAAGCTGCCCGCGGCGATCACGCCGCGAACCAAGGGGATCGTCGCAGTCGAGGCCTTCGGCCATCCCGGCGGGATGACCGAGGTCGAACAATTCGCCCGCCAGCACGAGCTGGTTCTGATCGAAGACGCCTGCGAAGGCTTCGGGGGACGGTTTGCCAATCGCCCCATCGGGTCGTTCGGCCGGGCCAGCGTCTTCGGATTTTATCCCAACAAGCAGATCACGACCGGCGAAGGCGGAATGATCGTCACCGACGACGATACCTTCGCCGCCGCCTGCCGCGCCTTGCGCAATCAGGGCCGCGAAGGCATGTCGTGGCTGGCGCACCAGCGGCTGGGTTACAACTACCGCTTGGCCGAGTTGAACGCCGCCCTCGGCGTCGCGCAGATGAAGCGGCTCGATGAAATCCTGGCCAACCGCCGGCGCATCGCCCAGATCTATATCGAACGGCTCATGACCAACCGCTACCTGATCCTCCCGACATTGGAGGACGACACGCATATGAGCTGGTTCGTCTTCGTCGTGCGGCTCAACGACCTCTTCGAGCCCGGCGACCGCGACCAGATCATGCAGCTCCTCCGCGCCGAAGGCATCGGCTGTAACAACTACTTCCCGCCGATTCACCTCCAGCCCTACATCGCCGACAAGTTCGGCTTCAAGCCCGGCGACTTCCCCGTCTGCGAATACGTCGCCGCCCGCACGCTGGCGCTTCCCTTCTTCGGCAACATGACCGAATGGCAGGTCATGCGGGTGTGCGATACGCTGGATAGGATTCTGGAGAAGACGCTGGTGGGGAGGAAGGGCCGATTTTGATGTTTTGATGCCCCCGAAACTGATGCTATGATGGCTACATGCGGACTACGCTGACCTTGGATCGCGACGTTGCAGAGCGGGTGAAGTCAGTCACACGGAAGTCGGGGCGACCTCTAAAGCAAATCATCAATGAGGCGTTACGCGTTGGTCTCGATCAACTCACGCAGCCGACGGCGGCGAAGCCTTACCGAACCAAATCCCGAAACATGGGGCTGCGAGAAGGCTTCCAGCTTGACAACGTGCAGGAGCTGTTATCACAGATTGACGGCGAGGACGCACCGCCATTCGAGATGCGATCCCATCCGTGATTACAGCAATCCTCGAAATTGCTCCTCCGAAAGTCCGGAATGTCGCAGAATGCCGTGCAGCGTGCCCCGCTTCAGGTCGCCGCTGTGGATCGGGACGATCGTCTGGCACCTGGTGGTGGGATGGAACATTCGGAGATGGCTGCCGCGCTGCCGGCGCTCCTCGAAACCAGCCTTCTTAAGTGCAGCCACGACTTGTCGGGCGGACACCGCAGGCAGCTTGCTCATGCAACCGCCGGCAGCCGGATGGACATCACGACCTTTTCCGGCGGCCGTTTGGGACGCTCTCTGGGGATTGGGAGTCCTTCCTCAATCAAGCCCTCTAAGTAGAGCTGTATCGCTTCCTGCGCATTGGTCAAAGCTTGCTCGTAAGTTTCCGCCTGGGTGACGCATCCGGGCAATGCCGGGACATCCACCCAGAACCCCGTCTCATCCGGATCTGCGCGGTGAATTCGCACGGTGTAGCTGTACGCGACAGCACCGTGCTTTGCGGGCTTGCTTTTGCTCTTCCTCGTAGCTGAATCTAGGCGACCGGGTCTTGGCATCGGGGTCAGTTCTCCATTCTCGACATGCTATGCGATGGCACCGAAAATGAGAATTGATTCCACGGATTGTTTCCACGTGTTTAGGCATTCGATGTCGATGTGATCGCCCGCCTATCGCCCCATCTTGTGAAGATTGTCGAGGCATTCTTTGACGGTGCGGAGGGGATTGCTGCTGGTTTCGTGCTCGACGATGTACCACTCGGTGCCGCCGACGGTTTCGTAGGCTTCGAGGAGGGGTTTCCAGTCGATTTTGCCTTCGCCGATGGGGGCGTCCGGGCCGCCGCCGTGTTCTTTGAGGTGGGTGGTTTTGGTGCGGCCGGGGTATTTCTTGATCAGGGCGAGCGGGTCGCCGCCGCCGTCGAGGGTGTTGCCGACGTCGATCTGCTGGACGACCTCGGGGCGGGTGTTGTCGAAGAATATTTCCCAGGCGGTCTTGCCGTCGAATTTCTTGAAGTCCCCGGCGTGGGAGTGATAGCCAACCAGCATGCCGGATTCTCCGGCGCGGGCGGAGATCTCATTGAACTTTTTCGCCAGGTTGATCCACCCCTCGGCATCCCGCGCTTGCAGGTTCGGGCAAATCAGGAACTTGTTGCCGAGGGTCTGGTGGAGTTCGATGGTACGTTTGAGGTTGTCGCCTTCGAGGGTGTTCAGCGCGGTGTGGGTGCCGCAGCATTTCAGGCCGCTGTCGTCGAGGAGTTTGCGCAGCTCCGTGGGCTTCTTGTCCCATCCGAAATAGCCGGCGAACTCGACTCCCTCGTATCCCATCTTCCCGATGGCCTGAATCACGCCGGTGAAGTCTTGCGGGAGTTCCTTGCGCACCGAATAAAGTTCCAGGCCGATGGGAATCTTCTTGTGGGCTTCCTGCGCGAACGCCTCGCCCGGCAGCATTGCCGTCGCGGCGGCCAGCGCGGAAAATCGAAGAACGTCGCGGCGGGTATGCTGGATTGTCATGGGGCAAAGTCCTCTAACGCTTTCTACCGGCCGAATTTGACAGTGTTGCGGGCTCAACAATCCCGGTACGATCTTTGCAAAGGCATCGCCAGAACTTGCTAAAGGAGACCTGTATGCTGAACTCACTGCGCGTTTTCCGTCTGGGCCGCTGGGTGCTGGCCCTCGCTTTGGCCGCCGGCTACTGCTGCGCCGGCGGCTGCTGGCATCACGATCATGACGGTGACGGGCACGGTGACGATCACCGTGACTTCCATGATGATCACCATGACCACGATCACAATTGATTAGGCTGGCCCTCCGCTGGACAAGCGGATCAGACTTTCTGCTGAGAATATTTCACAACCCGTGTAGCCGGGGAGCTTGCTGCCCGTTCGCCTAAACGGGGGGCAAGCTCCCCGGCTACACGGGTTGTGAAACGCCTCTTAGCGATGCACGACACCCCGTCCGACGACATGAGAGACGGATTCGCCGCTGGGTTCGTGGGATGTGACGCGCTCGCCGCGGGCCGGGCCGGTCATGTTGGCACGGACAGGATCTTCGTTTAAGGCGCGATTGAGGTCGCGCGAGCCGCCTTGTCCCTCTCCCTGTCCGCCTTGGCTGGCCTTGGCTGCTCCCTTATGCTGGGACACGCCGCGGACGAATTCATAAATCGCATAGCCGAGCAGACCGTAAATCGCCAACTTGATCAGACGAAACATGGCTCCTCCATTGGTGGACTGGTGCAACAAAACTTCGACGTCACGACCAAATCGAAGTGCAAAACGCGGGCCGATGAAAGCGGTTTGAAAATTCTGGTCAAACGGCGCTTCGGGAGGCGACCACGGGCGTGAGGAGTTGTCGTGGCACGGGCGTCCTCGCCCGTGGACGGATGGCGCAATGACCGCCAAGGGTGCTTTTGGAAAAACCAGGTATCGATACTTCGTTTTCCAATCCGAACACCTCCTCCGGCTCAATGCCCAACCTTCCACGGGCGGGACGCCCGTGCCACAAGGCGGGTGCCCGCGTGCCGCTTTTTCAGTCCTACGAATCCGCGTCCGTGCCTTAACTCCCGGCGCGAAGCGGGTAGGATGAGCCCCATGCGTGACCCACGACTCGAGAAACTTGCCGAGGTGCTGGTGAATTACAGCGTCGCCGTGAAGAGCGGCCAAACCGTCCGCATCAGCGGAGAGCCGGTGGCGCAGCCGCTGATCGTGGAGCTGTATCGCAAGGTGCTCCAGGCCGGTGGGCACCCGCTAGTCCGCATGACGCCCGGCGAGCTGGCCGAGGTTTTCTACAAAACCGCCAGCGAAGAACAACTCCGTTACTTCAGCCCGATTGCGCTGCACGAGATCGAGCAGATCGATTGCACGATCGGCATCTGGGCCGACGAGAACACCAAGGCGCTAACGAACTGCGACCCAAAAAAGATTGGCGTCAGCCAGGCCGCTCGAAAGCCGTACATGGAGATCTTTCTGCGGCGTGCCGCCGAAGGGCAGCTCCACTGGACCGGCACGCAGTACCCGACGCAGGCCTCGGCGCAGGATGCGGAGATGAGCCTGGCCGACTACGAGGACTTTGTTTTTAGGGCCGGCCTGCTCGATCGGCCCGATCCAGTCGCTGCGTGGAAGCGCCTGAGCGAGCGCCAGCAGCGGCTGGCGGACTTCCTTAATGGCAAGAGCGATTATCGCGTGGTGGCCGCCAATGGGACGGACATCCGCATGAGCGTTGCGGGCCATCGCTGGATCAATTGCGACGGCCATGAAAACTTTCCCGATGGCGAAGTCTTCACCGGCCCCGTGCTCGACAGCGTCAACGGCGCCGTTCACTTCAGCTTCCCTGCCGTCCATCATGGCCGTGAGGTGCAGGACGTGAGGCTGACCTTCAAGGACGGAAAAGTGGTTGACGCTTCAGCGGCCAAGGGTCAGGATTTTCTCTTCTCCATGCTCGACACCGACGGCGGCAGCCGGTTCCTCGGCGAATGCGCCATCGGCACCAACTACCAGATCCGCCAGTACACGCGTAACACCCTCTTCGACGAAAAGATCGGGGGCACCTGCCACTTCGCCCTCGGCTCGGGCTACCCCGAAACCGGCAACACCAACCAGAGCGGCCTGCACTGGGACATGGTCGTCGACCTCCGCCCCGGCGGCCACGTCGAAATCGACGGCGTCAAAATCAACATCGATGGCAAATTCACCCGCGAGGGACTCCCCGCCGAAGGATGACGCAAAAGCCGCGGCCATCGTCGCGCCTCCCAACGCGATTGATCGCCTGCGCAAATTCTCAACATCCTCATGCGAAAACACATTAACATGCAGAACCGACCTGGGTACTGATGGCGGATCTCCCGCAGGCGGGAATGTGCTTATTTCTGGAGGCATCACGGTGCGAATCAGGCTTCAAATCGGCTGCGCTTGCGTTCTCGTTCTGGCTGCCTGTCTGGCCGGATGGATTCGCAGCGCGGGGGCGGATGATGCAAAGCCGACGGCTTTGCCGTCGGTCGAGCCGCGCCGCGTAAAGGTCTTATTTCTTGGCGACAACGGCCATCACCTGCCACTCGAACGGTGCCGGGACGTGGCCTCGACGATGGGCATTCGCGGGATCGATCTGGTTTACACCGACGATCTGAACGACCTGAATACGCCGAACCTCGATCGCTACGACGTGCTGCTGCTCTACGCCAACTGGCTGACAATTTCACCGGAGCAGGAGAAGGCCCTGCTGGATTACGTCGAGAGCGGGCACGGATTCGCGCCGATTCATTGCGGGTCGTATTGCTTCCTCAATTCACCCAGGATCACGGCGTTGATCGGGGGGCGATTCAAGAGCCATCAGACCGGCGTGTTCAAGGAGACGATCGCGCAGCCAGAGAATCCGATCGAGAAGGGGCTGAAGCCGATCGAGAGCTGGGACGAGACGTACGTGCATGAGATGCATAACGAGAAGGGCCGCACCGTCCTCTCGTACCGCATCGAGGGCGATCACAAGGAGCCTTACACCTGGACGCGCACGCAGGGCAACGGGCGCGTGTTCTACACCGCCTGGGGCCACGACGAGCGGACGTGGACGAATTCCGATTTTGTGAACCTGCTTGAACGCGGCATCCGCTGGTCCGCCGGCGACTGGGCACTGGAGCCGCAGCCCAAGACCAACGACTTCACCTATTCCCCTGCCAAGATCCCGTTCTATCCCGCGGGCAAGACATGGGGCACAACGGCCGATCCCTTCACCACGATGCAGGACCCGATCTCGCCGCAGGTCTCGATGAAGCACATGGTGCTGCGGCCCGGGTTCGAGCTGAAGCTGGTGACCAGCGAACCGGACGTGAAGAAGCCGATCTGCATGGCCTTCGACGAGCGCGGGCGGCTGTGGGTCGCAGAGACGTTTGATTATCCCAACAACATGCAGCCGCCGGGCGAAGGGCACGATCAGATCACCATCTGTGAATCGACCAAAGGGGACGGCGTGGCGGATAAGTTCACCGTCTTTGCCGACAAGCTGAGCATCCCCACCAGCATGGCTTTTGCCAACGGCGGCGTGATCGTCTCGCAAGCGCCGGACATGCTCTTCCTGAAGGACACCCAGGGCACCGGCCGTGCCGACGTGCGCGCGGTGCTGTTCACCGGATGGGGCACGAAGGACACGCACGCCGGGCCGAGCAATCTGCGCTACGGCTTTGACAATTGGATTTACGGCACGGTCGGCTACTCGGGGTTCGATGGCGAAGTGAACGGCGAGCATCTGCACTTCGGCGCCGGCCCGTTCCGCTTCAAGCCGGACGGATCGAAGCTTGAATACCTCGGCACCACCTCGAACAACACCTGGGGCCTGAGCTGGACCGAAGACGGCAATCTCGTCGGCTCAACCGCCAACGACGACCCGGCCTGGTACGACCATATCCCCAATCGCTACTACGAAAACCTTCGCGGCTGGCCGACGCACCGCTTCGAGAAGGCGGCGGACTCGCCGCACATTTATCCCATCACCGACAAGGTTCGCCAGGTGGACCACCACGGTTCCTACACCGCCGGCGCGGGCAGCGCGATCTACACCGCGAGGAGCTTTCCCAAAAACTATTGGGACCGAGTCGCCTTCGTCTGCGAGCCGACGGGACATCTGGTTGGGCAATATATTTATGACCGCAAAGGTGCGGACTTCACCGCGCGGGATGACTTCAATCTGCTGG
>Ga0182024_10013236_pt1 | contig 16156 bp, 14 predicted proteins | sample P32metaG_FD_120480 | JGI IMG/M metagenome (GOLD analysis project Ga0182024, IMG submission 120480) | Permafrost microbial communities from Stordalen Mire, Sweden - P3-2 metaG (Illumina Assembly) | ecosystem: Environmental > Terrestrial > Soil > Wetlands > Permafrost | place: Sweden: Stordalen... | reverse complement strand
TGATGTCCTTCGCCTTGGTCACCTCGGCAGCCGTTCCGTGGGCGATCAGCAGGAACTGGTCCGTCTTGAGTGCTGCCTCGTATTTCACGATGCTGTCCTTAGGAATTCCTATGCTGTAGAGACCTGCGCCCAGAGCGCTGACCCCTCCCACGACCGCCGCACCTTCCAAAGCTCCCACGATCCATGCAACTACCGGTCCCGCCGCTAAGATTGGCCCGAGACCCGGAATCATGAAAAAAGCAGAGCCGAACAAGAGCCCCCAGAAGCCTCCCCAGAATGCGCCGACTTTGCCCCAATACTTCATGCGGTCGCCCGTATTGTAGTAGCCCACCGCATGCTCATCCGTGTGATACCCCTTTCCAACGATCGACAAGTTGTGCATGTCGACTCCGCCGCGTTGAAGGTCCTTCACGGCTTGATCCGCATCCGTATGCGTGTGATACACCGCGACAACTGAATTTTGTGGGGACATTTTCATATTCTCCTTGGGTACTCGCCATCGTTCTCAGGCCGTCAAGCAAAGTCCCAACTTCAACTGTGGCACCTCTAACGAGTAAACTGTCCGCCGCGGGGAGTTCATCACGCGCGGCAGTGAACTTTATGGAGCACATCTCTGACTTTCTCGAGAAGCGCGGTCGCGGTAAATGGTTTCGGAAAAACTTCAAATCCTTCGAGCGTCATCCGATGTCGAAGCCGATCATCGTCGATGAGGCCACCCACCATCAGAACACGCAGCCCCGGACACTTCGTCCGCAGAAACGTCGCTGCGTCATAGCCTGGAATGCCCTCAACGTAGGAGCGGATTATTAATAGATCCGGCGTGGACTTCTTTAGCCAGTCGACGGCCGTTCCCAAGTCACCTGCCGACAAAACCGAATATCCCTGGTGTTCTAACGCTTCCTGAATAACCGAGCGCACAACCGGATCGGAACTCAGGAGCAGAATCGTCGTGTTCATTATCGTATTCATGGTTTTATTGTCCGACTTACCGTCCACTCGATGGCTGGTTTAGTTGTGTCCAGTCGATACCGACCGATTCGTCCAAGTTCTCTATCTGAATCTTGACGCACGGCTTCCGACCCTGGTCTGCTCTAACAAATCCGCGGGGGCTTTCTCCTGAGCGGTCCGAATTCCAACCACAACCATAACCGCGTGCTCGCAAAAACACTGTTCCTTATCGGACATTACGCGCGAATAGACTATGTGCTGTCCTTTTGTGCGGCCGGCAAGAACATGCCTGACCTCAGTATCACTCGTTCGGGCGTTATTCGCTGAGAACCTCCAAGCCGGACCCTGGGCGCGTTGTTGCAATCGCCGTGCCAGACCGCGTCCAAGTGCTTAGCCATATTCCTGCGGAACGACCAGTGAGACTCTAGTCAAGCTCGTGGCTTGATCCTGTGGCCATTCGGAGACGCGAGGAGACGTGTGCAATCAAACCGACGGCCAGGTACGGGGAACGGGGCGTGCTCCTTTTCTTCACACGCGGCGTTCGGTTTTTGCACGTTTCTCGTTACTCATCTCTTTTGCCTAATGAAACTCGTTGAGAAGTAAGATGCGATTTGTGCCGCATTGGTGCCGGACTTGCAGTGACCATGCGGAGGATGTTCTTCTGATTCTAGGCAGAGTCCGCCCGATGATCACCACATCTCATTATTCGCGAAGAAGCGGCTGGACCGGTCACGAAGGCCAGAATATTACGATCCGCGCGACCGAAACTCAAACTCGGCTGAACCCAAAATGAAAATATGTCTTTTATTGAACAGAAACGGTCATTCGCAGCTTCTAAAATGACGCTTCGGATTGTCCGAAATCGGAAGCTGGGAGAAAACAAATGGCGACTTCGAAAGCTGGGAAATGTGCACACCCCGTTTGTTCGTGTCTGACAACCTCGGGCAAGTACTGCAGCACCGAGTGCGCGGCTATGGAAAAAACGCCGGACATCGATTGTTCGTGCCAACACGTCGGCTGTAAGGGCAAAACGTCCTAATTAGGGCGAGTTCTGGAATTAATGAATTGGCATCGTGTTCCGGTAGTGAGTTCAAAACTTGAAGGGAGATAATATAGATGCTGAAGCGTCTTGTGACCGTTACAACACTAGCTCTACTTGTAGCTCTGACCGCTGTCGCCTCCGACCGCGAGGACGATGTTAATCGCACTCACAAAGCTGCCCAGGTTTTCAGGGAGATCATGAACACCCCAGACAAAGGCATTCCCCGGGATCTGCTGGAATCGGCGAAATGCATAGCCATCGTTCCAGGGGAAGTGAAGTTTGCCTTTATATTAGGCGGCAACTACGGCCGGGGACTGGCAACCTGCCGCGGTGAGCACGGCTGGAGTGCTCCTATGTTTGTGGCCATTGACGGCGGCAGCGTGGGTTATCAAGTCGGCGGCTCTTCCACCGACCTGGTGATGCTCTTTATGAACGATCACGCCCTCCAAAGCCTGCTGAGCGACAAATTCAAGCTAGGAGCCGACGCTTCTGTGGCAGCCGGACCCGTGGGCCGGAACGCATCCGCTGGCACGGATCTGAAACTGCATGCGGAGATTCTATCTTATTCACGTGCCAAGGGCGTTTTCGCCGGGGTGAGCTTGGACGGCGCCGTGGTGCGAGCTGACAAAAGTGGAGACGAAGCCATGTACGGCCACGATGTAGACCGCCATGAAATTCTTAATGGCAAAGTTGCTGTCCCTTCATCGGCGCAACCCCTGCTGCACGAAATTGGCGGCTATTCGCAGGAATCCAAAGCTAAATCGTGAAAAATCTAAGCGACGGAACCAAATTGCTCCAATTTCGCGGTATGGCACGCTGGGTTTCAGCTTGACATGACGCGAGCACTTTCCGACTTGAAGCAACAACAGTATCAGGCGGCGATAAATGACACTCTCCGGTAGGCAAGTTCTCTTGGTCGGACAAACTATTCATAGGTCCCGGGCCTTGACGGACCGCCTACGCCGGTGGGGATTCCGATGCCATTTTGCCAGAAATGCACGAGCGGCCTCCGAGCTGTTGAACTCGGACCCGGTTGACCTCGTGCTCAGTGAAGCGCATCTGTCCGATGGAAGTGGCTTTGGGCTGCTGGTGGCCTTAGCCGGTCTTCCGATTACCGCGTTCGTTTGCTTGCCCGTCGAAAACAGCTGTTTTTGGCTGCCCGCCATCGATGATGGAAAGGAATGCCTGGGACTGCCCGCTCTCCGACCTTCAGAATTTGCGAGCGCACTCGAAGAAATGGTCCAGTGTTTAGCCGGTGTGCCCTCGATCAACTAGTCGGGACCCTGGTGCGCATCAACCTTGCGGGAAGAGAGTCTCCTCCGGATAGGCGGCCTCTGCAAACGCGGGAACAAAGCTAATTCAAAAAAATGGTAGGAGAGGAACGCATGACACATCATTCTTCAGCTACACGATCGGTAAAAACCAGCACTGGATTGGCCCTGATATCAGTGGATGAGCTTTTGCAGCATGCACAAGACATTTTGAATCGAATTGCCCGCCGCGCCTTTGAGATTTTCGAGAGCCGTGGGGGCGTGCACGGACACGACTGGGAGGATTGGTTTCTTGCCGAATCCGAGCTACTCAAGCCCGCGAAGTTGCTCATCTCGGAATCTGGCGAATGGGTTACCGTAAGCGCCCAGGTTCCCGGGTTCAACACGAACGAGATCAAGGTTAGCGTCGATTCGCGCCGCCTGATTATCAGTGGAAAGGCCGGTCCGCGCGAAAGCCGAAAATCTGGAAAACATCTCGCTTCGCTCGGGCCCATGCAACTGATTTTCCAGGTCCTCGATCTGGCCGCTGAGGTTGATCCCTCGAAGACCAAGGCGACCTTTAACGATGGCAGGCTCAACGTAGTGATGGCAAAAGTTGCCCCTACAATGAGCGTTAGCGCGGGGACGAGGCCAGGGTTGTCCTCAGAAGGTGGTGCTTCCGACCATAAAACAGGCGGGATGGAAGCCGCAGGCATCCCGCCGGTTATTGCTAGAGCCAATGAGTCGGTCGTCGAGGCGCAAGCAGTATCGCTGAACAAGGTAGCATCGGTACGCTGAAACCAGCTGAAGCATTAAAATGGCCATGGGTGTATTTGCGGCAAGCGATCCTGAATGAAGAGCGGCAGACTTCTCATCATTGTAGATGAATCGCCGTCGACCAAAAAGGCATTGCAGTATGTTGCCCGGATGGGCGCGGGGCGACCGGATTTCGAAGTATGCCTGGCACATAGTCTGCTGTCACCTCCGCCCCAGCTAGTCGAGTTCAGGGGCACAGAAAAAGCACGCTTCCGAGCATATAAATCCCGATGGATTTCGGCAGGTGAGATGACGGAACAGCGCGCCTTGAAGCGCGCCAATGCCGTGTTGCGCCGAGGTGGCCTGGCACGCGGGACGATCGAAGCCCGTTATTGCTATCTGCTGGATGGAACCCGAGCGGCCCAGGAAATCTTGAAACTCGCGCGAATGCGCAAATGCGACACGCTAGTTATCGCCAGAGCATCCCTTTCCTGGCTAGGTAAGCTTATTCATGGAGACCCTGCAGAAGAGTTCGTCCCCCAAGGCAAGGGGTTTACGATTTGGGTAGTGGAATAGATCCGAAGGTAGCGCCGTGCTCACAACGGCGAAAGACTGTCAGTGACCAGTCCGCTTATTCGACCAGCTTTTTTCGCCCAGCTACGGGCGAGGTGACGATTGTTCATCCCTCATACTTACTCGGCGGCTCTCATTCTTATGTTAGTCAGCATGCTCTGTTGGGGTAGCTGGGCGAATACTCAGAAGATTGACAAACGGTGGCGGTTCGAACTTTTCTACTGGGATTACATATGGGGTCTTCTGATGTGTGCGCCGTTGTTTGGGCTGACACTCGGAAGTAGAAACCCCGCCTCGCCAGACAGCTTTTTTCACAGTTTGGCCTCCGCGAGTCCTCGCAGCCTCGTCGAGGCTTTCGTCGGAGGTATCATTTTTAACCTCGGAAATCTTCTTCTCGTGGCCGCGGTTTCTGTCGCGGGCATGGCGGTAGCGTTCCCCATCGGAGCTGGCTTGGCGCTGGTGATTGGAGCCGTTATCAACTACATCATTTCGCCGAAAGGGAACCCGATTCTTCTTTTTGGTGGAATCGCGTTGATTTGCCTCGCCATCATCCTCGATGCAATCGCGTATCGGGGACTGGCTGGGGGTGCGAAAGCCTCCACAAAAGGGGTTGGGTTGAGTCTGGCCTGCGGTGTTGCTGTTGGCCTCTTCTATCCGTTCGTCGCCAAGGCATTGACAGGCCCGAACCACCTGGGGCCATACACCGTGTATTTCGTTTTTGCCTTGGGTGCAATGGTTTCGAATTTCCCCATGGACTATCTATTGATGCGACGGCCGGTAGGTGGTCAACCGCTCAGAATAAAAGACTATTTCAAGGGACACGCGAGCCTGCACGTGTGGGGTATCCTAGGCGGGGCGATTTGGGGTGCCGGAACAATCTGCAGCTTCGTGGCGTCCTATGTGCCGATGATTGGACCCGCCACTTCGTTCTCTCTCGGCGAGGGCAACACGATGATTTCCGCTATATGGGGAATCTTTGTATGGAAGGAATTTCATGGCGCAGGAATCCGAGTAAAGGTTCTCCTCGGGATAATGTTTTTGTTTTTTGTGCTGGGACTCAGCTGCATAGCGGTCGCTCCCGTAATCCACTGAGAGAACGAACACCAACAACGTCGAGATGCGGAAGGTACTATGACGAAGTCAGATAGTGACAATGGAGCGTTCGGACACCCCGGAATTCATCCCCGATGGACACATGGAGGAAAAGATGGGGTGGGAACCGCATACGCGGTCTCCAGCCAGATCTGGTTTACGTTTTGGAATGGCATCGTCACCGAAGTCTACTATCCAACGGTGGACCGGCCGCAGCTCCGGGACCTTCAATACTTAGTTACCGATGGCGAGAGTTTTTTCCATGAGGAGAAGCGCCACCTCGAATCCAAATTCGAACGCTTATCCGATCACGCGCTGGGATACCGCTGTAAGAACTCCGATCCCGACGGCCGCTACGCCGTGGTTAAGGAAATCATTACAGACCCTCATCTTGCCTGCGTTCTTCAGCGCACCAAGTTGACCGGTGACGAATCATTCGTTTCGAAGCTGAGGCTTTATGCCCTCTGCGCTCCTCACCTTGAAGTCGGGGGATGGGGGAACAATGGATATGTCGCCGAAGTGGATGGGCGCAGTATTCTCATGGCACAGAAAGAAGGAACATGGCTGGCGCTCGCCGCCACAGTGCCCTTCTCTCGTATGTCCTGCGGATACGTCGGCAGCAGCGACGGCTGGACCGATTTGGCTGGCAATTTTCAAATGGACTGGGAGTTCAACCACGCCACTGACGGCAACATTGCGCTCATGGGGGAACTGGATTTAAGTGGCCATCGCGAGTTCACCCTGGGACTGGCTTTTGGAGACACCCAACACCACGCTATCGCAACACTTTTTCAGTCCATGGGCACCCCCTTCGAGGAACATCACAAACGCTACACGGAGCAATGGGACCGTACCACCGCGCACCAGCTTCCTTTAGGCAAGATTTCGACGGACAAAGGCAACCTGTATGACAGTAGTTTCAGTTTGCTTCTCGCTCACGAGGACAAGTCCTATCCGGGAGCCTTGATCGCTTCTCTTTCGATTCCTTGGGGCGAAGCGAGGGGCGACAAGGACCAAGGCGGATATCATCTGGTTTGGACCCGAGATATGGTCAACAGCGCCACCGCCCTGCTCGCCTCCGGGGAGAAATCCACGCCCCTACGCGCGCTTATCTATCTCGCGGTTTCTCAGCAAGAAGATGGCGGCTTCTCGCAGAATTTCTGGGTGAATGGAATTCCGTACTGGCGGGGGATTCAGTTGGACGAGGTCGCCTTCCCCATATTGCTGGCCTCGCACATGAGCCAACAGAATGCCCTTCAGGATTTTGATCCCTATCCTATGGTTTTGAAGGCGGCAGGTTATTTGCTTCGGCATGGGCCGGTCACACAACAGGAACGCTGGGAGGAAGCCAGCGGTTATTCTCCATCAACTGTGGCTTCGAATATCGCAGCTCTGATCGGCGCGGCTTATTTCTGCAGGCAGCGAGCGGATAAAGCGGCTGCGGAATTTCTTGAACAATACGCCGATTTTCTGGAATCGCACGTCGACGCGTGGACAGCCACGACAGAGGGGACATTGGTCCCGGGAATTCGCCGCCACTACATCCGCATCATGCCCGACCAAGTAGACAACTCCAATCCCCTGGAAAATCCGAACTTGGGAATTCTGCAAATTGCGAATCTGGCGCCAGGCACCCAAAATTCATTTCCCGCGAAGGACATCGTCGATGCTGGGTTTCTTGAGCTGGTTCGTTACGGGATAAGAAAACCGGACGATCCGTTGATTGTGGATTCATTGAAGGTGGTTGATGCGGTACTGAAAGTGGACACCCCGATGGGGCCGGTCTGGCATCGTTACAATCACGATGGTTACGGCCAAAGAAGTGATGGAGGCCCTTTCATCGGATGGGGCCAGGGCCGGGCGTGGCCGCTACTAAAGGGAGAACGGGCTCACTTTGAACTCTCTGCGGGACGAGACGTGAAGCCGTTCATTCGAGCAATGGAACGCTTTGCCTCGGGAACCGGTCTGTTGCCGGAACAAGTGTGGGATGAGCAGGACAAGCCAGATGTTCATATGTTCCTCGGCCGGCCGACGGGCTCCGCCATGCCTCTCATGTGGGCTCACGCAGAGTACGTCAAACTTTTGAGGTCCGTATCTGACCGTCGCGTTTTCGATTTGATTCCTGAGGTCGCCAGACGCTACCTCGGAGATCGGAACGCATGCCAATCATTCGAGATTTGGAAGCCGAACCGGCAGGTGCATTTCGTCAAAAAAGGCTGCACGCTACGTGTCCAGGCTTCCAGTCCCTTCCGGCTCCATTGGACGGGCGACGAGTGGCGCACCGTCAACGACACCAAGTCAGCGGCAACCGTTTTCGGAGCTGAATTCGTCGATATACCGATCACCGCAGCGCAACAAGCACCCATCCGCTTTACTTTTTTCTGGCCAAAAGCCAACTCCTGGGAAGGGCAAGACTACAAGGTAGACATCAGACGATAAGAAAATGACTTAGAGGTGCTTCTCCGCAGTTGTCCGAAAAAAGTGCCATGCGGAAAGTTAGTGGACGAAGAGAGGCCAGACGTGCCGCAACAGGGTCAGTTTGACGTCATCATCATCGGCACCGGAGCGGGTGGCGGAACTCTCGCCTACCATCTTGCTACTTCCGGCAAACGCATCTTGCTTCTGGAACGAGGTGGGTACCTGCCGCGGGAAAAAGATAACTGGGAATCCCGCGCGGTCTTCCTCGAATCGAAGTACCAGGCCAAAGAAACCTGGTACGACAAGAACGGAAACACGTTTCACCCAGGCATTCAGTATTACGTCGGCGGGAATACCAAGGTTTATGGCGCAGCGCTGCTGCGGTTCCGCAAGGAGGATTTTGGGGAAGTCCGGCACTATGGCGGCATTTCACCCGCCTGGCCGCTCAGCTATGAGGACTTCGAGCCTTATTACACCAAAGCGGAGCATCTTTATCATGTCCACGGAGAACACGGGATTGATCCCACCGAAGGACCGGTCAGCGCTCCCTATCTCTATCCCGCGGTCAGCCACGCGGCGCGAATTCAAGAACTTTACGCTGATTTGCAACGGTGTGGTCATCACCCATTCCCTTTGCCGCTCGGTATCTTGTTGGAAGAAAAAGACGGCAAGGCGCTGCACACGAGTGCCTGTGTGCGGTGTGCGGCGTTTGATGGGTTTCCGTGCTTGGTAAACGGCAAAGCGGACGCGCAGATCATTTGCGTGGAGCCGGCGCTCAATCACCCGAACGTTCAGCTTCTCACCGGCGCATACGTCAAGCGCCTCGAAACAGACGCGTCCGGCCGCGTAGTTACAAAGGTCTTGCTCGAGCGTGAAGGACATCCGGAGGAATATTCAGGGGACATCGTTGTCGTTTCTTGCGGAGCGATCAATTCCGCACTTCTTCTGCTGCGCTCCGCCAACGACAAGCACCAGAACGGACTCGCCAACAGTTCCGATGTAGTGGGACGCCATTACATGCGCCACAACAACTCCGCTTTCATGGCCATTTCCAAGACCCCCAATCCGACCGTCTTCCAGAAGACCCTCGGCCTCAATGATTTCTACTTTCGGTCGGATGATTGGGAGTACCCATTGGGCGGCATTCAGATGCTCGGAAAAACCGATGGCGAAATGCTCAAAGGAGAAGCGCCGAACTGGGCCGTTTGGAAGCCCGAGTTTGCGCTCGATTACATGGCGGAGCACTCCATTGATTTCTGGGTGCAATCCGAAGACTTGCCCCACCCTGATAACCGCGTCACTATCAATGCGCAGGGAGAAATTACACTGGACCTCCGCGAGACCAACGTCGAGGGTCACCATCGCTTGATCGCAAAACTCAAAGGTATGCTCAAAGACCTGGGACTTCACGACCACTTGATGTCTCGATCGTTGTATCTTGGGAAGAATATTCCCATAGGAGGGACCGCTCATCAGGCGGGAACGGTTCGTTTCGGTCGCGATCCTAAGACATCGGCCCTCGATCTGAACTGCAAGGCCCACGATTTGGATAATCTCTATGTCGTCGATGCGAGTTTCTTCGTGTCGATTGCAGCCGTCAATCCTAGTTTGACCATCATCGCGAACGCCCTGCGAGTCGGTGACCACTTGCTGAAACGGCTCGGATAGCAGCAAAGCATGAAAATTTCACTCCGCAACACGGTGGAACGTACGAACTGAAAGAGGAAAAAACTCCTATGAAGGCCATTGCGATCGTTCCGGGTACGACCGGCTCACGCATCGTGGATCGTCCTGAGCCCTCCGTTTCCAGCGAGGACGAAGTGAAAGTCCGAGTCATACGCGTGGGCATCTGTGGTACTGACAGGGCAGAAGTATCCGGAGGAAGGGCGGACGCTCCCGACGGTCAGAAGGAACTCGTCATCGGTCACGAGATGTTTGGACAAGTGGTGGGATTGGGTTCGGCGGTCACTCGCGTGAAAACGGGAGACTTCGCCGTATTCACGGTGCGGCGAGGATGCGAGCAGTGCTCTGCGTGCCTTATGGGGCGCTCCGACATGTGCGGGACCGGTAAGTATCGGGAGAGGGGTATCTACGGACTGGACGGGTATCAAACGGAATTCGTGGTGGATAAGGAGCAGTACATTGTTCGCGTGCCGGAGGAACTAGAAGCGATTGGAGTATTGATGGAACCGCTTTCCGTGGTGGAGAAAGCCATTGATGAAGCGATTCAATTGCAGGTTGTGCGCTGCCCGGAAGCTGCCATTACTCCCGCCTGGATCGTCGGACGCCGGTGCCTTGTGGCCGGCCTCGGACCTGTAGGTTTGCTGGCTTCCATGGTCTTGCGGCTTCGAGGCGCCGATGTCTACGGTTTGGATGTCGTCGATTCTACGAGCGCTCGCCCAAAGTGGCTGGATGTTATTGGAGGGCATTATGTGGATGGACGATTGGTGCCTGCGGACCAAGTCGAGAAGAAAATTGCTCCAATGGACCTGGTCCTGGATGCCAGTGGTATTGCCTCGCTCGAATTCAACTTGTTGGATGCACTGGGCCGGAACGGGGCTTACGTAGTCACGGGCATTCCCGGCGGTGGTCGGCCGTTACAGATTGAAGGCGCGGAACTTGTGAGGCAGTTGGTCCTCGATAATCAAGTAATGCTGGGCAGCGTCAATGCCGCGCGGGGCCACTTTCAAATGGCCGTGGATGATTTGTCTCAGGCGCAGCTGCGCTGGGGCACTCACGTCGCCGCTCTGATCACCAATCGCTATCCGTTTAGTCGATTCGCGGAACTCGTGGGAAATCATCCCCCCGACGCCATCAAGGAAGTAATCGAATGGGCGTAAAAGGCTAGCAGGAAAACGGCGGGCTCCTCGCCAATATTCCGCGAATACGCCATATTGGAGGCGGAAGAAGTGAGAATTGATCTGCTCTTTTGAATATTTCGATTAGTCTTGGGGCAAATGCGCGTCCTCATTATCGAAGACCAACAGAAAGTGGCCGACTTCATCCAAAAAGGGATGCAGCAGGAGGGCTACGCCGTAGACGTAGCACGCGACGGAGAGGATGGCGCTTATCAAGCGACAAGTATTGAGTACGATGTAGTGATTCTCGACTTGATGCTCCCAAAACTATCTGGTCTCGACGTCCTAGCCAGAATCCGCGCCCACAAACTAAATCTCCCGGTCCTCATACTCACCGCCAAAGGCTCCCTGGACGACAAGGTAAAGGGGCTCGACACCGGCGCAAGCGACTATCTCGTCAAGCCTTTTGCGTTCGTCGAACTTTCCGCGCGAATCCGCGCCCTGCTTCGACGTGGCCACCAGGAGGCACCCGTCCTTCGCATGGCTGACCTGGAAATGAATACCGTTACCCGCGAAGTGACCCGGGGTGGAACCAGGATTGATCTCAAACCAAAGGAATTTGCTCTTCTCGAGTTTTTGCTCCGCAACGCACGCCGGCCTGTAACGCGAACCATGATCGTCGAGCACGTGTGGGATATTCATTTCAACGCCGTCAGCAACGTCGTCGATGTCCACATAAATTCACTACGCAGCAAAATCGATCGAGATTTCCCGGTCGCCTTGATTCACACCCTGCGCGGTGTGGGATACGTTCTCAAAGACGAACCATCATGTTAGCTCTCGGCGTTCGCACCCGGCTCACGCTTTTCTATTCCGCCGTGTTGTTCGTTATGCTCGCCGTATTTGGCCTTCTTTTCTATCACGCGCTCGGTCTCTTCATGGAGCGCAGTATCACCAGGCAACTCAAAGACCAAGTCGCATTCGTTCACAGTCACATGCAAACGGAGAATGGCACGGTCCAGCTTGCCTTCGATCCCGCCAACCGCCAGCAAGCCTACCTGGTTCACGTGGCCACGCGCTTCTATGAAGTATTTGAATTGCCATCGGGAGACCTCGTCGTTCAGTCCGAAGAGATGGAATTGCTTGGGGTTCGCCCATTGCCAGACACGGTGCGCGCTCTGGCCGCCAATCCAGGCCTTGCGGATTCTAAATTTCCCACCCACCGCCTTCTTTTTGATAGTTCCATCGTTCCGGCAACAGATGGAAGCGATTCGTTTCTCCTGCGCATCGGAATTCCCCTCGACCCTGCCGACGATGCGCGGCGCGAATTTCTTCATGTCCTACTTTTCCTGGTGCCCATCGGAATCGCCCTCGCCGCTCTCGCCGGGTGGCAAATGGCGCGCAGAGCCCTGCGCCCCATGACCAATCTCGCAATCGCCGCACGCAAGATTGACGTTCAACAACTATGTGACCGTTTGCCGGTGCGAGGAACGAATGACGAAGTCGATGATGTCGCCAAGGCTTTCAATGAAACCCTGGGGCGTCTCGAAAACTCCGTCGGCCAGATGAAACAGTTCACCGCCAGCATTTCTCACGAATTGCGAACTCCCCTCACCGCTTTGCGCGGGGAGGCCGAGGTGGCGCTCCTCGAGGTTCGCTCCGCCGAAGAATACCAACAGGTGCTTACCAGCCAACTAGAGGAATTCGACAAACTAGCGCACATGATTAATCAGCTGCTTGTTCTAGCTCGGGCGGAGGCGGGAGAAATCCAATGGGCCGCGCAAACGGTTGATCTCTCCTCTTTGACCCTCTCCTTGACGGAGCAAATGGAGCCTCTTGCCACGGCAAAGAATATTCGCCTTCGTTCGAACATACAGCCGGGTGTGTTCGTCCACGGAGATGCCAACTGGATCGAACGCGCGATTCTCAATCTCCTCGATAACGCGATCAAATTCACCGACGGTCCAGGAAAAGTGGATGTGACGCTCAGTGGATTCCATAACGAGGCGGTAATAAGCGTCCAGGATACCGGAATCGGAATTCCCACCGATTCGCTCCCGCACGTATTTGACCGTTTCTTCCGCGTCGAGCCTTCACGCTCAAAAAACGTGGAAGGCGTCGGCCTGGGGCTCGCCTTGGCCAAGTGGATCGTCGAAAAACATCGCGGTCACATCGAAGTACAAAGCCAGACTGCCAGGGGCAGCTCCTTCACCATGCGAATTCCGCTGGCAGCTGCCGAGTCGTCATCTCTCGCCTAAGTAATTGATTCTCCGCCCGTTGCATCCTCCCAAATCACATTAAATAGAAATTAGTCATGGTTCATGTTGGCTTCATTTAGCTCCCATATCTTGGTCTTGTGTCGGCCAAGTTCTTCGTAGGCTCGAGCGTTATCGGTTCCGTCGAAGTAACCCATCAGTTCGCAGTTCAGGCTGAGCATCACGATCTGCGATCGAAAATCGAAGAGGAGAAAATGATGAAAGCTAGCCCCAAAGTTAAAACCTGGTCTGCCGCTGCCGTTCTTGCCGTGTGCCTTCTGGTCGGAGGTTCCCTCATTGCCAGAGCGTCGCACGCTGCCAGTTCCGAAGCCCCGATTCTCGCACCCGCACTGGCTACCGTCGTCCCCACTGCGTCGCTCGCTTCGAGTTACGCGCCTGTAATCAAAGGAGTCTTACCGGAGGTCGTAAGTGTGTTGTCTTCGAGAGTGGTTCGTCCAACCGAGTCCGACCAGCCGTTTTCCAACGGTCCACTGTTTCAGCAGTTCTTTGGTGGTCAAGGTCAGGGCCACGGCTCGTCCGAGCAGGCACAGCCGGAACGCGAACAGGGCTTGGGGTCCGGAGTGATCATCGGATCGAACGGATACATCATCACCAACAACCACGTTGTTGATGGCGCCACCGACGTGAAGGTTTATCTTCGCGATAAGCGCGAATTCCCGGCGAAAGTGGTTGGTACAGACGTCAAGACCGACATCGCCGTGCTCAAAATTGACGCCAACAATCTTCCCGCCATTCCGATGGGGGACTCCTCCAAAATGGAAGTGGGTGATCTCGTGTTTGCGGTCGGAGACCCCTTCGGTGTCGGCCAAACCGTCACCATGGGAATCGTCAGCGCCAAAGGGCGCGCCCATCTGGGCATTGAAGACTACGAAGATTTTATTCAGACCGATGCGCCCATTAATCCGGGAAACTCCGGTGGTGCCTTGATCAATGCCAAAGGTGAGCTCGTTGGAATCAATACCGCGATTCTGTCGCGGAGTGGCGGCAGCCAGGGAATCGGCTTCGCCATCCCCGTCAATCTTGCCCGTCATGACATGGATCAGATCATTGAACACGGACACGTAATTCGTGGCTGGCTCGGAGCAACCATCCAGGATGTTACGCCCTCGATGGCCAAGGCTTTTGGAATGGACACCCCGGGCGGCGTGCTGATCGCTGGCGTTTCGCCCAATAGCCCGGCCGCTGACGCCGGTTTAAAGCAGGGAGATATCGTCATGAGCGTGAACGGCCAACCCATCAATGAGTCGTCCGGTTTGCGCCTCCAGGTTTCCGAAGCAGGTCCAGGCACATCCTTCCCCATGACTGTGAAGCGTGGAACCAGCACGCTAAACCTCACCGCGAAGCTGCGGGAACTCCCATCCGACGTAGCGAGTGCATCCGGAACGCCTGCGGAAAATCAGGCCGAGCGGGGAATCCAGGTTGAGGAGCTGACGTCGTCCCTGCGAGATCAGCTGAAGTTGACAAACGACAGCCAAGGGGTGGTCGTCGCGCAGATAGATCCAGCCAGCGCGGCCGCCTCCGCCGGACTTCGCGAAGGAGACCTCATTCAGGAAGTCGACCACCACGCAGTCACCAACAGCGGCGAGTTCAATCAAGCCATGCACGGCGCTAGCGGCCGGGCCGTTCTGCTGCGAGTGATGCGTGACGGTACCGGCATCTATATCGCCGTCGACCCGAGTTAGTCGGGCGAGGTGGCAGCACGAATAGCTCGGTCTTTTTCCTTGGCCTGGCGGATGACTTCTTCAAAAGTTGCCCGCCAGGTACTTTTCCCGGTCCAGGGCCTCAACCCATCAAAACCCGGCGGTATCCGGATGGTTCTTTGCGTGGACTCTGTTGGCAGGGGCTGGATTACGAGTGGCGGCCGGCACCGATCTTTGTCTCATGGCAAAAGTATCGGGAAGATGCCTTAGAACCGCCCGTTAACAGAAACACGAAATGACCTGTAAACTGTCCAGGAACGATAATGTGGCGAGACTTGCAGCATTTGCCATGCCCCCAAGCTTGGCGCGCGGGGGCTCCTTCGTCAGTCAGCTCCATTTCGCGGGGAGCGGATTGGACCGGCGGTTCGCTGGATGCTGCTTTTGCTCCTCGCATAGTAACCGTTCCAGTGCACGCTCAATTGAGATTCAGGGAACAATACCCGAAGAAGAATGGAACGGGAGACTCCAATGACAAACCTCACGCGAAGGTCCTTTGTAGGACAGGCCACCGTTGGCCTTGCCGCGTTTGGCGCGATGACCCCGGTGGCGAATGCGCAATTGGTCGATAAAGTGGCGGATTGGAAAATCGCCGATTTCGATCGCTTGATCAAAAATTCTTCGCGCGTGAAGCAGGTCTATGACGAGATTCAGATTGGCGCCTCCATTCGGGCCTTACAGTCCCGTGGTATCCAGCTGCTCTGCTGCCATACCGCGACCGAAGAACAATCCCGGGTATTGATCAAACAAAATAACCTGGCGCAGCAGCCGGAAGAAATTGTGAAGGACATGCTGTCGCATACGTTACCCGGCGTTCTTGTCGTCGCTTCCATGGTTGCCGCCATCGCTTTGCTGCAAAGCGAAGGACATTACTCCTACATCACCGTCTGATTGAGAGAGAGAGAACCGGTTCGATAGCCATGAGGACAATCTGGTCCATTTTCATTATCGCTGCTCTATCGATCGCAATCGTTCCCTCGCTCTTCTCGCAGTCGACTCCACCCTGGAGCAAGGGAAAAAACGATCCGGCTTTGGACCACGGCTGGGTGTTCCAGGTTTCGGATATAGATAATGTGCCGGATCTGCACGGACATCCTGAAGATGCCAAGCTCGTGCTTTTCATCGGTGGCAATGAGTTTTTTGTCCTGCCGGAGCTGGTTGCTGCTTTCGAAAAGCACCATGCCGATCTGCACGGACGTATTTTCTATGAGACCCTGCCCCCCGGAATTCTTCGCAAGCAGATGGCCAGTAACAACACCTTGACCCTAGGCAATTTCACGTTGAGGATCCAGCCCGATGTTTATGA
>Ga0182024_10013235_pt1 | contig 16157 bp, 13 predicted proteins | sample P32metaG_FD_120480 | JGI IMG/M metagenome (GOLD analysis project Ga0182024, IMG submission 120480) | Permafrost microbial communities from Stordalen Mire, Sweden - P3-2 metaG (Illumina Assembly) | ecosystem: Environmental > Terrestrial > Soil > Wetlands > Permafrost | place: Sweden: Stordalen... | reverse complement strand
GTAAACTTCATGAGCGGCGATGAAGAAGAACGTGTTCCCGAGGCCTACCGGGGAAGATGGGAGCGCCTGCGGAGTATCAAAACCAAGTACGACTCCCGGAATCTCTTTCGTCTGAACCAGAATATTCCTCCTTATCGTGCCCCTTCTCGCAACTAGTGGCCTGTCGCGGAGCAAACATTACCAGGCTCCGCGTCTGTTGTTGCCGCCACCGAAGCGAACCCTTGCTCACTCAACAACAGCATTCGTGCATCAACAGCAGCGCCCGGCCATCCTCAGTAACGAACTCACTGCGACAGGCCACTAGTTGGCCGTCACTGGCAAGTTTCAACTTCACGTCGCGCTAACGCGAAACTCTAGATAAAACAAATCCGGCAATTCACACCCGATTTCTTTTGACATACCACTTGAATACTATTGACATACTTGTAGCTTACGGGGTAGCATTCGCCGATCAACGGCTCGGGGGAGGATGAGGTGAGGAATTTTCACGCGATTCGATTCATAACGTCGAGTATCGTCGTTCTCGCTCTTTGCGGTTCGTTTGCCGCGGCCCAGCTTTTTCCGGGTCGAATCACCGGAACGGTGCGCGATACTCAGGGTGCCGCGGTGCCCGGCGCAACCTTCAAACTTTCAAATCCCGCCACTGGCCAGGAGCGGACGCTCACCAGCGATCAAAACGGCGAATTCAATTTCCCCGAGCTGCCGCTCGGCACTTTCCGGTTGACGGTGAGTAAAGAGGGCTTTCGCACCACGGTAATCAGCGACATCGTAACCTCCCAAGGGCAGGTGAACAATGTCAACCCCGTGCTGGCGGTTGGCACCGTTAATTCAGAAATTGAGGTAACCTCGGCGCCGGCGCTCATTCAGACAGAGACGAACGAGGTTGGCGGTCAATTGAGCGAGGTGCAAGTCGAGGCTCTTCCAATCGGCAACAGTGACTACACGAGGCTTGCTCTTGTCTTGCCGGGGGTCACCCAAAATAGCAACTTCGCATTCGCGCAATACACGATCAACGGCTCACGCGCGCGCTCGAACGGCTTCAATATCGACGGCGTTTCCGACACAGACCCTTCGACCTACCTTCCCTCCATCAATGAAGGTGGAAATTCGGCGACAGCGGCGACGCGCCTTCCTTTGGACGCAATTCAGGAGGTTATCGTCAGCGCGAACGCCGGCGCCGATAGCGGACAAAATTCCGGCAGCGTAATGAATGTCATCATTCGCAGCGGCACGAATCAGATTCACGGCTCCGCGTACGAATTGCATCGCGATGCTGTTCTTGATGCGTCAAACTTTTTTGAAAATCTATATGGATTGCCAAAAGCGCCATTCGTTTGGAATGAGTTCGGCGGAACGATCGGTGGCCCGATCTCCATTCCTCGCGTGTACGAAGGCCGGAACCGCACGTTCTTCTTTGCAGGCTATGACGGAAGCCGTCTCAGGTTGGGCACCACACTCAACGGAGTTGCGCCAACCTCGGCACAGATCGCGACTGCCACTGCTTTGGTACAGGGACAGGGCATCACGCCGAATCAGCTCGGGCTCAATATTCTGGGACTTTATTCGAACCTGGGTCTATCCGGCCCCTTCGCGATTGACAATCGAGGTCTTCAATCGCCCAACAGCGGGGTTTTGAAAATCGATCACACCATCTCGACCTCCGATTCGCTTTCAGCCCGCTACGTTCATGGAAGCGGCGAAGACGAGTTTCCAGGCGGCGGACCCGGCCCGGGCGGCGGATCTCAGCTAGGACCGTGGTTTGGCGTGACCCCGACCGTTGCCGACAACTTCGCGATCAGCGAAGTTCACATCTTCAACCCAAGTTTGATCCATACCATCCGGCTTGGCTGGAACCGTTTCAGCCAATTCCAAAAAGGCCGCGACGCGAACGTGAACCCGGACACGATCGGCTTTAACACCGGGGTAACTCCGACCAGTTACGGCATTCCAGAGGTCGACATATATGGTTTCGCGAACCTCGGACTGCAGTATGGCGCGGGTGGTCGCGTCGCGACCAGTTATCAAATCGCTGACGAAGTCAATTGGACCCGTCGCGCGCATGCCTGGAAGTTCGGGTTTAACTTCCTTCACAATTATTCCGATTACACCCTTGCCGGGTCACGCGGCATCTTTTCCTTTGCCGGGTCACAGCTTGGAACTCAGCTAAATCAGAGCGGGGGGATGGCGTCTCTGGTCGACTTGATTGCCGGTTATCCTACGCCCGGAAGCGGCCTCACGCAAATCACGCGGGTCGGCAGCCCCCGCGCCAATATTGACCAGAACATTATCAGCGGCTTCGGTGTCGACACGTTCAAGGTTAATCCCCGCCTTACGTTGATTGCGGGGATGCGCTACGACTTCTTTACGATTGTGAACGAATCACGCGGGCGTTTCTCCGCATTTGATCCCACTCTCGGACTTGTCCCAGCCTCGCAATTGCCGGGAGGACACATTTACGATACTCCCAAGGGCAACTTCGGCCCTCGCGTGTCGCTTGCCTGGGCGCCTCAGTACCAATTTATCTCGGGACGCCGGACAGTTATCCGCGCCGGATTCGGAATTTATTACGATACGATTCCCCTCAATAATTTCGAAGAAGGGCTCGCGCAGAATCCCGTCGGACCGACGGCCGGTTACACAATCGTGCCAAGCGCTCCCATCCCCTTCGGCGTTGGAGTGCCAATCTTCGGCACGGGCGCACCTCAGCCGCCATTCAATATTGCAAGCATTCAGCACAATCTGAAGACGCCGAACACGCAAGAATGGAATTTCAATATCCAGCAGGAGTTCAGCGATAAGGTCGTCCTTCAGATTGGCTATGTTGGGAACCATAGTATCCACCAACTTCAATTGCTGGACATTAACCAGCCGCCACTGGGGTCCGGATATGGCCCTGGATGTGTGAATCCGCCGAGCACCACTTGCGAGCAGGACGCACGCCCGTTTAACGCAAAGTTCAACACCTTATCGCAAATCAATACGATTTCGACGCCTGGCTTTGCGACTTACCACTCTTTGCAGGTTTCGCTGAAATCGAATAGCTTTCATGGCTTGACGAGTCAGGTCGCTTTCACGTGGTCTCACAATCTCGACACCGCGTCCGAAGTGGAAGATTTCTTCGGCACCAGCGGTTATGTGCCGCAAGACTCGACGAATGTGAAAGGCAGTTACGGCAATTCAGAATTCGATCAGCGCCGTGCGCTCATCATCACCTACGTGTATGCCATCCCCTCCCCCAAAACTGGCAACGCGTTGGCCTACGCAGCAAAGGATTGGCAAGTCTCCGGGACGACAACTTTTCGTGACGGCTTCGCCGCGCCCCTGTTGACGTTTGGTGACGAGAGCGGCGTGGGCAATTTCCATGAGCGCTACAACTGCGTCGCGCCGATTCATTATCAGTTGAGCAACTTTTCGCAGCCATACGCATCGCAAAGTTCGTTTTCGGATCCGGCGCCGGGAACGTTTGGCAACTGCCCGCGTGATCCGCTGGTCGCGCCAGGGCTAAACGCGTGGGACATATCGCTGCAAAGAACGTTCAGGCTCGGCGAGCGGTTTGGATTCCAATTCCGGACCAGCTTCTTCAACGCATTCAATCACCCGAACTTTGCCGAGCCCTCCCCCGGCCCCTCCAATGCCACGTTCATTACCGCCACCGCCGATGATGGCAGCTTCGATTCGCACTTTGGTGTCGGCGGCCCACGCAACATTCAGTTCATGGGCAAGATCACGTGGTAAGTATTCGATTGTTTCGCGAGACCATGGTGGCAAGCCGCCGGGCCGAGGTTTGTGGATCAGGCATTCTCAATCACTGACGCTCGCCCCGTGCGAAGCAGATGAAAGGAACGTTGCCAGCATAATTGCCAGCAACGAGGAGCACACGATGAGTTGTGGCAGGATGTTCGTGAGCCTGTTTTCTCTGGCAATCGCGCTGGTTGCGATCCTATGTGTAGCGGCGAGTGCGGCTACAACTCCTCCGGGCGCGATTGCAATATCCGTCGATGCGACGCAGGTCTCGCAGCGGATCCTCCACGCGAAACTCGTGTTTCCGGTCCATCCCGGGCCGCTCACGCTCTACTATCCGAAGTGGATGCCGGCAGACCACTCGCCGGACGGCCCTGTCTGGAACTTGGTGGGACTCAAGTTTTTTTCCGGTACGCAGGAGATTCCATGGCAACAGGATGACGTGGATATGTATGCCTTCAATTTCAACGTGCCTGCCGGAACAACCTCGATCGACGCTTCACTGGATTTTCTGATTTCGGCTCCCGGCCCGACGATTGATTTCAGTGCCTCCGGAGCTGCCAATCTTTTCATCCTGATGTGGAACCAGGTTCTTCTTTATCCAAAAGGTTGGCCCGCTGCCGATCTCATCTTTCATCCGACTCTAACGCTGCCTGGCCAATGGAAATTCAGCACGTCCCTACCGATCATCAGCCAATCCGGCAGTACGATCTTATTCTCGCCTGTCCCACTCGATCTGCTCGTCGATTCGCCCGTGCAGTCGGGTGAGTTCATGCGGACTTTCCCGCTCAATGCAAGCGGCAGCCCTCCCCAGGAATTGGATGTACTCTCTGATGATGCATGGGCGCTCGATGTTCCACCCGGATTGATAGAACGCTACAAACAACTGGTAGCGGAAGCAGGCGCTCTTTATAAGTCCCATCATTTTCGCGATTACCATTTTCTGCTGACTCTGAGTGACAACGTGATGGAACTGGGGCAGGAGCATCACGAAAGCAGCGACGATCGCGTAAAACAGCACACGCTGGTTGATCCGAATGCGCGGCTGCTGATGGCGGGACTTTTCCCCCATGAGTTTTCACACTCCTGGAATGGGCAATACCGCCGGCCAGAAGGTTTGGCGACACCGGATTTCCAGCAGCCCATGAAGGGCGAACTTTTGTGGGTCTACGAGGGTCTCACCGAATATTTGGGCACCGTGCTCACCGCTCGCAGCGGACTTATGACGGCAGCTCAGTTGCACGATCGTATCGCACTGGTCGCTTCGACATTGGAGCACCGGGCGGGCCGCCGCTGGCGTTCACTGCAGAACACGGCGAACGCCGCGCAGATCTTGTATTTCAGTGTTCCGGAGTGGTCGTCGTATCGCCGTGGAACAGATTTCTACCCTGAGTCGGTTCTGATCTGGCTCGAGGTGGACACAACCCTTCGCAAGCTTACCGCCGATCGAAAATCCATGGACGATTTCTGCCACGCCTTCTACGCCGGACATGAGGGTCAACCAGTTATCGAGACCTACACCTTTGGGGATCTCGTAGCCACCCTGAATGGCATCGCTCCCTATGACTGGGAATCGTTTTTCCGCTCGCGCCTGGATTCGACCGCTGCCAATGCCCCACTGGGCGGGATCTCCGGCGGCGGCTGGCGGCTCGTGTACAACGATGATCCGAACGAAATTCAATCGGCTGAGGATGACACATCGGGAGGAGGCGACTTCACATCTTCGATTGGACTCCGCGTAAAGCGCGATGGTGCAGTCGTTGACGCCATCCCCGGCATGCCCGCATTTGAGAGCGGACTTAGTCCATACTCGAAAATTATCGGCATCAACGGGCTCGCGTTTTCAGTAGAAGAAATGAAGCGGGCGATCCGGGATTCCAAATCAAATTCCACTGCGTTCGATCTTCAAATCGAGAAAGCAGGAAAGTTAGAGCGCCACAACATTCAGTATCACGGCGGCAATCAGTTTCCCCACCTGGAGCGCGTAAAAGACACTCCGGATTATCTGGACGAGATCCTCAAACCACTGACAGGGGCGGCTGTAAATTAGCGCCAGGGACTGGAGTTGCGCTTCCAAAGCTTATTGTTTCCAGGTGAAGTATGGTTTGTGTTGTGGCAGAGCTAGCTGTTGGCGACAGGCGTTTCCTGATTCAGAATGGCAACCCAGCGGGCGCCTCGCTTGATCCAGGTTGTGCTCTCAATCACTGACCCTTGGGGGAATATTTTGCCGGCTTCTTCGCCCAGGCGCAGAGCCTCATAGTAGAGGATCACGGTTTTTGAGTTTGGCATAAACCCGCGAAAACGGCGGAGTTCATAGCGCGAGATCGTTCGTTCATTCATTGTTGCTAAATACTCTGGCTGAGGCACGACTCCCGATTGGAAGATCATGATGGCATCCGCGGGCACAAGTTGTCGGAATCGATCAGCGTCTCGCTCCTGTGCCATCTTCCATACGCGCTTTTCAAGGCGGATGACCTTATTCACGATCGCGCGTTCCGAGTTCGTTTTGTTTTTTCGCGTTGGCTTAAAGTGGCGGCGTTTCATTCGTATCCTCCGTGCTACAGCCATTAAGAGCTTGGGTTCCCATGTTAGTCGCGATTGCTGTAAAACCCCGAGGTGGGCTGAATCGCTGTAGTTTACGTTCGTTTCTTATCTTGATTAGAGGTCAAATATTTGTCTACCGAGATTGAATCCGCCCGTGCACATTTTCCCATCTTCAAGAACAAAATCTACTTGAATTCCTGTTCACAAGGGGCCTTGAGTGATGCGGTGGAAGCGTCACTGCAAGAGCACATCCGCTCCTGGCACGAACACGGGTCGCCATGGGACCGCTGGGTCGAGGAGTACGAAGCGGCGCGGACTGCATTTGCGCGCTTCATCGGCGCCGCTCCCGAGGAAGTCGCGGTCGTCACAAGCGCCTCCGCCGGGATCAATTCCATCGCGAGCGCTCTCGATTTTGGCAAGCGCCGAAAAGTCGTCATGGGGGAATTCGAATTTCCCACGATGGGGCAAATCTGGCTCGCTCAGGAGCGTCGGGGCGCTGAAATCGAATTCCTCCCGGCCCAGAATGGCAAGATATGCCCGGAGTGTTACTCGCGCGCGATTGATGACCAGACACTCATCGTGCCACTTACCCACGTTTGCTTCATGAATGGCTTTCGATCGGAGGTAGCCCCCATCGTCAAACAGGCCCATGAGCGTGGGGCTCTGGTCATGCTCGACGACTATCAGGACTGTGGAACCCGGCCGATTGATGTCAAGGCGCTTGATGTGGATTTCTACGTTAGTGGAGCGCTCAAGTATCTTCTTTGCCCGTCCGGGATCGCGTTTTTGTACGTGCGCCCTGAATTGATCTCCGCACTGACTCCGACAATTACTGGCTGGTTTGCCCAAAAGAATCCGTTTGCCTTTGACGTCAAACATCTCGATCTGGCCACCACCGCCCGCCGTTTTGAAACGGGTTCGCCTCCGCTCCCACACGCCTACATCGCACCGGCCGCCCTTAAGTTGCTCGATGATTTTGGGCGCGAAAAGACCGCGCAGCATATCAAGTCCCTGACCCGCGCGCTCATGGACGGCGCTCGTGACCTGAAGATAAAGGTGAAGACACCGGCCGAAAGCGTCGGGCCCTTAGTTGTCCTGCAAATGAAAGATGCTGACGCGATGGTAAAAAAGATGGCGGCCGATAATATGGTCGTATCCAATCGGATGGATGGCTTGCGCGTGTCCTTTCATCTGTATAACACGTTGGACGACGTGCACGCTGTTCTTGCTCAACTGGAGAAAAATCGAACTCTCGCAGTCGTCGAGTGAGGCGGCAAGCTTCCGGGAAAACTGTATTCGGTCGACGCAATCTAGAGTGTTCATGGCTCTTCGTAGTATCGAGAGCTCGAAGCGACAGTCTTCTCGCGCGAAGCTCGCGCAGTCAGAATCGGAAACGATGTTCGGCCTGCACGCCAGAGTGAGCGAATTCCTGCACGCGCAGGTCAAGGCAGGCAACATCACGCTCGATCTGGCTGCGCAGCAGAGTTTTCATGTTGTCGTTCGTGAACTGCGCTTTCACTTCGCCGATGGCCCCGGAAGGATCGCGAAAGAGTTGGCTGAACGCCGCGCCCACTCCGGTTTTCGACCGCGAGCCTTCGAGCAGAATGCAGTAGAAGATTTCCACCTGATAAAGATGGTCGCGTTTCGCTTCAAAGAACTTCCGTCGTTGCTCAATCGCCGCTTCCACAATCGGGTCGTCATATTTGGCGAACGGTATGTCGGGCCGGTTTGATTTGAAGAGGTATTGGTAGACATGGAAGCCTGGCCCAAACGCTTTGAGCGCCGCCTCCAGCCGCTTCACCGCATATACCTGTTCCGAGCAGTCCAGACTTTCGTAGTCCACGCCGGGAACACTGAGCACCATGCCCACATCGCCGGACTTTGTAAGGAAGGCCGTCTCATTCCAGAAGCCGTACAAGTGGATGTGGTCGTTGAGACACGCGCTCTCTTTCCACGGCTTGATGACGTTAGCGACTCGCAGCATCACAGCACCTCCCCACGGGGGATGAGCTGTTTGGCCGCGTCATAGCGCAGCTTGTAGCGTTCGGACCTCGCCAGGATGCGAAGGAATGCCGGATCGCTGTTCGTGACCCAATGGCAGAAGGCAAAACCACCTATGAAGACGGCGATACCCGCAAGGATTGAATTGAAGAGATTGAAGGCCCCCACCGCGCCGACGCAGACGAAGTAAAACAGCGTGCGCTCCACACCCAGGTAGGTGAGCGGCTTATGCAGGCTCTTGAACACCCGATTTGTGCGATGCTTCTGTGTGTTGTCTGCCATAAAACTCTCGCCTGACAAAGCGTGTTGAGTGAAGGTGGAAGGTGGCCGGGAAGGGCTCTATACGCCCCAGAGCCAGCTCAGGACATTGACGGCGAGAACGGCAATGCCCGTTCCGGCGGCAACTCCAGCGAGCGCCTTCTTAGCGCCAGGTTCGCCGTGCGCGAAGCCGTAGCCGCCGATCACGATGGCAACCAGACTGGCAACCTTCGCAATGGTGCCGGTGAAAAGGCTTTGGATGGCCGTAAAGCCGGTGTCGAACGGTGAGTTCTGTGCCAGGGCGGCCACGGGCGTGACAAGTAGCAGGGTGAACAGAGCGGTTGTTGGACGCGCCCACTTCGACCGAAGAAGGGGCAGGGCTGGGCGAATGAGATGAACTTGGAACCAATGTGACGACATCTGCGCCTCCAGAGCAGCTAGAATCTGCAGCGTGTGGCGCAAACTTAACCCCGCTCAATTTAGCTGTCCAATGAAAGTTCGGGAACGTGTTATTCCCTGAAGGACTAATAGCTGTTTGTGCTTATGGTTTAGCGGACAAGCTCATAGTCGAGGTAGAAAGAAGAAATTTCCATCTCGTTAGTAACGAGATACATAGGCAATGTAGTTTCGTAAGCTCTTCGCTCACCCACAATCCTTCTAAACGCCTCGCTGAAATGCTCTGACTGGTATCGGAATCTGCGGAACAAGGCCGAGAAAAAGATGGGCGCCACCGCTGCATCAAGACCTTTTGGCATTTAGGTTAAATTGTTGTCGTTTCCGCAAGTCTCGCTATTTCAACAAACTAAACTTCCACGAATCCCTCCGGTCAGAAAAAGTCGAAGAAATTTGTCAGTTGCGGAAAGTTATTAGTCGCGGAAGGAATAACACGTTCCCGAAAATTCATTAGACACGGCAGTAGAGATCAATCAAATTCGTGCCTATCGCTTCCGGCGGGAAATGTCCCCGCTCTGAGCACGGAAGTCAACGATGCGAACGGTCTATGTTCCGTTCGGGAGTTGGTTCAAAGATGGTCGCGATTCCGAAGACGGTCGGACCTGTGAGCGATTGGCGTGAAGACACGTCTCTCCTCAGGATAGGGCGTTCTCCGCTGGCGGTGCCTGGGTACAAATCTGATTCGTTCCTGTCGCCGCCGGAACGGTTTATATTCCGTTCGGGATTCCGCTGTGAACATGGGTTTGTGAACGAGTGGCACAAGAAATGGAAGGCAGAGCAAGACAGAAGTGCTCCGCGGATGCGATTAGGGGGGGCTTCTGATGAGCCCGATTACCGTCATAAACCCCTTGATGGAAGCAGCTTGTGGTGGGATACTTTCAGCCGCGCAACCAGACTGGAAAGCGAGACGTACTTTGTCAAGACGGTCTGGACAAAATGGTTGGATCGAACAACGAAAAGGCGGTTTCTATGGCCGGTTCTGGATGGATGTTGCAGGGCAGGAGAAGCGCGTCTGTAAGCGCGTTCGGATCTGTCCGGCTACCGGACCGGGATCACTCAACGCATCCGAACGCTCACGAAGACTCAAGCAGACCCTCGCGGCGTCCGGCGCCAACTCCGAGGAAGTCTTCCGCGAAGCGGAAGCGGCGAACCTCGGTATTACATTCAAGGAACAATCTGGAGCGTGGCTTCAATCTGTGCAAAGCAGGAAACGGAAGCCGATCAGGCTGCGGACTGCGGAAGCATGGACGAGCCATCTGAAATACGTCAACGGAAAGATAGGACAGATGCAACTTGCTGATGTGAACAACCGCACGATGCGGGGGTTCGTGGCAGAGATGGCCTCAGAGACGAAGGATGGGAAACCCCGGTTCTCAGCCAAGTCGATTGAGAACTATCTCGCTGTCATCAAGTCAGTGGTTGCCTCGGTCCTGAACGACAAAGGAGAGCCGGTCTACTCTGTGAAGTGGAATCACAACTTCATGGATCTTCCCGTTGTGGAGGAACAGAACGCTCCTAGCTTCACAGCTGCGGAGATCGAAACGATAATCTCTAGAGCCAACGGACAGGACAAGATTCTGTATGCCTTGCTCGCCGGCTCTGGGCTTCGGATAGGGGAGGCCTTCGCGCTGCAAGTCGAAGACGTATGCGACACAGTAATCCATGTGAAGCGCAGCGCGTGGGAAGGTGACCTTTGCAGTCCGAAGACTGCGGCCGGAAAACGAGAAGTGGATCTTCACTCCTCGTTGGCTACTGCGTTACGGGATCACATTGGCTCGCGTAAGAGCGGGTTGGTATTTCCATCGGCTCGCGGCACTCCACAACGTAAATCGAATCTGTTGCGGAGATCCCTTCACCCCAATACTCCTAGAGATGGGAAGGCCACTTTGCGGCTTCCATGCCTTCAGGAGATTCCGAGCTGCTCACTCGATAAAGAGTTGGTGCCTGAGATCCTCGTTCACATTTGGATGGGACACTCGAACAAGGACATCTCACAACACTACGCTCGCACCGGGGTAAAGATAGACGGGATGTTTCGTACAATGACGGCACAGAGGGTAGGGTTGAGCTTTACTCTCCCTGAGTTGCGCCCAATTGCGCCCACTGTGAGTTCCGATAAGTGCTTTAGATTTGGTCGGGGCGCGCGGATTTGAACCGCGGACCCCCTGCGCCCAAGGCAGGTGCGCTACCAGGCTGCGCTACGCCCCGACTGTTACAGCGAGATTCGATTATAAATGATCGCCCGGTGACCTTCGCGATACCGCCAAAAGGTGGACTGCGCTTGCCCCTGCGCTCACGTTATAATTTTGTCGGTAGTCATGCCCATTTCACGCTACGCGCTGGTGAACTACGTACGGAATCCGGTTGGCGAGTTTGTCGAACAACTGCGCCGTGAACTCCATCCTCCCACCTCCCACATGGCCGCCCATCTCACCATTCTTCCGCCTCGCGAGTTGAGCGGCACGGAAGCGGCCGCGCTCGAATTTCTGGAGGAAGTGTGCAGCCATGTCGTTTCCTTCAGCGTCGAGCTTGGAGATGTCGAAACTTTTCTCCCCACCACTCCCACCGTGTTTATCCAGGTGAAGCGCGCCGCCTATCGTATTCGTGAACTCCACGACCTGGTCTGCGGGAAGGGTTTGCTGTGCGCCGAGAATTGGCCGTACATTCCACATCTGACGATTTTGAAAACTGAAACAGACGACCAGGCTCGCGCGGCCCTCGCAATTGCGCGGCAGCGCTGGGCCGAATTTTCGGGTGAGCGCCAGGTCCTGGTGGAGCAACTGATGTTCGTCCGCGAAAAGGACGGCGCGTGGCAAGACGTGGCACATCTGCCATTGGGACACGGCCAATTATCTTCGAAGTCGTAATTTCCCCATTGCGTCGCCAGCTGCTTAGCGCGCCCGCTTGACACTGCCCCAATAACCCCCGAAAACCCGCAACTAGCGGCCTATTTCACGGTCCTCCGGTACATGTACTTTCTAGCCGTTGCCAACCTTATTAGCGGGATTACCATAGGTTTAACGGGCGGCTGTAACCGCTAGCGCCGGGATCCCAGGCTGCGGACTTGATCGAAATTAGATCGAAACGCTAGATCGTAAATTAGATCGGCAAATTAGATCGGAAGAGTGCCTATGCAAATTGGGGTTTATGGATCCGGCTATCTCGCTACCGTCATCTCCGCCTGCCTCGCCGATTTCGGGACGCCGGTTTGCTGCTGCCACGCCGATGGCGCGCGCATCATGGATGTCGCTAAGGGCAATATTCCTTTTTTCGAAAAAAATCTTCAGGAAGTAATTCGCCGCAACGTACGCTCGGGGCGCCTCGTCTATTCCGCCGACCCCGATGAACTGGCCCGCCGCGCCCAGGTAATTTTTCTCGCGGAAGATTCCGCGCAGGGGCTGGAAGACCTCATCATCCGATTGGCTTCCGCAGCAGGCCGCTTCCAGGTGCTCTCCATCGTTACGCCGGTCCGCGTAGGTTCGACCACTGCAATTGAAAAAATACTCAAAGAGAAAGGGCTGAAGAGCCTGCTCGTCTGCCAGCCGATGTTCTTCACCAACGGATGCGCTGTCGAAGATTTCAATTGGCCCGACCGCATCATTCTCGGAACACCCTCCAGCGAGGCCGTCTCTTCTCTCAAACAGATCTTCCATCCGCTGGTCATGCGCGGAGTTCCCGTGCTGGTCACGAATTACGAAACCGCCGAACTGGCGCGCGAAGCGACCACCGCATTCGTAGCCACCAAGATTTCGTTCATCAATGAAATCGCGAGCCTCTGCGAGCATGTCAATGCCGATGCCGTAAGCCTGTCACTCGCGCTCGGCCTCGACAAAAAAATTGCTCCCCGCTGCCTGCAACCCGGCGCCGGCATGGGCGGAATTTTCGCCGAGAGTGACATGGAATCGATCACCGGTCTCGCGCGAGACAACCACGTGGACCTCAAAGTCCTCAATGCAGCTCGCGAGGTGAATCTGGCTTTGGCTGACCGGCTCCTGCAGAAGGTTGCCGCCGCGCTCGATACGGTCCAGAACAAAGACGTGGGCATTCTCGGTTTGTCCTTCAAGCCGCACACCAACTCCGTTGCCGGCTCCGCCTCGCTGCAACTCGCGCAGAACCTGCTCGCCGGCGGGGCGCGCGTGCGCGCCTACGATCCCGTCGCGATTCCTGACGCGCGCCTGCAACTGAACGGCATGGTGAAATATTGCGAATCCGCCTATGGAGTCGCCGAAGGCGTCGACGCTTTAATCGTCGCTACCGGATGGCCGGAATTCCGCACGCTCGATTTCGCCCGCATCCGGCATCTGGTCAAGCATCCGATTATCATCGACACCAAGAACCTGCTCGACTCCTCGCGTCTGCGCGCCATGGGCTTCCGCTACATGGGCGTAGGCCGCGTATAACTGTCGCTAGTCAATCCGTTAGGCTCTCGCTCCCGCCTCAATTGCTATAATCGTTATCTGCGGTGGGAGTAGCTCAATCGGTAGAGCATCGGACTGTGGCTCCGACGGTTGCGGGTTCAATTCCCGTCTCCCACCCCAATGCTTCAGTCAGTTGCAGAGCCTTCCGTGCCGTTCCCGTGCTGTAAAGCCCGTTGCACCACTTTTTCGTGCGCTTGCCGTAGGTCCGATGCAACCGTGTCCCCATAGTTTGCTGTGGTGGTGATGCTGGAATGTCGCATCATCCGTTGCTGCAAACCAATCGGTGAGCCCAGGGCATCTAGCCAACTGCGGTAGGTGTGCCGGAAGCAATGACTGCTTACGTGCGCGATACCCAGGCGCGTGCATGTCTGGGTCAACACGTTCCACACCGACGTGTAGCCAAGCGGCATACGGCCCAGCTTGACCGGGCTGGCAAAGACCCAATCTTCAGCGTCGGCAAACTCTGTGGTTTGCTTCCACGCTTTCAGAATGTCTAGCAGCTCATCGGCACAAGCCATCTTGCGGGCCGAGTGCCGAGACTTCACGTCGTCCACAATTGCTTTCACAACGCCCCTGTTTATGCTCACCGTTTTACCAAACCAATCCACGTCTTTCCATTTCAGCCCGAGCACTTCGGAAATTCGTAGCCCGAAAGAAATTGCCAACAGAAAGAGCGTGCGCCAACGGATGCTGTTATCGAAGGCTGCCAGCAGCTCTTGAAATTCTGCGGTGGACAGACTCCGCGGGACTCGCAACCGTTGACTCGCCCCTGGAATGGTCACAAGCTCCATAGGGTTTCGCTGTACGGGGACGTGTCCCGCCCACATGCTGTACTCCCAGAGAATGCGCAGCATCCCACGGACGTGCGCCCGACTCTTGGGCGCGATGTCTAGGGATTGCAGCCACAGTTCTATGGATCACATTCCGTTTCCCAAGCGTCAGAGGCGGATGCCCACAGTACTGAGTCAGGAGGAAGTGGCGCGACTCATCGCTTCCGCGCAGAACCTGATGCACCGCACCATGCTGATGATGCTGTATGCGACCGGCCTGCGACGTGCTGAACTATGCCACCTCAAAGTATGCGATATCGACAGTGAACGCATGGTCATTCATGTTCGCCAGGGCAAGGGTGGCCGTGACCGCGACGTCCTGTTGACCCCGAAGCTGCTGGACACCCTGCGCGAGTATTGGCGCTGGATGAAGCCGAAGACATATCTGTTTCCCGGCACTGTCAACAACTGGAGGGCCGACGTGCCCATCACAGAGAAGATTGTCTGGAAAGCCGTGGCGGACGCCGCGAAACATGCTGGGGTGAGCAAGCATGTGTCTCCTCACACGCTCAGGCACAGTTTCGCCACCCACATGCTCGAAGCCGGCGCCGATCTGCGCACGATTCAGGTTTTGCTGGGTCATGCCAAGCTCGCCGACACCACGGTCTACCTGCACTTGTCCCGGCGTCATCTGCAAGCAGTTCCCAGCCCTCTGGAAGCTATCGAGGTATCCAGTCCTGACCAAGTGAAGCGTTCCAGGAGGCTGATCAAGCGATGAGTCGGCCCACCCTTGAGGTGGCCGATATCGTCCGAGCATCCGGCAACAGGTTTTGGGAGCATTACGGATCACACTTTGCGTGGCAGCATCGCAAGGTGCTCGATGCCATCGTCCGCTGCCGCACTGCGGCCTTGGGCGCTCATCGTGATCAGTGCACCCGCTGCGGACATCTGGCTATCTCTTACAACTCATGCCGTAACCGGCACTGCCCCAGATGTCAGGGGAACGCCCGCTCCCGATGGCTCGCCAAGCGCAGGGCTGAACTGTTGCCCGTCTCTTACTTTCACATCGTCTTCACGCTGCCGCACGAACTCTCCGCTCTAGCCCTGCAGAACAAGCGACTGCTTTACGATCTGCTGTTCCGAGCTAGTGCAGCGACGCTGCTCGAACTCGCCGGCGACCCGAAACATCTGGGTGCGGACATCGGATTTCTTGGCGTGCTCCACACTTGGGGACAGAACCTTCACCATCATCCGCACATACACTACGTTGTTCCTGCTGGCGGTCTTGCACCCGACGGTTCCCGATGGATCCCCTCCTCGAGACGATTCTTCCTGTCCGTCGCCGCGCTGAGTCGCGTCTTCCGGGGCAAGTTCGCAGCCGGACTGAAGCAACTCTTTCTTCAGCACAAGCTCCAGTTTCACGGCTCACTCCAGAGTCTTGCTAAGCCACGTCGCTTTCGCCAGTTTCTCCGACAGCTCTTCCACCAAGAGTGGGTCGTCTATGCCAAACCACCCTTCGGCGGTCCCGAGCATGTTCTGAACTATCTCGCCCGCTATACGCACCGCGTCGCCATCTCCAACCATCGACTGGTCGCGTTCCAGAATGATCGAGTCTCGTTTCGCTGGAAAGACTATGCGCACGGCGGCAAGCAGAAAATCATGACAGTCTCAGCAGATGAGTTCCTGCGCCGCTTCCTGGTCCACGTTCTGCCCAGGGGCTTGGTCCGCATCCGCCACTTTGGACTTTTTGCTAATCGCAGACGTGGCGACATGCTGTCACGCTGCCGCGATCTGCTCAGCGCGCACTGCGCCAACGAGCCTGACGCACCAACTCATTGGCGATGTCCGATTTGCTGCGGTCCCATGCTCGTCGTCGAACGGATGACCAGTAGCCAGCTTTGTTTCCGCTCAGGCCTGATCCTGCCTGATCCACAGAGGCGCAGCCTTGATTCCTCCTGAGATATCGATGACG
>Ga0182024_10013234_pt1 | contig 16157 bp, 14 predicted proteins | sample P32metaG_FD_120480 | JGI IMG/M metagenome (GOLD analysis project Ga0182024, IMG submission 120480) | Permafrost microbial communities from Stordalen Mire, Sweden - P3-2 metaG (Illumina Assembly) | ecosystem: Environmental > Terrestrial > Soil > Wetlands > Permafrost | place: Sweden: Stordalen... | reverse complement strand
GTGTTGCTTCCCGGCGGCCGGATGTTTCTTGGCACGGCGGACCGGGTGAAGGAACTTCATCCGCTGTTTGCTCCGGTGCGTCCGGCGGCTTCGTTCGCATTTGTGCACCGGGCGCCCGGCGTTTCGGCGGAGATTCGCCCGCGAGCGGCGGTCGCGGTGCGCGGTGCGATACCACGGCCTCGGGACGGGCGGGTCGCGGTTGCTCCGGGGTATAGAGACACGGGTCTTCGTCCGCACGAGGTGGAAGCGAACGACGGGCAGGCTGCGGCAGAGTTGTTCAAGCGCGCGGTTGAATACCGGCAGCGCGGCGAGCTGGTCAAGGCGGAGCGCCGCTGCCGGCAGGCGCTTTATCTCGCCCCAGACCTGCTGCCAGCGCTGGAGCTGCTGCAGATCCTATGGAGTGAACATCCGAACCTGCGGCTCCGCCGTGCGCTGCGCGAACGCGTGCTGCGCCACCGGTTGCCGCGTCCGGCGGCATCCGAACTTGCGAGTATAAAGGAGAACGCATGAGCGAAGCCGCAGCCCCTTTGCCATCCGTCAGCCTCTTCAGCCGCCCGATGCCCCCGGGTTACCGCGACGAACTGAGGGCGCTGGAGGCAGAATCCGCTGCGAGAGCGGCCCTCGGAGCCGGTTCCGTCCTGCTGTTTCAACTGGGCGGGTTGCGGCTGGCGCTGCAGACGCGTGTCGCCTCGGCCATCGCGCCGGTGCTGCACATCGCGCGGATTCCGCACCGCAGCGGGACGGTGTTGCTGGGGGTCGCCGCGTTCCGCGGAGAGATTCTGCCGTGTTGCTCGCTTACGCGCATCCTCGATTTGCCGGCGGGCGCGGAGCAGACCGCGACGGCTGGGCGCACGCTGATTCTGGAAGAGGCTGCCGGGCGACGTTGGGCGGTCCCCATCGACGGTGTGCTTGGCGTTCGCTCCGGTGTGACCGAGTACGCCGAGCTGCCGGCGGCGATTGCCAGGCAGTGGATCGTTGGCAGCGCGGCGGACGAGAGCGGTGTCTTCCATCTGCTCGATCACGAAGTACTCTTTCGCCAGATTACGCTGGCGACGGCTTGAACTTATGAACAGCCAACCTTGCAGCACGCGCAGTGAGGGCCGATGAGCAACGGACTCGAAGACTTCTCGCTCTTCGATCTCTTCCGCATGGAAGCCGAGGAACAGGTGCGTGTCTTGCAGAGCGGACTGATTGAGCTGGAATCCGGCGCCGCGTCGGCGGCGACACTGGAGGCGCTGATGCGCGCGGCCCATTCGCTGAAGGGCGCGGCGCGGATCGTCGGTCTGGATGCGATCGTAAATCTGACGCATGTAGTTGAGGACCGGTTTGTCGCGGCGCAGCATGGGCGTGCGCTGGACGCGGCCGAGATTGATCGCATGCTAATGGCGACCGACTGGCTGGCGCGGCTGCAGGCTGTCCCGGAGAGCGAGACGGCTGCGTGGTTTGAAGTCAATGCGTCGGCCATTGAGGCGTTTACGGCGACTTTCGTGGAGCAAATCACGCCTGAGGTGTCAGTGGCGCGGGCCGCTGAGGGTGCGTTGCCACAGACGGAGCCTCGAGTTGCGCATGAAGCAGAGCCGCCGGCTGCAAGCCCGGCGGAGGCGGAGGTTGAGGAAGACATCTTTGCGCAACATGCGCCGGGGGAGCAGCGCGGGCCACAGCGCCACATCCGCATCGCCGCCGACCGGTTCGACAAGATCATGTCGCTGGCTTCGGAGACGCTGGTGGCCTCGCGAACGCTGGCCGGGTATGGGGCTGAGTTTGAGCGAAGGCGGCACGCGATTGCGCGCGTGTTGCAGGTCCTTGACGACCCGCAGTCGACGCCCGGCGCGAGGACGGCGGGATTGCGCGAGATCGATCGCCAGGCGTTGGCGATGGCCGTGGACGTTGCAGAGTTCGATCAGATTGCGCGCGCCCACGAGCGCACCGCCGAAGACCTGTACCGAAGCGTATTGGCTGGGCGTCTGCGCCCATTTTCCGAAGGCGTCAGGGCTGCATCGCGTCTGGTGCGCGATACCGCGCGCGAGCTGGGCAAGCAGGTAAGGCTGGAGGTGCTGGGGGAGAGTACGCGCGTGGACCGCGACATCCTGGAGCGGCTGGAGGCACCGATCTCGCACCTGATCACGAACGCGATCGACCACGGTATCGAGACGCCTGAGGAGCGTGTGGCGCGGGGCAAGCCGGCCGAGGCGTGGCTGCGCATCCATGCGCGCCACGAGAACGGCCGCCTGGTCATCACGGTGCAGGACGATGGAAGGGGCGTCTACTCCGATGAGGTCCGCGAGCGGATCGTCTCGCGCGGCCTGGTCTCAGCGGAGACCGCGGCGGGTCTATCGGACGCGGAGCTGCTCGAGTTTCTGTTTCTTCCCGGATTCAGCACGCGTGAGTCCGTCAGTGCGGTTTCGGGACGCGGGGTCGGCCTGAATGTGGTGCAATCCATGGTGCAGGAGGCGGGCGGCTCGGTGGTCGTGCAGAGTACGCCCGAGGTGGGCACAAGCTTCCGGCTGACCTTGCCGGTGACGCGGTCGGTCGTCCGAGTCATCCGAATCCAGGTGGAGGGCGAGCAATACGCGGTGCCGCTGGTGCGCATTGACCGGGTCGCCCATCTTGAGTTGGCCGTCAATCCCGACCCCACGGCCACGCCGTCAGTGGAGTTCAACGGAGCAAGCATTCCTGTGTTTCCCCTGGGGCCGCTGCTGGGGCTATCCAGCCGCCCGCTGCCTTCAGGGGCGCTTCCTGTGCTGCTCTGCGGCGGTCTTGCGTTTGCGGTGGATCAACTGGTCGATGAGGTGGAGCTTCCGGTGCGGCGGCTCGATCCGCGGCTGGGCAAGATACCCGGCGTCAGCGCCGCATCGCTCGATGAGAATGGGCTGCCGCTGCTGATACTGGATGTCGAGGACCTGATTCAAACGGCCCTCGGGCATCCGGCGTCGACCGGGGGTGAGGCCGGGAGCGAGTCTGCTGCGCCGCACATCCTCGTTGTGGACGACTCGCACACAGTGCGTGAAATGGAGCGGCGTCTGTTGGTGCGCGCGGGCTATCAGGTGACGACGGCGCAGAACGGGCAGGAGGCATGGAACCTGCTGCGGCTGAACGACTACGATCTGCTGATCAGCGACATCGATATGCCGCAGATGAATGGGATTGAACTGGTGACCAAGGTACGAGGGAACGCGCGGCTGGGACGGATGCCGGTGATCATCCTTTCGTACAAGGGTCGCGACGAGGACCGCCGCCGTGGGCTGGAGGCAGGCGCCGACTTTTATCTGACCAAGGGCGACTTCCAGAACGAGAACTTCCGGCAGGCGGTGGTCGATCTGATCGGCACTGCCGATGCCGCGGATTAAAACCGCTTTGAGCAAACGGCAGGCCGTTTCTGTATAAACGAACGAGCATGAAAGTCGCCATTGTGAACGATTCAAGGGCCGCCGCTGAGGTGCTGCGCCGCATTCTGGCTGAGCAAGCGGATTTTGAGGTCATCTGGACGGCATACTCCGGCGATGAGGCGGTGCGCCTTGCGCTGGCGGAACGGCCGGACATTGTGCTGATGGACCTCATCATGCCGGGGATGGACGGCGCGGAGACGACGCGGCAGATGATGGAGAAGACGCCTTGTGTGATCGTGGTGGTGACGGCGACCACGGTAGGCAACCGTGATCTGGTCTTTGAGGCGATGGGTTACGGTGCGCTGGACGCGGTGAACACGCCAACTCTCAGCCGCGACGGCGATATGGCCGGAGCCGAGCCATTGTTGCAAAAACTGCGTACGGTGGCGCGGCTGGTGGAGCCGGCGCCGGGCAATACGCCGCGCGTACAGGCGCCGGTACATCACGCGGCGCGGCAGCGCCAGGACGGCTCGCGCCTGCCGATCGTCGCCATTGGGGCCTCGACCGGCGGCCCACAGGCGCTGGCGCAGGTGGTCTCTCTTCTTCCCGCGGACTTTCCCGGGGCAGTGCTGATTGCGCAGCATGTCGACCGTCAGTTTGCCCAGTCACTCGCCGACTGGCTACAGCACCACAGCATGTTGCCAGTGCGCATCGCTCAAGACGGAGATCCCATCTCGGCGCGCGGCATCTGGCTGGCCGGTTCTTCGGACCATCTTGTGTACGGCGAGGATGGGCTGCTGCGCTACACGCAGCATCCTCGCGATACGCCCTACCGTCCTTCCGCTGACGCATTGCTTGGCTCGCTGGCAGAGCCGCATCGTGCGCTTCGCGTCGGCGTGCTGCTTACCGGGATGGGTCGCGACGGCGCGGAAGGTCTGCTTGCGATGCGCAACGCCGGGGCGCTGACCATTGCGCAGGATGCCGCCACCTGCGTGGTCTACGGGATGCCCAAGGCTGCCGCCGAACTGAAGGCCGCCGCTGAGATTCTTCCGATCGCTGAGATCGGGCCCCGGATTGTCGAAGCTGTGCTCGGCAGTATTTCTTCGGGCAAGACACTGTATGCTCGTCGCGGTTAGGATGGGCTGCGCGACACATTCGACTGCGAAGCGATGCCCCAGAACAGTTTTCCGGGCTTGGTGAAGGAACGACAATCGACAGAATCGCAAGGAGACTCCGAGTTGCCATGCAGACCAAACCTATTGCCCTGAAAGAGCACAACATTAAGGTGCTCCTGATCGACGACCAGCGGATCGTTGGCGAGTCCATTCGGCGGATGCTGCTGGATATTCCGGGTCTCGAGTACCGCTTCTGCGCCGATCCAACGGCTGCGCTTGCCGAGGCGCGGAACTTCGAGCCTACCGTCATCCTGCAGGACCTCATCATGCCGGGGGTCGATGGAATTGAGATGGTGCGGGCCTTCCGCGCGAACTCTGACACCGCAAACACGCCGCTGATTGTGCTGTCGTCGAAGGAAGAGCCGACGACCAAAGCCGAGGCCTTCGCGGCGGGCGCGAATGATTACATGGTAAAGCTGCCGGACAAGCTGGAGGTCGTCGCCCGCATTCGGTATCACTCGGCTGCTTACATCAGCCGGCTTGAGCGCGATGAAGCGTTTACGGCGCTTGAGGCACAGCAGCGCGTCATCGAGCGAGAGCTCGCCGAGGCCGCCAGCTACGTGCAATCGCTGTTGCCCGCGACGATGCCTCCAGGCAGTCCTGTGCCCGCGGACTGGCGCTTTATCACGTCCTCTTCGCTTGGCGGGGACTCATTTGGGTACCACTGGATCTCGCCGCACCAGCTCGCGATCTACCTGCTGGATGTCTGCGGTCATGGCGTGGGTGCGGCGCTGCTGTCGGTCTCTGCCATCAACACCATTCGCAACCGCAGCCTTCCGGACACGGATTTCACTGTCCCTTCGCAGGTCCTAATGGGCCTCAACCGCGCTTATCCCATGGAGGAGCACAGCGGGAAGTACTTCACCATCTTTTATGCAATCTACGATACGGCGACCCGCGAGATCGTCTATGCCTCGGGCGGTCACCCACCGGCTATCAGCATTTCGTCGGATGGCTCTGTGACGCAGTTGGCGGCTTCAGGCATGATCATCGGCGCGCTTCCGTTTGCCAACTACGTCGACTGCAAGGCGACGCTAGCACCGGGGACAAAACTGTTTGTGTTCTCTGATGGCTGCTACGAGGTATTCAATGCAGCCCAGGACATGCTGTCGCTGGAGCAGTTCGCCGGCATTCTTGCTTCCTCGGCGCCGGACGCCGGGGCGTTGGACCATGCGGTGAATGCCGCGCGCCAATGGCAGGAGCGGCATGAGTTCGACGACGACTTCTCGCTGATGCAGTTTCAGTTGTAAGGGGGCTACTGCGGCCAGTTAGATGGGCCGGCGCTGGCGTTGGTGAAGCCGATGCGCAGCCGGTTCCCTCCCGGCTTGGGCTCATATTCCAGCGTGTCGGAGAATCCGCGGAGGAGGCGGATGCCCTGGCCGCCGATCTGGCCCTCATCCTGGGGGCTGATCCCCGGCAGGGCCGCGAGCTCCAGGGGATTGAATGGGGCCGCGTCGTCCTCCACCGTGAAGACGAATTGTCCCGGCCGGGGCGAGCTGCAATCCACCGTCAGGAACTGGCCCTCCTGGTTCGCATAGCCGTGTCGAATCACATTGGATACAACCTCTTCCAGGCAGAGGTTGATCGCAAACTTTATATTTTCATCGATGGAATAGGCCGCGGCCAGAGAGTCGACCCAGACGGGGAGCCGTTCCATCTCGGACAGTCGACTGCCGAGGACGAACTGATCCAGATGCTTCGGCTGATTCTGGGCCAGGTCCATGGCGTTGGCCGTCATCTCCATTGTTCCTTCCATTCTAATGTGGACCTTGGCTACTGAGAGCAGCCAGAGCAGCCTGGTAATCATGGTGGATTGGAATCATGGTATCGATGCCGCTGGTTCTAAGCACCTTCTCGACCAGCTCGTTGGGGCCATAGATCACCATGCGGCCCTTGCGGCTGAGGATGGCTCGCGCCGGCGCGACGATGGCGCGAAGCCCCATGGAGCCGATAAACGAAACCTGCTGTAGGTCGATCAGGACGGCATTGCGGGCGCCCGCGATTACGTTCATCTTCAGATCGATGGCCGCCGCCCCTGCGATGTCCAAACTGCCGTCGAGAACTACTTTGGTGATCCCGTCAGGAAGGTCTTCGGTTGCAAATCCCACGTCGTCTTCTCCTGGTCCACTGCTTTGCGGATGCATAACAATAATAGGCTTCCCCAATAGACTTCCGGATTGCGTTCTGCAAGCAATCGCAACCCTGCCGCGCATGTGGGGTGACGATACTTTGCGCAGATTACGCCAATGTTACAGGCGCCAGGATGTCATCCGGTTGGTCTGCCCGCCGCGGGCAGCGGCGTCTATACTGGGCTGGTATCCGGAGAGGCATTCCGCGTGAGTGCTGGCCTACTGAGTTTCCTCGTTCTTCTTGCCTTGCCGCTGGCGTTGCCGGCCCAGGAGCCGGTACAGAGGCGGCTTACGCTGGCGCAGGTGTGGACGCTCGATGCGATCTATACCGACCCGCAGCACGGCGTCACCTTCCGCTACCCCTCTACCTGGCAGGCCGAGATGCAGTTCGGGTACAACGCGCCGGCGTTGACTGAGTCGGGTGATTTCCAACCGATTGCTGGATTTTCGTACCAGGAAGGCTACACTGCTGCCGGGCCATACATGGACACCAATCTGCAGGGTTTTGGGGTGGTTTACGCGGCCATCCCCACGGCAAGTGCCGCGGAGTGCGACACGAAGGCGATCGCGCTAACGGAGTTTCCCAAGCGCTCGCGCATTGTGCTTGGGGGACGCCGGTTTTCCGCATATTTTGCTTCAGAGTCGGGGATGTCGCAGTCGATCTCAGGAGAGCTGTATGCGACCTTCGCGCAGGGGACGTGCTATCTGTTCGAGACCGATATGACGGATGCTTCGACGCAGGTGTTGGAGGACGTTCGAGGGCTGACACGGGCACAGGTTCGCGGTATATCTGCAAACCTGCTGAAGACCATGAAATCGGTACGGATCGCGCCGAGGGAACGCAAGTGAAGCCGGGTCGGTCGGGGCTACTTGTTGATCATGGGTGAGGGCGATGGTGGACGCGGCAGGGATCGAACCTGCGACCAGTCGATTAAGAGTCGAATGCTCTACCAGCTGAGCTACGCGTCCGCTGTGTTGCGGCCTCGTTGGGGTGAGGGGAGATCGGGCATCGCAGCCTGATCTTCGAGGCCCTTTTGCGCGCAACCGCCTTGAAGAGAATAGCACACGACCAGAGGTGGATAAGCGGGTGCAAAGAGGCGCGTTGTGCGGCACTTCAGCCGACGAAATCGACGTTCGCTTTGTGCGGGATGATGCCGCGTTCGAAGCCCATCTGGAGGAGTTTGCGGATGGCTGCGCGGCCGTCTTCGCCGTAGTTCAGTGTGCGCTCGTTGACGTACATGCCGACGAACTGGTTGGCCAGCGCGGGGTCGAGATCGCGGGCGAATTGCATGGCGTAAGAGAGTGCTTCCTCGCGGTGGTCGAGGGCGTGCTGGATGCTGTCGCGCAGGGCATTTGTGGTGGTCAGCATAACGTCCGGACCTAATGCTCTGCGGATGGCGTTACCGCCAAGGGGCAATGGGAGCCCGGTCTGGTCGCGCCACCACTGGCCGAGGTCGAGAGCTTTGACCAGGCCATCGTTCGCGTAGGTGAGCTGGCCCTCGTGGATGATGAGGCCGGCGTCGAACTCGCCGGAGACGACCGCGGGGATGATCTTGTCGAAGGGCACGGTGACGGTTTGGACTTCGGGGGCAAATAACTTTAGCGTAAGGTAGGCGGTGGTGAGGGTGCCGGGGACGGCGATGCGCGTCTTCTTCATGGCGGCGAGGGAGAGCTTACGCGGGGCGACCACCATGGGGCCGTAGCCCTCGCCGACCGATCCGCCGCAGGCCATCAGGGTGTAGTTGTCCTGCAGGTAGGGATAGGCGTGGAAGGAGATGGCCGTGACGTCATAGAAGGCCTCGTTGATGGCGCGATGGTTGAGGGTCTCGATATCGGTGAGGGTGTGGGTGAATTTGAAGCCGGGGACGCGCACCTTGTTGGTGGCGAGGCCGTAGAACATGAAAGCGTCGTCCGAGTCTGGGCTGTGGGCAATGGTGATTTCCTGGATGGCGGCGCTGGTGGCGGTCATTGGGATGCAGTTCCTCGGCAAGGCAGTGCGGTGGATAGGGAGGTAGGCCGAATGCGGTCATCCGGCATCGGCGATAGAGGTCTGTCGCTGAAGGTTGAACTCTGAACGGCCGTTAGGCGCGGCGCCATCGAAGCAGCGCGGTGTAGGCGGCGGCGGCGGCGGAGATCTTAAGGACCTCGCCGAGCAGAAACGGTGCGATGGCCAGGTTCCATGTGGCGATAGGACTGAGACGGAGAACCAGGGCGAGCCAGCTGGCGCCCGTCGCGAGGACGATGAGATCGGCGGCGAAGGCGGCGAGGACCGCGGCGTGGAACTGCGGGCGATAGATGCGGACCGCGCGGACCACGCTTCCGGCCGCAGCTGCGGCAAGCGGATAGGAGAAGAGATAGCCTGCGGTGAGGCCGTGGAGCTGGGCGATACCACCGGACCCGCCCTGCGGACTAAAGACGGGGAGGCCGGCGGCACCCTCGGCCAGGTAGAGAAGGAGCGTGGCTGCGCCGAGCGCAGGGCCAAAGGCGAGGCCGATGAGGAGCACGGCGAAGGTCTGCAGGGTGATCGGCACGGGCGTGAAGTAGAGCGGGACGGAGACGTGGGCGCAGAGAGCGACGAACGCGCTGGCTGAGATCGCCAGGGCGGCTTTACCCGCGATAGTGCGTGGAAGCTGGCGGAGGTCTTGCGCGGCTTCGAGTTGAATTGGAAGAGCGGATTGCATAGGCGTGTCCTCTTCGATTCGTGCTGGAGCTTTGCTTCCCCGGAGACGGCCTTGCGTCAGTGTGTTCAGAATATCAAGCTCCGGGGGATTGTGCGCTTCCAGTGCGTGGCGGGAGTCAAAAATTGACGCGAGACGCTTGCCCCAGTACAAACTTGGTTCCTCCTGCGCATGGGCGAGGCATAGGGCTTGACTCGCGCTGCTAAGGACACTCAACTGAAGGGATGATTGAGGATGTTGCAGTTGCGGTGATTCGGTGCAGTCCCGGCGCAGTAATTGGGAGGTTCGCGCCTGTGCTTCTGGAGCGCCGCAAGGTGGCGACAGTGGCGGCTGGGCTGCTCGCTCTTGGCGTTGGCTACCATGTGATCTTCGGCGCGAACGGGTTGACGGTCTATGAGCAGAAGCGGCATGAGACGCAGATGCTCAACCAGGAGATGCTACAACTGCAGCATGAGAACCAGCTGCTGACCGGGCATGTCGCAAGGCTGCAAACCGATCCTAACGCGATCGAGCAGCAGGCGCGCGAACAACTGCGCTACACGCGGCCGGGCGAGGTCATCTACACTCTTCCGAACAAGTAGGATAAGGCGAGTCGGGCCGCACATGAATCCACCGTTGTGCAGCCAGCCTAACTTGGCGCGGCTGGAAGCCTTACCGTGACCTCGGTCCCGGTACCTGCCTCGCTCTGAATCTGGATCGTTCCGTTGGCGCGTTCGACGATGGCTTTGCAGATGGAGAGTCCCAGCCCGGCTCCGCCGCTGTTGCGGCTGCGCGAGCGGTCGGCGCGATAGAAACGCTCGAAGACATGCGGCAGCGATGCCTCGGGAATGCCGTTGCCCTGGTCAACTATATGCAACTCTACAGCTCCATTGCACGATTGGACGATGGCGGAGACGCGCCCGGCGGGCGTGCTGTGCTGCAATGCGTTCATGATGAGGTTGGAGCAGAGAAGCTCGGCGTCTTCAGCCTGCATGTGGGCTTTGCTGGCGGATTCTATGCGGACCTCGAGAGCGACCTGGCGAAGTTCAGAGAGAGGACGCAGGCGCGCTACGACCGCGTTGAGCGCGGCTTGTAGGTCGGTTGCCTCAGTGCGATTCACCGGTGCCTCCTCGAGGCGCGCAAGGGCCAGCATGCGATTGGCAAGCTCTTCCATGCGCTCGGTGTCGAGCAGCAGACCCTCGAGGCCGGCTTCGTATTGTTCGGTGGTCCTCGGATTCATCGACAGCAGTTGCAGGCTGGACTTCAAGACGGCGATGGAGGTCTTGAGTTCGTGGGCGGCGTCGCCGGTGAGCTGGCGCTGGCGTTCAAAGGCCTGTTGCAGGCCAAGCACGAGCTGTTGGATGGAGAGCGCGATCGGCGCCAGCTCAGCGGTGCGAAGGACATCGTTTGGCGGCACAAACTCCCATGATTGGGCGGAGACGCGGCCCGCGATGGCGGCGAGCTGCTGCAGGGGCGAGAGCCGGCGGCGCAGAAACCACACCAGGCCCGCGGCGGTCACTGCCAGCAGAAGAACGCTCGCCAGCACATAGAACCGCACCGCCTCGACCGCCTCGTGCCACAGGTCTCGCGTAGACGCGGCGTAGATGACGATGACTGGGCGGCGCAGGCCTCCCTGGTCTTCGTTTCGGTCTATGACGCGCACGCCTTCGAACCGGACGGCGCGGTACCATCCTTTGTTGGTCTTGAAGTTGAAGTAGCCGCCGGTGCGATGGGCGCCGAGGGCGGCGAGCAGATCGGCAGGCGAGTTTGGCGATTGGCCGAGGGTCCGGCCGGTGGGGCTGAGGACTTCGTATGCATCCTCTTGCGGCACGGCCAGTTCGGTTGGGTCGACAAAGACGTTGTCTTCGGGATCTTCGGCGTCCTGCACCGCGCCCAGCAGGGAGTCGGCGCGACCGCGCAGCATCACGTCGAAGGCACGGCGGCGGCCGTGCATCTCGTGTGCGATAGCGGTGAAGGAGAACATCGCTGCGCACAGCAGTTCGGCAAGCAGAACGCCGACGACGAGCTGGCGGCTGAGGGAGGTCGTTCTCACAGCTGACGCTCCGGGGCTTCCAGGCGATAGCCGCGGCCGCGGATGGTGGCGATGGAGGTCTCTTCGCCCACGGCGCGCAGCTTCTTGCGAAGGTTGGAGATGTGGGCCTCGATCACGTTAGAGTGGTGCTGCCAGTTGTAGTCGTAGAGATGCTCGAGGAGTTCGCGGGCGGAGACGATGGCGCGCGGGCGGAAGATAAGGTATTCGAATAGGCGGTACTCTGTGGGAGAGAGGTCGATCAGCTGGCCATCGCATCGCACGGTCTGCTCGACCGTGTTGAGACTGATGGGGCCAACTGTCAGCACGGGATGTGAGACGCCCTTGCCGCGGCGGATGAGGGCCTTGGCGCGGGCGAGAAGCTCGCCGAGGTCGAATGGCTTGGTGAGGTAGTCATCTGCGCCGGCGTTGAGGAGTTCGATGACCTGGGCGGGTTCGTCGCGCGCGGTGAGGATAAGGATGGGCGTCATGTCTTTGCGTCGGCGGACGTGGCGCACCACGGAGAGGCCATCCATGCCGGGAAGCATAAGGTCGAGAAGAAGCAGATCGTATCGGTTAAGCTCCATCAGCGCCGCGCCGTCTGCGCCGTTTTCGGCACAGTCGACTGCGAAGCCACAGCGCTCGCGCAGAGCCGCGGCAACGTTGCTGGCGAGCCGGACCTCATCTTCGACCAGAAGCACTCTCATAGATAGCCAATCTACTCTTCTCACTTCTTCCTTAAGCATGACTTAAGCCGCAGATGGCATACTCGCATGTGGACGAGGAGACGGGCTTCCCGTCTTCAGTTGAACCGGCAGTAGATCATCCAGCTATGTCTTCTTTCCTAAGAGCACGCCTGACCGTGCCACGGCACATTTCGCGCCAACCGGGGCGCTTATGGGTTGCGGCCGTGTGCTTGACGACGATGGCCGCTTCGGCGCAGCCGCTGCCTGAAGCTACGGCTAGCGGCGCGGCCACCGCACCGGCGGCGATCACACTGGACGAGGCCATTGCCCGGGCGCGAAGCAATGAGCCGACTTTCGCGGCAGCTGTTGCGGCGAGTCGCAACGCAGGACTGGATCGCTCGATTGCTCGCAGCGCGTTGTTGCCCAGCGTGACCTATAACAATCAGTATCTGTACACGCAGCCTTTGCATGGCGCCACTGCGTCGAGCAACGCTAGCACGGCTTCGCCGGACGTAGTTTCGCCGCCCCGGTTTATCGCGAACAACTCGGTGCACGAGTACACCAGTCAGGGCGAGGTGAACGAGACGTTGGGCGCAGCGCAGCTCAACGCGGTCAGTCGCGCGTCGGCTTCCCTGGCGGTGGCGGCGGCGGAGTTGGAGCTCTCGCGGAGGGGATTGGTGGCGAGCGTGGCGAGTCTCTTCTACGCGCTTGCAACCGCGGACCGCAAGGTTGCTGTCGCGCAGCGCGCGGCCGACGAGGCGGCCAGCCTGACCAAGCTGACGCAGCAGCGTGAAACGGCCCGTGAGATCGCTCATGCGGACGTGGTGAAGGCTCAGCTGCAGGAGCAACAGCGCGGGCGCGATCTCGCCGATGCCAGGCTACAGGTCGAGAAGTCGCGGCTCGATCTGGGGGTGCTGCTCTTCGCCGACCCGCGGACACCCTATACGCTCAGCTTGCCGGATGCTCCCGCGCAGGTGCCTGCGCGCGCGGACGTGGAAGCGGCGCTCGCGAAGCGGAATCCAGAGTTGGAGAGCGCATTGGCCAGCGCGCATCTGGCTGACCTGAACGTGCTGGCCGCCCGTTCGCAGTATCTGCCGGACCTGGCGCTCAATTACACCTACGGCATTGACGCTACTCAGTTTGCCGCGCACGATTACAACGGCGCGCGCAACCTGGGCTACTCGGCCAGCGTGACGCTGGACATTCCGGTTTGGGACTGGTTCGCGACCCATGACCGCGTAAAGCAGAGTGAGATCGCGCGCGACACCGCACGCATGACCCTGACCAATACGCAGCGCAAGCTGATCGCGACCCTGGAGGAGGACTATGACGAGGCCGTGGCCGCGCACGATCAACTGGACAGCCTTAACCTCAGTGTCGACACGGCCGCGGAGAGCCTCCGCCTGACGCGGTTGCGCTATACGGCCGGCGAGAGCGCGATCCTCGATGTCGTGGATGCGGAGAACTCGATGACCACGGCAGAGACCGCCCGCGAGGATGGGGTAGTCCGGTACCAGACTGCGCTCGCCAACCTTCAACTACTGACAGGAACTCTCTAACCCATGCCCAAATCGATTTTCATCCGCTCAGGCGCTCTTCACTTCATCCGGCGATGTCTGCTGTCGCTGCCAGTGTTGTTGCTCCCAGCTGGATGCAAGAACAAGGAGGCGGAAGCGCCGACGCCCGAGGTGTACGTGCAGGCCGGACATCCCGAACAGGGAAGCATCACCGAGCAGATCGTCGCCGACGCGACTCTGGCACCGGTGGCGCAGGCTGCCATCTCGCCGAAGGTGACTGCGCCGGTCAAGAAGTTTTATGTGCAGCGCGGCGCGCGTGTGAAGGCAGGTGAGTTGCTGGCGACGCTTGAGAACAGCGACCTGGCTGCGGCCGCGATGGACAATCAGGGCGGCCTTACCGCGGCGCAGGCGACCTTCGATACGGCGACGAAGGCGACTGTCCCGGAGGACCTGACGAAGGCGAGGCTCGATCTCGCACAGGCCAAGGCGAATCTGGACCTGAACCAGTCGATCGTCGACGCGCGGACGCAGTTATTCGCGCAAGGGGCGATCCCGGGACGCGATCTCGACACCGCGAAGGCCACACTGGTACAGGCGCAGGCAGCGTACGACATTGCGAAGCAGCATCTGGAGTCGGTGCAGGGTGTGAGCAACAAGGCGGCGCTGGAGACGGCGCGGGGAGACCTTGAATCGGCGAAGGGGAAGTATATGGGCGCGGCGGCTGAGTTGAGCTACACAGAGATTCGCAGTCCGATCTCCGGCGTGGTCACCGACCGGCCGCTCTTTGAGGGCGAGACGGCTGCCGCGGGGACGCCGGTGATTACTGTGATGGACACGTCGGCGCTGATCGCGAAGCTGCACATCGCGCAGACGCAGGCGCAGCAGCTCTCGGTTGGCGGCGCGGCCACGCTGACGGTGCCCGGGATCGCGGACCCGGTTCCCGCGAAGGTCTCGCTGATCAGCCCAGCGCTCGATCCCGGCAGCACAACGGTTGAGGTGTGGCTGCGCGTTGAGAATGCCAAAGGGCAGCTCAAGGTGGGAACGCCGGTCCGTGCCAATATTGCGGGGCGCACGCTCTCGAACGCCCTCACAGTTCCCAGCGCGGCGGTGCAGACCGATGCGGATGGGACGAGCAAGTTCGTGATGGTGATCGCACCCGACTCGACCGCGCACAAAAGGCCCGTGGCCCTGGGCATCCAGAGCGCGGATGACGTGCAGGTGCTTAGTGGATTGTCGATGTCCGATACGGTGATCACTACGGGCGCGTATGGACTAGATGAAGGCACAAAGGTGAAGATCGGTGCCGACCCCGGCGCGGCTGACTCAGGAAAGGACGCAAACGATAAGTGAGCTCGCCCGCGTCCATGCCATCGTCCTCAGCTGTGAATGAGTCTGCATTCTGGTTGTCTCGCATGTCGCGCACGATCTTTTTTCTGGTGGCGGTGCTGACGCTGGCCGGGGTGTACGCGGCCTTTCAGGTACCGATCTCGGTGTTTCCGGATACGAACTTCCCCCGCGTGGTGATCGGGGTGGACAACGGCGTCATGCCGGTCGAGCAGATGCAGGTGACCATTACTAAGCCGATCGAAGACGCGGTGAACAGCGTACCGGGACTGCTGACGGTGCGCAGTACAACTAGCCGGGGGTCGGCCGAAGTGTCGCTCTTCTTCAACTGGAATGTGGATATGTTTCACACGCTGCAGCTGGCGGACGCGGCGCTTTCGAAGGTGCGACAGACCCTGCCGGCGACAGCGGTGATTACGACCAACCGGCTGACGTTTGCGACGTTTCCGATTCTGGGGTATGCGCTCACGGCGGACGACCGCGGCGACGCGACGATTCCACAGACGCGGCTCTGGGAGATTGCGACGTACGACCTGAAGCCGCCGCTGAACCGGGTAGACGGCGTTTCCACAGTGACGGTGCAGGGCGGGCAGGTGCCGGAGTTCCACATTGTGCCGAACATGGCGCGGCTGCAGAACGCCGGCGTGACGCTGACCGACCTGGTGAGTGCGGTGGAGGCGTCGAACATTGTGGACTCGCCGGGACTGTACGAGGCGAACCATGAGCTGATTCTTGCGCTGGTGGGGGCGCAGGCGCATGACGCGGCGCACCTTGCCTCGCTGGTGGTGAAGACCAGCGCGAGCGGCGCGCCGGTGCGGGTGGCCGACGTGGCGGATGTGGGTCCGGGCACGGAGCCGGTGTACACGACAGTGACGGCGAACGGCACGCCATCGGTGCTGCTGAATATAGCGCGGCAGCCCTCGTCGAATACGGTGCAGGTGGCGAATGCAGTTGCTGCTGAGATCAGCGATCTGGAGAAGACGCTGCCTGCGGGTGTGCACCTGACGCCGTTCTACGACCAGTCGGAGCTGGTGCGAGAGTCGATTGCCAGCGTGCGCGATGCGATCTTCATTGGGTTGGTGCTGGCGTGCCTCATTCTGTTCTTGTTTCTTCGGGACTGGTCGAGTTCGCTGGTTGCGGGGATGGTGATTCCCGTAACTGTGGCGGTTACGATTCTGTTTCTGTGGGCGATTGGGCAATCCTTTAACTTGATGACGCTGGGCGGGCTGGCGGCGGCGATTGGGCTGGTGATCGACGACGCGATTGTGGTGGTGGAGAACATTGTGGTGCATCG
>Ga0182024_10013233_pt1 | contig 16159 bp, 12 predicted proteins | sample P32metaG_FD_120480 | JGI IMG/M metagenome (GOLD analysis project Ga0182024, IMG submission 120480) | Permafrost microbial communities from Stordalen Mire, Sweden - P3-2 metaG (Illumina Assembly) | ecosystem: Environmental > Terrestrial > Soil > Wetlands > Permafrost | place: Sweden: Stordalen... | reverse complement strand
GGCGCTGGACCAGGTCTCCCTCCGGGTCGGCGACGGTGAGCTGGTCAGCATCGTGGGGCCGTCCGGGTGCGGCAAGTCCACCCTGCTGCGCTGCGTGGCCGGGCTGATCACCCCGGCGTCCGGGGCGGTGATCCTGGACGGGGCCCCGGTGGACCGGGTCCCCGGCGGGCTGGCGGTGGTGTTCCAGGAGTACAGCCGGTCCCTCCTGCCGTGGCTGAGTGTCCAGGAGAACGTTGGTCTCCCGTTGCGGAAAAAAAGCGGGGGGCGGGCCGGCCGGATGGCGCGCGCGGAGCGGCGGGAGGTGGCCGCGCGGGCGCTGGAGACGGTCGGGCTGGCCGGGGCCGGGACGCGGTACCCGTGGCAGCTGTCGGGCGGGATGCAGCAGCGGGTGGCCATCGCCCGGGCGCTGGCCTGCGGCCCGGCGCTGCTGCTCATGGACGAGCCGTTCGGGTCGGTGGACGCGCAGACCCGCGAGGACCTGGAGGACCTCATCCTGGCCGTGCGCCGGGAACGGGACATCACGATCCTGCTGGTCACCCACGACATCGACGAGAGTGTCTACGTCGGGGACCGGGTCGTGGTGCTGACCCGCGGGCCCGGGCGGGTCCGCGCCGACCTGCCGGTGGACCTGCCCGCGCCGCGCGACCAGATCAGCACCCGGGAACTCCCGGCCTTCGTGCACCTGCGGGCGTCCGTGGGGCGCCTGGTCCGCGGCCAGGAGCCTGCGCCCGGCCTGGAGCCGGCCACGGAGCACCCGGCCGCGGAGAACCCGGCCGCGGAGAACACAGCCGACCGGCCGGGCTGACGTTCAGGACTGGGCCCGGGTCCGCTTGGCGCTCAGGAACGCGGTTAGCCGGTCCAGCGGCCAGGTGTTGATCACCTCATCCGGGCCGAGCCAGCCGCGCTGCGCGGTGCCCACCCCGTAGCGCATCACGTCCAGGTGGCCGACCGCGTGCGCGTCGCTGTCGATGCTGAACACCGTGCCGTGCCGGCGGGCCAGCCGGACGTGCTCGGCGGACAGGTCCAGCCGGTCCGGGAACGCGTCGATCTCGATCGCCGTGCCGGTGCGCGCGCACGCCTCGTACACCGCGTCAAGGTCGGCGTCCACCGGCGGGCGCCGGCCGATCATCCGGGTGGTGGGATGGCCCAGGATCGCGACGTGCGGGTTCTCCACGGCCCGCAGCATCCGCCGGGTCATCTCCTCACGCGGCTGGGTGAAGTGCGAGTGCACCGAGGCCACGCACAGGTCGAAGCCGTCGAGGAACCCCGCCGGCCAGTCCACCTCGCCGTCCGGGCCGATGTTCAGCTCGGTGCCGTGCAGCAGCCGCATCCCGCCGTACTGGCCGTCCAGCCGGCGCACCTCGGCCCGCTGGGCCAGCATCTTCTCGTCGGTCATCCGCTGCATGAACAGGTTCGGGGCGTGGTCGGTGATCGCGTAGTACGCGTAGCCGCGGGCCGCAGCCGCCTCCAGCATGTCCGTCAGGGGCGCCACGCCGTCGGTCAGGTCGGTGTGGGTGTGCAGGTCACCGCGCAGATCCGCCTCGGTGACCAGGGCGGGCAGCTCGCCGCGCTGCGCGGCCTCGATCTCCCCGCTGTCCTCGCGCAGCGGCGGCGCGATCCACGGCAGCCCCAGCGCGTGATACACCTCCTCCTCGGTGGCGGCGGCGAGCCGGGCCCCGCTTTGCGAGTCGAACAGGCCGTACTCGGATAGTTTGAGGCCGCGGTGGATGGCCATCTCGCGGAGCCGGACGTTGTGCGCCTGCGACCCGGTGAAGTACAGCAGCGCCGCGCCCCAGCTGCCCTCCGGGACGACCCGCAGATCGGCCTGGATCCCGTCCGCCGTCCGGATCGAGGTCTTGGCGTCGCCGCTCGCGATCACCTCGGCGGCCAGCGGCAGCTCGCGGAACGCGGCCATCAGCGCGGCCGGGTCCGCGGCCACCGCGAGGATGTCCACGTCGCCGATGGTGTCCCGCATCCGGCGCAGCGAGCCCGCGTACGCGCACCGGCTGCAGCCGGGCACGGCGGACAGCCGGGCGATGAGCTCCGTGGCCAGGTCCATCGCGGTGTCGATCCGGATCCGGCCCGCGGACCTGCGGATCAGCTCGATGCCGCGGAGCAGGTTCTCCCCGGACCTGGGGCCGAAGCCGGGCAGGCCCTCCAGCCGGCCCGCGGCGATCGCGGCCTCGAGCTCGTCGACCGAGTCGATGCCGCGCTCGGTGTACAGGACCATGGCCCGCTTCGGGCCCAGCCCGGCCACCCCGGTCAGCCGGCGCACCCCGTCGGGGACCTTGGCCCGCAGCGCCTCCAGCTGGCGGATGTGGCCGGTGCCCAGGTAGTCGCGGATCTTGGCGGCGATGGCCCGGCCCACGTTCGGGATCTTGTCCAGCTCGCCGGGATCGACCCGGGCGAGGTCCTGCGGGTAGCCCCCGACCGAGCGGGCGGCCTTCTCGTAGGACCTGATCCGGAACGCGTCGCCGCCGGTGATCGCGAGCAGGTCGGCGTACTCGGCGAGCAGCGCGGCGACCTCGTCGTTGGTGCGCACGGCCCAGCGTAACCGGGCCGGCCCGCTACGGCGGGCGTGGCCGGGTAACCGGGGACGGGCCGTTACGGCGGGCGTGGCCGGGCAACCGGGCCGTGCGCGCGGCCGGCTCAGAAGGACGGGACGGGCCCCACCGGGCCGGTGACCGGGAGGACGACCAGGCACGGCACCCGGACCGGCTGGGCCGGGTCGAGGGCGTTGAGCATGTCGGCCATGGCCACCGGGTCGGCGGCGATCTCCAGATGATCGGACGAGTCCAGCGCGCACTGCCGGTTGACGGTGATGTTGGTGACGTTCGGCGCGGCGGGCAGGAACGCGTTGGTGTACGGCGTGACCACCTCGTCGTCCCAGGACTCGATCACGGTGTAGTTCACGCCGGCCACGGTGGGGGTGGCATTCAGCGACTTCAGGAACGCCGAGCCTTCCTCCTGCTCCACGCACGCGGTGCAGACGGTGCTCAGCGCGCTGTTGAGGGGCATGATGAGGCCGAGCTGGCGGCCCAGCGCGGTCAGCCCGTCCAGCGTGGTCCCGTAGTTGGACGGGGCCAGGGCGACCAGCGTGGCGACCTTGGCCGCGCCGCCCAGGACATTGATGTAGTAGCGCGGCATCATGCCGCCCTGGGAATGGCCGACGAGATCGACCTTGGCGGCGCCGGTCGCGGCCAGGACCTGGCTGACGAACGCGGCCAGCTGCTGCGCGGAGGCGGCGATGTCGCCGGTGCCCTGGATGCCGGCGCTGGGCGAGCTGCCTCCGTAATTGAACGCGAAGACGCAGTACCCGTGATTGACCAGGATGGGCGACGCGGCCTGCCAGTTGTCATTCATGTTGGCCAGCGTCCCGTGGACCAGGATCACCGGGTAAGGGTGGGTGGCGCTGGGCCGGCAGGAGAAATTGTTGGCCCCCGGCGGGGGAGTAGCCGGTGAGCCGAAGGTGGCCGCGGCGCCGGCGGCGAAGTCGTAGTTGACCGGCAGGGGGGCCGCGGCGGCCGTGGCCGCTGACGCGCGCAGCGCTGGCCCCAGGCAGACGGCCAGCGCGCCGAGGGCGGCGGTGGCGAGCACGATAAGCCGACGGGTAAAGCGGCGATAAGGCACCATTGCCTCCGTTGATCGGCGGGACCGGAATCCGGTCGCCCCCGATCGATCCGGCACCCAGATTGAACATCGGCGGCGGCGGCCGGTCTGCTCACCGATGTCAGTCAGCCGGCCCGGCCGTTTATCCGCGGCGGACAAACAGGCGCCCGGGGACTTCCCCTCGCCGTCAAGACCCCGCCGCCCGGCTCGTGTACGTTCGGGTCAACAGGGCTGGTGATGAGGCGTGCGGCAAGCGAACGGCACGGTGTCACCCCGGAGCAGGGTGCCTCCCGGCAGCACGGTTTCTCCCGGCAGCACGGTGTCCTCCGCCGCTGGCGTGTGGCCGGCGCTGCCACCCGGGGTCGCGGACGTCCTGCGCCCGGAGCTGGGGCGGGCGGCAGAAGAAGTGATCGACGCGATCCAGCGGGAAGTGCCGGAGTACGCCCGGCCGGACGACGAGACCTACACCAGCACGGTCCGCCGCGCCGTGCACCAGGCCACGGCGCAGTTCGTGCTGCAGATCGCCGATCCGGGCACCTCGCGCGAGGCCACCACGGACCTGTTCCGCGACATCGGCCGGATCGAGGCGGCCGAGGGGCGCAGCCTCGAGCCGCTCCAGTCGGCGCTGCGCCTCGGGGCCCGGGTCACCTGGCGCATGCTGTGCGAGCAGGCGGTCCGGGGCAGCCTGAGCATCGACGTCATCAGGCCGGTGGGCGAGGCCCTGTTCCTGTACCTGGACGAGCTCGCCGCGGCCTGCTCGGAAGGCTTCACCCAGGCCAGCGCCGAGGTGGCGGGGGAGCTGGAGCGGCGCCGCCGGCGGCTGCTCGACCTGATCGTCACCGACCCGCCGGTCTCCCGGGAGGCGGTCGCGGACCTCGCCCGCGCGGCCGGGTGGGCGCTGCCGCGACGGGTGGCGGTCGTGGCCCTGGAAGACCGCAGCCAGGATCATTTCGGCCCGCTGCCCGCGCTGCCGCCGGACGTCCTGGTCGACGTGGCCCGCCTGGATCCGTGCCTGCTGGTCCCGGACCCTGACGGCCCCGGCCGGGCCGAGGTCATCGAGCGCGGCCTGCGCGGGTGGACCGGGGCCCTGGGACCGGCGGTCCCGCTCGCCCGGGCGGCCAGCTCACTGCGGTGGGCCCGGCAGACGCTGGCCCTGGCCCGGCGCGGGGCCGTGGCCGCCGGGCGGGGGATGGCCGATGGGCGGGCGGTGGCCGGAAGAGCGCCGGCGGGCGGCAGCCGGGGCCTGATCCGGTGCGAAGAGCACCTGGCCACCCTGCTGCTGTCCGCAGACGAGGAACTGGGCCGGGTGCTCAGCGCTGTCCAGCTCGCCCCGCTCGCCCGGCTCCGCCCCGTACAGCAGGACATGGTGGCCGACACGCTGCTGGCCTGGCTGCAGAACGCGGGCAACGCCCGGCTGGCCGCTGGCCAGCTGCACGTGCACCCGCAGACGGTGCGCTACCGCCTGCGCCAGATCCAGGAGCTGTTCGGGCCGGTCCTGGCCGAGCCCGGGGCCCGGTTCGAGCTCGAGGTGGCGTTGCGGGCCCGTGAGCTGCTGCGGGCGGGGGCGGCGGGCCGGCGGCGCCCCTAAGCACAAGGCGGCGTGTAGCGGCGCCCGGGGACGTAGTCGGCCCACTCGGCCCGGGTGAGAGGCTGGCCCGCGGTGGCGCACACGGCCGCGGCAGCCGCGCGGGGCTGGGTGTCCCAGAGGCGGACGGTGCCGTCGTTGCTGGCCGCGGCCAGCGTGCTGCCGGTTGGCGAGAACTCCACCGTCCAGACCTGCTGCGCGGGTCCGGTCAGCGCGGCCACCAGGCGGGGCCGGGCGGGGTCGGTGACGTTCCAGAGCCATGCAGTGCCGTCGGTCACCCCGGCGGCCAGCATCTGCCCCCCCGGACTGAACGCCACCGAGTAGACGTAGCCACCCGGGCCGGTGAGCGGGCGGCCCAGCCGGGCCGGCCGGGCCAGGTCGCTGACGTTCCAGAGCCGCACGGTATGGTCGGCGCTCCCGACGGCCAGTGTGCGCCCGTCGGGGCTGAATACGACCGAGATGGCGTAGCTCGTCAGGCCGCCCAGCGGCTTCCCGATCTTCGTCGGGTCATCGGGCTGGCTCACGCTCCACAGCCGGGTGAGGTCGTCCGCGCTCGCCGCCGCGAGCGTGCGGCCGTCCGGGCTGAACGCCACGTTGTACACCTCCGCGCGCGAGTCGGGCCTGCTGGCCAGGAGCCGGGGACGCGCCGGGTCGGTGAGCGACCACAACCGCACGGTTCCGTCGTCGCCGCTGGTGGCCAGCACCCGGTGGTCCGGGCTGAGCACGACGGATTCGACATTGCCATTCGCCGACGCCGGGAGCGGCTGGCTGAGCCGGGTCAGCGAGCGGTCGCCGGCGCCGATCCGCCACAGCTGCAGCATCCCGTCGGTGTACCCGGCCGCCAGGGTGCTGGCGGTGAGAAAGGTCACCGCGTTGACCAGCGTGTTTACCGGCCCAGGGGGCGCGGCGGATGCCAGTTCGGTCCGGGTGACCGCATTCCACAGCTCCAGGGTGGTGCTGCCCACCGCGAGCAGCCGGCCATCGTCGCCGTAGACGGCGCTGTTCGCCGGGCCTCCGGTCAGCAGCACCGGGGTGGGCAGGGCCCACGTCCGGACCTTGCCGTCCGCGTCCCCGGACACCAGCCGGCCGTCGCCGTCCCAGGCCAGCGACGTGACCGGCTGCGGCTGGGAGAGGGTCGCGGTGAGCGCCCCGGTGGCCAGGTTCCAGACCAGCACCCGGGCGTCGCTGCTACCCGCGGCCAGGCTGCGCCCGTCCGGGCTGAAGGCGATCGCGTTCACCCAGTCGGTGGCCCCGGTCAGCGTGCCCTTCCGGACGGGCCGGGCGGGCGTGGACACGTTCCACAGCCAGACCTTCTTGTCCTGGCTCCCGGCGGCCAGTGTCCGCCCGTCCGGGCTGAACGCCACCGCGTTCACCTGCAGGGCGGGCCCGGTCAGCGGCCGGCCCAGCGCCACCGGGTGCGCCGCGTCGGCCACGTTCCACAGCCGGACCGTCTTGTCCGCGCTGCCCTCCGCGAGCACGGCGCCGTCCGGGCTGAACGCTACGGACTGCACGGCCGCCGACGGCCCGGTCAGCGGCGAGCCGACCGCCCTCGGGTGCGCGGGGTCGGCCACGTTCCACAGCCGGACCGTGTGATCATTGCTGCCCGCGGCCAGCAGCGAACCGTGAGCGCTGAAGGCCAGCGAGTACACCGTGCTCGCGGGGCCGGTCAGCGGGGACCCCAGCCTGGCCGGGCGGCCCGCCGTCCGCATCTCCCAGAGCGTCACGGTCCCCGTGGCCCCCGCCGCGGCGAGCAGACTCCCGTCCGGGCTGAACGCCACCGCGTACACCGGCTCCAGGCGGTTGGCGGGCAGCAGCGGGGCGCCCATCGCTACCGGGTGACCGGGCCTGGCCACGTCCCACAGCCGCAGCGTGCCATCTGCTGCCGCCACCGCGAGCACCCGGTGGTCGGGGCTGAGGCTGACCGCCTGCACCACCCCGGTCGAGTCGATGATCCGGGCCGCGGCCGGGCTGCCGGTCGATTCCAGCAGGCTGGCCCGCGCGTCGGCGGTCGGCGCGATCCGGTAGGCGGCCATGCTCAGCTGGGCCGCCAGCCCGGCGCTCTGCCCGCGCACCTGGTCGGCCTCGATGGCGACCTCGCGTGACTGCGCGGTGTCCCGGGCCGCCGTCGCGCCGTCCTGCGCGCTGGTGGCCGCCTCGCGCTGCTGGAAGGCGTACCCGGCCAGGGCGACGGTCGCGATGACCAGGACGGTGAGCGCGGCGACCAGGCGGCGCAGCCGCAGCGTGCGATTGCGCTCCGTGGCCTGTTCCAGCCGCTCCGCCACGATCCCTGCGTCCACGAACGCCCGGGTCAGCGTGCCGAGGCTGTCCCGGTTGACCGGGTCGGCGGCCCAGTCCCGGGCCAGGGCCAGCTGCCCGCCGCGGAGCAGGGCCGCGGGATCCCGGCCGGCCTCGTCCCAGGCCCGGGCGGAGTCGCTGAGCCTCCGCCGGACCCGCAGGCCCTCCCGGTTGGCATCGATCCAGGTGCGCAGCAGCGGCCAGGCGGTGAGCAGGGCCTCGTGGGTGATCTGGGCGGTGTCCGCGTCCACGGTGATCAGCCGTTCGGCGACGAACCGGTCGAGTACCTCCCCGGGGGAGGCGGCTTCGCAGGGCCAGTCCCCAAGCTCGGCCAGCCGCACCGAGCTGCGTGTCTCCGGTGCGTCGTCGGCCACGTACACCAGGCGCAGGAACAGCCGCCGGGCGATGTCCTGCTGCTCCTCATCGAGGGACCCGTAGACCTGATCGGCGGTCCGCGCAATGGCGTGCCGGATGCCCCCGCTGGCCTGGTAGTCGGCCACGGTGAGCCGGCCGCCGTGGCTGCGTGACCAGGTGGTGAGCAGGGCGTGGGACAGCAGCGGCAGTGCCCCGGCCTCGTGCCCGGCCCCCAGCGAGCTGCCTTCGGGGGAGTGGGGTGCGAGATCCCGCAGCAGCAGCTCCACCAGGCCGTCCTCCACGTCGAGCCGGGCCAGGTGGGCGGGCTCGACGATGGCGCGGCGCACCTCGCGCTGGCTCATCGGGACCACGACGACCTGGTGCTCCTGGAGGGCGCGGGCCAGCTCCGGGTGCCGGAGCGCGCGATCGTAGAAGTCGGCCCGCAGGGCGAGCACCACGACGGCGGGCCCGGCCAGCGCGCAGATGGCCGTGATAAAGCGATGCTGTTCGGCCTCGTCCCGGCAGGCCGTGAATATTTCCTCAAACTGATCCACGACGATGACCAGCCCAGGATCCCCGGCGCCGGGGGTACCGGATTCCCCGCCGGGGTCACTGCCGCCGGGGATGAGCCGGAGTGCTTCCCCCGGGTCGCTGCGCAGGGCCGCCTCGATGCGGCTGCTGTCCGGGGGCACCCCCGGGTCTGGCTCCGCCGGGGCCAGCATGGCCAGCTGCCGGGCCAGCTCGCGGAGGGGCGCAGAACCCGGGGTGAACACGGCTAATCTGCGCCTGGGCCAGCCCGGGAGTGACGGGATCAGCCCGGCGCGCAGCAAGGACGACTTACCCGAGCCGGACGGCCCGACCACGGTCAGCGGGATGCCGGGAGCAGGAGGCGCGCTGGCCAGCCTGACCAGGCGGGCGGTCAGGTCTTCCCGCCCGAAGAACCAGGCGGCGTCCTCCGGCTGGAAACTGGCCAGGCCGCGGTAGGGCGCCGGGGTAGCGGCCGGCCGCCGTCCGGGACCGCGGCGGATCCGGTTGAGAGCGTTCATCCAGCCGCTGAGCTGAGCCTGATCGGTCACCCCGCAGACCCGGAGGATCCTCGGGAGCAACCCGGGCTGGCTCGGCGGCGGCAGATGACGGCCCGCGAAGTAGTCCCCCGCGGTGCTGGCCGGGATGCCGACCGCCCGGGCCACCTCCCGCACGGTCAGCCCGGCGCGCTGCCGCGCGAGGGTCAGTTCCCGGCCGAAGTCCGGCGGGGCGGCGATCCGTCCCGGATCCGGCCACTCAGGTTCACCGGCTCGTGCTGGTGTATCTCCTGGTGCAGGTGCTGGTGACGCTGGTGGTTCGGTCTCCTCGTCATGAGGGCCAAGAGCCCTGGGTCCCCCCTCAGTGGCCACGTCATCCCCCCTCTGGATCGACGGCCACGGGCCCGGTGACTGCTCGCCGTTCCCGTGTCTGCATGACTCCTGGGAGAGGCGGTGAGTTGACACCAGCGGCGGGATACGTCAAATCGGTGGCCGATGGCCCCCGCTGTCCGACCTTGTCCGAGGGTTATCGGCGCTGATGCGCGTGGCGGGGGTGCCCCCGGACACTAGGCATCGGGGCCTCGGCCCGTCCGGGGGTGCGCGGGGTGGCCCCTGGTGAGGGGGCGGAACGTCCCCACGCCTGGCGCGGGCGTGGGGACACCCATCCCGGTCCCGTTCGGCGCATGGTGGGGGGGCAGGGGCCGCCGAACGGGACCGGGATGGCCTGATCAGGGAAACCCGGTCAGGACCGGCCCGGCACCAGCCGCTCGTCCCAGGCCCGCTGCAGGGCCGCCAGCAGCGTGTCCGCGGGCTGGGCGCCGGCCACACCGTAGCGGCGGTCGATCACGAAGAACGGCACGCCGGTCGCACCCAGCTCGGCCGCTTCCCGTCCCTCGTCCGCCACGCGGTCCGCGTACCGGTGGGACACCAGCGCCTCGCGGGCGTCCTCCGGGTCCAGGCCGATCTCGCCAGCCAGGGTCACCAGGTCCTCCACCGAGAAGATGGGCCGTGTCTCGCCGAAGTAGGCGGCGAAAAGGCGGTGCCACGCCTCGGCCTGCTTGCCTTGGTCCGTCGCGTACGCGAGCAGCTCGTGGGCGAGCGCGGTGCTGCCCACCCGGTTGTCCAGGACGTGGTAGGGGCGCAGTCCCTCGGCGTCGGCCAGGCCCTCGACCCGCCGGGTCATCGCCTCGACCTGGCCGTCATCCAGGCCCTTCTTCCTGAGCATGTCCCGGACCGGCTCACTCGATCCGGCCGGCGCACCCGGGTCGAGCTGGAAGGAATGGTGAGTCACCTGCACCTCGTCGCGGTGCGGGAAACGCTCCAGCGCCGCCTCCAGCCGGTGGGTGCCAAGCCCGCACCAGGGGCAGATAACGTCCGCCCAGACCTCAACCTGCATCCGTGCCCTCCACATCTCCGCTGCCGGACTCACCTACAACGGGCACCGGCCCGGAAGCCTTCCCGGGACAGCGGCAGTAGCTGCTGCGGGCCCTCACCAACTGCTGCCCCCCGGAAGTCTTCCAGTGCGCCGTTGGCCGAGGTAACGTTCAAGCGGGTCCCGGGCCGATGACCCACCGAAGAGCCACTGCCGAGGGTGTGAAGTGGCCGCGCAGGTTGGCCTTGGCCGTGCAGACGTTCCCTCCTTGTCACTCCCCGGGACCCGCCAGCTCACCGCACGGCTGCGCCGGGCGGGACGACCACGACAGCGGGATCGGCGGGCCAGGATTGGCGGGCAGGGCGTGAGCCGGGCGCACGACATCGGCGGGCAGACCGGGTTCGGCCCGGTCCCGCTGGGCGAGGACGGCCTCCCCTTCGAGCACGACTGGGAGGCCCGGGTCTACGCGCTGAACGGCGTGCTCCGCGCGCGCGGCCTCTACAGCGGGGATGAGTTCCGGGACGCCATCGAGCGGATCCCGCCTCAGGAGTATCTCGGGCTGAGCTACTACGAACGCTGGCTGCGGGCGATCGAGACGCTGCTGGCGGACCGGGCCCTGCTGGCCGGCGAAGCTCCCCCGGCTGGCCAGGGTCTGCTCCCGGACCGGGAGGGTGGTTGACCCTGCGCCCGGGCACCCGGGTCCGGGCCCGGCTGGCCGACCCTGACCACCACACACGGGTGCCGGGCTACGTGCGCGGGCAGACCGGGGAGGTGGTCGAGGCAGCAGGCCAGTGGCCGCTCCCCGACGACGGGGCCCGGGGTATCACGCCAGCCCGGGTCGAGACCGTCTACTCGGTGCGGTTCCCCGCCGCCGCGCTGTGGGGCAGCGGCACGCACTGGGTGATCGTGGATCTGTGGGAGTCCTACCTGGAGGAGGCCTGATGGGAGCGGGTCACGCCGAGGAACCGGCGGCCGTCCGGGTGCGCCGGCTCGAGGAGCGGGTGATCGCCGCCGGGCTGGCCACGGACGCGGAACTGGACGCCACGCTGGCCCGGCTGTATGACCACGCGTCGCCCCTGAACGGGTCCCGTATCGTGGCCCGGGCCTGGGTCGATCCCGGGTACGCGGACCGGCTCGCCGCGGACGGGAACGCGGCCGCGGCCGAGCTGGGCTTCGATACCGCGCACTCGGGCAGCCGGTACCGGCTCAAGGTCGTGGCGAACACGCCGGGCACCCACAACATGATCGTGTGCACGCTCTGCTCCTGCTACCCGGTCTCGCTGCTCGGGCCCTCGCCCAGCTGGTACAAGAGTCTGGCCTACCGCTCACGAGCGGTCCGCGAGCCGCGCGCGGTGCTGGCCGAGTTCGGGTTGCGGCTTCCGGCGGACACCCAGATCGTGGTGTGGGACGCGAGTGCCGAGAACCGCTTCCTGGTCCTGCCCGCCCGCCCGGCGGGCACGGATGGCCTGGCCGAGGAGGAACTGGCCGCGCTGGTCACCCGGGACGGCCTGATCGGCACCGCCGCGGTCTGAGCCGTACCGGGCGCCTGCCGGTGCGGCGGCGCTTTGATGCGCTGCGCCAGGGTATGCCTGCTTCAGGACAGCTAGCAGAGCAGCGGCCGCGGCGAGCGCGGGGAATATGGAGATCTGCCATGAAGGTGGTAACGGCAGTGATCGCGGCAGGGGTGGTGGGCTTCATCATCCTCAACATCATCAACCGGGACGACATCATCCGGTACTTCAAGATGCGGCAGATGTGATCTCAATTCGCGGCTGACCGGACCATGCGCAGCAGGACCGGGCGGATAGGGGTCCAGGTCGCCTGGGCCTCGCTCGGGCTGCACTTCTTTGCCCGGTAGCCTGGCGGGGGGCGAAGGGATGATGCCATGACCACTGCCGCCGCCGTGGCCAGCGCGGTCGACTTCGCGACCTTCGGCGACTACCGCGTGAAGGCCCCGCCGCGGGCGGACGGCGCCTTCGTCCGCCCGCTCTACCAGTTCCAGGGACGGGTGAGCGCGGACGGTTCTACCGGCTACCCCGCCGAGGCCGGCCGCTACCACCTATACATCTCGCTCGCCTGCCCGTGGGCGCACCGCTCGGCGATCGTCCGGGCGCTGCTGGGCCTGGAGGACGTGGTGTCGATGTCGGTCGTCGACCCGGTGCGGGACGGGCGGGGCTGGGCCTTCCGGGAGGGCCCCGGCTTCACGCCGGACCCGGTGAACGGCTTCACCCTGCTCCGGGACGCCTACCAGGCCACCGAGCCGGGCTACGACGGGCACGTCTCGGTGCCGGTGCTGTGGGACAAGGAAACCGGCCGGATCGTCAGCAACAACTTCCCCGACATCACCATCGACCTGGAGACGCAGTTCGGCCGCTGGGCCGAATCGGCGCTCGACCTGTACCCGGCCGCGCTGCGGCCCGAGATCGACGCCCTGAACGAGCGGGTCTACGCCACCGTCAACAACGGCGTGTACCGCTGCGGGTTCGCCACCTCGCAGGAGGCCTACGACAGCGCGGTGGCCGCCCTGTTCGCCACCCTGGACGACCTCGACCAGCGCCTGGCCACCCAGCGGTACCTGTTCGGTGCCTCGCTCACCGAGGCGGACGTGCGGCTCTGGGTGACGCTGGCCCGGTTCGACGCGGTGTACGTCACTCACTTCAAGGCCAACCTGCGCCGGCTGGCCGACTACCCGAACCTGTGGCCGTACGCGCGGGACCTGTACTCGATCCCGGCGTTCCGCGGCACCACGGACTTCGACCAGATCAAGCGCCACTACTACGGGACGCACCCGCAGATCAACCCGCTGCGGATCGTCCCGGCCGGGCCGGTCCTGGACTGGGACGCCCCGCAGCCGAGGGCGCTGGCTGGCCCTGGGACGCGCTGACCGGCGGAAGCTGGCTCGCCACGCCGGCCAGCGCGCGTGTTCGGTGCCCCAGCGGGTGCGCGCCAGGACTTCTCCGATACTTGTTCATTGGAGGAGCCCGGCGGTTTCACTTTGGCACAAGCGGCGTCCCGCGGCCCGGCCCGGCCCGTGAACTAGCTCGGCGGGGAGGGGAGGCGCGCCGCAGGCGTGTCCTCGCCGAGCCGGCGAATCGGGGGGTTCCGGGGGGTCGTCCCCCCGGGCTAGCATCGCCCCGGGGAGGGGAGGCGCGCCGCAGGCGTGTCCTCGCCGAGCCGGCGATTAACCCGGCAGGCGCAGCAGATGAAGTGCATACCGGAGCGGGCAAGTGGGGGGCTCCGGGGGGTCGTCCCCCCGGGCTAGGTCGCCAGCTCGGCATACAGCGCCGCGGTCTGCGCGGCGATCGCGTCCCAGCCGAACTCGGCCGTGGCCCGCTTGCGGCCCGCCGCACCCATGGCGTCGGCCCGCGCGGGGTCGCCCATCACTGCGTTCAGCGCCCCGGCCAGCGCGGCTGGGTCGCCCGCGGGGACCAGCAGCCCCGTTTCCCGGTCGGCGACCACCTCGGGGATGCCGCCGACCCGTGACGCCACCACCGCCGTGCCGCAGGCCATCGCCTCGAGGTTGACGATGCCGAGCGGCTCGTACAGCGACGGGCAGGCGAACACCGTGGCGTGGCTGAGCAGCTGGATGACCTCGGGTTTGGCCAGCATCTCCGGGATCCAGATCACCCCGGTGCGGGCTGCCTGCAGGCTCGTCACCAGCGCCGTCACCTCGGCGGCCAGCTCGGGCGTGTCCGGCTGCCCGGCGCACAGCACCAGCTGCGCCTCGGGCGGCAGGCTGGCGGCCGCGCGGAGCAGGACCGGGACGCCCTTCTGCCGGGTGATCCGCCCGACGAAGATGACCATCGGTCGCGACGGGTCCACCCCGAACCGATGCAGGACCCCGGTCGCATCGTCCGGTGCGTACTCCTGGGTGTCGATCCCGTTCCGGATGACCCGGATCCGGTCCGGGTGGACCGCGGGGTAGGCGGCCCGCACGTCCTCCCGCATCCCGTCGGACACCGCGATGACCGCGGCCGCGGACTCGACCGCCACCCGCTCGCACCAGCTGGACAGGGCGTACCCGCCGCCGAGCTGCTCCGCCTTCCACGGCCGCAGCGGCTCCAGCGAGTGGACCGTCATCACGTGCGGGATCCCGTACAGCATCGAGGCCAGGTGCCCGGCGAGGTTGGCGTACCAGGTGTGCGAGTGGACCAGGTCCGCGCGGCCCACCGCGGCGGTCATGGACAGGTCGGTGGAGATGGTGGCCAGCGCCTGGTTCGCCCCGGCCAGCAGGTCCCAGGGCCGGTGGGCCACGGCCCCCGGCCGCTCCCCGCCCTGGCAGTGCACGGTCACGTCGACCAGCCCGGCCAGCTCCCGGGCCAGGTAGGTGACGTGCACCCCGGCACCGCCGTACACCTCGGGCGGGTACTCGCGGGTGAGCAGGGCCACCCTGAGCCGGTCCGCGCGGGCCGGCGCTGGGGGACCGCCGGCCACGGTCAGACCGTCACTTTCTGGCTCTTGCCGACCACGGTGATGCCGGCGTCGGAGACCGCGAAGCCGCGTTCCCGGTCATGGTCCTTGTCCACGCCGATCGTGACGCCCTCGGGCACGGTGACGTTCTTGTCCAGGATCGTGTCCCTGACCACCGCGTGCCGGCCGATGATCGTGTTGTGCAGGATCACCGACCGCTCCACGGTCGACCAGCTGTTGACCCGCACGCCGGGGGAGAGCACGGACTCACGGACCAGGCCGCCGGACACGATGACGCCGTTGCTGACCAGGCTGTCGATGGCCCGGCCGACCCGGTCCCCGGAGTCGTGCACGAACTTCGCGGGCGGCATGCTCGACGGGTTGGTCAGGATCGGCCACCGGTCGTTATAGAGGTTGAACACGGGATGGATCGCGCACAGGTCCATGTGCGCCTCGAAGTAGGAGTCCAGCGTGCCGACGTCGCGCCAGTAGCCGGCGTCACGCTCGCTCGCCCCGGGCACCTTGTTGGTCATGAAGTCGTAGACGTGCGCGCAGCCCTCGTCCACCATCATCGGGATGATGTCGCCGCCCATGTCGTGGCGGCTGTTGGGGTTGGCGGCGTCCTTGCGCAGCGCCTCGATCAGCACGTCGGTGGAGAACAGGTAGTTGCCCATCGAGGCGTAGGCCTCGTCGGGCCGGCCGGGCAGCGGGGGCGGGTCGGCCGGCTTTTCCAGGAATGCCTCGAGCGTGTGCCCGTCCGCAGCCGCCTGGATGACGCCGAACGCGGTGGCGTCCATGCGCGGCACGGGGATGGACGCGACGGTGACTCCCGCCCCGTGGGCGCAGTGCTGGTCGATCATCTGCCGCGGGTCCATCCGGTAGACGTGATCCGCGCCGAACACGATGACCAGGTCGGGCTTTTCGTCGTAGATCAGGTTCAGCGACTGGTAGATCGCGTCCGCCGACCCGGTGTACCAGTGCGGGCCGAGCCGCTGCTGGGCGGGCACGGGCGTCACGTAGTTGCCGAGCAGCGTGCTCATCCGCCACGTGGTGGAGATGTGCCGGTCCAGGCTGTGGCTCTTGTACTGGGTCAGCACGGCGATCCGCAGGATCCCCGCGTTGACCAGGTTGGACAGCGCGAAGTCGACTAGGCGGTACATGCCGCCGAACGGCACGGCCGGCTTGGCCCGGTCGGCCGTCAGCGGCGCCAGCCGCTTGCCGGCCCCCCCGGCCAGCACGATGCCCAGAACCCGCTTATCTGCCATCTCCCACCCCTCACGTGCCATCTGCTTCTTTCAGCACGCCGTCCAGGATCTGCTGCGCTTCTTCCTGGATGCGGGCCAGCTGTCCGGGACCGGCGAACGACTCCGCGTAGAGCTTGTAGACGTCTTCTGTGCCTGAGGGGCGGGCGGCGAACCAGCTGTTCTCGGTGATCACCTTGATGCCGCCCAGCGGCTCGCCGTTGCCCGGGGCATGGGTCAGCCGGTCCAGCACCCGCTCGCCCGCGAGTTC
>Ga0182024_10013232_pt1 | contig 16160 bp, 6 predicted proteins | sample P32metaG_FD_120480 | JGI IMG/M metagenome (GOLD analysis project Ga0182024, IMG submission 120480) | Permafrost microbial communities from Stordalen Mire, Sweden - P3-2 metaG (Illumina Assembly) | ecosystem: Environmental > Terrestrial > Soil > Wetlands > Permafrost | place: Sweden: Stordalen... | reverse complement strand
TGAACGGCGCGATGTTCGTCATGCTGGCTCACGGAATTTCTACGGGCGGCCTGTTCATGCTCGCAGGAATTCTGCACGAACGCCGCCATACCTACGAGATCTCCGAGTTCGGCGGCCTAGCCACGCCTATGCCTGTTTATGCGGCCTCGTATCTATTCATCGTGCTGGCTTCGGTTGGACTGCCATTGCTCAACGGATTCATTGGAGAGTTCCTGGTGTTGAGCGGCGCATTCCAGGCGAAACCCATCTACGGAGTGCTGGCGGCTACGGGCGTGATCTGGAGCGCGGGTTATCTGTTGTGGATGTATCAGAGAGTGTTTTACGGGAAAGTGACGAACCCGGTGAACAACTCGCTGCGCGATCTCTTCGTCTTCGAGAAAGCTGCGGTCTGGCCGTGCGCTGCAGCGGCGCTAGTCATGGGTGTGGCGCCCATTCTGTGGCTGGGCGCGATTGATCCTGCGATACAAGCTGCGCTAACTCCGTTCACGCAAGTGGTAAGCAAGGTGGTGGGACAATGATGATGCTCCCCACCGCGTTGTTGCAGGTAATCCCGCAGACGATCCCTCAAGGTGTCGATTACATCCGCATCCTGCCAGAGCTTGTTCTGTCTGCTTTCGGTATCCTGGTGATGGTGCTCGATCCGCTGGTCGATGAGGAAAAGAGTCAGAAGTTGCTCGGCTTCATCGCGCTGGGCGGCACCGTCGCAGGGCTTCTCGCCACTTGGTATATGGCTCAGTCTCCCGGCCTCGCCTTCTCGAACATGGTGAAGGTGGACGGGTTCAGCGTGTACTTCCATTTTCTGGTGATCGCGATTGCGGCGGTCGTCATCCTCAGTTCGTTCGAGTACATGGCAGTGCAACGGATTCGCGCCGGGGAATACTACGCTCTCATTCTGTTCGGCGTGGTGGGCATGGCGTTGATGTCCTCGGCTGTGGAACTGGTGCTGATTTTCATTGCCCTGGAAATCTCGTCGATCTCCACTTACATCCTGACGGGATTCCGGCGCAACGAGGCCTCGAGCAGCGAATCGTCGCTGAAGTATTTCCTTCTAGGATCTTTCGCAACCGCATTTTTCCTGTATGGCGTGGCGATGATGTTCGGCGCAACCGGATCCACCAACATCGCCATCATTAGTCAGAAACTGCTGGCAGGGCCGGTCCAGTTGCTGGTCTACGTGGCCATGGCGCTGATGTTTGTGGGGCTCGGATTCAAAGTGGCGGCGGCGCCGTTCCACATCTGGACACCCGACGTGTACGAGGGCGCGCCTGCTCCGATCGTCGGCTTCATGTCGACGGCACCGAAAGCCGCTGCATTCGCGGTGCTGCTGCGAGTCGTCTTCACCATTAACGCGCCGGGCCGTTTCTGGCTGATCTGGATGGCTGCAGCCCTCTCCATGACTTTGGGCAATGTGGGCGCACTCGTACAGACGAACATCAAGCGTCTGCTGGCATACTCTTCGATCGCCCACGCGGGATATCTGCTGGTGGCCTTCGCGATGACCACCTCCGACAACTCCGTCGCAGGCATCTCCGCTGCGATGTTCTACACGGCGTCCTATGCCGCCATGAATGTGGGCGCGTTCGCCGTGGTCAGCCACTTCGCGAACGCAGGCGAGCGTTATGTGACGCTCGAGGACTACGAAGGTCTGGGCCGTACTTCCCCACTGCTGGCCGCCACGCTCACCATTTTCCTGCTGTCGCTGATCGGCATTCCCATGACCGGCGGCTTCTTCGCCAAGTTCTACGTCTTCAGCGCTGCCGTGAAGGCGAATCTGATCTGGTTGACGATCATCGGCGTCGTCAACAGCGCCATTGGAGCCTACTACTACCTCCGCATCATCGTTGTGATGTACATGCGGGAGTCGCGGAAAGAGGTTCCCGTCACTCCAGTGCCCTTTGGCCTGGGCCTGGCGCTCGCAGTCAGCATCGTGACCACTCTCTATCTTGGTATTCTTCCCGATCGCGTGCTGCGATATGCGCAGCAGTCCGCTCAGGAACTGCTGCCGCAAGCGTCTGCTGCTGTTGTTGCGAATACCGCGCAAACACGGCCTCCAGCGGCCCTTCCAGGGCGCTGATTTTTTCATCAACAATACTAAAACGCTCATTGACAAGAACCTTCGCCCGCGTGCATCATGTGTGAACCAAGTTTTGGCTCAGTCCTTCGCTCTCGAGGAACTGACAGCGGCCTGGAGGAGAGAAAATGTTGAAACTGATGCATCGGCTTTGGTCGGAAGATAAGGGACAAGACATTGCCGAATACGCGGTGATGTTGGCAGTTATCCTGGTTCTGGTGGTGGGAACGGTGCGCTTGATTGGATCGAATGCCAACACAGCGTTCTCAAGCGTAGCCAGTTCTCTCCAGTAGATCGTAGTTCCACCTTTTCAAGAACCCCTTCGTCTAGTTTGCATCGAAATGAAGACTTTTATGACACGATTTACTCCAGGCGCCGCATTTACCGCTTACTTCCGCTTTACGGGAACAGCGGCTGCGGAACAGCTTGGGGTGAGGATGAGCCACTAACGGTCACCTAAACAAACAAGCTTCCCGCAAGCCGCGATCTCCGGATCGCGGCTTTTGTTTTAGCGACACAACATACAAGGAGAACCAGCCCATGATTGTCAACATGTCGGAGAAAGCCACCGAGCAGGAAATCAACCATGTGATTCAGCGCATCCGTGAGGCTGGGTACCAACCTCATGTCACGCGCGGCACCGAGCGGACGATCGTCGCAGCCGTAGGCAGCGGCCGCCGCCACGAGATCGAGGCGCTGCAAGTTGCGCCTGGAGTGGATAATGTCGTCGCGATTGCCCAGCCCTTCAAACTGGTCAGCCGACAGGTCAAGCCCGAGCGCACCATCGTGAAAATCAACGGTGTGGCCATTGGCGGCCCGGACGTCGTGGTGATTGCGGGACCGTGTTCCGTCGAGTCGCGCACGCAGTTGCTCGACACGGCCCACGCTGTAAAGCGCGCCGGCGCGGCCATGCTGCGCGGCGGAGCTTACAAGCCGCGCACCTCGCCGTATGACTTTCAGGGACTTGGTCTGGAGGCACTCAAGATTCTGCGGGAAGCGCGCGAAGAAACCGGGCTGCCCGTGGTCACCGAAGTGATGAGCACCGAAGATGTGGACGTCATCTGCGAGCACGTGGACATGCTGCAGGTGGGGGCGCGCAACATGCAGAACTTTGCCCTGCTGCGGCGGCTCGCGACCATCAACAAGCCCATCCTGCTGAAGCGTGGCCCATCAGCCACGGTGAAGGAGTGGCTGCTCGCCGCCGAGTATCTGCTCTCGGGGGGCAATCAGCAGGTCGTGCTATGTGAGCGCGGCATAAAGACTTTTGAAACCGAGATGCGCAACACCATCGACCTGGCGGCCGTCGCGCTTGCGCGCGATCTATCGCACCTGCCTGTGATTGCCGATCCGTCGCACGGCACCGGCAAGCAGAGCCTGATTGCTGCGGTTTCGCGCGCGGCAGTAGCCGTAGGCGCCGATGGCCTGATCATCGAGGTACACCCATGTCCAGAACGGGCGCTCTCGGATGGTCCTCAGTCTCTTGATTTCGCGGGGTTCGGCAAAGTCATGCGGTCGCTGGCGGAGCCGCTGCGGCAGACTGCTAGCTTGCCGGCAGCGGTGTCGGCAGCGTCTTAACGAGAAGGCGGGCGGCTAGCGTCCTGCCGCTGTCGCGGATGACTGCTTGATCTGCATAGCCGGATCGCCGAACAGGATGAACGTGCGGCGCACATCCGGGTCGCCGATGTGCGATTTCGCTTTGACAACCGCATCACCCAACGTCGTCCCTTTGGCGGTCAAGGCATTCTGCACGACCAGGGCATCGAGATTGGTTTGCGGTGGGGGCTGGTTCAGTCCGCTTGAGGCCAGCACTGCCACTGCGCCGCCATTCGACGCCAGCATCAGGGTGACGCCCAGCGGCTCCGCGTACACATCCTGGAAGAATCCGTTGAGGCAGTCCATGATCAGGAAGACCGGGAGCTGCGATCCATTGGTCAAGGAACTCACCGAAGTGGTGTCGAAGATGTCGGATCCGGACCACTGCTCTTCCGAGCCGTGGCCAAGGTAGTTCACCAGCAGCTGGCCTGAGTTGATCGCGCTGAGGATGTCTGCTCTAGCCCCGGTCGTTCCCACGGTATCTACAAATACGTCCGTGACCTGAATGGTTGCCGGCAGCTTCGCCTGCACGGTCTGGCTGTCTTGCGTGAAGCTTTCGGTGTCGTCTTTGTCGGCAACCATGAGCGCGTTCGCGGTCCACGCGCCGTTGGTGGACTGTCCTTCATACGTGGCGATTTTTCCAACCACGGTTGTGGCTTCGTCCACGGTGCTGACCGGCAAGCGTCCCGTGGGGATAGTCGGCATACCATTGCCGGTGAAGTCCGAGAACCAGTCGTCCGATGCCGTCATCAGGCTGGTGGAGGGCACGATGCGCGTCGGGACAAAGTCGAGATTGCCGAAGCCCAGGTAGTTCCTCGGGTCGAGCGAGGCCCGCCCGTTCAACAACAGGTACGTCGGTGGTTTCTTCCAATTCTGATTCGCGGTCTGCAGGAACTGTTTGATCGCAAATGGAGTGCGCTCACCGAAGTTGAACTCGTCGTAGAGATCGTTGACGGGCACAATCACCGACGACTTCCCTTCCGCCTGGTGGGCGCGAACCAGCGGCGCCAAGGCTCCCGCGAACGGACCATAGGTGACCATGGCAATGTCAGCACCGGCCTGCGCGCTGTGCCACTTCGACGGATGGTTGGCCCAAACGCCCGCGGCCGATGCCACTCGATCATCGGCGACTGCCAGCAGCGTATGCCGAACCGAGGTGGACGGATTCGTGGTAATGAACGGCACCTGCACTGCAATCTCATACTTGCCGTTCATGGAAATGACTTGCGGCGTCAACTGAACTGGACGATTCGGGTCGGTAATATCGAGCACCGTTGGCGCGCTGTCGAAATTCCTCACCGTGACTTCGTCGCCAGCGCGTCCCGTGAACTTCAACTGGTCGTTGTCCGCGACATACAGGTGCGGATAGGAAATGCGGATGTAGTCGACCAGACTGGTATCGTAGTCGCCATTTTGCGCGGTAAGCGTGACCGTGTTGCCCCATGGTTGCAGGACGCCGGGCGGAATTGTCACATTCAACTTGCCTTTATCCTGACCGGTGAAGACTACGTCTCCGAGTGAAGTTCCATTCAAGACAACTGTGACATCGTGGGGGAAGGCTGTGATGACGCCCTGCAGTATGACTTCAAGACGCGCTGCTTGCGTGGAGGAAACATCGAGGTGCGGCACTTCGAGCACTTGCTCCACTGGAGTGGGCGAGACCAGCGCACCAAAGAAGTTCTCGTCATTCCAGGTGAGCAGTGCCGCAAAGTAGATGGTGTGCTGCTGCAGTTCCACGGTCGTCGAGTAACTGGCCGGAGGCTGGTTGGAGCCCGTCGATACCGGGAGAATTGGAATCCGCGGACCTCGACCCTCGCCCGCGACCAGCCAGTAGACGCGAGTGCCGGAGAAGACGGTGTTGATTCCCGTGCCGTAGAAATTGATAGCAGCTTGCGGCCCGAAGCCTCCCGGACCCGCCGTCGCACCCGTAATCTGCAGGGGCTGCTCGGTGGCTTCAGCGTAGAGATGCAACAGCGCTGGATCGACGTTCGGATCGAGTCCGGCCTTTACCAGATCGGGTTGGGCGACGCGATACCAGCCCTCGTGCCGCACGTAAATCTTGACTGCCGGATGCGCGGCCAGTTCGTATTGCTTTTGGATCTGGCTGGGTGTCGGCGCGGATGCCAACGGCAGAGTCTCGACCGTATGGCTTTCCTGACTGCCCGGCGCGGGCGGTTGCGCCTGGTTCATTTGGCTCAACATCCGAGTCTCAGACGCAGAGGCTTCGCTTCCGGCCTGCATTCCCGCTGAAACGGAAACCGGCCCGTGCATGGTGCGCGTGCCGTTCACGTCAATATCTTCCAGCCAGTAGGAGGCTCCGATCACTCCCGCTGAAGGATCGATCCAGGCATAGCTCCGGCCCGCGTGCTTCGGCAGCGCGCCGCTCATGAGCAGCGCCGATCCCGCAATCATCGACGGATTCATGCGCACCCGGTTTCCGTTCTGCTCGCGGTATACATTGAAGCCAAGGTTGTGCGCTTCTCCGCCGGTCTTCCACGTCAACACCACGCGGTTCGCGCCATTCTTGTCGGTTGCGGAATGCGCCGAGAACGACTGCAGCGTAATACTGGTCGGCGCCGTAATGGTCTCGCTCTGCGTCGAGGTATTGTTGGCCAGGTTCGGATCGGTCTGGTCTGCCGAGACGGTCGCCGTGTTCGTGACTATTCCCGACGCGTTGGGCATGGTCAGAATCGATATCGTCGCGGTGGCCGCGTTCGCCATCGGTCCCAGCAGGCAGGTTACGGTTCCGCCGGCTTCGGAACACGAACCCTGAGTTGTGCTCGTCGAAAGATAGGTCACCGCCGAAGGCAGCGTGTCGGTCACCGTCACATTCGTCGCGGACGCCGGACCGTTGTTGGTCACGGTCAGCGTATAAGTCAGCAGAGTTCCTTCCGTCACCGGATTCGGACTTCCGATCTTCACGATGGCCATATCCGCGCTGTTGGCATTGGCAACCACCACGGTGGCGCTCGCGGTGTTGGTGGTGATGCCGGGAGGCATATTGGCGGCTGTGGCCGTAGCCGTATCGGTGATGCTCGTTCCCGAGGGGGTTCCGGCATTCACCTGCAAGACCAGTGAAAAAGTAGCAGTTCCGTTGAGGGCCAGAGAACCAGCAAGGGTGCAGGTAATCGTGCCAGTGCCGCCCACGGGGGGAAGGGTTCCGCAGGTCCATCCCGCCGGAGGAGTCATCGACTGGAAATTGGTGTTTGGAGGAGTGACCTGAGTAAAGGTCATGCCGGCAGTCGTCGCGGCCGGACCATTGTTCGTAATCACCTGCGTATAAGTGACGTTGCTTCCCGCCGCCACCGACGTGGCGGAAGGAGTATTCGTCGTGAAGAGATCGGCTTGGGTCGCGAGGGCAACTACGTCTGCGGCTGAGGCGCTATTGTTGGTAAGGTTCGGATCCGTAACTGAGGAACTGACGCTCACGGTTTCAGTGATTGGGGTCCCGGAAGGCGTGCCGGCATTCACATTCACAACATATGTAATGGTCGCCGGCGCGCCTGGGGCAAGACTCGGGTTCGTGCAGATGCGGGTGATGAGGATGCAAGTCCATCCCGCCGGTCCAGTGAGGGATACTGCGATGGTGTTGGCGGGGAGTGTTTCGGTCAGTGTCACGGAGGTCGCCGCGCTTGGCCCACTGTTGGTGACGACTCGCGTGTAAGTAATGTGGGTATTCGCTAGTACAGGGATCGGACTGGCCGTATTCGTAATCGAAAGATCAGCCGAGTCCGCGACTTGAATGTTGACGGTGGCGCTGTTGTTGCCGCCGTTCGGATCAACGGTCGTAGAGGAAACGGAATCAGTTTGCGTGATCGTCGATCCCTGCGCCACGGTCGTGTTGACCGTCACCACGAATGTGAATGCGGCTGTGGTATTGGCCGGCATGTTCGCCGTGTCCGTGCAGGTTCGGGTCGCTAGAACGCATGTCCATCCGGCGGGCCCCGTTAATGACACTGCCGAAGTATTGGCGGGCAGAGTTTCTGTAAATACGGGAGCGTTGGCCGTCGCCGGACCGTTATTGGTCACGCTTTGCGTGTAAGTAATGTTGTTGCCCGCCGTCACCGGGTTCGGGTTTCCCGAATTGGTTACGCTCAAGTCCGCTTGGGTGCCCGATGCGACCGCGATGTTCACCGTCGCGGAGTTGTCCAACGGGTTGGTATCGTTCGTCGTGGTAGTAGCCGTGTCCGTGTCCGTAATGATGGTTCCCGCGAAGGTTCCAGCAGCTACGTTGTAAATAGCCGTGATCGTTGCAGTAGAACCTGGCGGGACGCTCGGGTTCGTGCAACTCACCGGCGCCGAGTTCGGACAGGTCCACGTTCCTCCGCCCGTGGTCACTACGGCCACAGACACAAAGGTTGTGTTCGCTGGCGTCGCTTCCGTCAAAGCGGCCGTGCTGCAATTGCTGGGTCCGTGATTGAACACGGTTTGGATATACGTGATGTTGGAGCCGGCCGTCACTGGGCTTGGGCTCCCACTGTTGGTCACGGTCAGGTCACAACTCGCCTTGACGGTCGTAACCACGGTAGTGGTGCTCGTGTTCACCGAGTTCGTCGCATTCAGAGTGGACGTCGCGGTAATTGTGGGTGCGACCACGCTCGCAGCGACGTTCACCACTACCACGATGTTGGCGGTTGCTCCTACTGCCAGGCTCGGATCGGTGCAGTTAACAGTTCCTGTGGAACCCACCGCTGGCGCCGTACACGTCCATCCCGCCGGCGCCACGACCGACTGAAACGTAGTGTTGAGGGGCGTCGCCTCGGTAAAATTCGCGTTCGTTGCCGCTAACGGACCGTTGTTCGTCACGGTCTGGGTATACGTGATGTCGTTCCCGGCAAGTACGGTGGAGGGCGATCCTGCCGTGGTCAGCACAAGATCGGCCTGGGCTGCGCCCGCTACGATGTCAGTCGCTATCGCGGAGTTGGATCCGTACGACTGGTTGGTCGCATTCACCGTGGCCGTATCCGTGATGACGGTACCGCTGGCCGTTCCGGCGTTGACCTTATAGATGACCGTAAATGTTCCGGAGACGCCCGCTCCCACACTCGGGTTCGTGCAAGAGCTCACCGGGAACCCTGTGCAAGACCACCCTGCCGGAGGGGTAACGGACACGAATGTGAGATTCGCCGCCAGCACATCCGTCTCGGTGAACGTACCACCGGTTATGGCCGTGGTACCGGTATTAGTTACCACCTGCGTATATGTAATGGGGTTCCCGGCCAGCACCGGATTTGGCGCGGCCACGTTCGTCACCGACAAGTTTGGCCCAGTCGCGCCCACAAGCGTCGTGACTTGGGCTGTGTTGTTCGAAGCAATGGGATCGATCGCCGAGGAACCCACCGACACAGTGCCGGTGATAACGGTTCCATTTGCCGTGCCCGCAGTGACCTTCACGACGAGAGTGAATGTGCCAGCGGTCGACGCGGCCATGTTGGCGTTGGTACAAACCACGTTCCCGGTGGCGCCGACTGCCGTGTTAAGGCAACTCCATCCTGCCGGGGCGACAATGGACACCAACGTCGTGTTGGCAGGAATCGAAGCAACGACGGTCGCATTGTCGGCGGCGCTCGGTCCGTTATTCGTGACGACCTGCGTATAAGTAATGTTTGCGCCGGCAGCGACTGGGTTCGGCACGCCCACGTCGGTCACGCTCATGTCGGCGCTGGAACCCACATTGGCCGTGTCGGTGGCGATGTCGTTGAGCAGGTTCGCTTCATTTCCGCCACCGACCACTGCGGTGTTCGTCACCGTGGCGGGGGCCGCCTGCGACACGGCGACATTGAGGGTAATTGATGGATAGCTGCTGGCGACCGCCAGCGAGTCGGCACGCGTGCAACTGACAGTCTGTGCTGAGACCGAGCACGTCCATCCCGTTCCCGACGCACTCGTGGGAGTCAGGCCCAGAGGCAGCGTGTCGTTGACAGTGACCACGCCGCTGGTCGCGCCCAGAAGGCTGATGTCCGAAACCGTAATCGTAAAGCTGGCCCCCGACCCTCGAGTGAAGTTGCCCACGTGGCTCTTGCTCAAGGTCAGGTCCGGAGAACACAGCGCCGAGGACTGTATACCGGTCACCTGCGACAACGTGGCGATTGTTGAACTAGTTCCAGCCGCCCCAGGCGTGGCGCCGTATGCGACGCCCGGAGTCAGGGTCGTCCCATTTCCTCCGCCGAGCGTGCTGATGCTGGCCGCAGCGCCCGAAACGAAAACGACTCCGCCCGCACCACCGCCACCCGGTCCGTGACGATCGGCCAGACTATACGGTTGGGTGTCCCACGCATCGCCGCCGCGGCCGCCATTCGCCTGCAAGGTCAGCCCGCTCTCGCCGCCATTCGCCGCAAGGACGACAATCGTTCCACCCGCACCACCGCCGCCACCAGCATCGTTGGAAGTTCCGTTGTAAGCGTTCGCGCCATTCGCGGTGAGAGTAGCGGTGCCGGTTAGACTGTCGGCCCGAATAAAGATCATTCCACCGCCCGCCGCGCCGCTGCTCGCCTGATTATCCAAGTCGGAATTGTTCCGCGACCCGGCGCCGCCCCCGCCGCCCATTGAGATGCGGTCAATCGTCGCGGGAAATGGAGATCCACCTTCGCCGCCGTCGCTGAAGTTTGAATTCCACGAGTCGCCACCGAACCCGCCCATTCCCCCGTTGCCGCCGCCACCGCCGCCGGCATTCTGCGAGTTGCCCGCCGCGTCCCCATCGGTTCCGCCGCCACCTGCGTTTCCCGGTGCCCCTCGCGCCATGCTGCCATCTGCTGTGCCATTCGGATAGCCGATGGTGGTTGTAGTTTGCAGGAATGTTCCGCCAGACTCTACCCACTCGGGCGTGCCCGCGACGCCCTCGCCCTTCGAAGCATCAATGCCGGTCGCACCGCCCGCGGCGCCGGTATAGGTCGTTGGTGAGGTTTGCCGGTAATCCTGATTGGAGGCGCCTCCAACTCCTCCAGTCAGTTGCATTCCGGCGCCGCCGCGGAATCCCTGACCGTCGACCTGAACCAATGCTCCGCCCAAGTTCAGCTGCCCAGCGATGTCCAGCGCGAGAATCCCGCCCGTCGAGCCGTTCCACGGAGCCGTCGTCACCGCTCCCAATGTGGCGGACAAGTACTGCGGCACCAGCACGACCTGATACGCGCTCTTTCCCTTGGTCCCCGTCGCCGCCGCCGATGTGTACGCGAACACCAAACCGGTCGTGGGTCCCGCGCCCTTGATGGGCACCGATCCCGCGGCGATTGGACCTGTCGCAGTCACGAATTCATAATTGCCCGCGTTATTGATCGCAGTAAAGCCCGTGCCCGTGCTTCCGTTTCCGTACGCTACAGTGTTGGAGGTGTTGATACTGGCATCCTGCATTTGGATCACTAGCAACAGACTGCCGTTTGCGATCGTGCCCGTCCCGTTCACAGCGCCCAGCGGAATAGTGGTGGCTCCCTTCGCCACGCTCCCGTTGCCCGGATAGTAGGTGTTCACGACACCGCTCAGAGCACCCCCTGCGCCGAGCACAGCGCCGGAGCAAACCACGCTCACCACCGGAGCCAAAGCCACATAAGTGTTGTTACCCGTATTGGGATCGGGCGGCGTGCCGGAGTCAGTGACCGTCGCCGTATTCGGATAAAACCCGGCCGTAGTCGTCGATACCTTAACGGCGACCGTTACACTCGTTCCGCTGGCGAGACTACCCGTGACGTTGCAGGTAATCGTGGGAGCTGTGGTTGGGCATGTGATTCCAGCGCTGGGCGTCACCGACACCAGCGCCAATCCTGCTGCAGCATACGTGTCAGTCAACGTAACGCCAGTCGCCGGCGACGGGCCATTATTGAACACCGTGATGTTGTAGACAGAATTCGTGCCCACCGGCACTGCGCTGACACTGGTCGTGACTCCGATGTCGGCAGTGCTGGGATTGACCGACACCGCACCCAGCGACCAGTTGGAGGTACCGCTGAATGTTTCCGAGATCGGCACACTGGGTGCGCCCGAGCGACTGCTGCCGGTCGAGGTGACATCGGGCGGATCAGTCCCACCCCCGCTGGTCAGATTCCATTGCGACACCTGCGGGCCGGGCACGGCAACGGTTTGATCGCCACCCGTAGCCAAGTCGTCCAGGATCATTCCATTGGTTACGCTGGGTACATCCATCTGGGAACTCGCACCCGCCGCACCGTCCGCCGAAACAAACGACCCCATGGGCACGGTTTGGTCCACACCCGTGAACGTGGTCGCGGCGGAAACAATTCCCACCACCGCTCCGGCGGTTGGAATTTGTATGGAAACATTGACGGCAAGATTGAAACCGGTCGGTGGGTTGAGCAGATACCACATTTCCACTCGGCGCGTAGCTCCAGCATCGTTGTGCGATCCCAGAATACTCAGCGCTATGCCGTTGTAAGTGATACCGACAACACCCGTTGTGGGAGCGTTGGCAATGTTCATCGCCACGCTAACAATCAGGAGCCGGTTAACACCTCCGGCTGTCGTGGTGTGGGTGAAGTTATTCGTGACCGTACCCGCACCGGTGCGCTCCCGTACCGCCGAACTGGTATTGTCCACCGCAACCACCGCACTCCCCAATGTGGCAGCAAAGACCACCAACAATCCCAGAACGATGGGAAACACACGGGCATCTTTTCGCAGTCGATTCGACGAAGCCAGCACTCCGCTCAACCGCTTCGTGAGCGCACGCTGTCCACGCGCCACGCCGCAGAGCAGACGCCCGCCCAGCCCGTTCAGCTTCGCGCGCACCATCCTTCGCCCCACCCGCACCTCTTTGGCGACCGCAACGCCCACAATCTCTTCTCGGCTGACTGCAGGATCATTCTGCTGGCCGCAATCGCCGCGCGTGATGAAGACATCCTGTTCCGCGTCAGCGACTACGAGGCGGTGCAAGCGGAATCCCATCTCGCCCTTCACCAGAACTATTTCTCCTTTGCGCAATTCAGCCGGCGCCACGGACTTCACGTGCACAATCTCGCCATCGCGAATCGCCGGAGACATGCTGGCGCCGCGCGCCTGAAAGCGGATGCCATTCCCGCTTCTAAGCAACTCCCGGGTAATGGCTTCGAATAGGCGCGACTGTGGACGATCCTCGTCCATCCCGAAGCCGTCTGCGCGACGTTCGTTGAGAGATCCTTCAGTCACGGAATTCCAGAATCCTCTCCACCGCGGCTTCATTGGGTTCGAACGCATAGTGGTAAACAGGAACCGCACTCACTAGTTCCTGCAAGAACTCCAGCGCGGAATCGACGTACTCGTGCCGGTGAAACGGCACAAAACTGCGCGCAAACAACTCCGCCACCGCCTGGCTCGGAGAAAGTTGTGTCAGCACATTCCCGTGCCCATGCTCAAGAATGAATATCCTGGCCAGTGGCGCGCTCCCCGGTGACGCATACGCCGCCTCACCATGCCACGGGGTTCCATACATCCGCATGCCGCTATTTGTTTTTGGTTTGTCATCCTGAGTGAAGCGAGCGGTCGGCAAAGCCGAGCGGTCACGCAGTCGAAGGACCTGCCCTGAGCTTGCCGAAGGGATCCCTACCTCATCAGCGGAACCATCAGAGTCATCCCGTCGAACAATAATCCGATCGTCACTCAAAACCTCAACGTCCTCGCGCTCGGTCCAAAGCCGCGTCGTCGTGCTCTTCCCCGCACCCGAATGACCGACAAATAAATTCCCAGTCCCATCCGGCCTGACGATCCCACAGCTGTGCAACTCAATCGCTTTTTCCTGCGTTAGCCGGTGCATGATCAGGAGTTCATCGAGGGGATAGCTCAGGGGATCGGCCAAACCGAGAAAGGAGTCGAAATATTCTGCACTCATCTGCAGGGTTGCCTCACGAAAGAGGCTGTCTACTAGCAGTCTCTTATAAAGCTGATCCCTCGCAATAAAATCGAATTGAAATCCATCCTCGCGCTGATATAGCCGCCAAGTCGCACCAGAGTCAAAGAGTTGTTGGCCCGGAGTCAGGCCGAGATCGCTAACCCACTCAACGGCAACGTTTACGTCGCAGTGATGAGTCTCAACCCGAAACGGACGTAAGGAACGAGCTAACGCTACGTCGTCTGAACGTCTCCCAGTGACCCCGACCGAGACTGCACCCACACAGAAGCGGCTGTGATGAGCGCCATCTTGTTCCGACATCCTAGACAGCCCTTGTCCGAGGTCAGTTCTCACCTTGACACCTCATCTTCTTGAGCATTGCTAGGACCCGACGCTAGAGCATGGTCCAAGGGGGATCGTGCATGTGGCCTGAACGGAACCGCCTGATCCGGCGGTTTTGCAATGGCCCAACACCGCCTCCTCCGGGCGCAGGCTAATCGTCGCCAGTCGCGGTGGCTCGTATGGCTTCTTGCCGCTGGCTTGGTTCGATTCGCAATTCATCAGCCTCACCCCTTTGTCGGCAGATCAGTGGTTCCCACAACTCCCGCACCCGCTCACCGCCGCGCTCGAATTATTCAAGATCGGAAAGATCTGCTGTGGTCCCACCCAGCTCTCTACGTCGATCTCCTTGCTTACAATCCTCCGCGCCGACTCCAACACGCCCGCGTACTCAGTTCCGCCTGCGCAGAATTCGCATTTCCCGTGCGCTGGAATTTCCACCCCGACCACCTGCGCCCGCAAATGCGCAACATTGCAAAGAAACTCCACCGGACTTTCCCTATCTCCGTTCTCCATCTCGCCGTTGGCAGGACACATCCCACACAGCGACTGAATGCGGCACTCGACGCACTTTGTGACGCGCGTACGCTTGCGATTTCGCAGTTGCAGGAGCGATTCCCCCCACACTGCCTGCACGCCAGCCGCTCTGACACTGAACGTCTCCTGCTGCGAAATCACACAAATGCCGACTTCGCCCCAAGCGTTAATCGCGAACGAGTTCATCCCTCCGCCGCAGAAATAGATTGTGTCGATCTGCGACAGATTGGCAGGCTTCTCCAAATCATGCTTCGCAAGTCTGAGATATTCGCTCTTTCCTTTGGGATCAGCCATATCTAAAGCGACCAGTTCTTCCGGCGTAAGGCGCACCGCAAGCGGACTCTGCGAGCAGTCAATTCGCGGATTGATCTGCCCGTCCATCTTGAATTCAACGCCTAGCTCTTCCTCTGCAAACAACCGCATCGCTCCAACTTCATGCTTGTTAATACTGGTGGGGACCGTCTTCAACTTCAGCGGCAGGCCTCGCTCCTTCAGCAGCTTGATCCCGCGCAGGCAGCGGTCATACGAGCCCGGAACCGCCGTCAGCGCCTCATATGTCTCTCGCGTGCGCCCGTAGAGCGTGATTTCAATGGCAAATGGAGGCCATTCCACTAGGTAGTCCGCGATCTGTTCATTGATGATCGTGCCGTTGGTGAACAGCGTGATCAGAAATCCTTTTTTCTTGGCGTAGGTGTAGATCTCGAGGAAGTCTTTGCGCGCGAAGATTTCGCCGCCGGTATAGAGCAGCCAGAAGCAGCCCATTTCGACCAGTTCATCGAGCATGCGGAAGTGCTCTTCCTTGGTCATCTCCCGCCGCTTGGCTTCCATATCGCCCATGGGCAGGTTGTTGTAGCAGTGCAGACACTCCAGAGGACAGCGCCGCGTCACTTCAATGGAAACCTGCAGCGGCATACGCTCGCCGGCTTGGCGCTGGTGCAGATCAGCACTAAACGCACCGTAACTTAACTGCTCCAAATCCCCCTCCATGCTTCGGAAACAAGTCTGAAAGCAGCGGACGCGATTCTCACGTGCCCGCTGCTGCCAGTCCCTCCCGCCCCACTGGTCGCTACTCTTCAGTCCCCGGCCATCGCTACGAATGCTGTCGCCGGAACCTCGACCAGACCAACTGATTTCATCTCACTCACAAAACTCACAACATCCTGCTCAGCCTGCGCGGGCTCGACTTCATACGCCTGCGCGACGGCCGCCGCCAGTTCCTCCACCGTGCGCGGCGACTCCAGCAATTTCCAGATCAGCGAGCCCGTGCCGTTGAAGCTGTAGATCGATGCCAGGTCGCCCACCTTGGCGCGAATGGGAACGATCAGCGTTTCGCCTGCGACCACGCGCGCGACCACGGCTTGCGATCGGACCAACGTCTCGTCCCTTGTCATATCTCTCAACATGGTTGCCAAGGTTTATCTCCCCTGCTTTCGAAATACGCTCCGGTTTTCGTAACAAACTGTGATCTTCGAAAGCCGGTGCGGTTTCGTCCCAATCTGAGATTACGGCAAAGCCACCCCCTATAAGCAATCGGACATTGGGGGTAGGTATTGGGTTGGTTATCACCCGCGATGGTTCCCAACTACGCACAAAAAGAAGGGTTACGAGGATAACTGTGATCCGGTTCCGCGATGGATCAGGGGCTGAAGCGAGAATTCGGAGGCAAATTCACCGGCGTGACTGTCTAACCTTTGCAGTGGACAAACGAAACCAAACGCTATAAAAAGAAATACAGCGGTGCGAACCGTCGTCTACAATACGGATTCGCTGCCAGCTATTCCCGTGCTCAACGAAGAACGTCGCCGCGCC
>Ga0182024_10013231_pt1 | contig 16161 bp, 14 predicted proteins | sample P32metaG_FD_120480 | JGI IMG/M metagenome (GOLD analysis project Ga0182024, IMG submission 120480) | Permafrost microbial communities from Stordalen Mire, Sweden - P3-2 metaG (Illumina Assembly) | ecosystem: Environmental > Terrestrial > Soil > Wetlands > Permafrost | place: Sweden: Stordalen... | reverse complement strand
GGCTGCTTTCCCGGCCGCCGTTTCCCGCGCTCGCGCAGCGAACGGTCCCGGCTCTGCTTCTTATACGGGCTATCGGAGGAAGGGGGACGCGATGACGTGGACGAGTCCTTGCGGGCCTGCCGCCCCAGATCCTCCACCCGGGCCGACAAGAGCTCCACCTGTGCAGTCAGCCGCCCGGCCTGCCCGGTCAGCTCAGCGATCAGCCGGTACGCCTCCGCCAGCCGTACCGCCAGCTCAGTGGCAGGCAGAGCGGACAGCTCCTCCGCGGAAGGCACACCAGGCACACCGGTCACACCTGGCAATGATCACCATTCCGGCTAGCGAATCAACAACCGCGCCCCGGCGCGTCGCCAGCCACCCGCCAGCGATCACAAGGCACACCCAGCCGCCAGGCGCAGCGTCAGCCGGGCACCCGCGATCAGGCCGTCATCCCACGTGAATAGCTACCCGAGCTGCGCCGGTCCCGTGTTGCCGCTGATCTGAGCCAGGAGCAGTTAGCCCAGCAGGTCAGCTATTCGTCGGCGTTGGTGGGGCTGGTCGAGAATGCTAAGCGAGTGCCCTCGCGGGATTTCGCTGAGCGCTGCGATGACGCACTACGGGACCGGCGGCGCACTGGTGCGGCTATGGCCGCTGGTGTCACGGGAGATGCTTCCCGGGTGGTTCCGGCCGTGGATCGAGATCGAGCGCGAGGCGACGGCACTGCGCTCATTCGAGCCGCTGATCATCCCCGGATTGCTCCAGACGCCGCAGTACGCCCGAACACTCCTCGCCGCCCAGCCAGCCGGAACCGAGGACGAGTTGGAGCAGCTGGTAGCAACTCGGATAGAACGGCAGGCAATCCTCGTCCGCGAGAACCCGCCCCATCTGTGGTGCTTGCTTGACGAGGGAGCGTTGCATCGCTGTGTCGGAGGCGGCAAGACCATGCACGACCAGTTGCTGCACCTAGAGGAGGCCGCGCATCGCCCGAAAGTCGCGATCCAGGTCGTGCCGTTCGAGGCCGGGGCTCATGCCGGATTGCTCGGGGCGTTCGTGATCGCGAGCTTCGACGGCGCAGGCGATATCGTTTACCTGGAGACAGCGGCGTCAGGGCAGGTCACCGAGACGCCCTCCGTGGTCGCCGAGGTCACACTAACCTACGACACGCTGCGGTCGGAGGCCTTGCCCCGAACGGCGTCGCGAGAACTGATCATGAAGGTAGCTGAGCAAGAATGGACCTGACTGGCGCCGAGTGGCGTAAGAGCCGTTACAGCGGCAGCAACGGCGGCAACTGCGTAGAAGTGGCGCGTAACCTGCCGGGTGTGGTCGCCGTCCGCGATTCGAAGACCCCAGGAGCGCCGGAGCTGCTTTTCACTCTTGCTGAGTGGGAAGCATTCATCGCCGGGATGAAGAATGGCGAATTTGACCTAGGCTGAGCCGCCCTAGCTCCAATGGCGTTAAGTTAGTATTTTGATCGGTGTAAGATCGCCTGCGTGGCGAGACGAGGGCAGCAGGTCGTGGCCGGGGACCGGCTGGCGGACCGGATCGGGATCGGCGTGCTGGCGAGGGTGTTCCCCCCTGATCTGGTCGACCGGGTCGTCGGTGAGGCGGGGGTGCGGGAGCAGCGGACGCGCACGCTGTCGTCGCAGCATGGCCCGTCAACGTCGCACTACATCTGATCTGGGGAAGCCCCGTCCACTGGTGTGTTCGCTGGCACCCATCGCTGGCGGCGATGGTTACTCACTTACTCGTCTTTCCGGGTCAGGCTGCAGTGATGTCGCAGGTCCATGCGTAGTCCTCGATTTGATCAAGGGGGTTGTGACCTTGCCTGATGCCCGAAAATCGGGCTTTGAGGAACTCCCGGCGTAGCTTGGCGAGCATGTCCGCGGCGCTGGGCTCGGCCTTGGTTTGGTACCACGGGCAAAGCAGCCGGCGGGTGGTGACATCGGCAGTGTCGTAGCCCCAGCGGGCATACCAGACGATGAGCAGTGACTGGATCAAGAACCCGAATGGCACGGTCCGTGCGACGGCTTCTTCGAGCCGGTTGCAGGCGTCTCCGACTCCCATGGTCTGCTTCCCTGTCGCGTTCGACGGCTCGATGGGCCACCGCCAGGAGTACCGCTCTACGATCGCTGTCGGGGTCGCGGCGACATCGAGAGTGAAGAGCCCCAGGTCATAGAGCTTGCCGGAGCCGGGGGTCCTGGCCAGCACGACCCGGCCCGGGGCCGCTTTGAAGCTCCCGTGCCACAACGCGCCCACGGTGGCGATCTTTACCGTGGTGATCTCCCCGTAGGCGTGAATGGTCACGGTCTGCCATGGTGCGGTTCTGGCGATGTCGGCGCAGGTGCCCAGCCGCTTGCCTTTCACCGCCGGCCGGCCGCGCCTGCCGGTCTTGGGTGGCTTCGGCCCGGACAGCACCGCGTTGGCAGGCAGCCGTGTCGTCCACGTGCTGCCTTCCACCGCCAGTGACACCCCGTGGAAGGCGGCATCGCCGACGCCATGCACCACACGGTCGCCGAATGCCGTGACCAGCATGCTCAGCATCTGCGCGGCGAGTTCTACCTGGCTGGAGGTGCCCTTGCCGCGCCATAGCCGGAACAGCACCGGCAACGCGGCCGGTGAGGAGCAAAACGGCAACTGCACGACGATCGCGGCGATCACCCAGGTGTTCCCGAACGCGATCTTCTTGCCGCCCTGGGCGGCCCCGTTATAAGCCCACCGGGCCTGAGCGACCTTCTTCCCCCACCGGGCAAAGAACGTCCCGTCGAACGCCACCGTGATCGGCGCACCGTCGTGGAGCAGGTATTTCACGATAAGGCGGGCCACCGCCAGGCCCAGGTCGTCAATGTCCCAGGATGCGTGGGAGAAGAACCAGCAGGCCCGCCGCCACTGCCGGGCCATCCCCGCCGCCGCGGCGAGCGCGACGACCGTGCGCCGGCCTCCGGCCAGGATCATCCCGCAGGCCAGCGCCATGAACAGCGCGTGTGTCGAACGGCGCCTGAACTCCGGCGCCAGCTCCTCCAGCAAGTCTCGCCAGGTCACAGGCATCGGTAGGCTCACACACGGCAACATCAGCGGACACTCCGGTCATCGTGGGTGTAGAAGCACCGCTGATGCTGTGCACCCTCGGGCTGGTGGACTTCAGGTCGGTCGGGCTGCCATCCCGGCTGAGGCGGCTGTCATATGGCCCAGAGGGCTTCGGTGGGTGACATGCGGGCAGCGCGCAGCGCGGGGAGCAGACCGGCGATGCCGCCGATGGCGAGGGCTGCGCCGAGGCCGCCGCCCCAGGCGAGCGCGGGTACCACGACAGCCCAGCCTTTTGTGTAGGCGTACACGGCGGTCGACAGCGCTCCGATGGCGACCCCGGCCGCGCCGCCCAGAAGTGCGAGCAGGATCGCTTCGGTCAGGAACTGGATGCGGACGTGGCCCTTCGTGGCTCCGAGCGCCCGGCGCAGACCGATCTCCGAGCGGCGTTCGAGAACCGAGATGATCATGATGTTGGCGACGCCCACCGCGCCGACGAGCAGCGCCACCGCCCCGAGGCCGAGAAACAGGCCATTGAGCGCGGACTGGGCGTCGGCGCGCGCGACGAGCGCCTGGGAGGGCTGGCTCACGTCGACCTGGTTCGGGGCCTCGGGGTTGGCCGTCGCCGCGAGCAGCGACTGCACCGCATCGACCTGGTCGGTCTGAGCGCGCACGTAAATAGTGGAGGGGTGCCCGTCGGCGCCGAGATAGGTCTGCGCGGCCGGGTAGCCGACGAGCACGGACGTGTCGATATCGGGGGCCAGCACGGCGGGGTTCAGGATTCCGGCGACGTAGAACCACTGGCTGTCGAGCCAGACGCGCTCGCCGGCGAAGACCCGGTCGATGCCGAGGCGCTGGGCGGCCAGGGCGCCGAGCACCGCGACCGGCTCCTTGGCGGTGGCCGCGTTGAGGAAGCTGCCCCGGGCCACGGTGTCCCCGGTGGCGTGCAGCAGGCCGAGGCTGGCGGCCTGCACGGTGAGGGCGTTGGTGTCGATGGACGGGATGAGCGGGCTCCGGAAGACGTTGACGTTGCTCACGTAGGCGGTGTCCTGGACCGCAGTGACCCCCGCGATCCGTCCGATCATCGCCGGGGCCTGCTTGGGGAGCTCGGCGGACTGGCCGAACAGGGTCTGGCCGTTGCTGACGGTGAGCATGTTGGTGCCCAGCTGGTCGATCTCAGCGATCAGCCCGGCCTGGGATGAGGCGGACAGGCCGAGCACGGCCACGATGGCGGCCACCCCGATGGCGATGCCCAGCGCGGACAGCCCGGCGCGCAGCTTGCGGGTGCGAAGCCCGACGCTGGCCAGCCGGAGCAGGTCGGCGAGCACCAGCCGGCGGGGAGCGGGCACGGTGGTGGTAGTCATGGTTGCTCCGGTGGAGGTGAGGCCCGCCAGGCCAGCGGCCGCCGGGCCGGGCTGTCGCCGCCCGGGCCGGTTTCCGCTGCGGACGACGGGGGAGGGGCCTGGGTGGTATCGGCGACGATGCGCCCGTCGATCATCTCGATGCGGCGGGGCATGCGCGCGGCGATGCCCTGGTCGTGGGTGATGATCAGGATCGTGACGCCGCCGCCGTGCAGGGCCTGAAGGAGGGCCAGGATCGACTGGCCGGTGGCCTGGTCGAGGTTGCCGGTGGGCTCGTCGGCGAGCACGATGTCCGGCTGTCCGGCCAGGGCACGCGCGATGGCCACGCGCTGCCGCTGCCCTCCGGATAGCTGGGTGGGCCGGGCGCCGGACCGCGCCGCGAGGCCGACCAGGTCGAGGGCGTCAAGCGCCCGCCGGCGTCGTTCGGCCAGCCGGATTCCGGCGTACATGAGGCCATCGGCCACGTTGTCGAGCACGGTTTCGTGCTCGGCCAGGAAGAACTGCTGGAAGACGAACCCGATGCGGGCGGCCCGCAGGTAGGCGACCTCGCGGTCGTCCAGCGCGGCCACGTCGATGCCCGCGAGCCGCACCACCCCCGAGCTGGGCCGGTCGAGCGTGCCGATCAGGTGGAGCAGCGTGGTCTTGCCCGAGCCGGACGGGCCGACGATGGCCGCCAGCTCGCCCTGGCCGACGGCGAAGCTAACGCCCCGCAGCGCGGTCACGGGCGGCTGGCTATGGTAGATCTTGGTCACGGCGTCAACCTCAAGCACCGGGGGAACCGACCCCGCGGCGGGCGGGCCCGGTTCCGCTCCGGCGCCTGCCGCGGCCGTGGGAGCCTCGTTGCGTAGTGTCATATCTTCGGGACCACCACGCTCTGACCGGCCGAGAGCCCGGTGCCACTTACTTGCACCAATCCGTCGGCGTCGTCAAACAGCCCCAGCGACACCGGGACAACGCGGCGCCTGCCGCCGCGGTCGGCCACTTCCACCGCGTAACCTCCGCTTGCCCGGGCGATCAGCGCGTCGACGGGCACGACCAGGGCGTTGTTCGCCGTGCCGGTGGTGATGGTGACCTGGACCGGCGCCTGGTCGAGGGTCCCGGTGGCTGGCGGGTGGGTGGGCTTGACGTCGACGTTGATGGTCGGCGTGGTTCCCGATCCCGAGCTTCCCGGCGAGCTTGAGGACGATCCCGAGCTTCCGCTGGAGCCAGAGGAGGGGGTCGAGGCCACGGTCCCGATGGAAGTCACGATGCCGGGCGTCGTCTGGTTGTTGGGCAGGGTGATGGTCACGCGGTCGCCGACCGTCACATCCGACTGCTGGGTGGGATCGAGCTGGGCGGTGACTTGCCGGGTCGTCGAGCTTGCCTGCAACACTTGCGCGCCCGGCTGGGCCAGGCTGCCGACCGTGGCGGAGACGCTGGTCACCCGCGCGGCCGCGGGCAGGAAGACGGCCTGGCCGAGCGCGAGGATGCCGGTCTGAGCCACGCCGAGCTTGGCCTCGAGGCCATCCAGCGCGCTCGCGGTCGCCGCGCTGAAGTAGCTGGAGTGCGGGTCGAGCTGGGAGCTCGTGGCCTCCTTGAGCGCGACGAGGTCGGCGTTGAGCTGCCGGACGTCGGTACCGCTCGTTCCCTCCGACAGCGGCCGGTACGCCGGGACGGTGCCGTAGAGGAGGACCACCGGTGACCCGTTGACCGAGTAGAGGCTCTGGCCCTGCCGCACCACCTGGCCGGCCCCCGGCAGCGCCGTGAACGCCACCGCCGATGACGACCCGCCCTGCTGGCCCGCGCCCGCGCCCTGGCCGGACGATGAGGGCTGACTCCCGCCACCACCCGCGGACAGGACGACGACGTCGTAGCTGCCGGCGTAGCCCAAGGTGGCATTCACCGAGGTCTCGGATGATAGCGACCGCCTGGTGACCGGGGCCAGCGCCGTTGCATCCGGGCCGGCGGCCGCCGAGGGCCTGGATCCGCGGAACGGGTTGGTGAACCCGAGCGCGACGGCGCCTGCCGCGACCACGATCACCATGCCCGCCGCGACCAGCTTCCGCCGGCGGCGCTTCGGCCGGCCAGCATGTGCCGGGAGCGGGGCGGCGACCTCATCGGTCGGCGTTCCGGCTGTCATCCTCATGGCTGCTGGCCCTGCAGGCTGCCGGGGAGCTTGGACTGGCACTCCTGCCAGGCCTTCTGGAACTGCGGCGAGTTCGGGTCGACTCCCTGCGGCAGCCCGATGCCGCCGTTGGCCGTGGGGTCAGGGAACTGGGGCACCCCGTGCGTCTGCATGCACTTGGCGAAGGCGAGCAGTTGCGAGTTGTTCGACCCGCCGCCGTTGGTCGCCCCGCCCGGGCCCAGCAGGTGCTGGCAGGTCTGGACGGCGGAGTTGAAGTTGGGGTTGTTCTGGTCGTTACTGCTGATCAGGAAATGGCCGTTCTGCGGGTCGGGGAAGTCCGGCACCCCGTGCGAGCGCACGCATTGCGCGAACGCCACCGCGCCGCTCTGCGATGACCCCGGCGAGGAGGGATCCTGCCCCGACGGCGCGGATCCCGGCCCTCCCGACCCTGCCGAGCTTCCGCCACAGGCCCCGAGGAAGAGGGCGAGGCCAGCGATAACAGCGATGATCAGTCCTGCACGGCGGAGCCGGGCCCCCCGCCGCTTCGCGTCAGTGGGCCAGGCGGCCAGCGTTTCGTCCATAGCATGTTCCTCCTTGACCGAGATTCGGTAGGAGGATATGACGGCGCTGGTAACACGGCGGTAGCGCTGTTACCGCTGTGTAACCGCTAGTCGGGCATCCTGGAAGCTACGAAACACCAGCTCAGCGGCATGCCCAGCAGCGGCCGCCGACGATGCGGCCCAAGGGAGGGGCGAATGAGGGTGCTGCTGGTCGAGGATCACGCCAAGCTCGCCACCACACTGGCGAGAGGGCTGCGCAGGGAAGGCATGGCCGTCGACGTGGTGTTCGACGGCGAGGATGCCCTGGCCCACGTCGCCGCGACGGACTATGACGTCGTGGTGCTCGACCGCGACCTGCCTGGCGTGCACGGCGACGACGTCTGCCGGACGCTCGTCGCCGACCGGCGCCGCAGCCGGATCCTGATGCTGACTGCGGCGCGAACGATCAGCGACCGAGTGGAAGGCCTCGCCCTGGGCGCGGATGACTACCTGCCCAAGCCGTTCGCCTTCGCCGAGCTGGTGGCTCGCATCCACGCCCTCAGCCGCCGCTCCTCCCCCTCGCTGCCGCCGATCCTGGTCCACGGTGACCTCTGCCTCGATCCCGCCCGCCGGGTCGCCACCCGGGCGGGCAAGTCCCTCGCGCTCACCCCCAAGGAGTTCGCCGTCCTCGAACGCCTGCTCGCCGCCCAGGGTCGTGTGCTCACCGTCGGCGACCTGCTCGACGGAGTGTGGGACGAGATGGCGGACCCGTTCACCAAGACGGTCAAGATCACCGTCAGCCGCCTGCGCGCCAAGCTCGGAGACCCTCCGGTCATCGAGACCGTGCCCCCCGGATATCGGATCTGATATGGCGACGCCCGTGATCCGGCAGCTCACCTTGGCCCGCTCCCGGCTGCGGCGACCGTGGCGCACCGTGCGGTTCCGGCTGACGGTTCTCTACAGCAGCCTCTTCCTCGTCGCGGGGGTCGGCTTGCTGGCCATCACCTATCTGCTGGTCGATCGCTCCACCGCCACCGCGTTGTTCGTGAGCGGCAAAGGCGGAGAGGAAATCGCCGTCAACGGATCGCCCGCAGGGCCGTCCCACCAGTCGAGCCCGCAGCTCCGTAACCACAGCCCCACCGCTCACCAGGTGCAGATCGCCCGTCAGCTCGGCGCCCAGGCTGCCGCCCAGCACGCCAAGGATCTCCACCAGCTCCTCACCCAGTCCGGCATCGCACTCGCCATCATGGCTGCCCTCGCCATCGTGTGTGGCTGGCTTATGGCGGGCCGCGTGCTGCGGCCGCTCCGGGCAATGACGGCCGCTACCCAGCAGATCACCGAGCGCAACCTTCACGAGCGGCTCGCCCTTCCCGGCCCCGGCGACGAAATCAAGCACCTCGCCGACACGATCGACGGCCTGCTCGCCCGGCTCGAGGCGGCCTTCGAGGCGCAGCGTCACTTCGTCGCCAGTGCCTCCCACGAGCTGCGGACGCCTCGCACCCTCGACCGCGCCCTCCTGGAGATCGCCCTGGCCGACCCCAGCGCGACCGCCGAGGAGCTGCGGGCCACGTGCGAGGACCTGCTGGCGTCCGGGGAACAGCAAGAACGGCTCATGGAAGCCCTCCTCACCCTGGCCAGCAGCGAGCGGGGCCTCGACCGGCACGACCGGTTCGACCTGGCTGCGGTCGCCGGGCGGGCCGTCTCGATGTTTCGCGCCGAAGCCGACCGCCAGGGATTGCAGGCGAGTTTCTCGCTCGGCCATGCCAACGTGGTCGGCAACCCAGACCTCGTCGAGCGCATGACCGCCAACCTGGTTGACAATGCGATCCGCCACAACGTGCCAGGAGGCCGTCTGGACGTGGTGACGGAAACCAGAAACCAGCACTCCGTCCTGACGGTGTCCAACACAGGTCCGCTGGTGCCCGAAGATCAGGTCGAACGGCTCTTCCAGCCGTTCCAGCGACTCGGCGGTGAGCGGGCTACTCACCCTGATGGTCACGGGCTCGGGCTGTCCATTGTCCGCGCGATAGCCACCGCCCATGACGCTGGCCTGAAGGTCCGGCTGCGCCCGGGCGGCGGGCTCCACGTGCAGGTGCACTTCCCAGCGCCGCGACCGGGCGCGAACGGCCACCGCGACGGCGGCATGCCGACCGGTACGCAAGACCGGCCGCGACGCATATCCCGTTCACCGATCGTGAGATATGACGCCGCCCAGCCCAAACAAGCACCCGCTGTATGGGAGCCCAGACCTGTAAAAGCAATCACGAGCAGCGAGGTCGGCCATGACCGACGAAACACTAAAAGCTGAGAAAAACCAAGGCGAGGACTTCCAGCCGCCCTTTCCCGGACCGCTGTTCCCGCCTACTGCCGGGAAGGTTCTCATCTGGCGCGGTGCCGCGGAGAGCCCCGACGGTAACGAGTTCGGGGACCTCATGCTGTGGCGCACGCCGAGCGGCCTCGCTCATCGCTTCGGTGGCGCAGCCGCGGCACGAGGTCTCACACCCGCGCAGCACCTGTCAGCACTCGTAACGCTCCACGAGACGATGCGCCAGCGAGCAGACGACGGGACGCTGACATAGCCGCCGTGCTCGACCAGCTCGGACTGAATACCGTCGCAATCTGAATGCTGCTCACCTGCCAGGAAGTGCCCGCAGCTCTGTATGACGATCGCGGGGGTCACCCAGGTGTTCCCGAACGCGATCTTCTTGCCGCCCTGGGCGGCGGCCCCCGTCAAAGGCCCACCGGGCCTGGGCAACGTTCTTCCTCCACCGGGAGAAGAACGTCCCGTCGAACGTCACCGTGATCGGCCCGCCGTCTGCGAGCAAGTGCGGCACGATGAGGCGGGCCACCGCCAGGCCCGGGCCGTCGATGCCGGAGGACGCGCGGGAGGAAAACCGGCATGGCCCGCCGCGGCTGCCGGGTCATGCCCGCGGCCAGCGCGACAACGGTTCCGCTGGCCTTCGTCCAGGATCATCACGCACGCCAGCGTCATGAACAGCGCGTGCGCCCAGCGGTTCCTCCAGCAGGTCCTGCCAGGTCGCAGGGATCGGTAGGCTCACACGCGGCAGCATTAGCGGACCCTCCTGGCAACGGCAGTAGATTAGCACCACTGATGCTGCCCACTAAACGATCACACGCAAGCCAGCCAGCGCATAGGACCCCCGGCCTCGGCGTCCAAACGACAACCACGCCGCCAGCCGCGAATCTCGGAAACACGAGTCACTTAGTTACTCACCCCCAATCGCGCGCCTCGGTCGGCAGCCCACTTGCGGTGCAGCCCAGTACTTATGTGGCTGCCTGCGGGACAGCCGTAGCGCGAATGGGTTGCTGTACCTCACTGTGGTGCGGGATGACTGGCGCGAGCATCGATCCAGGCTAAGGACCTGGCCATCAGGACTAAGTAACGTCTTCCAGGGTGAGCGCAGCGTCGTACGGGACACTCTTGTCCCACAGTCCGATCTTGGTGGTGCCGAGCTGCTGGACGTCTTTGTCTGCATATTCGAGACTGCTGGCCTCGAAGAGCTTGAACTGGTAAATCGCGGCGTTCATGTGCTGGGCGTTGAAGACCCCGATGTTGTTCAGCAGGGTGAAGTCCTCAACGGTTAGGCCGGTGACCTTCTCGAACAGCGCGGTATCGAGGCTGAGGATGATGTCCTTCAGAGCCTCCTCGCGGAAGTCGGTGACATACATGAACACCGGGATCTTCGCCAGAAGCTTCTGGAGCTTCTCGCGGATCTCCTTGCGCTGCTTGGCGGTCTCGGACTGTTCCTTCTTCTGCCCGTTGTTGAGCTTGCCGCCCTGCTCCCGCTTGGCCTCCTTCAACAACTTGGACGAGGTGACGATCTGCTGGGCCGTCTGGGTGAGGTTGCGAAAGTCCTCAATCTGTTCAAGCGCCTCTAGCAGACCCTCGTGGCCGAGCAGCTTGGACAGCGTGTGCTCGTTGACGTCAACCAGCAGCGGCGAGTTCCAGCGGTTCGCCAGTGCCGTCGCTCCGACACCGGCAGTTGCCCAGTCGAGCACCTCGGAGGCGTCGAGCTGGGTCATGGCCCCACCGGTGAACGCGAAGATCGGCAAGTAGTTCAGGAGCTGGCCGATGGCGGCCTTCGGGGTGATGTCGCCGATCGAGCCGAGCCGCATCCCGTACTCGGCCACCAGGGTGAGCGCGCGGTTTGGGTCGAATTCGAAGACGTAGCAGGTCTGCTTGTGGACTGTCTCGATCTGCCCATCCGGCCCGCGCGAGGACCACGGTGATTGCACCCGGAATGCTGACTGGAAGTACGACTCGGGCGACTTCAAGGAGCGCAGCATGAGGATCGCTCCCCACTCGCGGACGGTCACGCCGGTCATCAGCTTGCCGCAGGACAGCGTGATCGTTCCGGAGCTGTGCTCCTTTATGGCCTTGGCGATGGCCTCCTCGACGGGTGGCTTCGCGGCTGCCCCCTGCCCGGCAGGGGATCCCGCCGCAACCACGATCTCGAAGCCGGAGAAGTACGGGTGCGTCCCCAACATGTCTCGCATCGCGTAGCAGGACGCTACGTCCGCCATGTACCAGACCGAGTGCTTGATCGTGTCGATAAACGCGGCCGACTCGTAAGGGAACGGTGGCTTCTGACCGACGACGATCTGTGCCTTCATCTGGTCAGTCAGCTTGCCGCGAAGCATCTCCAGGAACTCCGAAACGCGGGTCTCGTCCGCGAAGACAAATGCGTCGGCGCCGAACGAACGGCTACTCGGCATCGCGCGCTTCGCCTTAAAGTGTTCTGTCAGGTCGAAGGCGTTGAACTCGCCGTCCTGCGCGTACGTCTCGGCGGCGTCACCCATCACGTAGGTGTACATCTCCATGCCAGGCAGGTCGACGTACGGGTTCGGGCCGTCGGCCGGATCCCACGCCGCCTTCTCCCGCTGCTCATCCACGTAGGTCCAGTTGAAGATCTGGTCCTCGGTGAATTCACCGTTCGTAATGGCCCGGAATGGTGTGCCGGACAGATAAAGGGTGAACTTCGACGACAACCCAACGTCGTCCTTGATGTCCTCGCCGGTGACCTGCTCGTCCGGCTCCTCTTCCTCGGCCAGCTCAGCGTCGGTCGGGTCGTACAGGTCGCGAGCTGAGTCTCGCCACGCGCCGAAGTGGTACTCGTCTAGGACGATGCAGTCCCAGTCGATCAAGTGAATCACTTCGTTGTGTTCCTTGATCTCGCCCTCGGCGGTCTTGCCGTGCAGGTCTTGGAACGAGGCAAACCAGACCAGCGGGTCTGGGCCGTCAGCGGTGGCATCCCGCTCGGCGGACGGGGTATCCCGGTCCACGAACTTCCAGCCCTCGAAGTCGACGTGGGTGAGCAGGTCTTCCTTCCACGCGGCCTGCACGGCTGGCTTGTAGGTCAGCACTAGCAAACGCGACCAGCCCATCTCGCGGGCCAACTGGTACGTAGTAAACGTCTTGCCAAAGCGCATCTTGGCGTTCCAGAGGAACTTCGGCGACTTTCCGCCCGCGTGGGCGGTGAAGTACCCGGCGGTCACCGCGACCGCGTGCTCCTGCTCGGGCCGCATACCGAAGTCGAAGGTGCGGTCCGAGTCGAACGTCGTGCCGTTGCGGACGGCGACGATGGCGGCCTTGACGACGTCGAGGGTGGTCTCGAACCACTCCTGCTTCTTCTTGACGCCGTGATGGACGAGGGCGCGGTGGACGTCGTGGTCGCGGAACCAGGTGCCATCGGCCCGCTTAGCCGGCTCGTCGAGGAGGATGCTGACGCCTTCGAGGTTTGGATACGCAGTGCCGAGCTGCTGCTTGATGCGCTCCTCGACGGACGACTTCGTCGTCTCGCCGACTTTGATCAAGCCTTCCTTACCCGGCAGCGTGTAGGCGTAGATGCGCCTCGGGACACCCGTCGAACCGACGGTTTCGACCTCTTCCGGCACAAGATCGTCGGCTGGCCTAGTCACTCGGCTTCCTCGCCTGAAAAGTCTTCGGTGCCGGCCCCGAGATCGTCAGGCCCGTTCATCGGACGGATCTGTGACTCGATTACTGTGATCTCGTCGCCGGTAAGACTGTAGCGGTCATACAGGTCGGCGTCGGTCCAAGCCCGAGTCCAGTCAAGATCGGGCACGAAGGCGAAGAGGTCCTTGCGAACGTGCTGGGTGTTCATGCGTAGCCAGATTAGGAATCGGGCGAACTTAGTTCGGAGGAATGCGGCGAGATTCGCGGCTTCGGTTTCCGTGTCGAAAGCCCCGATAACCAAGTAGGTCTCGGTGCACGCGGAATTAGGCCCGGCAACCAGCGGATTAGCGATCACGGAGAATGGACCATCGTTATCCTCACCGTACGCCGCGTGGAGGAGCGTCTTGTACTTCGGTAGCCAGGCCTCCGCAGTAGTCACCGAGTCACGGGCGATCCATTTGATCTTGCGCCCCATGATGTACAGCGCAACTGCTCCCGCAGTGCCCTCATCGACGTAGTCGCGAAACTTCGCTCGCAGACCAAACGGGACCAACGACGAGACCCGTCCGTCCATCGTTGGTTCGCCCTTGGTTCGCACCTTTTCGATCACGTTCACGCCCTCGTTGAATCGAACGAGCACATCGTAATCATCGAGCTTCCGGATCATCGGCGCTCCGACCGTGGTTCCACGCACGGTGCGGACAGAACAATCGCCGATGTGGCTTCGGCTCCACATGAAGTAGTTGACACCGCCGCGAATCTTCACGCCAGGAAAACAGTCCTTCGACTGGGGATAGTCGACGAGGTCGGAGATCCGGTGATCCTTCAGCATGTTCGCACGGAAAGCGTCCAGGCCAAGTCCACCCGCGAACCACCGAGACGGAATGATCATCAGTACGTGCTTAGGGTTCATTGCAATGGCCTGCTCTACGAACAGGTGGTAGAGCGGCTTCGTTCGCGTATTCCCATCGCTATCAATCTGATAGGGCGGGTTCCCGACGATCACGTCGAACTTCATGCCAGTCATCTCCTCCGTTGGGTACGCGCCGTGGATGAATGAGTAGGCGTAGTTCTCGCGACCTTCACGCTCTAGGTCGTCCGGAGCACCACAGGCTGTGCACTTACCTTTTCGGAACTGATGGTCGGCAGCAACGAACGGCACGTTCCCTCCCTCGCTGTCGAACCTGACGACGGACACCGAACTGGAGGCGTCCTGCGAGTAATAAAGGCTCCGGCGCGAGATGCGGCCGGTTATCTCTGTGATGGACGTCCCGAAGATCATGTTCCGGAAGATGTGTTCCCGACGTTTGCGGAAATCGGGCTCCCAGACGGCCAAGCTGACCAATAGGCGCGACGCGATCTCGCGGAGGAAGACACCAGATTTAGCGAACGGGTCGAGCCAGCGGTAATCGGGCTGCGTCCAGACCTCGGCCGGGAGAATGTCGAGCATCGCCCTGGCGAGCCTCGGCGGCGTCGGCACCTCGTCGTTTGACAACTGCGCGAGGCAGTCGAGGATATCCGGGACGTGCTGGCCGAATTTGGTCTTCACCGCCTGCATCATTTGCGCCTTCCCCTGCCCGGCATCTTCCCGACGGTCGGCTCGGGATAATCCTTTAGCGCACTATAGTGGATCGCAACGGCGTCTTTACGTCGCTCGGTGAGCATTTGGCTGAAGAGGTCGAGTTGTATGCCAGATTCATCGAGGAAGGACCACTCGCGGGTGAATGTCCCTGCGCGTCCGGGGTGGTACCGGACCAGCTCAATCTTCGGCGCGTCAGCGAGCGTGTCCGCGCGGATGATATTAGTCGCCAGGATGATCTCGGCAGCGGTCGCGAGACCCTCGGTGGGAGCCTGGGTGTTCAGGTCGTTGTCGAGGTGCGACTGGATGACCGCGCGGAGCCGGTCTCGGGACTCGATGACGTTCCCGATGTCGATGTCGATGCCGTAGATGGAGGCGAGGCAGCGCAGGATGCGGTGCTCGTACCGCTCACCGCGCCCGTAGCGGGCTGCCGTCACGGTGGCGAGCTTGCGCCGGAGGATCTCCTCCAAGAAGTTTCCGGAGCCGCAGGCAGGTTCGAGGAAGGTCCGATCGTGGTTTCCCGGCTCATCAACCGAAGGGAACATGTCCGAGATGAGGTCGAGCATCGCGTGGACTTCGCGTTCGTGCGTGTAGACCTCGGCAAGGTCTCGCACGCGGTCGCGGGTTTTGATCTGCCTGCGCTGGGCGGCATGCAGCAGATGCCCGGATGACCCTTCCTGGTCGGCCTTCGCGGTCACTGCCTGGCCCTCCTATCCTGCCTGTGTCGTGGTGCAAAGGTAGCCGTGCATTGCGACACTGACGTTCGATCTCAGGAGATGTCGAGATGCCAGCTCAGAGGATGCTTGACCTGTCAAGCACGTGTCAACGACGAGATGACCAGGCCCAATAGCCACTTTTGCGTCCCTCTACGCGCGTTGCGGTGCCAGCCGTTGACCGCCTTGCAGGGAGTCGGTGGCTATACGTCAGCGCTAGCGGAGATCCTTGCCGCCCTGCCAGCGGCCGGGACCTGGCCCATGCGCAGACGTGGGCGCCTTGCATAGCCCGAGACGAGCCAGCCGCTAGCGAGCTGACCCCAGTGAGCGTGATCCTGCCGCGCCGCTTACTGGGCAAGTTCGTGTCGTAAATATGCCATTAACCTTGGTTAGCACCTGCAGCTAGCGTGCAGTCGCGGACGATATCTCGCCCCAGGTCAGCGATGTAGGCTCACGTGAATACGACGACCTGTGAATGGGGTCAGGGAGGAGCGTGCGTCGAGAGGCGTTCTAGGAGGGCGCGGCGCCATTCCTCTGTCTGGCGGACCTGGTTGAAGGTAAAGAGGTGGAGTCCCTCGACAGCGGAGGCGGGGGCGGCGAGGGCAGCACCGGTGCGCTCGAGCAGCCGGTCGGGGCTGTAGCCGCCCGGGGTGCCGAGGCGCAGGAACCATTCGGTGTGCCCGGCCAGGAACCTGGCTGATTCGGCGGCGCCGGCCTTTGCCGCCATCTTCAGCAGCCTGGCCCGTTCGACGGGACCGGCCAGGCCGACGTAGAGCGGCAGTGTGACGCCCCTGGCCCGGATCCGGCTGATCCAGTTCCGCAGGACGGCCGGGTCGAAGCAGAGGTTGCTGACCAGGTAGGTGGCGTGCAGGCGCTTGTCCCACATCGCCTGGATGGTGATGTCGTCGCCGATCTTGGGGTGGCTCTCGG
>Ga0182024_10013229_pt1 | contig 16161 bp, 11 predicted proteins | sample P32metaG_FD_120480 | JGI IMG/M metagenome (GOLD analysis project Ga0182024, IMG submission 120480) | Permafrost microbial communities from Stordalen Mire, Sweden - P3-2 metaG (Illumina Assembly) | ecosystem: Environmental > Terrestrial > Soil > Wetlands > Permafrost | place: Sweden: Stordalen... | reverse complement strand
TGGGCGCGGAGTCGCTGCTGGGGGCGGAGTCGCTGCTGGGGGCGGAGTCGGTGCTGGGGGCGGAGCCGCTGCTGGGGGCGGAGCCGCTGCTGGGGGCGGAGCCGCTGCTGGGGGCGGAGTCGGCGCTTGGGGCGGAATCGGTGCTGGACGCGGAGTCGGCGCTGGGCGCTGGTTCTGACGTATTTTCTGCCGGTGTGCCATCACCGTTTGGCTCAGGGGCTTCGTCTTTAGCATCGATTGGCGTCTGCGATGCTTGCGGACCATTTGGTTTTGTGCCGTAAGCTTGGTCGACAAAGCTGTAAAAATCTTCCTCCAGGCAAACCACAGCCTTCACCGGCCCTGGCAGTTGGCTCTTCACCTCGGCCAGTCCCTCGCTGTCACTGGGGTCCACCATCGCCACAGTGATCCGGTCGCCCTGGCGGGAGATTGGCACAGCCAGATGTTTTCGCACGATCTCTTCAGGCAACAATTTTTGGATTGTTGGATCCGGTTCTCGTTTTGCTAAGGCCACATAATTCACGCCGTACTGGAGCTCGAGCGCATTTTTAAGATTGCTCTCGGTTGCCAGGCCTAACTTGGCCAGAACGTGACCGATCGGTTCGCCAGTCTTTTCGTGCTCGGCTTTGGCTTGGTCAAGCTCTTCTGGTGTTATTTGACCATTGTCGACGAGGATGTCGCCGATCTCCCTTCTGATCAACACCATCTCAACTCACCCTTGAAAACAGTGAGCGGCGAAATAATGCCATTTGGTCTGATAACCCGGTTGCTTTCAACATTTGATCTACGCTCAAGTCCGCGATATTTGTGCCCGAGCGGGCACTTTGCTAAACGCCGCGCGCCTAGCTACAAAGATAACAAATATATAGGTCGCCCGCAGGACAACAGTCACAGGACTTTTCAACCTGCCATGGCGCCATCGCTTATGGTGCCCATGTCCACTACCGTCTCAATGTCCACTTAGCTGAATCAACCAGTTCGTCGCATTTCTGGCTCGTGGTGGCGATCAGACCTAAGTCGGCAGAAATTTTCATTTTCTCGCTTCTGGCACTCTATATGGTGGCATCACAATGATTTGGCGTCTCCTGAGGAAATTATGAGCGGATGTCAATATTTTTGCGATTCTCATGTAGAATAGCTACTGAAACCCCCATTGCTCAAGTGGAAGAGTATCGGTCTCTAAAACCGAGAGTGCGGGTTCGAACCCCGCTGGGGGTACGAAATAGATCCCATCAGATGAATCCCATTGAGAGATAGACAGATGCCCGGCTAGGTAAACAGTCAAAGAGGACCTCCCCAAACGACAACCGTGTCTGCGTTGTTAGTCGTTTAAAACAGGAGTTTCTCTAATGAATACCTTAGGCAAATCGATCACTCATAAATTTTTCAAGAATCCCGAAGATTATCTGCGCCTGCGAAAGGCGTGGAGCCAGCTGATGCGCCAGCGCACCAAGCTTCATATGTCCATTCACGTCTACTATCTGATTCTTTGCGGCAAGAATTGGACCAGGGCGTTTACGATGCCGAAACGTTTTACTCACGTTGAGGCCCTGGCAATCATTCGCACCACCTACCGACTTCCTTCAGGTTCGTTTGCGAAGAAGCATACTGCTGCCTATGAATTTTTTGCCGAGTACTTGGCGGAAGAGGCAGATGACATCATTGCAGATTTGCTGGATCTGAAGAGCAGGCGTTTGCACAACGCAATAAAGGACGGCAAAGAGATTGAGCCCTATGTGACCCCGGCTCAGGTGCAGCTCAATGCGTGATGATATCCCTTATTGCTACTGCATTGTGCGCGCAGATCTCTCTCATGCTCAACAGATTGTGCAATCTGCACATTCTTGTTTGGAAGCAGGGAAACAATTTGAGCACGCCGACCACACTCATCTGGTCGCTCTTAAAGTGAAGAATGAAGACCGGTTGCTGCGAGCAGCGCTGGAACTCCAGGCAGCCGGCGTCAAATATGCCTGCTTCTTCGAACCGGATGGCAACGTCGGTTACACCGCTATCGCCACGGAAATGATCGTCGGCGATAAAAGGAGGATTTTCGAGAAGTATCCATTGATATAAAGACGAGATTATTGTCACGCCCCATTGAAGATCCGATCGGGACTGATGGTGCGCGACCGAAGCTGTCTTTTTGATCCTGCGTCGTTTAAACACATCTGTTTAAACGCTGAGACTGCCGTACATTTGGCGTATAATTGCCACTTATTTTGTGCGTCTGTAGCGTCAGCTAATTATAGAGAAATTTTATATGCGTTTGGGACCAATAGCTTTAGTCAAATCAGTCACTCTCAATCGGATTCTTGAAAGAGAAAATTTCCTCACCGAACAAAACAATCAGCTCTCTGTGCAACTGGGAGCCGGCACAACCTTGCACTCCTTCATGCACTATCCATGGACCGCTCTCACTGCGCCAACCGTGATTCTTGGACAAGATGCAGATGTGGCAAGATCGACACGTGCAATTGAAAGAGTAATTAAGGCGTTTCAACTTTGCTGGAAGGAGGAAAAGCGACCGTCCGGCTCTTCCATGTGGGATGCCATTGAGGAGCGCCAGAAGCCTTTTGTCACTGCCCTTAGTGAAGGCAATGTTGCTCGCCTTCTCACCATGCTGGCGAATCTTTTTCAGGAAGAGATCATTTGGGGATTGGGAAAGTTTGACGCTACGTTGCTGGCAGACGTGAAGGCAGTAGCGGATAAAAGTCACCTGCAGTTGCGAATTACTGATGCCCTGGTCAGTCTGGCCCAGGCCGTAGGTGCTCATCCACTTGCTTGCGTCGAGCAGCAAGGTGTGCAGGCTCAGTTGAATGCACTGGCAGTGGATCCAACCAATCTCCTCCAGTCTATTGAGAGAGAAAGCGCACTGGACATTTCAGCACCACGGGTAGGGGCATCCTACGGCTGCGAGATCGCCGGTCAGTTTGTCACTCTCGATAGTGTTTTGCACAGCTACAGTGTTTACCGCCTGAAGCAACTCGGCGCTTCTAATGAAAGTTCCGTGGCTGAGATCGGAGGCGGTTTTGGCTGTCTGGCCCATCTTGCTCACCGGGGCGGATTGCATAACTATGCTATTTACGATTTGCCGTGGGTAAATGCGATTCAAGGCTACTACCTGCTTATGTCCGTACCGGAAGCGCAAGTCAGCCTTTACGGTGAGAGCGATGCAGGTGCGCAAGTGCGCGTGAGACCTTTCTGGTGCTTCGATGCATTGCCCAAGCAATCAGTCGACTACATCATAAATTGCGATTCGCTGCCTGAGATGAGCAGCGAAACCGCTTACGGATATATATGTAAGATCAAGGACGTCGTCAAAGAAAGATTCTTCTCCATCAACCAGGAAGCGAAATCCAATAACTTGAACGGACACCCTCAAAACAGTGTTCCCGAGCTTGTCGCCCGATGCGGTGGTTTCAAACGACTGAGCCGCTCGATTTATTGGATGCGCCAAGGCTATGCGGAAGAGGTATATGCCGTATCAGGGACCTGAGTAGTGATTGTCGTGCGCGCCGTATTGATCCTGATCTAGGTCACGGGGGGCCTATAGGACCGCATTGGGACTATCAAATCAGGGGTTCGAAATGTAAGGGATGGCGCATTTTTCCTAATGGGACGATTGAGGCGAAGAAGTAGGGGAGAATGTCCTGTACATGCGCAGAGCGTGAAAGGATCTAAGTGCTAACCTGCCAAAACCGAACTACAAGCCACTCAACTGCTCAAATAAACGACTGTGATGCAGCTGCGATTTAGGACTACAGAGCGGGCCTACCCGTCTGGCTCTTCTTGTCACCTTGCCTCTTTGCCCTTCTCTTCTTGCTGTTTGAGCAACCGTTCAAAAACGAAAGTAACATCGTCTCTGTACCATACATCTTGCAGGAAGGTTTCGCCGCCGGGCGGCCAGGGCAGTTCCGTGCCAAACAGGCGATCGTCCAGCTCGTTTAGATAAAGCTTATAGAACCGTTTCCTTACGTGTGGTGGCAGTTGGGCTAGCCGGTAGAGTCTGGGCAGAAAGGCGGATTTTCGCGAATCCATCGCTTCTTCTATCTGTTTAACAGCTTCTCTTCTGTGACCCGCTTCTTCCAGCATTCTTGCTAATCGCAAGTTGTGTCTATAATCATTGGGAGACAGTTCAAGAGACTTCTTCTCCGATTCGATCGCTTTGTCTTTTTCGTCCAGGGCCCACAGCGCTTCCGCTCGATCTTGAAAGAGACCAGAGGCAATCTTGCCTTCCCGCATGATTTTGATACTGACCCAGGAAAATGGCAGCGGATGCTCGCGCAGATCCTCGGCGCGCTGGAAATACTTTTGCGCCGTCTGCCTGCGCCCTTTGTCATCAGATTGCATAGACAGGCAGGTGCAATAATATCCTTTCACCATCTCAAGATAATTGAACATGCTCTGACCGACATCCATCAAAACAAGGAAAAGAAAGATCACTCCTAGCTGCTGAATGAAGATGGTGCCTTTGATAGTCGGTGCTTCCACCCTTTTGCTTAATTTAGCGTTCGTGTTCACATCTTTCCGGTAGTACTTAATGGCTGCCAGCAATGCTTGTTGATCTTCGCCAGAGGCGATGCCAAAAGGAACTTTCAAGATCACATCGCCCTCTCTGGGTGCCAGTTTGAACAACAGTAGACGCAATTTGGCCGCCCATTTCGGCGACGGATCGCGTTTCCCGCTCACAGATTGAGAAATGAATTGCAAGTTGCCCCAGAAGGTCAATTCGATTTCGTCGATGCAATTCCAGATAATGTGTCGCTCACCAAATGTGATACCAGGGTCCCAACCCGGCTCATTGATGCGCACCCATTTTCTGTAGACCAGAGGTGGACGTTTCTTCCAGATAGAGGCCAAGAGAAGGCATCCGACCCGATCCTCCAGAGCGATTAAGATGAAGTGGGCAATTACCATGGCCAAAATGGCCGCTGGTGCACCGAGCCAGACCAAGTCGGTGTCAAACCAGAACGTATTAGTGTATAACGTGAGAAAACACATCTCAAATACGACAAATGCAAAGCCAATCAGGGTGTAACCTTGATGCGATAGAGTGGTGCGGCAGCGACGCAAAGGCGGCTCGCCGTCGGGTGATTGGCTGAGCCTACCTTCTTGTTCCGGCTCCAATTCAGCAGAGCTCATTTGGCCGATTCCTTCTTCATGGAGATGATCTTCAGGCACTTTATCACCAGTCATGATTTTTGCAGGATGTAAAAAACGTAGCCGTATTCAGATGAATGGTTTTCGTAAAGGTCAATCTCCTGCGTACAGGCGAGGGCGGCTTTGGCCAGGAACGGATCACGGCGCCCTTCGAGCGCCAGCCTTTCGATATTTTTTCTCAGCGCCCCATAATACTCATCCCACCAACATGCAGCTGGCAAGACCAGAGCGTGCAGGCACTCATATCCCAGCCTGGCGGCTGCCTGCCGATTTTCACTCAATGAGCGCATGCCCGCATAATTCTTGTGCCAAAAAGAAAGTGCTGCCGGCGTTGGAGAAGCTGTCAGCCAACTCAATTCGCTCACGGCCACAACTGCCTCTTTTTTCAACCACGGGTGCCAGCACTCTAAGCCGTGGTCGAAGCCGATGTTGTAAATCGCACCTTCCGACCAGATCAGGTCTACGCTTTGTTCGGGTTCGCCAAGTTTTGCCATGTCGCCACATCTCACTTCTATGCGGTGGGCCAGGCCGGCGTTGCTGGCATTATCGCGCAACTGTTTGAGGAAAGGCTCGTGCAAATCGACGGCCAATATCATGGTGTCGAATCTGCCAGCAAGTATAAGAGTAGAGCGGCCAGGTCCGCAGCCTGCATCAACTATTCGCGGTGACCTGGGCAGAGGCGGCAATTGCGAAATCACCGTCTGCGTCATCAAGTCGCTTCCCGGTCCCTGTCGGGGCAGATTGGCATGCACTTTGAAAAATGCTTCTCTTTCCTTTGTTTCAGTCAAAGCCGGTACACCTGGATCGCTACAATTTCTTAGGGGAGGCTGTTTTCCATAAAATATAAACCTGTAACAAAAAGGCTGGCAGTAAAGGCTATAGTCAAGATCATCCTCGTTCGTCGGCCAATCCGGCGAAAGAGGCAGAGCACCGCCAACAGTATCAGGCTGAAAATCAGAAACAGCAAACCGGAAGTGTGCAATAGCGTGTAAATGCGATACTCCGGATCCTTAGACTGATCGATCCAGATCATGCGCGGACGCACGGACATTTGATTCGATGCCAGTTTGTACTGTTCGTAAAAGTTCGCCGGCTTGCCCTCTTCCAGAGCGAGAAAAAAATGGCTGCCCGGGTGGCCGCCGACCAGAGGTTTGCCCGACTGATCACCGGCTTGAATCAAGAAAGCCCTCACTGCTCCGTCAGGAAAAGGAAAGATGATTGAGCAGCAGTTAATGGTGCCCGGGTGCAAGGGCGGCTCATTTTGCCAGCTGCCACCATTGGAGAGACCGGCATAAAGAGAGTGCAGGGAAGTCAATGCTTGCCCCTGATTGGCAGCCACTGGCATTGTAATTGCTTGCACCAGGGGAAGTTGTGGGCTGTTGGTGAATGCATTCTCAAACTCACTGGCAGCTCTATCGTGGGCGAATTCCTTAACTTCGGTTGGATATTGCTTCGCTTTGATGAACCAGTCGGAGGCACCGTCTGCAATCAGCTCCGCCTGAGTGACGAGCTTAACAACTTTTCCGTTCATCGGGAAAAATGTGGTGCCTTCATCATCGACCAGGAATTGATCTTGCAAATTAAAGTAAATCTGGCGAACGAGAAACGATTGCAGGGCCATGCGCCAGGCATCGCGCCAGTCTCCTACATAGCAAGCCATGGGAGCGCTTACTTTTGTGCCGGCAATGGTCAGATCGCATCTGGTGGCGTCGGGTAGATCAATGATAATGTCGCCGTCGGTTGTGCGAAATTTGTGAGGCATCGATAGATAGGCCTCAAGCGGTTGCGTCTTCATGGGAATAGTGCAGGCCCAGCCCACGATCACGCCGATGAAAACGACCGCACCAATGACAGTGGCGATAACATTGTTTCGATTCTTGAACAGTTGAGACAGCGACCAGGCGATCTGCTGTATGCCCAAAGAACCTACCATCTGTCGGAAGTAGCGAATCAGTTCGGTGAAATCGGCGTCGTCCTTCTTTTCGGCGCGCAAATTTTTGATTTTGTCGGAGGAGAGGCTGGCATTTCTGGTGGAAGAAAAAGCGCCCGTGATCTCACCACGAGATCTGGAACTGGTGCCTGAGCGTTTTTGCTCTTCTTCCTCTCTAAATTGGGGCGCCGATTCTGCTTCCGGCACACCCTTAAGACGCCGCAGATTGAGAGCCTGCAAATCATCCCTGGAAAAATCCTGCCCCGCGCGCGCAGATTGTTCTTTTCCCTTTTGATCAGCTGCAAACTTATAACTGCCGTCGTCATCATCGTCGTCAGTTCGTTTTCCGCTGTTGCCAGTGCCAGAGATATCCTTGCCGCCTCGTCCGGATACGCCTCTTAATCTGGATCGCCCTTCCCCTTTCTCATCGTCAGGTTTGAAATTGAAGGTTTCCTCTTCTTCTTCTGGTTGCCTCGATTGCCCAACTACCTGCGTGCCATCCTCATTGCTTTCTTGTTGTGCTTCCTTCTTTTGCCGGGCAAAAACTTTTTTCAAGCGGTCGGACATTTCAGGCGTGTCCGCACTCTCTTCCGGCGCCCCTACTGTTTCGCCCTCGTCCTCGTCCTCGCCCTCGCTGCCGCTATAGACTAATTTCTCGCTCATAAGCTTGGCTCGGTAATACAAATCTCCGGCCTGATCGTGTTTGCCGCAGGCTTGATAGAGTTCGGCCAGGTGCACCATGCTCGATACCACTTGCTCGCTGTCTTCGCCACTGGATTGTCGTGTCAGCGTCAAAGAGCGCAACGAGAGTCTGATGGCTTCATCGAAATTACCGCGCTGCTGGTTCATTTGACTGAGATGATGCAGGCACATTTGAGCGGCTGAGCGATGATCTCCGGCTCGTTTCAGGGTCTGCTGGAAGAGAATTTCGGCAGCCCCGTAATCGCCCGCATTCAGCGCTCGAAGCGCCTGCTGCAGGCTTTCAGCGATGTCGTTTTGCTCATTTGTTTCCGATTGCATAACTGTTCAAGCGCTGCCACGAAGGTCTTAACGCATACCCAACTCCTCTAATGCCGCTTCATAATTGCATCTGGCCCGAAAGCAATAGTTGAGCACTACGCAAGATTGAGACAGATTCATCTGCCCATTCTCCATCGACGACTTGCATTTGCGCGCGGCATCAAGCATGACTCTGTCGAGTTTTCCTGTGGCCACTAAAATTGCGGCAATATCGCCGCCCACGTGGTCGACCACTGCCTTGGCTTGTTGCATATCCTGGGTGTTAATCAAACCGGCTTGTTGCAAGATGTGGGCCGCATTTAAGGGTGAGCTGGGCGGCTTTGGCTGAGCAGGCTCATTTGACCACTCAGTTGGCTGGCGAGCGACATGGCCCCAATCGGCTGCAGCGGGATGGCCGGCTATGTCAGTTGGCTGTCCGCCCGTTGGTGGCAAAGACGGTCTGGATGGCGCTGCTTGCTGCGTGCCCTGACCGCTCCAGCGCACATTTTTAAGCGTCTGCAGATCTGATACCATCTCTTCTGCTGTCTGGTAGCGGTGATCCAGATCCTTCTCCAGTGCTTTCGAAATTATCTTTTGCACCTCAGGCCAGAAGGTCAAGTCAGGGCGAACTGTTGCCATCAAGGGCGGTGCTTCATGAACATGTTTGTACAGAGTTTCAAAAGCATCTTTGCCGATAAAAGGCAGGGTTCCAGTCATAGACTGAAACATCATCACGCCAATGGAGTACAAATCTGATCTGCCGTCGAGGTCTTCGTTGCGACACTGCTCAGGGCTCATGTAGAGCGGGCTGCCAAGAACCATGCCCTGGCGGGTCAGCCCCTGGTCGGATGGTTCGCTGGCCATTTTCGCGATACCGAAATCGAGCACTTTCACTGCGAATCCCTCGTCAGTTTCGGTGACGATGAGATTGCTTGGTTTCATGTCGCGGTGAACGACACCTTTTTTGTGAGCATGACCGACTCCACCACAGCACTGCGAAAAAATCTCGGCAAAAAGCTCCAGAGTAAGAAGTCCGTTCTGGTTGAGAAGCTCCTGCAAATTAGGACCACAAGCGTAATCCATGACCATATAAGGGCGACCCAAAGGGCTTTTGCCAAAATCGTGGACGACGATCAAATTTGGGTGAGAAAGAGTGCTCGACGATCGCGCTTCTTGCTCCAGGCGCTTCCAATTTTCAGGAGTGAGCAGATGATGATGAAGGATCTTAATGGCTACGAAGCGATTCATCACTCGTTGCTTGGCTTTATAAACGATGCCCATGGCGCCGCGGCCGACTTCAGCTAACATTTCGTAGCGCTCGTCAAAGACTGAGCCTACCGCCGCCTCTTTGTCGAAATCTTCCGTGCGCATCTGTCTGGCCACTCGTTCAGCCACGGGCGATGGTGGCTGTGCCTCCGGGTCCGGTGTTACAGGTGGTGCTTGAGGGCGCAAGAAATCTGGAATAACGGCAGTCGGAGCCTTGTTCGCTAACTCTTCTGCGATCAGATTGTGCATCAAGTAGGCATCGCCGCACTGGTGCTTCCATAACAGGGTGGAGTTTGGCCCCTCGCCATTTCTCAAAACCCATGTAGCGCCCTCAGCTGCCGGCTCAAGTCCCCAGGTTATGGACAAAACGCGAACGTCGCCTGCCTGCTGCCAGGCCAACATATAGGGGCGCCTGGGCGATTTTTGGGCCGTCGCCAGACCGTAAGCCAGATCCTCGGCTGAGGGCAGCGTGGACATCAAGACCAGGTTGGTTTGGGTGGGGTTTTTCTTCTGAAACGAATCGTGTAAAGGCATTCGGGCGTGAGCCTTCTCTAGCAATGTGTTGGGGTTGCCTAATTACACTTACCCCAAAATCACCAAACCCAGCAGGTTTGAGAGCAAATTTATCAGCGGCTTAAAAGGAGTTAGTGAACTTAGTGGGGCGTGAAGTAAGTGGCCGGCGTTTATTGCCAGGTTCCGTTTGTGGCGCTGTCGCCCACTTTTTCTGCAAAAGCGTTGCGGCCCGCACCTGTGCCTGTAATAACGGCACTGAGCCTGGGGTCGTCTAAGATGGCGGCAGCAATCTTGTCGAACAGTTTCTCACCGCCTGCCGCGTTCAGGTGAACAGTATCGAGATAGTCGCGCCTGCCAAAATCCGGATTAGCTGAAATATCGACCCATTTGGCTTTGTTTTCTCGACAAAGAGTGGCCATAGTGCCGCGAAACTCCGCCCAAAACGCTTCTGGCAAAAGGGTGCGGTTCATGGTCAGGCTGGGCATGCCGACCACCAGAACGGGAATTCTTTCTTCTGCCGCATCGCGCAAGAAGGCAGTGAAGAAAGCCATTTCTTGCTGGTAGATGGGCGGCTTGGCCGTGTGATAACGCCGCAAATACTCTTTTGTGTTGTCCATAAAAGGCCAGCCCGCCACCTGGGGCGGTATCAGCCATTCGCCCGGACGCACTTCATCTGTTGTAAGAATGCCTTGCAGCGGTTGATTCTGAACCTTGTGCGGGGGTGCCAGAGCCAGCACGTCCTTGCCGGCCTTGACGGGGCAGCAGGCAGCGACATAGTCGTTGAAGGCACCGCCCAGACGTTTTATCGGCAACTCATGATCGATGGCCCAGCTGAGGCGACCAAAGAAATCTGAGAAAGCGCAATCTTTCAGCTCGCCCAGGGGCACATAGGGGCTAAAAAAAGCAAACGGCTCGGTGGCAGAAGGCGAGGTCAGTGTGTTGTCCATGAAGTCACGAGGAGCCACACCAAGCACGATCAGGCGCGGTTTGCTGCCGTTGTGAAAGAGCCCTTTGGAGAGCATGTAAGAATCAGAGACCATTGAGCCGCCCATAGCGAAATTAAAGACATCGACATTTTCTGCGCTGCGCTTTTCTATAGCTTTCTCCAGGGTAGAACCCTTGCGGTGCGTGACACAATCGAGGGTGGAATTGAGAGTTTTTGCGTCGGCGGAAAACACAGCCGCGCCCATCTGCGAGCTTCCCATCAAAGCTATATCTGGCGATTTGACCCGCATCAAATAATTCCTTGTGATCCACCAGGTCCATTTGCCTTCCTGTCTGGCTTCGCTGGTGCTGTGCTGAATTACCGACTGATCGCAAACCTTTTGCTCTTCCGGGGCGGCGATGAAAATGATGGCGTTGACGAGCACAAACAAAAGGAACACCAGTGGCGTCGCCGCTTTGTAATGTTGATGAGATGATGACGTCGTCATAGTGGTGTCACCTTCAATGAAGCGATTTTCGCATGACGTTCCAGCTCTTCGCCGGCAAGCTCAAAAGCTGTAGCCGTGCGCTCTGTACTGGCCATAAAGGCAACCAGGCGATCGAAAAACTTCCTCGCCCCAAAGGCATTCAAATGGACCGGATCATGATAATCGGCGTGTTCATAGCGATCGAATTCGCACAGATCGAAAGCGGGAACATTGTGGTAGAAGCTGAACTCCCTCAAAGCCTGAATGTAATAGAGATACCACATCGGTTTTAAGATGCTGACGTTCTGCCGGGTGATCGGCATGTTAACGAGAATCAGTTCGATTTTTTCGCGCTGGCAGTAGTCGGTTAGCTTCCTGAGGAAGTAAAACTGAGTGCTATAAATTGCTTTGTCAGGACGATGATAACGATCGACATAATCGGCCGTGTTATCGGTGAAGTGGCTTTTGGCGAACTGCCTATCGATCGGATCAGTCATGACAGCTCCGGGTTTTATTTCGCCGGGCAAATATTGGGGCAGCAACTTAACCCGATCCCAGTAGGTAAACGGATGATTCTTGTCAGGCGGAATCAGCCGTTCCATCTTGCTCGTGCAGAAATCAGAAAGAGCCATCTCAAAATCGAGAGAATATTTGTAGAAATAAGCGGTCTTGCCCAGCCAGAAATCCAACTTAGAGATCGGATTTCGGAAAAGCGCCTCGGAGACGTCATCGAGATTGACGATGCGCTTCAAGTAATGGAACGGCTCGGTGTCAACAGGGCTAGAAAGAGTGCTGTCGATGAAGTCTCTGGGCGCCACTCCGTAGATGACAATCTCAGGACGGTCGGCTGTGTTGACCATTGTCTTGAGCATCATGAAAGCATCAGAGGGCATTTGCCCTGGCGTCGCCAAATTGAAAGTGTTGAACTTGCCACCAAATCTGGTGGTGAGCATGTCGTCAAGGTAGGCTGCCTTATGATGCTCAGTCAGATCCACGCTCTTTTTGAGAAAATTGGCGTCGCAGCCGGAAGCGGCACTGATCATCAAAGATGATCCCAGCAATGCGACATTGTGTGCTTGAGCAGGATGGGAGCGCAAATCGTTGATAGTCCACCAGGCCCAACCGCGACATTTTGTGTTGTACTGATCGAAATCAAACGGTGCGTTGAAGGCCAGATAGAGACTGAGCGCCGCATAGAGGGCAGCGGCAATGACAAACACACTCTGAAAGCCACGTCTAAAACTGGGCTGCCGCCTGCGCTCGAATTGAATTACTTCGCCGTGCGAGGGCGAGGTTTCTTTCACCACCGGTGGTGCGGCAAGAAGGGTCATAGCGATGTACCTTTCAAGCCGGCAACGGTAGTAGTCTTGAGCGAGGGCGAAGAAGGGGCGGCGAGAGCTGCTGTGACAGCGCGATCGCCAGCCAACTTTTGCGCCAGCAGATCGAGCAATTTGGCGCCACCGCCTGAATGTAAATGAACGGTGTCGCCGAAATCGCTCAATTGAAATGCTTGTGATGACTGCATGTCAATGTATGTGGCACCCTTGGCCATAGCCATGACCTTGAGGCTGTGGCGGTACAGATCCCAGGCTTGATCGCTGAGCAACTTGCGATTGATGTCTGTGATTGGCATGGCCATGACCACGACATGCACATCTCTTTCTCTGGCAGTATTGAGCAAATCTGCCAGGAAGCGCATCTGGGTCAGGTAGGTATCCCACTTGAGATTCTTGTAGCGCTTGCGGTATTCGTCGATGTTGTCCAGAAGCGGTGGTCTGGGTTTGTTTGCTGAGGGGCCAAACCAGCAGTCTTTCACTCCCACTTCCGTGATTCTGTAACCTGGCAGTAGCTGACGGCGTTGCTTGATCGAGATAGGCGCCGCCGGTACGACTTGAGCGGCAATGGCACTGACTTGCCGCTCAAAGCAGGTGTTCAGATCAACTTTGCGCCCATAAAGGTGAAGCAGCCGCCCGAGCTCGAAATTCAGCCGCTCTTGCCAGTCTGGGGCGATCAAAGCGATGCGATTGTTGCTGTTTCCAAATCTTGATAGTGTCTGGTAAGGGTCTGTGCTGCCTGGGGATAACAATCCGTTATCAAGAAAGTCACGTGGACCAAGCCCATAAACCAGGACATTTGGGCGCTTTTCCCCTTTCAGCAAAAACTTGGTAATCAGGCAAGCATCCGAAGGCATCTCGCCGGGCAGGGCGAAATTGAAAGTGCGCACACTTTCACCGGTTAACTTCTTGTAGGCCTGTTCAAAGTAGAGACTGCGATGGTGGCTGGGACCGTCTATATCCCTGTTCAAAAAGTCAGCATCGACGGCGCCAAGGGGCGAGAGCATCAAGGAAGAGCCCAGAAATGCGATGTTCGGTCGCGGCGTCGACAGGCGGAACCAATCCTTCACAGCCGCTGAAGTCCAGGTCTCAAAAGGAACATCGGTGGGGTTCAGCTGCCCCAGGCGCAAATTGGCGCAAAGAGCAGAGACGGCAAAAAACAGAAGTACGGCCACGGGAAAGCGGCTGCGGCTCAGATTGTCCAGAAACGACCGTTGTGGAGGGTTACCTGGAGGGGCCTGAACCTGTGCCGCTCGACTCGCAGTTGCTGTCGAGACAGAACTGGACTCAACCGTTGCCTGCATTGTCACCTTTAGAATTGGAAGTAGATGAATTTGGGAGAGCTGTCAGGGCTGAAAATCGTCAGAACACACATCAAGACAACCATGACGCTAACTTGAACTGCCCAGGGTGGGCTTTGATAGAACTTCTTATCGTTGAGCCAATTGACCACAACATGCGAAATCATCAAAAGTGGCAGAATGAGCACCAACGAGGGGAAGATAATCGGGTCTCTGATTTGCAGAACCGCCAACTGGGCAGCTGAGAAGTGAGCCAGTTCAGCAGGCGCAGCAAACAGTTGTTGCAAGATTTGCCCGGCAATGGGCAGCGTGTCGGCGCGGAACAGCACCCAGCCCAGGCAAACGATGTGGAAGGTGACTACCACCGAAACGATGTGATAGACCCTGGAGCTGAGCAATTTGGCGGAAACACCCAGTTTTTCCAGAAGCTTTGAATACTCCTTGTGGCCGACCAGGAGTATGCCTTGATAGGCGCCCCAGGCCAGGAAGTGAGTGCCGGCGCCGTGCCAGAGACCGCCCAGAGCCATGGTGATGAAGAGGTTGCGATAGTTGAACCATTTGCTGCAGCGCGAGCCGCCCATCGGTATATAGAGGTAGTCTCTCAGCCAGGTGGAGAGGCTGATGTGCCAGCGCTGCCAGAAATCGGAGACGTTGGCGGCCAGATAGGGCAGGTTGAAGTTGATCGGCACTTTGTAGCCGAACAAAAGGGCGGAACCGCGGGCGATGTCGGTGTAACCGGCAAAATCAAAGAAGATTTGAAAGGCGAAAGCGTATGTGATCAGCCACATATCAACGGAAGAGAAGTTCTCAGGATGCGTGAACCCCGCCTGTACAACCATTGAGAGGTTGTCGGCGATCAACACTTTCTTGGCCAAGCCCATCAAAATGAGCTGCATACCTTCATCGACGTATTCCCACTTAAATTTGGCGGCGATATTGAGCTGAGGAATGAAATCCTGGTAACGCTTGATCGGTCCGGCAATCTGGGTGGGAAAGAATGAGGCGAAAAGGGCAAACTGGGGAAAAGATGTGACCACAGGCTTGCCGCGATAAACCTCAATGGCGTAGTGAATAAATTCGAAGACGAAGAAGGAGATACCCAGGGGCAAAAGGATATGCAGGTGTGGCTCTTTCCAGCTGATGCCTGAGAGTGCCAGCCCGTCATGTACGGAATCGAAGATGAAGAGTAGATATTTGAATACGCCTAAGGTGATCAGGTTGGCGGCCACGGTAATGGTAAGCAACAATTTCTTGTTCACCGTTGCCTTGCCGACAGACTTGACAAGAAAGAAGTTGCCCACAGTGAGCCCGGCAATCAATAATCCATATATAGGACGCCATGACATATAGAAGACATAGCTTGCCACCAGCAGAAGTGGCACACGCAATTTGTGGGGCAGCAGCCAGAACAGTAAAAATACTGTGGGCAGAAAGACCAAGTACTGCAAACTGTTGAATAGCAAGTTACTTCTCCTTGACACAGACACCGATAAAATCAGCCTGTCGATAAGTTATCAATGGCTCGTGCACATCATATCGGTTGGATTTCAAGAATGTCTACCGACAGCACCTTCTCTTAACCTAAAATGTCTATAGTAAGCGCCTTGACCGAATCTCAAAACAATTCCAGGGTCAGGCTTTCGGGATGCTTGACATGGAATATTGAACGACTTCTTAGGTGAGAATTTACTCCACATTTTCGGATCAAAAATGAGAGCGTATGTCAAGCGCAGATAATCAAGTGGTATTAAATTCGATACCTTGTTTATGCTTCGCCTGCATGCTTAGCAAATCCATCGGCAATCAATTGATAGCCGCCACCATATACGGTTTTTATATACTTACGATCAGACGTTTCCAAACGTGTGCGCAAATGTCTGATATGCACTCTGATCGTGTCTACATCATCATCGGGCGAGTAACCCCACACTTCTTCCAACAGCTTTCCGGTGGACACTGTTTGTCCGTGATGCTGCATTAAACAGTGCAAGATTTCGAACTCTGTCGGGGTCAATTTGACGATGCGATCCTTCACTTTTGCCTGCAAATTCTCCGGGATTAAGGTTATTTCACCAGCGTGGAGAATCTCGGGCAAAGTCGACGAATGCGGCACCGAGCCCGAGCGTCGCAAGAGCGCACGCACGCGCACCTGCAGCTCAGGAATTTCGAACGGCTTGACCAGATAGTCATCGGCTCCGGAATCAAAGCCTGTCACTTTGTCTTTCGTCATACCGAGGGCTGTGAGCATA
>Ga0182024_10013228_pt1 | contig 16161 bp, 10 predicted proteins | sample P32metaG_FD_120480 | JGI IMG/M metagenome (GOLD analysis project Ga0182024, IMG submission 120480) | Permafrost microbial communities from Stordalen Mire, Sweden - P3-2 metaG (Illumina Assembly) | ecosystem: Environmental > Terrestrial > Soil > Wetlands > Permafrost | place: Sweden: Stordalen... | reverse complement strand
GGCTGCTCTACGACACCAAACTTCTGTTCGACGACACGCTATCGGCGCTGGAGAAGGATTCCCGGAAATTTGGTACCACGGGCGAGGATATTGATTTCGCCCTTCTGGTGGATGGTCTGGAGGCGGAGCGCGAGCAGGGCATTACCATCGATGTGGCCTATCGCTTCTTTGCGACCGACAAACGGAAATTCATTGTCGCCGACACGCCGGGTCACGAACAATATACCCGCAACATGGCGACCGGCGCTTCGAATTCCGATCTGGCCGTGATTTTGGTCGACGCGCGCAAGGGCGTGCTCACCCAGACGCGGCGGCATGCCTATATCGCGAGCCTGTTGGGCATTCGTCACCTTGTTCTGGCCGTCAACAAAATCGATCTGGTGGATTATTCGCAGGATATTTTTGACCGGATCGTGGCCGATTTCACTGCCTTTGCCGGAAAGCTCGGCTTCGTGAGCCAGATCGCCATCCCTCTTTCGGCGCGCTATGGCGACAATGTGATCGCCCGGAGCGCCAAGACTCCCTGGTACAAAGGTTCGCCGCTGCTCGCGCATCTGGAAAGCGTGGATGTGGATAGCGAGATTGCGGCGGGGCCTCTGCGCTTTCCGGTGCAATGGGTCAACCGGCCAAATCTGGATTTTCGCGGCTTTGCCGGCACACTGGCCAGCGGCCGTGTGCGGCCGGGCGATGCGCTCGCCGTGGCCAAGTCCGGCCGGCTGTCCACGGTCTCCCGGATTGTCACCCTGGATGGCGATCGCGACGAAGCGGTCGCCGGCGATGCCGTGACCCTGACCTTGTCGGACGAGGTGGACATTTCGCGCGGCGACGTTCTTTGCGATCCTCATCAAAGACCGGACGTTTCCGAACAGTTCGCGGCGCATCTTCTCTGGATGGCGGAGGAGGAATTGCTGCCCGGCCGTCAATATCTCCTCAAATTGGCCACCAGCACCGTGCCCGCGACCGTGTCGAGCCTGAAGCACAAGGTCGACGTCAATACGTTGGAGCATCTGGCAAGCAGGACGCTGGCCCTCAACGAGGTAGGCTATGCCAATTTCTCGCTGTCACAACCCTTGGCATTCGATCCTTATCGCGACAACCGCGACATGGGCGGCTTCATCCTGATCGATCGTTTCACCAACGCCACGGTGGGCGCGGGTATGATCGATTTCGGTCTGCGCCGCGCCACCAACGTCCATTGGCAGGCGCTGGACGTGAACAAGGAAGCGCGCGCCGGCATGAAGGGGCAGAGGCCGGCCATCCTCTGGTTCACCGGCCTGTCGGGTTCCGGCAAATCCACCATCGCCAACCTGGTGGAGAAAGCACTCGCCGCCCAGGGCCGCCATACTTATCTGCTGGATGGCGACAATATCCGCCACGGCTTGAACCGGGATTTGGGTTTTACCGATGCCGACCGCGTGGAAAACATCCGCCGCGTGGGGGAAACCGCCAAGCTGTTCCTCGATGCCGGACTGATCGTGCTGGTGTCTTTCATCTCGCCGTTCCGCTCCGAGCGGCGGATGGCCCGTGAATTGGCAGGCGCCGGTGAATTTATCGAAGTCTTCGTGGACACGCCCCTGGACGTCTGCATGACGCGCGATCCCAAGGGACTTTACGAAAAGGCCCGGGCCGGGGCGATCAAGAATTTCACCGGTATCAACTCACCTTACGAGGCGCCAGAACACGCCGAAATCACCCTGAAGACCGTAGAGGCCTCGGCGGAAGCGCAGGCGGAAAGAATTCTGCATTACTTGCGCGCGCGGGCCTATATCTGACCGGAGTTCGGGTCAGACGCGATAGAATTCCTTGTACCAATCGATGAATCGTGGAACGCCGACGCCAATTGGCGTCCTGGGCTCAAAGCCCAAATCGCGCCGGCTGGCTTCGATATCGGCATAGGTGCTTTGCACATCGCCGGGCTGCATGGGCTCCAGTTGAATAACGGCTTTTCGCTGCAATGCCTGCTCGATCGCCGCGATGTAGTCGGTGAGCTTCTCGGATTTGTGGTTACCCAGATTATAGATCTTATGAGGCGGAGTACCGCCGGGCGGCCGGTCCAGGGCGCGAATCACGCCGTCGACAATGTCATCAATATAAGTGAAATCGCGCCACATCTCGCCGCGATTGAACACTTTGATCGGTTCGCCCGCGATGATGGCGCGAGTGAAGATCATAGGCGCCATATCGGGCCGCCCCCAGGGTCCGTAAACCGTAAAGAAGCGCAGGCCGGTTGCGGAAATGCCGTAGAGATGGGCGTAAGTGTGGTTGATCAACTCATCGGCCCGTTTGGTGGCGGCATAAAGGGAATTGGGCTGCTCGACCTCGTCCTCGACCGAGAAAGGCAATTTGGGGTTGCCACCGTAGACCGAAGAAGAACTGGCGTACACAAAGTGGCGCAGGTCTTTGACCCGCCGCGCCAGCTCCAGCATCACCACCTGGCCCATCACGTTGGATTGGACGTAGATATATGGGTTGATCAGCGAATAACGCACACCCGGCTGTGCCGCGAGATGAATGATGCGTTTGATGGCGGGAAATTCTTTCGCCAGATTGAGTATTCCGTCCCGGTCCGAAATATCTAGTTCACGGAAGGAGAAATTTTTTTCGTTGGTTAGGCTCGCGAGCCGGGCTTGCTTGAGTGAAACATCGTAATAATCGTTGAGATTGTCGAGCCCCAGTACGGTTTCTCCACGCGCCAGAAGCGCCCTCGCGACATGCGATCCGATAAAGCCGGCGGTGCCTGTGACCAGGATCATGCGCCGGTGTCGCCGCGACCCACGCTCACATAGCGGAAACCCGCCTGGGCCATTTGCGACGGTCGGTAGATATTGCGCAAATCCACCATCAGGGGGGTCTTTAGCGTGGCTTTCATTTTGCTGAAATCAAGCGCACGGAATTCATTCCATTCCGTAAGGATTACCACGCCATCTGCGCCCTGAATCGCATCATAAGCATTGTCGTGGAAGTCGACGCTCAAATGCTTTGCCGCCTCTTTGCGGCCTTCGGGATCATAGGCCCGGACGATGGCCCCGGCGGCCTGCAGATAAGGGACAATCACCAGGCTGGGGGCATCGCGCATATCGTCGGTGTTGGGCTTGAAGGTCAGGCCCAGTACCGCGACGGTCTTGCCCTTTACACCGCCAAACGCCGCTTCGATCTTCCTGGCCATCTGCAGTTTGCGCGCGTCATTGACGGCTACCACCGCCTCGACGATGCGGGTTGGCGCACCGATCTCCCGTGCCGTCCTCACCAGGGCCAAGGTGTCCTTGGGAAAACAGGAGCCGCCGAAACCGGGACCCGCGTGAAGGAATTTGCCGCCAATACGTCCATCCAGTCCGATGCCGCGCGCCACGTCTTGCACGTCGCCGCCCAACTTTTCGCATAGATCCGCCATTTCGTTGATGAAGGTGATCTTGGTGGCAAGAAACGCATTGGCCGCGTATTTGATCAGCTCGCTGGTTTCGCGGCTGGTGAACAGCATGGGTGTTTCATTGATATAGAGCGGGCGATAGACTTCCCGCATCACCTCCTGCGCGCGTTCGGTATCGCAGCCCACTACCACCCGGTCCGGGCGGCGGAAATCCTCGATCGCTGAACCTTCGCGCAGGAATTCCGGATTCGACGCCATGTCGAAATCCGCTTTGGGCCGGGCCTTGCGAATGATGTCTTCCACCTTGCGGCTGGTGCCCACCGGCACCGTGGATTTGGTCACCACCACCGCATAGCCCGTCAGCGCCAGCGCGATTTCCTCGGCCGCCGCGAAGACATAGGAAAGATCGGCGTGTCCATCGCCGCGGCGGCTGGGCGTGCCCACGGCGATGAACACCGCATCCGCGCCGGCCACCGCGTGCCCGGTATCGGTATGGAAGGAGAGCCGGCCGGCTTTGCTGTTGGCCGCGACCACTTCCTCCAATCCCGGCTCGAAGATGGGAATCCCACCTTGCTTCAGGCTTGTGACCTTCGCGGTGTCCTTGTCGACACAGACGACTTGATGGCCGAACTCGGACAGGCAGGCGCCGGAAACCAGCCCCACATAACCTGTCCCGATCATGGCGATGCGCATTATCAGGCTCCGAAATACGCGACCGTTCTGGCCCGAAAGGCGTTTGCGTTCAAGGGCCGCGCCTTGGCGGGGAGCAAAAATTCGGATCAGCTGCGCCGCATGATCAAAATCCGCGATCTTGTGTTCGAATATCCCGGGGCCCGCGCGTTGGACGGCGTCAGTCTGGACGTCGCGCCGCGTGCCATCACCGCGCTGGTGGGGCCAAATGGCGCGGGGAAGACCACGCTGCTCAGGCTGATGGCCGCGCTGGAGACGCCTTTTGCGGGCTCGGTCCTGGTTGATGGTCTGGATACGCGCAAACAGCCCCGCGCCGTGCATGCGCGGCTGGGGTATCTCTCCGATTTCTTCGGCCTCTATGACGGGCTTTCGGTCCAGCGCTGCCTGGCATTTGCCGCACGCGCCCACGGCATCGCCCCTGAACTTGTGCAACAGGCGGCCATCGAGGCTGTCCAGAGCGTGGGTTTGGGCGACCGGCTGGAACAAGCAGCCGGAGACCTCTCGCGCGGTTTGCGCCAACGTCTGGCCATCGCGCAAGCACTGGTGCACCGGCCCGGAGTGCTGCTCCTGGACGAGCCCGCGGCGGGGCTCGATCCGCAGGCGCGACGGGATCTCTCCCGGCTGCTTCTCGATTTGCGTGACAAGGGCATGACACTGGTCGTGTCCTCTCACATCCTTGCCGAACTCGAGGATTATTCCGATCAGATGGTGATCATCGATCATGGCCGCGTCGCGGGACACGCGGGTTTAAAGGGCGCGGAGCTGCGCATTCGGCTGGCGGCGCCCGACCCAAGGCTCAAGGACGTTCTTCTGTGTCAGAGCGGAATCGAAATCCTTCGAGCCGACGCGTGGCAAGCGCGCGTCACCTGTCAGGGTGGGGCTGAACATCGCGCCGCGCTGCTTGCTGCCTTGATCGGCGCCGGGCTTGCCGTCAGTGATTTCGGCGAGGACGGGCACGCATTGGAAGAGCTTTATTTCGCGCGCCTCAACCAATCCGGGGAGACGAAACATTGAATCCGGAATTTCAGCGCAATCTTTGGCTGGAATTGACCCCGGCGCGGCTTCTGCTGATGGCGGGATTTGTGCTCTTTCTTCTCGCGGCCTCTTCGGCCGCGGGCCTTCCTGGCGCCGACCTGGTCTCCACCGCGCTCTATTATTTCCTTGTCGTGCTGTGGGGCACGCGCGCGGCGGCGCTCAGCGTGATCGCCGAAATTCGCGAACGCACCTGGGATTTCCAGAAACTAAACGCCATTTCGCCCTTCGCCATGACCTGGGGCAAGCTGTTCGGCGCCACCAGCTTTACCTGGTTCGGCGGAATTCTCTGCCTCCCATTTATTCTCATCCCGGCCTGGCGGGGCCAGGGCGCGGCTGCCGCCACCGCCGAGCTTGCGATACTGATCCTTCAAGGCGTCCTGGCGCAAAGCGTGAGCCTGTTGACCAGTCTCAACCTGATCCGCCGGCATCACAATCATTGGCGGCTGGACACATTTCTCTGTCAGATCACGGGGATCGTCGCGGCCCTTACTTCGATCGGGGTGGGGGACCTGGTGTCATCAGGTCCCCAGGCGCAAGCGGTGCCGCTCGTCTGGTGGGGCATGGTCTGGGATGCGCAGCGGTTCCAGTTTTTCTCTCTGGTGATTTTCACCGCGTGGGCCTTGGTGGGATGCGTCCGCGCCATGCGGCTGGAACTGAGGCTCACCAACGGCCCCTTCGTCTGGCTCGGCTTTCTGGCATTCCTGGGCCTCTATGAAGCGGGATTTGAGTCCTGGTTCGCGCTCCGCGTCGCAAGCAGCGATCTTGCGTCCCAGGCCGGCGCCACTCGCCTCGCCATCGCCGATCTGGCGCTGGCTTTTTCTGCCTATGGCATGGTGTTTCTCGAGCCCAAGGATCTTGTCCATATTCGCTGGCTGATCGCACAGGCCCGCTCGGGCCGGATCGGCAGGGCGTTCCTGGCGCTCGATTGCTGGATGTTGTCTTTCGGCGCCACCGTGCTTTGCGCGCTTGTGCTCGCGGTCCTTCTTTGGCGCGATCCTCAGTCCATCGGCGGTGAAGCCGCTTCCTCTTTGGTGTTGCCGTTGCTGGCAGCGTTGGGCTTTTTCACCCGCGACATCGCGCTCTTCGTGATGTTCCGCACCTGGTCGCGCGAACGAGGAGATTTTGCCGCCTTGGCCGCGCTGGCGGTCCTCTACGTCGTCCTGCCGCAGATCGCCGGAGCGGCGCGAAGCCTGTTGGTGCCGCAGCTTACAGCCCCGGCCGTCCCGTTTGCCGCGGCCTGGACCGAAGCAGCCCTGCTCTGGGCGTGGACCGTCATCCGGGTTCAGCGCCGCGCCGGCTGAATTTACTTCTCGTTAACTTCCACATTGGCCGGCCCGGGTGAGGGTTTTAGTAAGGATATTTGGTGAGACTTGGTTCACCAAAACAGGAATAGTCCATGAGCCCTCGTGCCACCGCCGTCCGGCGATCCCCGGAGGAACCCAGCGCCTTGCCGGTCATGCCGGCGCTGCGTGATTTCTCCCACCCCTGGCTCGACCTCAATGACAAATCGGTTCTGGTCACCGGCGGCACCGGTTCCTTCGGCAAGCATTTTCTCAAGACGGCGATCGCACAGTACAAGCCCAAGCGCTTGATCGTCTTCAGCCGCGACGAACTCAAACAATCGGAGATGGCGCAGGAGTTTCCCCACGAGAAATATCCCTTCATCCGCTATTTCATTGGCGATGTGCGTGACAGGGATCGGCTGGAGCTGGCGCTGCGTGACGTGGACTACATCATCCATGCGGCGGCGATGAAGCAGGTGCCGACCGCCGAGTACAACCCCTTTGAGTGTATCCGCACCAACGTCTTCGGCGCCGAGAATGTGGTGAGCGCCGCCCTGAACCGCGGCGTCAAGCGCGTGGTGGCGCTTTCCACCGACAAGGCGGCCAATCCGGTCAATCTCTATGGCGCTTCCAAGCTCGCTTCCGACAAGATTTTCGTCGCCGCCAACAATCTCGCCGGCGCGGACGGCACGCGCTTTTCGGTGGTGCGCTACGGCAATGTGTTCGGTTCGCGCGGCTCTGTCGTGCCGTTCTTCAAGAAATTGGCGGCGGAAGGCGCGGAGAGCCTGCCTATCACCGATCCCCGCATGACCCGCTTCTGGATCACGCTGACGCAGGGCGTCAATTTCGTGCTCTCCAGCATGGAGATGATGCGGGGCGGCGAGATTTTCGTGCCCAAGATTCCTTCGACCACCATTCCCCAACTGGCAAATCTGGTGAGCCCCAACCTCAAGCAGCATGTGGTGGGCATAAGGCCCGGCGAGAAGCTGCATGAGACCATGATCCCCGCCGATGACGCCCACGCCACGCTGGAGCTCGAAGACCGTTATGTGATCCTGCAAGGTTACGCCACCGGCGCGCGCGACGCTTATCTGCATCGCGGCGGCAAGCCGGTGGCGGACGGTTTCAGCTATTCCAGCAACACCAATCCCGAGAAGCTGGATGCGCGAGGCCTGCAGAGTTTGCTGCAGATGGCCTATGCCTGACCGCGACGGCGCGGCGGCGCCCTCTTTTCTGCCCTATGGCCGTCAGGAAATCGCCGACGCCGATGTGAAAGCGGTGGTCGAGGCGCTGGTATCCGGCTGGCTCACCACCGGTCCCCGGGTGGGCGAGTTCGAACAGGCTTTCGCGTCGCATGTGGGCGCCCGCGAGGGCGTTGCGGTCAATTCCGGCACCGCGGCGCTCCACTGCGCCATGCGGGCTCTCAAGGTGGGCGCCGGCGACGAAGTGATCGTGCCCGCGATCACCTTTGCCGCCTCCGCCAATGCCGCGCTTTATGAGGGGGCCAAACCGGTATTCGCCGATGTCGAGCCGGACACGCTCCTGATCGATCCTGCTTCGGTCGCGGCGCGGATCACCCCGCGCACCAAGGTGATTGTCGCGGTGGATTATGCGGGACAGCCCGCCGACTATGACGCGCTTTGGGCCTTGGCCAAGCCGCGCGGCATCAAGATCATCGCCGATGCCTGCCACGCCCCCGGCGCAACTTACAAAAACCGCTCCGTCGGCGGTTTGGCGGACATCTCCTGCTTCTCCTTTCATCCGGTCAAGCATCTCACCACCTGCGAAGGCGGCATGACCGTGACCGATGACGCAGAGATGGCCGGGCATATGCGCCGCTTCCGCAATCACGGCATCGACAGCGACCATCGTTCGCGCGAAGCGGCGGGCGCGCATGCCTATGACATGACCGAGCTGGGCTTCAATTACCGCTTGCCGGACGTGCAATGCGCTTTGGGCCGGGCGCAGCTCAAGCGGCTTCCCGGCTGGGTGGCGGCGCGTCAAAGAATTGCCACGCTCTATGACGAGGCGCTGACCGGCATGAACAATTTGCGGCCGTTGAAGCGGCATGACGATCGCACCCATGCCTATCACCTCTATGTGGTCCGGCTGGACGACGGAATCGACCGCGACCGCGTTTTCGCCCAGCTTCGGGCTGAGGGGATCGGCGCCAATGTCCATTACGCGCCGGTCTATCTGCACTCCCATTACGCCAAGCTGGGATATAAGCCAGGTCTTTGCCCGAACGCGGAAGCCGCGTCCCGCCAGATTCTCACCTTGCCGATGTTTCCCGCGATGATCGCGAGCGATGTCCGCCGCGTGGCGGCCACGCTCACCAAAGCGACGGCGTAAGCGCCAATTCGTCGTTCAGCGCGAATGACGCCCAATCCAGCGGGGGCAAGGGCCGCTTCGCCGCCCAGATGATGTCGTCCAGCTCTTTTGCCGAGGTCACGCCCACCAGACCGAAGGCAATGTCCGGCTGTGTCAGGACAAAGCCCAGCGCCGCGGATAGCGGCGTGGTGCCGGCATCCCGCAGGCTCGCCCGGACCTGAGCGAGATGCGCCGCCGCATGCCGCAATTTCGCCGGAAGCTCTTCCAAAAACAGTAAGCCCTGCAAGAACAGGGAGCGCGCATGCGCTTCTACGCCCAGCGTTTTCAGCCGCGTCAGGGTGCCGTCCGCCAATAGCCGCTGGTCCAACAGACTGAAAGGAATCTGCATCACGTCAGGGCGAAAGCGCTCGGCCAATGCGGCGGGACCGTCCGCCACATAGGCGGAAATCCCGATCTTTTGGAAAACACCTTCATTTTTCAGGCCCTGGAGCGCGTTCCAAAGAGTATCGCCGTCGCTTCCCCCGAGATCGCTTGCGGCATGCACCAACAGCGTGTCGGCCTTGAGGGATGCAGCCGATTGCCGGGCGCGTGCAACCACACGATCCAATCCATGGGCGAGATGGACAGTTTTGGTGACGACGCGAAAGGGCGAGGTGTCCAGCGATGCCAGGACGCTTTCCGCCTCGCCGTAATTGGCGGCGGTGTCGAGCAGGCGGATGCCGGCACCGGCGGCCTGCCTCAGGATGGCGGCGGCTTCGTCCTTCGCTACCTGGCCGCGCTGGTTGGAGACGCCATAAGCCTGGCCGAATTGGACGGTGCCCAAACCGAGTTTCTCAAGCATGAGCCAGAAACCCTTTCACCCGCTCGGCAATGGCGAGAGAGGCGGTGAGACCGGGGCTTTCAATGCCGAACAGATTGACCAGCCCGGCCAGGCCGTGCGTGGCAGGCCCTTCGATGCGGAAATCGGCGTTGGCATTTTGCGGCCCGCCGATCTTGGGCCGCACCCCTGAATAGCCCGGCGCCAGCATCGCCGGCGTGATTTTGGGCCAATAGGCGGCGATCAATGGCGCGAACACATCCGGCAAGGTTGGAGACACGGAATAATCGATCGCCGATGGATCGTGAATCGAAAGCCACTCCACATTCGGACCGAAGCGGGCGGCGCCCGCAAGGTCCAAGGTGAGATGCACGCCCAGACCGCCCGGCTCGGGCACGGGATATATCAGATGACGAAACGGATTTTTGCCCCTGAGGAGGGCGTAATTCCCTTTGGCCAGGAATGTGGGCGGGACAAAGCGCGGATCGAGCGCATCGATCAGGCCGGCCACTTCAGGGGCCCACAGGCCGGCGCTGTTGATCAGCATCGGCGTTTCCAGAGTTGTCACATCGCCCGCGTTGCGCACGGTCAGCCGGAACCGGTCCGAACGATGCGCAATGGCGGTGACTTGGGCGTTGCGCACCAGACTGACGCCGGCCGCTTCTCCGTCGCCCAGCAGCGCCAGCATGTATTGATGGCTGTCGATAATACCGGTGGATGGTGAAAAGAGACCGTCTTGCGCGGAAATCTCCGGCTCCAGCGCTTTCACTTGCGCGCCGCTCAGGAGTTTCAAATCCGTGACGCCATTTTCTTCGGCCTGGCGCAGCAGCATTTCAAGCTGCCGGCTTTGACCTTGGTGGGTCGCCACGATCAGCTTGCCCAGCCGCTTGTGGGCGACATTGTGGCTTTCGCAAAAGGCATAAAGCAGATGGCGGCCTTCCACACAGAGCCGCGCTTTCAGCGAATCTTTCGGATAGTAGATGCCGGCATGGATCACTTCGCTGTTGCGCGCGCTGGTCTCTTCGCCGATGCGGGCGTTCTTTTCCAGAATCACCACCGCGCGGCCTTCCAGCGCCAGGGCCCGCGCGATCGCCAGGCCCACCACGCCCGCGCCGATCACCACCGCTTCGGTCGAAAATTGTCCGCTCATCCGGTCCTGAGATAGCGCACGGCTTCGTCGCGACCAAACAGATAAAGCAGCACGCGGAGATTTTCTCCCCTTGCGCTACCAAGCTCGGGATCGCGCGCCAGGATCAGCCTTGCATCGTCATGTGCCGCCGCCAGCAACTCGCCATGCAGATAGGGATCGGCCAGCCGGAATGCCTCCATCCCGCTCTGGCGCCGGCCCAGCATTTCGCCCGGACCTCTCAGGCGCAGATCCTGTTCGGCGATGACAAAGCCATCGTCGGTGTCGCGCATGGTCTGAAGCCGCGCCTTGGCGGTTTGACCCAATGTGCCGTGATAGACCAGAAGACATGAGGATTTGGCGGTGCCGCGGCCCACCCGTCCCCGCAATTGATGTAGCTGCGCCAGGCCGAAGCGCTCGGCATGCTCCACCACCATGATGCTGGCTTCGGGGACATCCACGCCCACTTCGATCACGGTGGTGGCGACCAGAAGCTGTGTGTCACCCTGTTTGAACGCCGCCATGGCGGCATCGCGCTCCGACGCTTTCATCTGGCCATGCACCAGGCCCACCTTGTCGCCCAACCTTTTCTTGAGCATTGCGGCGCGGTCCTTGGCGGCCGCGAGATCGATCAGTTCCGATTCCTCCACCAAGGGGCAGACCCAATAAGCGCGCTCGCCGCGTTCCAGCGCCCCCTTCAGATGTCCGATCAGATCGTCGAGGCGGGAGGCGCTCATCACCCTTGTCTCGACCGGCTTGCGGCCGGGCGGACGGCCGTCGATGCGTGAGACGTCCATGTCGCCATAGGCGGTCAACGCCAAGGTGCGGGGGATGGGCGTCGCCGTCATCACCAGAACGTCGGCCGGGCGGCCCTTGCCTTGCAGCCGCATGCGTTGATGCACGCCGAAGCGATGTTGCTCGTCCACCACCGCCAGGCCCAGGTCACGGAAACTCACATCTTCGGAAAACAGGGCATGGGTACCGATCAGGATGCCGATCTCGCCCGCCGCCAGCCGGGCCAGGGTGTCGGCCCGCTGCGGACCCCGTTCCCGGCCGGTCAGGGCGGCCAGCCTCACCCCGGCCGCTTCGGCATAAGGCGCCAGGGACGCCAGATGCTGCCGCACCAGAAGTTCGGTCGGCGCCATCAGCGCCCCCTGGAAGCCCGCTTCTACCGCGTCCAGAAGGGCCAGGAGCGCCACAATGGTCTTGCCTGAGCCCACATCCCCCTGCAGCAGGCGCAACATCCGCTTCTCGCCCGCCATGTCGGCCTCGATCTCCGCCAACACCGCCTGCTGACCGCCGGTCAGGGCGAATGGCAGCGCGGCTACAGCCCGGGCCTTCAGCTTCCCCGCGCTCGCGATGCGCTGGCCGGCGGGGGCCTTGAGGCGGGCGCGGATCAAAAGCAGCGCCAGCTGATTGGCCAGCAATTCGTCATAGGCCAGGCGGCGGCGGGGCAGGGTATCGGGCGAAAGATCGGCCTCGTGGGCGGGAGTGTGCGCGGCAGCCAGAGCTTGATTAAAGGAGGTGAAACCTTGCCGCTTGAGAAAAGCGGGGTCTTGCCATTCCGGCATCGGGGGCACGCGTTCCAGGGCGCCGCGTACCGCCTTGGCCATGGTCTTTGCGGTCAAGCCTTCGGTGAGGCCATAAACCGCTTCATGGGGCGGCAGGGAGGCCGCGTCCTCCGGCGCCACCACATGATCGGGGTGCGCCATCTGCAGCCGGTCCTTGAAGCTCTCGATTTTGCCCGATACCAGCCGGCGCGAACCCACCGGCAAAATCTGGTTCAGATATTTCGCATCGGCGCGAAAGAACACCAGATCCATCACCGCACTGTCCTCGCTGACGCGCACCTTGTAGGGCTGGCTCTTCACCCGGGGCGGCAGATGGTCCAGCACCCCCACCTCCACCGTGGCGATGCGGCCCGGTTCGGCGGCGATCAATTTGGGCCGGTAGGAACGGTCGATCACGCCCACCGGCAGATCGAAAATCAGATCGACCAGCCGCGGTCCCGCCAGCTTGGCGATCAATTTCTCCAGCTTCGGCCCGATGCCGGGAATCGAGCGGATGTCGGCAAAGAGAGGGAACAGAATCGAAGGCCGCATGGGCAGAAAGATATTGTTTCCCCCCTCTGTCTGCCACGCAGGTTGACCGCTGGCAGACATCTCCCCCCGCCAGGGACTTCGTCCCGCGGCGAGAGAGATTCCGTGCCTTGTTCGGCGCGCAGGTGGGGGCTATATGCGCCTCATGGATGACAGCGGGAAGGGTGGCTCTTCGGAGAACCGCCGCAAACGGCTTTTGTTTCGGGCGCAGCGGCGCGGCTTCAAGGAGGTCGATCTGATCTTTGGCGCCTATGCGGAGACGGCGCTGGCGGGTCTGGATGAGGCGGAGCTCGACCAGTTCGAGGCGCTGCTCACCGCGCCCGACCAGGAAGTTTATGCCTGGCTCCGGGGTGCTGCGCCGGTTCCCGCGGAATACGACAATCCGGTGTTTGCCGGTCTCAAAGCGGTTTGCGGCCGCAAGGGTCATATGTGGAACGGCTAGATTACATCGCCAAAACAGAGGGGCGGTTCACCCTTTCGGGCGCGCCGTCCGGCTATGACGCCTGGCTGGCGGCGGAAGTCGCGCGCCAGCGCGGCGGCGTGGTTTTGTATGTGGCCAGCGATGAAGCCCAGGCCGAGGCGCTGGCGGCAGGGGTCGCCTTCTTCGCGCCCGGATTGAGGCTTCTGACCTTTCCGGCCTGGGACTGTCTGCCTTATGACCGGGTCTCGCCCAAATCCGATATCGAAAGCGCCCGGTTGGCGACGCTGGCGGCGCTGGCCAAGGGCATTGAGGGTTCCGCCCTGATCGTCACCAGCGTGCCGGCGATCCTGCAGCGCGTGCCGCCACGTGCCGCCATCGCGCAAGCGAGTTTCACGGCCCGTATGGGCGAACAGGTGGATCGCGACGCGCTGGTCGCCTTCCTGGCCGGCAATGGTTATGTGCGGGCGGGAACGGTGCGCGATCCGGGCGATTTCGCGCTGCGCGGCGGCATCGTGGACCTCTGGCCGCCCGGCAGCGAAGAGCCGCTGCGGCTGGATTTCTTCGGCGAGACCCTGGACGCCATCCGCAAATTCGACGCCGCCAGTCAATTGTCGAATGATAGCGTGGCGCGGATCGATCTTCTCCCCGCCAGTGAAGCGCCGCTCAGTGAAAATTCCGTCCGCCGGTTCCGCGCCGGCTATGTCGCCGCCTTTGGACCGTCCGGCGACGATCCGCTTTATGAGAGCGTGAGCGCCCGGCGCAAGGCCCAAGGCATGGAGCATTGGCTGCCGCTTTTCTATGACAGGCTGGATACGCTGTTCGACTATCTGCCCCGCACGCTGGTGATGTTGGGCCACCAGGTGGAAGAGTCCAAGGCGGCGCGGCTGGAATTGATCTCGGATTGCTATGACACGCGCCAGCAATTCCGCCATCAGGAGCCGGACACCCGGTCCTTCAAAGCCGCGCCCTACAAGCCGCTCAAGCCAGATGCGCTTTATCCCACCGACAGCGAATGGAAGGCCGCGCTGGCCAAACATCTGGTGCGCGATCTCACGCCGTTCCAGGCGCCGGAAGGCAAGACCAGCGTGGATGCCGGCGGCCGCCAGGGGCGCGATTTCGCGCCGGAGCGTGCCGGGGGCAACCTCAATGTGTTCCAGGTCGCGGCCAACCATCTTCTGGCGCTGCAAGGGCAGGGCAAACGCGTGGTGGTGGCGAGCTGGACCGAAGGCTCGGCCGAACGCATGGGCGGCGTGCTGTCCGACCACGGCATCGCCGCCATCCGCCGTATCGAGGACTGGCCGGAAACCTTGAAGCTCGATCCGCGCGCGGTGGGCCTGGCGTGCCTGGGCATCGAGCGCGGATTCGAAGCGCCGGATTTCGCCCTGATCAGCGAGCAGGACATTCTGGGCGACCGCATGGTCAGGGCGCAGACGCGCCATCGCCGCGCGCAGAATTTCCTCTCCGAGGCGTCGTCGCTCGCGCCCGGCGACCTGGTCACGCATATCGAGCATGGCGTGGGTCGCTATATGGGTCTGAAGGCGATCGAGGCGTTGGGCGCGCCGCACGACTGCCTGGAAATCCAATATGACGGCGGCAAACTGTTTCTGCCGGTGGAGAATATCGAGCTCCTTACCCGCTACGGCTCGGACGAAGGCGCCGTCCTCGATCGGCTAGGCGGCGCGGGCTGGCAGCAGCGCAAAGCACGGATGAAAGAGCGGGTGCGCGCCATCGCCGCCGAACTGATGCGTGTCGCCGCGGCGCGGGAACTGAAATCCCTGCCGCCGATCGAGCCGCCGCACGGTCTCTATGACGAATTCTGCGCCCGGTTTCCTTACCAGGAGACCGAGGATCAGGAAAAAGCCATCGCCGAGACCATCGCCGATCTGGGACGCGGGCGGCCAATGGACCGGCTGGTGTGCGGCGATGTGGGTTTCGGCAAGACGGAGGTGGCGCTGCGCGCCGCCTTTGTCGCCGCCATGGCGGGCGAACAGGTGGCGGTCGTGGTGCCGACTACTCTTCTGGCGCGCCAGCATTATCGCGCCTTCGCCGAACGTTTCCTGGGCTTTCCCGTCAAGGTGCGTCAACTTTCGCGTTTCGTGGACGCCAAGGAAGCGCGCGAGACCAGGGAGGCGCTGGCCGAAGGCAATGTGGACATCGTTGTCGGCACCCATGCGCTGCTTGCGGAAAGCGTCAGGTTCAAGCGCCTGGGGCTTGTGGTGGTGGACGAAGAGCAGCATTTCGGCGTCGCCCACAAGGAACGGCTCAAGGGCCTCAAGGCCGACGTCCATGTGTTGACCCTGACCGCGACGCCGATTCCGCGCACCCTGCAATTGGCCTTGTCGGGGGTGCGCGATCTCTCGCTGATCACCACGCCGCCGATCGACCGGTTGGCGGTGCGCACGTTCGTGACGCCGTTCGATCCCCTGGTGGTGCGCGAGGCCTTGCTGCGCGAACATTATCGCGGCGGGCAAAGCTTCTTTGTCGCCCCGCGCATCGCCGATCTCAAGGAAGCGGATGCGTTCCTGAAAGCCACGGTGCCCGAAGTGAAGACCGCGGTGGCGCATGGCCAGATGAACGCCCACCTGCTGGAAGATGTGATGACGGCATTCTACGAGCGCAAGATCGACGTCCTGGTCTCCACCAATATCGTGGAATCGGGCCTCGACATCCCCACCGCCAACACCATGATCGTGCAGCGCGCCGACATGTTCGGGCTGTCGCAACTTTATCAGGTCCGGGGACGCATCGGCCGCTCCAAGGCGCGCGCCTATGCCTATCTCACCACGCAGCCTGACAAGAAACTCACCGAGACCGCGACCAGGCGTCTGGAAGTGCTGCAATCGCTGGACCAGCTGGGCGCGGGCTTTTCCATCGCCAGCCACGACATGGATATCCGCGGCGCGGGCAATCTTCTGGGCGAGGAACAACCGGGCCATGTGCGCGAAGTGGGGATGGAGCTTTACCCGGAGATGCTGCAGGGAGCAGTCTCGTC